>Ga0307477_10000225_pt1 | contig 77581 bp, 72 predicted proteins | sample atmos_gasesECM2C_FD_203316 | JGI IMG/M metagenome (GOLD analysis project Ga0307477, IMG submission 203316) | Hardwood forest soil microbial communities from Morgan-Monroe State Forest, Indiana, United States - atmos_gasesECM2C_515 | ecosystem: Environmental > Terrestrial > Soil > Temperate...
CCCAGCGCGAGAGTGGGCGTCATATTGAACGACGCGGTGACCGGTACCGTGCCCAGCGCGAGCGTGGGCGTCATATTGAACGACGCGGTGACCGGTACCGTGCCCAGCGCGAGCGTGGGTGTCATGTTGAAGCTCGCGGTGACCGGCACCGTGCCCAGCGCGAGGGTAGGCGTCATGTTGAATGACGTCGTGACCGGTGCCGTGCCCAGCGCGAGCGTGGGCGTCATATTGAAGCTCGCGGTGACCGGTACCGTACCGACGAGCGTGAGCGGCGACGTGGTGAACGATGCCGTCTGTTGCGCTGCGGCGGGCGTTGTTACCGTTCCGAATAGCGCGGCTAGCGCAACGGCCTTACTGAAGTTGAACAGAGTACGTCTTGTACTTATCCTTCACCGTCTCGGCGGGCGTTGAAGGAGACCAGTTGATTTGGCATTGGATGTAGGCTCCGCTCACCAGGTTGGGGGTTGTGGGTCCGCCGGGCGGACCGCCGGAGTTGGTCTTGAGCACGACGACGATCGGCGGGCCGTGATAGACCACGAAGCCGTTTTGGGTTTGAACCGGCACCGGCACTTGGGTCCACGAGGTCGGCGCACCCACGGTCGGAGTGTAGCAGGCGATATTGGCGGTAGTGCCGATCGGCATGGCATCGACCGTCACCGGGACGTTCAGCGTCACGGTGTCGTACGTGGTGGCGGCCGGCGCGGGGACGGAAAGTCCGGCAAAGGCCAAAGCAAAAACCGCGGCAACGAATGGACGACGAAGCATGAAGCCTCCATTTGAAAAGTTGTTCAAGCGGCGTCTAGGTAACGCTTCGAACTGGCGCTGAGTTCCATTTCGCCCTCGGCGCATCGGTTGTCCCGCCCGATGATGACGAACGGATCGAACCGACCGGAACTCGGAAGGCCGCATTGAATGCGCCCTGAGATGGAAGGTGGCGGAGGCGAAGTACCGGCGAATTCCGCTCGATTTCGCGTTGGTATCGACGTAGGGGGAACGTTCACCGATCTCGTCGCTCTCGACGAGGCAAGCGGTGAGGTGATGCGCTTCAAGGTTCCGTCGACGCCGCGCGAGCCGGAGCAGGGCGTGATGGACGCACTCGGGCTCTTGTTGGAGACGGTTGATGCGAGCGAGATCGCGCTGCTTTCGCATTCGACGACGGTTGCGACCAACGCGCTTCTCGGTCAGATCAACCTCGAACTACCGCGCACGGCGCTGCTCACAACTGAAGGCTTTCGTGACGTCCTCGAGATTGGCCGCCAGAATCGCGCGGAAGTGTATAATCTCAACGTCACGCGCCCGGCGCCGTTGGTCGAGCGTCGTTTCCGCTTCGGGGTTCGCGAGCGGATGGATCCTTTCGGCAACGAGATTACACCGCTCGATGGCGCCTCGCTGGACGCCGCCATCGAATCGATCGCGTGCAGCGACGCACGTGCCGTCGCGGTCTCGTACCTCCACGCGTACGCCAACGACGCGCACGAGCGCGCGACGCGCGATGCGCTCCGCCGGCGCTTCCCCGCATTGCCCGTTTCACTTTCGAGCGAATTGGATCCGGAATATCGCGAGTACGAGCGAACGAGCACGACGGTCGTCAATGCGATCCTCGGCCCACTCGTGCGCCGTTATCTCGAACGCTTCGCCGCGCGAGCGCGCGAACTCTCGGTGCGCGCGCCGCTGTACGTGATGCAATCCAACGGCGGAATGGCGGCGCTCGAAGCCGTTGCCGATCGTCCGGGAACCATGATCGAAAGCGGCCCCGCCTCGGGCGTGATCGGCGCGGCCTATCTCGGAAAGAAGCTCGGCCTCGAGAACGTCCTTTCGTTCGACATGGGCGGAACGACGGCAAAGGCCGGCACCATCAGCGCGGGCGAGCCACAGGTCACCAGCGAATTCGAAGCTGCCGGGCATACCCACTCGGGCCGCGCGGTCAAAGGTTCCGGTTACCCGGTACGCTTTCCGTTCATCGATCTCGCCGAAGTCAGCGCCGGCGGTGGAACGATTGCGTTCGTCGACGCGGGGCACGCGCTGCGCGTCGGGCCGCTTTCAGCCGGCGCCGATCCCGGACCGGCAGCGTATGGCCGCGCGATGCAGCCGACGGTAACCGATGCGAACATCGTCCTGGGCCGGCTCAATCCGCGTGCACTGCTGGGTGGAGCGATGAAGATCGATGCGTCCCGCTCGCGGACGGCGCTCGAAGCGCTGCTGCCGCAGCTTCCAGGGCTCGATCTCGATCGACTCGCCGCGGGCATCCTGCGCATCGTCGACGCGGAGATGGCCAAGATTTTACGCATCGTCACGGTCGAGCGTGGCCTCGATCCGCGCGAGTTTACCCTGATGGCATTCGGCGGCGGGGGTCCGTTGCACGCGTGCGCGCTCGCCGGCGAACTCTCGATCCCGCGCATCGTCATTCCGCCCGATCCGGGCCTTTTCTCAGCGTTTGGGCTTCTGGCCGCCGATATTCGCACGACCGCGGTAAGCTCGTTCGTCGCGCTCGCGACCGATCTGAAATCCTCGACGATCGAACGTGTTTTTGCCGAGATGGAAACTCGCGGCGGCGCCGATCTCGCCCGTCAAGGCGTCGCACGCGATGCGATGGCCTTCACCAGAGAGCTCGACGTTCGCTATTTCGGACAGAGTTTCGAACTGACCGTGCCGGCCACCGCGCCCTTCGACGATCCCGCATTCGAGAAGAGTGTCGCAGCCTTTCACGAGCGTCATGCTCGTACGTATGGCTACTCCTCCCTCGAGGAACCGCTCGAAATCGTCACGGCCCGTTCGACCGCGATCGGTCTCGTTGCGAAGCCGCCGATCGGCCGCATCGACCCGGGCGTAGCAGCCGCTGTACCCTCGGAAGCTCTCAGCGAAATGCGCGTCGTCTACTATGACGGAGTGGGACGAATCGAAACGCCGGTTTTCGAGCGAACCGCGCTCCGCGCGGGAAACCTCCTGACCGCTCCCGCGCTCGTCGAGCAATACGATTCGTGCACGCTGATCGCACCGGGCTGGCGAGCCGCGGTCGATATTCACGGTAATCTGCAGTTGGAGCGAGATGTCTGAAACGTTGTCCCGCGTAGCGATCGACGCCGATCCGGTTACGACCGAAGTCATCAAGTCTTCGCTGATCTATGCCAGCGAAGAGATGGGAATCGCCGTCCGCAATGCCGCCTACTCTCCCAATATCAAGGAGCGGCTCGACCATTCATGCGCGATTTTCGATGGCGCCGGCCGCCTGATCGCGCAAGCCGAGCACATCCCCGTCCACCTCGGTTCGCTGCCCTGGGGCCTCCGCCGGACACTCGAGACGCTCGCGGAGCGCGGGCGAGAAATGATGCCGGGAGAGATGTGGGTCCTCAACGACCCGTACGTGTCGGGGACGCATCTCAACGACGTCACCGTCATCCGCCCGATCTTCTTGAGCGATGGCGGCGAAGCGATCCTTATCGGTTATGCGGCCAGCAAGGCGCATCACACGGACGTCGGCGGAAGCGTCCCGGGGTCCATATCGCCCACCGCGCCCGAACTCTTCGCGGAGGGTCTCATCATCGCCCCGATTCGCCTGATGATCGACGACTGCGTCAACGAAGACGTCGTGGCGCTGATTCGCGGCAACTCGCGGACGCCCGAGGCGCGCAGCGGGGATCTGAAAGCACAAGTCGCCGGGAACGTGACCGGCGAGCGGCGCGTCTTGGAACTGGTGGCGCGCTACGGGCTCGAAACGTTTGTGGCCGCGATCGAGCGCATCCTCGACGAGAGCGAACGCCGCATGCGATCGATGCTGTGCACCTTCGGCGAGCGCGAGGTTGCCGTCGAAGACGTCCTCGAGCCGCCGGATGGCGGCGCTCTCCTGCATCTGCGCGCTTGCGTCCGAACGAGCGACGGCACAATCGAGGTCGATTTTTCCGGAACGAGCCTGCAGGTGCCCTTCCCCGTTAACGCTGTCTTGGGCGTGACGCTCTCGGGCATCCACTACGTCATCCGGGCCGCGACCGACCCCACGATCCCGATGAACGACGGCTGCTTCCGTCCCGTCAGCATCAGCGTTCCGGAGGGCACGCTGCTCAATCCGCGCCGGCCGGCGCCCGTCGGCGCCGGCAACGTCGAAACGGCGCAGCGCATCTGCGACGTCATGTTGCGCGCCTTCGAACGGCTTTCTCCCGAAAAGATGCCGGCGCTTTCGAGTGGGACGATGGGCAACATCGGCATGGGCGGCGCGACGTCCGACGGAACGCCTTGGGCCTTTTATGAAACCATCGGCGGCGGGATGGGCGCGCGGCCGAACGCCGACGGCATCGACGGCATCCACACCCACATGACCAATACGCTCAACACGCCGATCGAAGCGATGGAACGATATTTTCCGATTCGCATGACTCGTTACGAATTTGCCCCCGGCACCGCGGGCGACGGAGCCTTTCGCGGTGGTTGTGGGCTGTTCCGAAGCTTCCAGCTCTTGGAGGGCCGCGCCCAAGCTTCGCTGCTCGCCGAGCGTCATCGCGTGGCTCCGAGCGGCGCGCAAGGTGGTCGCGACGGTACGCCCGGGCGCCATTTGCTGCGCAGCGCGGACGGCGAAGAACGCGTCATCCCCGCCAAGGTAACGATCGATCTGCAACCGGGCGATGAAATCGTCGTTCAGACGCCGGGGGGCGGCGGCTACGGTGACCCGGCGCGCCGCGACCCGGCGGCCCGCGAACGCGATCGGCTCAATGGTTTGCTCTAGCACCGAAGGCGCTGTATGCAACACGTGCCGAACGCATCACGCAGCGCCCGGTGGCGCGCAATGTGTCGCGCCCCTCAAAAGGAGACTCGCGTGAATAAGACACTCGTATTCTGCACGGTAGTCGCTTTCGTGCTTGCGCTCGTCGGCGGCTCGGGTACGCCGATTCGCGGCGCCGAGCCCCCCGAAATCGTAGTTGGTTCGATTCTGCCGCTGACGGGCGGACTCGCCACGACCGGCCGCGGCCTCAAGATCGCCCAAGAGCTGGCGCGAGATCTGATCAATGGCCACGTCTCGTATCCGGTCACGATGGTGGGCGGATATGGGCTGCCGAACCTAGGCCACGCGCGCCTGAAGATCATCTTCGCCGATTCGCAAGGAAATCCGGATCAAGCCAAGACGGTCGCCGAACAACTGATCACGCAGGATCACGTCGTCGCGCTGCTCGGCTGCTACGCTAGCGCGCAGACGGCGACGGCAAGCCAAGTGGCGGAGCGTTACGGCATCCCGTTCCTCAACCCCGATTCGTCGAACCCAACTTTGACGGAGCGGGGCTTCAAGTGGTTCTTCCGGCAGACGCCGCACGACGGGACGTTCTCGTCAAACCTCTTCCAGTTCTTGGAAGACATAACGAAGCAGAAGAAGACGAAGGTTCGTCGCGTCGCCCTGGTTTCTGAGAATACGCTCTTCGGAACCGGAGCCGCCGACGCCGAAGAAGTTCAGGCGAAGACGTACAGTTACGATCTCGTGCTGCGGATGCAGTACGCCGCCAACGCGAGCGAAGTGCAATCCGAAGTGCAGAAGATCAAGGCTGCCAATCCCGACGTGATCTTCCAAGCCTCGTATCTGAACGACGCCCTTCTGCTCATGAAGACCTACAAGCAGCAGGGCGTTAACGTTCAAGGGATCCTTGCACAAGATGCCGGCTTCATCGATCCGAACTTCGTGAAGAACCTCGGGAAGGACGCCGACTACATCCTGACGCGCGACGTCTTCTCGCTGAACATCAAGTATCGCAACAAAGGCGTCCCGCTGGTTAACGAACTCTTCAAGCAGCGTTCCGGAGGCAACAACCTCGACGGTAATACCGCTCGCGACTTCACCGCGGTGACCGTCATCGCCGACGCGATCGATCGCGCGAAGTCGACCAAGCCCAACGCGATCGCCAAGGCGCTGCGCGAAACCAATATCGACGGAAAAAGAACGATCGTGCCGTGGCGCGGGATCAAGTTCGACGAAAAGGGCCAGAACACGCTCGGCAACGGCATCATCGAGCAGATTCAAAACGGCGCGTACGAGACCGTCTGGCCCTTCGACGTCGCGACGAAGCCTGCCATATGGCCAATGCCCCCCTGGGACAAACGCTAGCGCGACTCTTTAGCTCGAAGGCTTCGTCAACTCGGGCCTCATGTGCGTTCCGATGCACACTTCGGCCCTCGTTTCCTCGCCCTCGAACGAAATAGCACGCGCTAGAGCTTAAGCAGGAGCTAATGGATTTTGGGCCGCTACCGCAGCTTGTCGTCAGTGGGATCCTAACCGGGCTTCTGTTTGCCCTAATCAGCGTCGGGTTGACGCTGATTTTCGGCGTGATGGACGTCGTCAATTTCGCGCACGGCGAGTTCCTGATGCTCGCGATGTACCTAACGTTCGGTCTGGCGTTGATCGGGATCAATCCGATCCTCGCGCTGCCGGTCGTGTCGGTTTTGATGTTCGTTCTCGGTGCGCTCGTCTATCGCGTCTTGATCCGGCGCCTGTTGGCCGGGCCGCCGTCGGCGGTCGTCTTCGGAACGTTCGGGCTGCTGGTCTTCCTGCAGGGTGCGGCGCAATATCTGTTCACGAGCGACTTCCGCAGCGTTCCGAACCCGCCGTTTCAAGGTACGCTCCACCTCGGTTCGGTCAACCTCGGCGAAGCGCAGTTGGTCGCGGGCTTCGGCGCGCTGCTCTTGACCGCGCTGGTATTCGCATTCGTGGAATATACCGAACCCGGTCGCGCGCTCCGTGCCCTTTCGGAAGATCGCGTCGCCGCGCAGCTGATGGGGATCGACATGCAGCGCATGAACGCGCTCGCCTTCGGACTCGGGATCGCTTGCGTCGGCGCGGCGGGGACGCTGTTGATGCTGACGTATCAAGCGTATCCGCGTGTCGGCACGGAGTTTGCTTTGACGGCGTTCGTGGTCGTCGCGCTCGGCGGCTTCGGCAGCGTGCAGGGCGCGCTCGCCGGCGCGGTGCTCGTCGGGTTAGTCGAAGTGCTCGGCGGTTTTTACATCTCGCCGGCCCTCAAGATGGTCCCGGTCTACCTCTTGTACCTGCTGGTCGTGCTGGTACGGCCGCAGGGCTTGCTCGGCCGCCGATGACGATCCGCTCGCATCTCAACGTTTTGGGGATCGTCGCGACGGCGCTGATCGCGCTCGCCCTCGGTTATCACAATGCGTTCGTCCTGAACTTGGTGTTCGTCGGGCTGGTCTTTGCCGTGTTGGGTCAGTCGTGGAATTGGATCAGCGGTTACGCGGGGCAGATCTCGTTCGGGCACGCCCTGTTTTTCGGTTGCGGCGCGTATGCGTCGGCGCTGTTCGCCGTCCACCACGGTTCGCCGTGGCTCGGGCTGCTGGCCGGCGCCGGCGTCGCAGCGATCCTCGCGGTGACGGTCGGCTTCCCTTGTTTTGCATTACGCGGCCACTATTTTTCCATCGCGACGATCGCGGTCGCCGCGATCGCCGAGATTACGGCGACGAACGTCGACGCGCTCGGCAAGGCGAACGGTTTCGAGATGCCGATCCTACCGGCGGGACTCGGGACTCTGCAGTTCACCGAGAAGGGACACTACGTGCTGGTCGCGCTCGGCTTGTTCGTCGTCGCGCAGCTCGCGACGATCGCGCTCGAGCGCTCGCGACTCGGCTTTTACTTGCGCGCGATCCGGCTCAATCAAGAGGCGGCCGCCAGCGTCGGCGTCGACGCACGCGCGGCGAAGTTGACGACCTACGCCGCCTGCGGCGCGCTGGCGGCGCTGGCCGGGTCGCTTTACGCTCAGCAAGCACTCTACGTCGGGCCGGAGGATACGCTGGGGCTGCCCATCTCGATCGCGATCGCGCTGGTCGGCGTCGTCGGCGGCCTCTCGACGGTGTGGGGACCCGCGCTTGGAGCGTTCGTGTACGTCGCCCTCGCGCGCTACGGCGGCGCGAAGCTCGGCGGAACGGGGAACGGTGTCGACCTCCTCTTGTACGGAGCGCTCATTCTGATCATCGTCTCGTGGCGCCCCGACGGCTTGGCGGGGATCGTCCACAGCATTCGGCGCTCGATGAAGCGGCGCGTCGTGGAGCCGTCGACATGACGGTCGCAAACGAACGGGCGCCGCTACTCGAAATACGCGGGCTCTCGAAACGCTTCGGCTCGCTGCGCGCGCTCGACGGCCTCGATCTCCACGTCCCGGGCGGTGGACTGACGGCCTTGATCGGGCCGAACGGTGCGGGGAAGACGACGGCGTTCAATTGCATCTCGGGAGCGCTCCGGCCGACGGGCGGCAGCGTGCGCTTCGAAGCGCGCGAGATCGCCGGCGCGCCCTACCATCAAGTTGCGCGGCTTGGGCTGGTACGAACCTATCAGGTCGTGCAGCCCTTCGCGGAGATGAGCGTGCTCGATGCCGTCACCGTCGGCGCGCTCTTGCGGCGGCCACACGTCGCGGAAGCGCGCGCCTTTGCCGGTTCGACGATCGAAGCCCTTGGACTCGGACCGAAGCGCGACATTATCGCCCGTTCGCTGACGATCGCCGACAAGAAACGGCTGGAGCTCGCGCGTGCGCTGGCAACGGAGCCACGCTTGCTGTTGCTCGACGAGGTGATGGCCGGCTTGACGCCGACCGAATGCGCCGCCGCCGTCGAATTGCTGCGGGAGATCGTCGCGCGTGGGATCACGATCGTCATGGTCGAGCACGTCATGGAGGTTTTGATGCCGCTCGCCGACCACGTCGTCGTTTTGGCAACCGGAAAGGTCATCTTCGATGGAAAGCCCAGCGAGGCGGTCAACGATTCCCGTGTCATCGAAGCCTATCTGGGCCGCCCGTGAACGCCGTTCTCGAAATCCAAAATCTCGAGGTCGATTACGACGGCGTGCGGGCGTTGCAGGGCGTGAGCCTTCGCGCCGAAGGTGGAACGATCACCGCCCTGGTCGGCGCAAACGGCGCCGGAAAGACGACGCTGCTGCGCGCGATCAGCGGAATCGTGCGCGCGCAGTCGGGGCTGATTCGGTTCGGAGGCAAGCAAATCCAACGTGAAGCGCCGCACGCGATCGTGCGCCAGGGCATCGCGCACGTTCCGGAAGGCCGTCACGTCTTCGCGACGGCGACGGTGCGCGACAACCTGCTGCTCGGGGCGTACGTGTTGCGCGACCGAAGCGAGCGGCAGCGCGTTCTGGAAGCGGCGCTAACGATGTTCCCGCGCTTGCGCGAGCGTTTTCAGCAGCGAGCCGGTACGCTTTCGGGCGGCGAGCAGCAGATGCTGGCGATCGCGCGCGGAACGATGAGTGCGCCGGCCGTTCTGATGCTCGACGAACCGAGCCTCGGGATCGCGCCGAACCTCATCCCGACGATCTACGCCGGCATACGCCGTATCGCCGAAACCGGCACGACCGTGCTGCTGGTCGAACAGAACGTGCGCGACGCCCTCCAGCTCGCCGACCGCGCCTACGTGTTGCAGACCGGCCGTGTCGTTATCGAAGGGAAAGCGCAGGATCTCTTGGGCGATCCGATGGTCCAGCGGGCGTTTCTCGGCTTGTAGTCTCACGCAGGTACTCGTGAATGAACGCAACCGCCATGCTACTTTCGCCGATCTCGGCGGCGACGCGCTTCACCGACCGCGCGCGGACGTCGCCGGTCGCAAAGATTCCCGGTACGCTGGTTTCGAGCAAGAAGGGCTCGCGGGGCGCCGGCCACAGTTCGGGCGTCTTGAAGAGCATGTGAAAGCCGGTCAGCACGTAGCCGCGTTCGTCGCGCGCGATTTGTTCGGGCAACCAATCCGTTCGCGGTTCGCCCCCGGCAAAGACGAACAAGGCCTCCGCGTGGCGCCGCGCCGTCTCTCCGGTCTTACAATTGGCGATATCGACGTTCTGCAGACGACCGTTCCCGTGCACGCCGACGATTTCGCTGTCGAATTCGAAGAACACGTTACCTTTCGCGCAAAGCTCGTGAAGGCGTTGCGCATTCAATAGAGCCGTGAGAGCGCTTTCACGCGTCACCAGCGTGACGCGTGCCGCGTAGCCGGCGAAGAAAGTTGCGGCGCGAGCGGCCGATTCGCTCGCGCCGACGAGGTAGATCTCTTTCCCCTGCGCGCCGCTCGCTTCGGCTCGAGCGGCATTACCGAAGTACACGCCCGCACCCACGAAACGGTCGATCTCGGGGATCGGCAGCATGCGCCAGCGTACGCCGGTCGCGAGGAGGATAGATCGCGTTCGAACCCTCTCGCCGCCGTCCAGCTCGATCTCGTGGACTTCGTGGCCGGGGCGTATCGCCTTGACGTCACGCGTCGTCAGCACCTCCGCGCCGGCGTTAAAAGCTTGTGGCGGCGAGTGAGCGCTGCCGACGTCGTCGCGGTCGATCGACAACTCCGAGTCGGGCGCTTCCCGCTCGATCATCAGGGTACGCAGCCCTTCGGAGGCGGCATAGGTGGCGGCGGCGATCGCGGCGGGGCCGCCGCCGACGATCGCGACGTCGTATTCGAACTGGTGCGGCTGCGTCTGTAGACCGAGATAACACGCCAGGTCGCGCAATGCCGGCGAAAAGAGCAGGCTGCCATCGCAGATCTTGACCAGCGGGCTCTTGTGGAGTAACCCGGCAGCTTCCGGCAGCACGTCGAGGAACGCGGGGTCCGTCGGTTCGACGAACTCGAACGCGATTTGATGGCGGACCAGAAAGTCGCGTATTTCATGAGTCGCCGCATCGAATCGATCCCCGGCTAATACGATCGGCGCGGTCGGTGCAGCCTCCGCGCATTCGAACATGGTTTCGACGCGATCGTGCAGCCGGCGCCGCACCCGCTCTTTGAGAGCGGGCGAAGTCTGCAGGAGCGCCTGGAAGTCAACCGCCTCGATTTTTAAGGCGCGCCCATCGCCGCTCGCACGCAAGCCGGCAAACGACGGGCAGCCGAGCATCAGCGAAAACTCCCCGAAGAAGTCGCCCGGCGCACGTGTGGCGATGACGCGTTCCATCGGCCCCAGCGCTTTGGTCATCTCGAAGAGTCCCTGAAGGATGATGAAGAACGAGGGGGCGTCGCCTTCACGAACCAGATACTCGCCCATCCCTACTCGCGCGTCGGCGATCCTCGGCAGTAGATGCACGATCTGGGCCTCGGGCGTGCCCTCGAAGACGTCGAGTGAGCGAAGAAACTCTAGGGTGATCATCGCGTATACAGGTCTCCCTTTTACGGACGGAAGCGGCCGGTCTGTCGTCAGTATTCCCTCACGCGCTGAAGGCGAGCGTGATGGGCGGCACACATATTGAACGGCATGAAGCTCGCCTACATGATGACGACTCCCGAGGCCGGGGCGATGCCGCTCTGCTGGTCCGGCGATGCGCCCGAGCGCATCTTGAGACGCGTCGCCGAAATCGGTTACGATGGCATCGAACTTCAGGTGCGCAACCCTGCCGAGTTCGACCCTGCGGCCTTCGCCCGCACCGTTCGCGAGGAAGGTCTCGTCATCACGGCCGTGAGCAGCGGACCGGTGACCGCCGTTGACGGGCTGTTCCTCATGGCTGCCGACGAGCGCGTTCGCGAGCGCGCGATCGAACGCTTTACGGCGGTGCTTCAACTGGCGGCCGAATACGGCGTTCACGCGACGATCGGCGGAATGCGCGGCTTCGCAAGATGGGCCCCCGATCGCGCTATCGGGCTGGCTTGGTTCCGCAGCGCAATCGAACGGCTGCTCGTCGAGGCCGAGCGCCTCGCGGTGCCGATCGTACTCGAGCCGCAGAACCGGTATCAAACCGATATATTGAACACGATCGGCGAGACGCTGGCGTTCATCGACGAGCTTGGCTCGCCGCCGCAGTTAGCGATCGAAGGCGATCTCTACCACATGGCGCTCGAAGAGAAGAGTTTGATCGCCGCGCTCGTCACCGGCTTGCGCAGCGGCCGGATGAACTACTTGCAACTCGGCGATTCGAATCGGCTCGCGCCGGGCTGGGGTTCGTTCAACTGGGTCGACATCGTCGAAACGCTAAAAGCCGGCGGCTATAACGGTTGGCTTGCGATGGAATTCACCCAAAAACCCGACAGCGAGACCTGCGCTCGCCAGGCTCACGATTTCATTCGCCCGCTCGTAAAGTAAAAAAGCGGGCGATCCTTATTTCGGGAGCGCCCATCTTATGCGCCATCGCCCCGAAGCGGACAGGGGGCGCTCTCGCCGCATCACGCGAATCGAACCGGATGGAAAAAGATGCCGAAAAACTCGCGGAGCAGTGGTTTCGGTTGCTGGCCGACGCGGCGCGGGGTTCGGCGCAAGCGCGCGAAGCGATGGAATCGTTCGGTAACGTCGGCAACCCCGCCGATTTGAGCCGATGGGTGAGACAATTCATGCCGGGCGCGAGTGCGACGGAGGCTCCGCAAGCGCTGGAGCAATGGTGGGAGATGATGGGCGTCGTCCCGCGAGCGCGCTATGAGAAACTGCTCGAGCATTCCGAGCGGCTGCGCGCCAAACTCGAAGAAGCCGAGGCGACGATCGAGCAACTGCGTGCGATTGCCGGCGGCGGCCAGAGCGAACAAGCCGCTCGACTCGCCAGCACGTGGGAGTCTGCGATGCGCGAGGGTGTCAAGTCCTACGGCGAGTGGCTCGACGCTTGGTCGCGCGCGATGCCGCAACCGGCCGGCGTCGAACCGACGAAAAAATCGAAAAAGAAGAAACAGTAGCCGGGGCCGTCGCTAAGCTTCGACTTCCGTGCGTGCGGCGCGCGCCGCTTTGAGAAGCAACGCGGTATCGGCATGGTAACCGACGAACTGATAACCGAAGCTCACGCAATCCTTCGCAAAAGACGGGTCGTAGCATAGGACGCCGGCAAATTTTCCGTGCTTCTTTGCAATCTGCGGGATGCTCGCCAGCGCCGCTTTATAGCGTGCGCTGGCTTTGGCCCAGTTGAGCGGCCACTCTCCCATCGCGAGCGAGAGATCGCCCGGCCCAACGAACAGCAAATCGACGCCGGCGACGGCGGCGATCGCGTCGGCGTTTTCGACCGCTTCGACCGTTTCGATCTGGACCATCAGCATCGTCTCATCGTTCGCGCGTGGTCCGTACGTCGTCATGTCGGTGCCGAACGCAACCGGAGCGCGGTTTCCCCCGAGACTGCGCCGCCCGAGCGGCGGATACTTCGCGTCGGCGGCCGCTTCGCGGGCGTCTTCGGCTGAGTTGACCACCGGAACGAGGACCCCGTGGGCGCCGAAATCGAGCGCCTGCTGGATGAGCGCCGAATCGTTCCAGATCACGCGAAAGAAAGGCGTCGCGCCGGCGGCGCGCGTGGCGGTGAGCAGGTGAATCGCCGACTCTCCGGTGATCGGGCCGTGCTCGCCGTCGATCATGAGCCATTCGAAGCCCGCCATCGCCAGGATCTCCGCCGAGAGCGAACTGTCGAGCCCGACCCACGAGCCGACGCTCGTCCCGCCGGCTCGCATCTTTTTCAAAACCGCATTCTCACGCATGGCGTCCGCGCGTTCGACGCTGTACCGGAGGCATCATTCGCGGAAAATGGGAACGGGCGCTCCGATGAAGAAGCGCCCGTTGCAGTGGTGCGTGTCGCCTGTCAAGCAAAAGCATGGTATCACAAGAAATCGGCGTCGGGAAGGCCAACCCATTCGCCTGGGATATGGATTGGTGGCCGCCCGACAACGGCCGGCTGGAGGCAAGGGGAATCGAACCCCCGCGCGATCGCTTGACAGGCGACGCGCCGCACCAGCGCACCCCCAGCCGCTGATACCGTAGAGGTTTCGAATGTCGATGCTGTTTCCCAAATGTTTCCGAAGAAATCAAAACGCGTGAAAGCGCTTTCTGAAGAAGAGCTTGCCGCGCTGAAGCGCTACGATGCGCCGACGCTGGCCAATGGAATCGAAACCTTCGACGTGCGTCCCTGGACCGAAGGCTTTATGTCGCCGCAGATTCGTTGTGTTTTTCCTGAGATGGGCGTGATGGCCGGCTACGCGGTCACCGGAAAGATTCGGGCTTCGCAAAGAGGGGCCGGGTCTTATTCGCGTCACGGATGGTGGGATTCAATTCTCACCGTGCCGTCGCCGCGCGTGATCGTGCTCGAAGATCTCGACGCGATCCCGGTCGGCGCATTCTGGGGTGAGGTTCAAACCAATATCCACAAGGCGCTGGGATGCATCGGAGCCGTCACGAACGGTGGGGTGCGCGATCTCGCCGAAGTGCGCGCCGCGGGTTTCCATTACTTCGCCGCGTCGATCATGGTCTCGCACGCGTACGTGCAATTACTCGAATACGGCGAGCCGGTGAACGTCGGCGGAGTCACGGTCGAGACCGGCGATCTCATCCACGCCGATCAGCACGGCGTTCAGATCGTCCCGCCCGGGATCGCTCGCGAATTGCCCGCGGCGTGCGAAAAGGTCATCGAGAAAGAGCGCAAGCTCGTCGCCTTCTGTCAATCGGCCGGGTTCTCGCTCGACGGCCTCAAGAAACTCGTCCCGTGACGGGAGCGCAAGCACGGTGGGCGATCCGCAAGAAACAGCACACCGGCCCGACCTCCACGCTGGCGCCCGGTTTTGTCCAGGCCAATCTGGTCGTCGTCCCCCAAGCGGATGCCGACGACATGCGCATGCTCTGCGCTCGCAACCCCGTGCCCTGTCCCCTCCTGGAAGAGACGGCGCCGGGAAGCCATCGCTCGCGGCTCGCTTCAAAGAGTGACCTGCGCGTCGACCTCTCCGCTTATCGTTTGTGGCGTGATGGCGAACTCGTCGAACGCGCCGCCGATGCGAAAGCTTGGTGGCGCACCGACCTCGTTGCGTTTTTGATCGGTTGCTCGTTCACGTTCGAGTGGGCGTTGAGCGAAGCCGGCTTACCGCCGCGGCACGCGATCTGCGGCGTCACCGTGCCGATGTACAAGACCTCTGTGCCGCTGGCGCGCGCCGGACAATTGCACGGCCGCATGATCGTCAGCATGCGTCCCTATCGGCTCGCCGACCTCGAACGCGTTCGCGCCATCACTCGACCGTTCGTCGAGGCCCACGGCGAACCGGTAGCCTGGGGCCATCAGAACGGCCTAGGGATCCGCCACCTTTCGCACCCCGACGAAGGCGACGCGGTTCCGTTCGAACCGGAGGAGGTTCCGGTCTTTTGGGGGTGCGGGGTGACGCCCCAGCAGGTGGCGGTAGAGAGCCGCCTACCTTATATGATCACGCACGAACCGGGACACATGTTCGTGACCGACTTGCGACACGAGGATCTACGACGGCGCCGCGGCGTCCGCTCGGTCGCCATCGCGTAGCCGAACCTTTTGACCGGTTGCGCGTGGTGCTCGCCCGGAGACCCGGCAAGCGGGCTAAGAAGAATCGCGCGAGCGAAGTGGAAGCGCGCATTCCCCCGTGCAATTCGAAGAATAGAGGCAGAGATGAACGGTAATCCTCAGACGTTCGTGAGCGACGTCCAAGAGCTGCGGCGTCGCGCGCGCGAGCATATCGATAAGGGCGCAGTGACGCAGAATTACGAAGGTAACGTTCACCAAACGATCGACATTCTTCAAAATGTCCTTGCGACCGAGATCGTGTGCATTCTGCGCTACACGATGCATGCGGTCGCTGCGACCGGCATCGACAGCGAAAGCGTGAAATCAGAATTCATGCAACATGCCAAGGAAGAGCAGGAGCACATGATGATGGTCGCCGAGCGCATCAACCAGCTCGGCGGTACGCCGAACTTCGATCCACAAGGCCTCAGTTCGCGCAGCGCCTCGGAGTACGGCAACGCACAACAGTTGATCGATATGATTAAGGAAAATTTGATCGCCGAGCGGATCGCCGTGGAGCACTACCGCGAGCTGGTGCGCTTCTTTGGCGAAAAGGATCCGACGACGCGCGTGATGCTCGAAGAGATCCTCTCGGTCGAAGAAGAGCACGCCAACGACATGCACGACCTGCTGGTGGCGCGCGAAGGCCGGCCGATGTTGCCCTCAAAATAGATTAGCCCGACCTTGCGCACACTGCTTGAAGCTGCATGGATCGTTCAGGAAGGATATTCACCATGAGCGATGTTCGTAAAGTGGCCGACTGCCGCGAATTTCCTAGCGAGAGCGGCTGCTCGTTGACCATTGCCGGGCGCGAAGACGAGGTCTTGAAGGCCGCCGTCGAGCACGCGGTTTCTTCGCACGGTCACGCCGATACGCCTGAACTGCGGACCGCGATAAGCGGAATGTTGAAGGAAGAAGCCGCGGTGCGCTAGCGCAGCGCGTTCGGATCGCTAATTGCGGTGCCGTAAGGCTCGCTGTGGATCACGCTCGCGAAGATCTCGGTGCTGTCGACCAGCCGCGGGCCGGGGCGGTTGACGTAGGCGTTGCCGTCGACGATCCCGACGCGTCGCTCCTGGACGGCTCGCAGCGAAGGCCAGGCCCAGTTCGATGCGGAGAGTTCGTCGACGGCCGCGACTGCTTTCGCGAGGTCGAAGCCGCAGGGAGCCACCAGGATCACCTCCGGATCGACGGCGGCGATCGCCTCCCAGGCGAGGACCTGCGAATTTGCGCCGGGATTGGCAAGGACCGGCTCGCCGCCGGCGATTTCGATGAGCTCGGGCGTCCAGTGCCCGCCGCTCATCGGAGGATCGGTCCACTCCAAGACGAGCGTTCGAGGCCGCGATTTTCCGGCGACGTGGTGGCGTAGCGCCCCGACTCGCGCGCGCAAGTCCGCGACGACGTCTACGGCTCGATCCGAAGTTGCGGTGAGTTCGCCGACGGTTTCGATGGTCGCGTAGACATCTTCGAGACTCGACGGTTCCAGCGAGACGATACGCGGATCGCCGCGCAAGCGCTTCGCCGCGCGCGCGACGATCTCGTAAGAGACCGCACAGACCGCACAGAGTTCTTGCGTGAGGATCAGATCCGGCGCGAGGCGTTCGAGCAGCTCCGCGTCGAGCGTGTAGATGCTCGAGCCCTGGTGCAGATGACGGCGGACGTGGCGGTCGATCTCGCTCGGCGTCGAGGCGGCCGGCAAAGCGCTCGCGGTCAGCACGGGCTTCGACCTTGCCTCGGACGGAAAATCGCATTCGTGCGTAACGCCGGCGAGGCGTTCACCGAGTCCGAGCGCGTAAACGATTTCGGTTGCGCTCGGCAAGAGGCTGACGATCCGCTCGCAACGAGGCGTTTCGGCATTTTTCATGATGCGGCCAATCCCGCATGACCTGGCGGAAAACCTCGCTCGCGCGCCCAATCCTTGCCGGCGTGGAGAAGGTCAAAGTAGCCAACCCGATCGTCGAGCTCGACGGCGACGAGATGACTCGCATCATCTGGGCGATGATCAAAGAGAAGCTGATTCTGCCGTACTTGGACGTCGACCTGAAGTACTACGATCTCGGAATCCAGCATCGCGACGAAACCAACGATCAGGTGACGCTCGATGCGGCACGTGCGATCAAACGATACGGCGTCGGCGTGAAGTGCGCGACGATCACGCCCGACGAGGGGCGCGTCAAAGAGTTCGGTCTCAAGCAGATGTGGCGCTCGCCGAACGGGACGATTCGCAACGAACTCGACGGAACGATTTTCCGCGAGCCGATCGTTTGCCGCAACGTCCCCCGGCTCGTGCCGAGTTGGACTCAGCCCGTCGTGATCGGCCGTCACGCGTTCGGCGATCAGTATCGGGCCACCGAGCTATCGGTTCCCGGTCCGGGGAAGCTGAAATTGGTGTACGAGCCTGCCGGCGGCGGTGCCGCGATCGAGCGCGAGGTTTTCGAGTTCAAAGAGCCCGGCGTCGCGCTTTCGATGTACAACCTCGACGAGTCGATCCGTGGCTTCGCTCGAGCCTGCTTCAATTTCGGCTTGCAGCGCAAATGGCCGGTCTACTTATCGACCAAAAATACTATTTTGAAGACGTACGACGGCCGGTTCATGCAGATCTTCCAGAAAATCTACGACGAGGAGTTTCTCGCGCGGTTCGAGGCCGTCGATGCTTTTTACGAACATCGTCTCATAGACGACATGGTGGCCGCGTGCCTCAAGTGGAGTGGTGGCTACGTTTGGGCATGTAAAAACTACGACGGAGACGTCCAATCGGATACGGTCGCGCAAGGTTATGGTTCGCTCGGCCTCATGACCTCGGTCTTGATGACGCCCGACGGCAAGACGATCGAATCCGAGGCGGCGCATGGCACGGTGACGCGGCACTATCGTCTGCACCAGCAGGGAAAGCCGACGTCGACCAACCCGATGGCGTCCATCTTCGCCTGGACGCGAGGCCTCATGCATCGCGGACGAATGGACGGCACCCCGGAGGTCCTGCGCTTCGCGGAGACGCTCGAGCGCGTCTGCATCGATACGGTCGAGAGCGGGAAGATGACCAAGGATCTCGCGATCCTCATCGGCCCCGATCAGCCGTGGCTTACGACCGAAGAGTTCTTGGCCGCGCTCGACGACGAATTGAAGAAGCGCATCTCGGCATCGGCTCCGATCGGAACCGGTGCCTCGTTGTAGAGTTCCGCGCTAGGCTGGGCGGCGAGCCTCGCCGGCGCGGTAGCGATAGACGATTCGACCCTTGGTGAGATCGTACGGCGACATTTCGAGATCGACCCGATCGCCGGGAAGAATCTTGATCCGGTGGCGGCGCAGGCGGCCGGCGATGTGGGCCAAGATGGTCTGACCGTTCTCGAGTTCGACCGAAAAGGTCGTGCTCGGAAAGACCTGCTTGATCGTTCCGAAGAGTTCTAAGGGCGCTTCCTTGTTCGACGTATCCGTCGAAGGAGCGCGTGGGGCCCGCGGCCGCGCCGGGCGACGAGCTATGACATCACCGCTTCATGAAAAGCCATACCTATCAGAGACCCTCTCTCGCGTGGGAGGGTTGCAAGGTCGGTCGGGCGACGGCGACTGGGGCTGCTAGGACTTCTTTTTGCGCTTCGCCTTCCGGCGCGTCACCTTCTTGCCCGCCGCCGCACGTTTGCGGGTCGCTTTCACCCGGCCGGCTTTCTTTTGAAGGCGTTTTCGGGTCTTGGCCCCCTTGCGGGCGCTTGCAGAACGCGCCGCTGCCGGGCGTTTCGCGGCCGCGCGCGCGGTCCGCGCGCTCAAGCCGGTTTGCGGCCGGCTGCCGAGATCGTGCCAAGACTTTTCGGTCATCTCGACGCCGTAATGTTTCGCTGCCTTCTTGATGTTCGCGAAGGCGAGTGCCCGGTCGTCGTCTGAGACGCCCGTGACCTGATCGAAACGCGCGATCGCATTGCGCACGTGGCTGGCGTCCGTGAGCGGCTCTTTACGCTGCTTGGGGAAAGCGAAGACGCTATCGGGGAGATCGCTCTGGGCAGTCAATTTGCCGTGTTTTTCGTGAGGTTTCCAGGTTGCCGTCATGAAATCGCCCATCCTTTCAGTAAGTGCTTCACTTCTTGTACCCGAGCACCGGGGCGATCATACGGCCTTTTGATATGCCACTACGGGGATGCTGGCGGAGCAACCCGCCTAGATAGTTGTCCTAAATCGTTGCGGAACAGGGATTTCATAGGATCCATCCTTGTGACGCCGCAACCTCGCGATCAAGAGCTGATTGGCCGCCGTTCGCGAGCGACTGGTAAAGCCGGATGGCGGACACGCGCGAAAGTACATCATTCTTAAACCAAGCGAAACTCGTGTGGCGGTTGGACTTCATGTACCGGGGCGCGAGGCGCTGCAAATGGGGCACGACCTCGTGGACGGCGTGCACTGACAGCCCGTAGTCGTGATCGCTCAGATAATTCACGAAAGCTTCGAGCGGGACGTAATTCGGCGCGAGCACGAAGTTTGAGCCGTCCTTCTTGAGTAAACCGTAATCGATGGGATCTACGCCGGCGATCCGCGCGGCGGCGCGGCACCACGTCGCGACCTTCACCTCATCGCCGAGCGACGGCGCGGCATGCGCTGAGAGCAACGTGATGACGAAGCGTGGCGAGCGGCCGCGAACGATCGCCTCGGCTCCGGAGAGGACGTGGTGCCCGCCGGTTCCCGCGATCGGATATTCCTCAAAGAGCGTCCCGTCGTCGTTCCACTGAAAGACGACGGCCTTCATCACGTCGTGATAGAGTGCCGCCGCGATGACGGTGTCGCGGTCGACGGCACGTCGGTCGGTGAAGTAGACGCGATCGTAGGTCGACGCAAACGACGTTGCCATCGACGCGTTGAAAAACTCGTGAACGACGAGGCCGCCGGGATATGAATGATGCGAGTTTTCACCTGATCCGCCGGCGCACCAGAACGGCTGCGGTGCATGGTTTACGCCGGCTTCGGTGCCCGTAGGGAAAAGCGCCGAAACCGGAGTTCCAGGGTCAGAAATAAAGCCCTCACGGACGAAGGCAACACGCAACGCCTCGCGTGATTCGGCTGTCGGATATTTGCGCGAATACGTGGGCTTCGGATCGGCGAGCAACGCCAAGACGTTTTCGCGCAGTGCCCGGTCGCTGATCGAGCGAGCTAATTCGAGCGTCGCCCCGTAGGTCTTCGTAATTAACGGCGACGACGCCGCGATCCGGGCTGCGGCCGCGTTCCCTCGACTCAATCCGTTCGGCACGCTTAAGAAGTCGTGCTGCACCTTAGCAGACTGCAGCGGTACCGCATCGGCAATATCCCCAGCGAAGAGCGGAGTCGCCGCGACCGCGAGCGCCGCGAGAAACTCCGCGCGCCCGAAGAGACTTGATCCCCTGCCGTTGACGCACATGCGAGCGACTTTCGCATGCGAGGTAGCCTCGCCTCGTAGCGATCGTCTAGGGTTTTGGCGCGGTGGTAGACAACTTCAATGTTATGCGGAAAACACTCCGTCGACTTTGGATTTCCTTGGGGCCTCCTATCGTTCTCGCCTCGTGCGCGGGCAACGGCAGCTCCGGTAATGATGTCTGTGCCCTATTTATTTCCGCACCTCCCACGATGATCTCGCCGGCAAAGGGTGCAATGAACGTCGCGCTCAGCCTCGGCGCAGTGTACTTTTCGCCGGCAACTCCGTCAAGCACAATCTCCATCGGTCTTTCTGTGTCTCCAGGTGGGGCTGTCATGCTCGGCGGACCCTTGGTACAAGCTCCTTTGCCGCTACCTTCGGGCATCGCCGGTACCCCGGGGACGGTCTACGAATCCACGCTTCCCGCCGCTCTCGCGTCCGAAACGACATACAGCGTTTTGGCCACTGTTACGAGTGGGTGCGGGCCAGTTACCGAATCCGTCGGGTCGTTCACGACGCAGTAGACGTACTAATCGTAGACGACGCGGAACGTCGCATAGACGTACGGGTAGTCTGGTCTGAACCAGTTGCGCCACGAACGCCGGACGAGGTCGCGCGACGTGACCGGCGATGCGCCTTTCATGACGTAGTGCTGGTCGTCGAAGAAATCGGCGGAGTATTGCGGATACGACGGATGCGGGCGAAAACCGGGGAACGGGCCGAACTTGGTCGACGTCCATTCCCAGCCGTTGCCGATCAAATCGTAGACGCCCCACGCGCTCGCGCCTTGCGGCGAACTTCCAACCGGCTCGGGATCGAAGCGACGATAATCGAAGTTGCCGTGGACGCGCGCATCCGGCGCGGCGTCGCCCCAAGGAAGCGCGCGTTCCTCGCCGCCCGGCGTTCCAAAGGCGGCTCGATGATATTCCGGTTCGGTCATGACGCGGCCACCGCGCCACGCTGCGTACTTTGCTGCCTGCGCCTGCGTGACGTAGACCGGCCAGCTCTTCGGTAGCGGCAACTCTTCGAACATCCCGAGCAATCGATATTCGCCGTCGCGCTCGATCCAAAACGACGGCACCGGGCCGCCGGCTCTCACGAATTCGAGCCACTCGCCGTTGGTCGCGTTGTTGCGCTCGACCTCGAATGCGCCGACGTCAACGCTCAACTCGTCGAACTCGTTGTCCCATGCGAACGTAATCGCGTCGCGCCGCACGCCGAGCGTCGCGCGCCCCGCCGGAATTTGTACCCGTCCGCGAACGTCCGGCGCGCGGTCGAGATGAGCGTCGCGCCGGGGCGCACGTTTCCGTTCGAGCGGCAGCCGGTGCAACATATAGAGGAACGTCTCGTGATGCATTTCCTCGTGTTCGAGGATCGTCCAGAGAGCGTGACCGCGTTCGAGCAGGGGAGAAGCCGCTTCGCTCAGGTCGGCGTTGGCGATGGCGCGGAGTACGTCGATGTCGACCTTGGTGCCGAACTCCCACACGAGCCGCCGCTCAGGCCAGACTTGACGCTCGTGCTGCTTCGCCTCCTGCGTACTCGATGGGTCGATCCCTCGATCGAAGAACTTCTGGTACTCGGCATCAGCCGGCGGCAAGCCCAGCGCTTCGACCAGAAGTTTGCTGTGCGTGAACGCGGGGATGTGGCCTTCGTAGAAGGTAAGCGGATGCCGCAACGGGATCGGCCGTTCGTGGTACGCGCTCGGCTCGAAAATCCTGAAGATCTCGGCGGTGCGATTTCGGTTGTTCAAATACCACCGCCGAGCGGAGGCGCGGTCGACGGATGCGGGACGCGGCGTTGTCAGCATAAATTGCAACTACCCGGAAAGACCTACAATGTTACCGCAGGTAATCGCGCAGGCCGGCCAAACCGCCCTCGCGGCCGAAGCCGGACTCCTTGTAGCCGCCGAACGGCGAGGACGGATCGAACTGGTTGAACGTGTTGCACCAGACCACGCCGGCTTGCATTCGCGCCGCGGTATACATCCCGAGCTGCCCGCTCGCCGTCCAAATCCCGGCACTCAAGCCGTAAGGCAGATTGTTAGCGCGTTCGATCGCTTCGTCGGCCGTGCGGAAGGTCATGATCGAAAGCACCGGCCCGAAGATTTCCTCGCGCGCGATGCGATGCGTCGGCTGCACGTTGGTGAAGAAGGAAGCCGGATACCAATAGCCGCGTTCGGGAAGCGGGCAGGAGGCCTGCACCAAGTGCGCGCCTTCGGATATCCCGCTGTTGACGAGTTCGACGATGCGGTCGCGCTGCATTCGCGAATTAATCGCACCGACGTCGGTGTTCTTGTCGAGCGGATCACCGTGCCGCAGCGTTTCGATGCGGGCGCGCAATCGCTCGATGATCTCCTCGTAGATCGGCTCTTGCAAGAGCAAGCGCGATCCGGCGCAGCAGACGTGGCCCTGATTGAAGTAGATCGCGCTCACGATCCCTTCGATCACTTGATCGAGCGGTGCGTCTTCGTAGACGATGAAGGCGGCCTTTCCGCCGAGCTCGAGGGCGAGTTTTTTTCGCGTGCCGGCGGTCGCGCGGCGGATCATCTTCCCAACTTCCGTCGAGCCGGTAAACGACAGTTTGTCGGTATCCTGGTGTTCGACCAGCGCGGCGCCGGTTCGGCCGTCGCCGGTGATGACGTTGACGACGCCCGGTGGAAGATCGGCCTCTTGCATTACCTCGGCCAGCAACAGCGCCGTCAGCGGCGTCGTTTCGGCCGGTTTGAGGACGATCGTGTTTCCGCACGCGAGGGCGGGAGCGATCTTCCACGTTGCGATGAGCAGCGGGAAATTCCATGGGACGATCGCGCCGACGACGCCGAGCGGCTGGATCGTCTCGGGCGACTGTACGGCCCACTCCAACTTGTCGGCCCAGCCGGCGTGGTAGAAGAAGTGTGCCGCGGCTTGCGGTACGTCGAAGTCGCGCGATTCGCGGATCGGCTTCCCGCCGTCCATCGACTCGAGGACGGCGAACTCGCGCGAGCGTTCGGCGAGGATACGGCCGATGCGGTAAACGTATTTCGCCCGCTCCGAGCCCGGCATCTTACGCCAGTATTTGTCGTACGCGCGCCGCGCCGCTTCGACCGCGCGATTCACGTCCTCGGGGCCGGCGAACGCGATGTCGGCGAGTTTTTCTTCGGTCGCCGGATTGATCGTTGCGAACGACTCACCGCTCTTCGGCGAAACCCATTCCCCGCCGATGAAGAGTCCGTAGCGGTCGCGGATCTTCGGCTGAGTCGTCTCGGGAGACGGCGCGTACTCGAAGCCGGGGACGACGGGAGCCGGTTTGGTCTGAATCATACGAACACCTGATCTAAGCCTGCGCCACGTACGCGAGCGCCGAATACGAACCCGTCAGCTCTTTCTCGCGCTGCATCAAGAGATCGTCGAGCAACGAAGATGCGCCGATGCGGAAACGATCGGGGTGCAGCCAGGCGTCGCCGAGCGTCTCCTTGACCAAGGAAAGGTAGCCCAGAGCGGCTTTGGTGGTGCGAATGCCTCCGGCGATTTTCAATCCTGCGCTGCGCCCGGTCTTGCGATGGTGGTCGCGAATCGCCTCCGCCATCAAGAGCGCGATCCCCGGCGTCGTGGAGATCGGAATTTTGCCCGTCGAGTTCTTGATGAAGTCGGCGCCCGCGGCGAGGGCGATGTCGCAGGCGCGGCGGATCAGCGCGTAGGAGCCGAGTTCGCCGGCCTCGAGGATCACTTTGAGCGCCGCCTGACCGCAGGCTTCCTTGACCGCGACGATCTCGGCGAAGACTTCGGTTTCGCGTCCGGCCAGCAGCGCGCCGCGGTCGATCACCATGTCGATCTCGTCGGCGCCCATCGCGACGGCTTCACGCGTCTCGCGCAACTTGACGTCGAGCGGCGAGAGGCCGCTGGGAAACGCGGTCGCGACCGAGGCCACCAAAACCTTCGAGCCATCGAGCGCGCGGACGCATTCGGGGACGAGCGTCGGATAGACGCAGACGGCGGCGACGCTGCGCACGCCCGGCGCCGGCGAGACGGCTCGCGCGCAGACCGAACGGACCTTGCCCGGCGAATCCTTCCCTTCGAGCGTCGTCAGGTCCATGCAGGCGATCGAGATGTCGATTCCGGCGAGCTTGGAGCTCTTCTTGATAGAACGTTTGGTGAGAACGGTCGCTCGCGCTTCGAGCATCACGGCGTCGACCGAAGGGGCACGGGCCATGACCTGGGTTTCGTCGGGGCGGCGTATGTCACCCCGAGCCTCCCGCGGGCCTACATGTGTCACCCCGAGCCTGTCGAGGGCCGCCGAACGCCCTTCGACTCCGTTCGCTCCCTCCGAAGGGCCTCACAACCCGCGCGCGTGAAAGGGGCCGCGATGCAGCCGGCGATTCGTTTACTCGGCGTAGACAAGCAATTTCCGGGCGGCTACACCGCGCTCAAAGGCGTCGATTTGCACGTCGCGACCGGTCGATTCGTCGCGCTGGTCGGTCCTTCGGGATGCGGAAAATCGACGACCCTTTCCCTGATCGCGGGCCTCGAGATGCCGAGTGCCGGGCACGTTTACGTTCGCGAACGCGAGGTCACCGGCGTCGGCGGCGGCATCGGCTTTCTTTTTCAGCGTGATGCGCTGCTGCCGTGGAAGACCGTCTTCGACAACGTCGCGCTGCCGCTGCGCTTGCGCCGCGTCCCGAACGCAAGTGCCCAGCAGCGCGCCGCCGATTGGATCGGACGCGTCGGCCTGCGCGGTTTCGAGAAGAATTATCCCCACGAACTCTCCGGCGGTATGCGCAAACGCGTTGCGCTCGCTCAGACGCTCGCGTACGACCCCGAGATCATCCTGATGGACGAACCGTTCTCAGCGCTCGACGTCCAGACGCGGGATCTAATGGAAGACGAGTTGCTCCAATTGTGGCAGGGTTCGGGGAAGACGATCGTCTTCGTGACCCACGACTTGGAAGAAGCGATCGCACTCGCCGACGAAGTCGTCGTGATGACTTCGGGGCCGGCGCGCGTGAAGGCGCGCTACGACGTCACCTTGCCGCGGCCGCGCGTGATCGAAGAGGTGCGGATGGATCCGCGCTTCACCGACCTGTACCGGGCGATGTGGAACGACCTGCGCGACGAAGTTCTCGAAAGCTATGCGCGAGCAACTTCAGCCGGTTAACCGCTGGTCGGTTCTCGCCACGCAGATCGCGCTTACCCTGGTGGTTCTCTTGCTTTGGGAAGCCGGTGGGCGCGCGGGTTGGGTCGACAAGCTCTACTTTTCGAAACCGAGCGATATCGGAATGGAGATCGGCCAGTGGCTCAGCCACGGATACATCTTGGGCGACGTAACGACGACGATGTCCGAGACGCTCATCGGCCTGGCGGTCGGAGCGTTCGCCGGGATCGTCCTCGGCGTCTTGCTGGCATCGAACCGATTCATCGGCGCGGTCTTCGAACCGCTGCTCGTCTTGCTCAATTCGATCCCGCGCATAACGCTGGTGCCGCTCTTCATCCTGTGGTTCGGATTCAAAATGGAATCGAAAGTGGCGAGCGCGGTCGCGCTTGTGCTGTTCGTGGTATTCTTCGCAACCTATACCGGGATCAAGGACGTCGACCCGACCCTGGTTGCCAGCGTGCGCGTCTTAGGAGCCAACCGGGCCGACGTCATCCGTCACGTGCTCATGCCTTCAGCCCTCACCTGGATTTTCTCATCCCTTCGTACGGCCGTCGGTTTCGCGCTCATCGGAGCGGTCGTCGCGGAATATTTCGGGGCGAACGCGGGAGTCGGTTACCGCATACAGTATTCTGAAGCTAACTTCAATACGGCCGGCGTCTTCGCTGGACTCGCCGTACTGATGGTCCTGGTCACCTTCGTCGACACGTTCATCGTCTGGACCCAACGCCGCTTGGTTCGCTGGAAATAGGAGATACCGCGCATGTCGCTCAGCCGCCGCACCTTCGTTGCCATGACCGCCGCCGCAGGCGTCTCGACCGTTTTCGGCGTTCCGACGATCGTCATAGCTGCCGGTCCGAAGGAGAAACTCACTTGCGCGGTCGGGTCCGAACACGCAATGGTCTATCTGCCGTGGGATGTCGCTAAAGTGCTCGGCTACTTCGACGCCGAGGGCCTCGACGTCAATCTGATCTACACCAAGGGTGGCACCGAAGCCGGACTGGCGCTCATGTCGGGCAACGTCGACTATAGCGGCAACGCGATCGACCATGCGATCGCCGCGGCGCAACAAGGTAAGAGTCTGGTCATGATCTCGGATTTCATGGATCAGCCCGGGCTCTCGATGATCACCAGGCCCGAAAACAAGGGAAAGTTTCCCAATGGCGCCGCGCTCAAAGGCAAGACGGTCGGCATTACCTCGGTCGGCTCGGCGACGGACGTCTTGGCGCATTGGATCGGCCATCGCAACGGGCTCGGGCGGGAGGACATCAAGACCGTCGGCGTCGGCGGCGGCGCGACGGTCATGGCCGCGCTGCAGGGCGGCCAAGTTGACGTCGCGCTCGCAAACGATCCGTACGCGACGCTGCTCATGAAGAGCGGCCGCGCGGTGCCCGTAGCCGAGTTCTTCACCGCGAAGGTAACGCGCGATTGGCTCGGCTTCTCGACGTACACCTTTACGGGCGCTCTAACGCGCGGCGATGTGATTGCGAAGTATCCCGAGCGCACGCAGAAGATCGTGAACGGATTGACGCGCGCGATGAAGTTGATGGCGACCAGCTCGGCCCAGAAACTCGCCGCCATGCTTCCTGATGAATATCGCGGCGGCGCATCGGTCGACGACTGGGCCGCCTCGTACGCGCACTCGCGTCCGGCGTACGGCCCGCTCGGACGCATCAACAGCGACGGCGTCAGGGCGGTCATCGAAACCAACGAGTTCTTCCTCGCCAAGAAATCGACCGCCGATCCCTCCAAGCTCTACGACAATTCGTTCGTCGAGAAAGCCGTGAAAACGGTCAAGGTGTGATGAAAGTTTCGAGCAACGGAAAGACGCAGAGCAAATGCGCGCGCCTCAAGGCGCTGATTTACGATCCCAAGATCTTAGTCGTCCCGGGCGTTTTCGACGGCTTCAGTTGTCGCGTCGTTCAAGCCGCGGGTTTCGAACACGCGGCGATCTCCGGGGCCGGAACCTCGGAATCCCGGCTCGGGAAACCGGACGTCGGGATCATGGGACTCGAAGACAACCTCGCCGGCGCGCGTGCGATGGCGTCCTGCGTCGATATCCCGCTCCTCGCCGACGGCGACACCGGTTACGGTAACGCGATCAACGTCTACTATACCGTGCAAGCATTCGAACGTGCCGGCGTTGCGGGCCTCATGATCGAAGATCAGAAATGGCCGAAGCGTTGCGGCCACATGGCGGGCAAGGAAGTCATCGAGGCCGGCGAGATGGTCCAGAAAGTGCGCGCCGCCGTCGATGCGCGTGAGGATCCGGATTTTATCATCAAGGCTCGGACCGATGCCGCCGGACTACTCGGAATCGACGAGGCGATCCGCCGCGCGAATCTCTATGCGGAGGCCGGTGCCGACTTGCTCTTCGCCGACGCGCTGCTCAGCGCCGGCGACATCGAAAAGTTCGTGAAGAACGTCCCGAAACCAGTCGCCGTTAACATGGGCTTCGGGATCCGTAGACGCAAGACGACGCCGCTGCTTTCGGTCAAGCAGCTGGAATCGATCGGCGTCGCCTTCGTGAATCTCCCGCGCATGCTGACCGCCGCCGCGATCCGGGGGATGATGAATGCGATCGACGCCTTCAAGCAATCGATGGAGAGCGGTGAAGTCGTCGAGCGACCCGATCTCGTGGTCTCATTCGAAGAGCTCAACGATTTGATGGGCTTCCAGGAGATCATGGCGATGGAGCAGCGCTATCTCACCGCCGAGCAGCTTGGCTCGAAATACGGAGCAAAGGAAACCGCGGAGAAGTAGGATGTTGGAAACAAGAAAATCGCTCGACCTCCGTTCGGTGCTTCCGGAAGTCGATTTGATTTCCGACCGCGAACTCGCCGGCAAAGTGTGCGCCGTTTGGCAAGAACTTTGGGAAGCTTCGGCCTGGGCCGACGTGACCAAAATTCCGACCTCGCCGGAGATACCGTATCCGCACATCCCGCACAACCGCTCGGTCATCGCGATGGCGCTGGCCGTCGCCGACGCCTTCGAACGCTTTCACGGGGTGAAGCTTAATCGAGACGTGCTGATCGCCGCCGGCCTGCTCCAAGATGCGAGCAAGCTGGTCGAGACGCGTCCCAAAGGCGACGGCTCGGGCGCCGAGCCGACGGCAAAGGGGAAGGCGTATCCGCACGCCTTCTACGCAGCGCACGTCGCGCTCAAACACGGCGTCCCCGACGAAATCTGTCACATCATCGTGACCCACTCCCCGACGGCAACGAAATTCCCGAGCTCGCTCGAGGGGAAGATACTCTACTACGTCGATCAGATTGACGTGCTCGGGATCTACAAGGACCGCTGGCGCAAGGACCTGTTCATCACCAAGTAGCTTTCGCTCAACGCGCGCCTTGTCGTTATGAGTGAGGGTATTCCACTGTCACGCTGAGCGCAGCGACCCCGAGCTTGTCGAGGGGGAGCGAAGTCGAAGCGCCGCCGGGACGCCGAACACCGTTCGCCCTTCGACTGCGCTCGCTTCGCGAGCTTCGCTCAGGGTGACAGGGGCGCCGGAGCGCCTAGGACAGTTTGCCGGCGTATTTTTCGAGCGCTGCCCAAGCGTCGTCGCCGAACTCTTTCTTCCAGCGAGGATAGTAGCCGGCCGCGCTCAGCTTAGCCTTGAAGCTCTCGACGTCGACTTTGTTGATCGCCATTCCTTGCCGGCGCAGTTTGTCGATGGTCGCGCCGGTCAACAGCTCGGTGTCACGGCGCTCCTTCAACGCAGACAGGTTCATATTGCGGCGCAAGATCTCTTGAAGTTTCGGCGGGAGCGAGTTCCATTTGTCGAGGTTGAGGAGGTTCCAATAGCCGCTCCACATATGGTTCGAGAGGCTGCAATAGCGCTGAACCTCGTAGAACCGCTGCGCCTCGATCAGCAAGATACCCGTCTCCTGCCCGTCGACGAGGTGCGTTTGCAAGGCGGTATAAAGTTCGTTCGGCGGGATCGGCGTCACGGCGGCTCCCATCGAGCGGAAGCTGTCGACGCGTAGCTTCCCCGGCGAGACCCGGAGCTTGAGGCCCTGCAGGTCGGCCGCGTTGCGAATCGGATGCGGCGAGGTCGTGAACTCGCGGTACCCGTTTTCGTAGAGCTTCTCGAAGACCATGATGCCTTTATCGATAATCGCTTTGCGTACCAGCGCACCGAGGTCTGCGTCCATCGCCGCCAGCGCCTTCTCCCGGGTCGGGAAGGCGAAGGCGACGTTCTCGATCGAGGAAACCGGCACGACCGTGTCGAGAATCCCGCCGGCATAGGCGAGCATCTCGAGCGCGCCCTGCCGCAACTGTAAAAGCATGTTCGGATCGCTGCCGAGCGTACTGTTGGGATAGGATGTAATGTCGAGCTGGCCGCCGCTCTCTTTGCGGATGCGCGCGAAGGCCTCGACGGCGCGCGTATTGATGGGGTGATCGACCGGCGTGTCGACGCCGAACTTCCAGCTGAACTGCGCCGCCCGCGCTTGAGATCGAACGAAAGCGACGCTCGCGAGCGCAGCCGCGCTGCCGGTTGCAAATGTCTTCCGCGAAAGCTTCTTCACTTTAAGTTGGTTCGGCGAACGAGAAAGGCCTCCCGCATCTCGAAGGGAGCGTGCCGGCGTGCGGCGGAAGCGAGCGGATTATCGAAGACGTCATACGCGCCGAAGTCGCCGCCGACGAACCGCTTCGCAGCGGATTCAAGTACCCGTGGCTTGGTAGGGTCGATCGAGCGATCGGTGCGGTCACCGAGCCCGTTGCCGCCGCGCTCGTCTTCGCCGAAGTGGTCATCCTCGCGAGCGGGGTTTTCTCGCGCTGGGTGCTGCGCAGTTCGCTCGTGTGGACCGACGAACTCGCGACCATCCTGTTCTTGTGGCTCGCGATGATAGGCGCCGTGATCGCACTGCGCCGCAGCGAGCACATGCGCTTGACCGCGCTCGTCCGGATTGCTGGGCGGGCGAAACCTTGGTTCGACGCCGCCTCGTCGGTCGTCGTCGCGCTCTTCTGTCTCGAAATGCTGCCGGCCAGCCAGAAACTCTTCGCAGCGGAGATCGGAACGGCAACGCCTGCCCTCGGCATTTCGAGTTCGTGGCTGGTTCTGTCCATCTTTGTCGGGATGGCGCTGCTTTTCGTCGCCTCGCTGCTGCGCCTCGCGGACTCCGATCCGCGCATCGTGCTCACCGTCGTCGCCTGCACCGCCGCGCTCGCTCTGGCGGGATGGTTCGCGCGTCCGCTACTCATGCAGCTCGGCAACGTCAACCTCGTGCTGTTCTTTGTCGTGCTCGTCTTGATCTTCGTGGCGATCGGCGTCCCGATCGCCTTCGCGTTCGGAACCGCGACCTTGAGTTATCTGTTCTTGACGACGACCGTTCCGTTGACGGTCGTCGTGAGCCGCATCGAGGACGGGATATCCAATCTCACGCTGCTCGCGGTGCCGCTATTCGTGCTCCTCGGACTCTTGATGGGAATGACCGGGATCGCGAGGCATCTGGTTCAAGCTTTGGCAGCGGCGGTTGGGCGGATACGCGGCGGCTTGGGCATCGTGTTGATCTTCGCGATGTATTTGGTTTCGGGGATTTCAGGTTCGAAGACCGCCGACATGGCGGCCGTCGCGCCGGTGCTTTTTCCGGAGATGCGCCGGCGCGGCATCGAACGCCCCGAACTCATCTCGCTGCTCAACGCGTCGGCCTCGATGTCGGAGACGATTCCGCCCAGCCTGGTCCTGATCATCGTCGGTTCGGTCATGAGCGTTTCTATCGCCGCCTTGTTCACGGCGGGGCTATTGCCGGCTGCAGTCGCTGCCGCGATCCTCTTGATCGTCACCGTTTGGCGAGCACGTCGCGACAACACCGAACTCGCCGAACGACCCGATTGGCGCCGCGTGCTTCGGTATTTCGCTATAGCGTTGCCCGGTTTCGCGCTGCCGCTCGTGATCCGCGGGTTTGTCCTCGGTGGAATCGCCACCGCGACCGAAGTCAGCACCGTCGGCATCATCTATAGCGTCTTGGTCGGACTCTTCGTTTACCGCGAGTTCGATCTCAAACGCGTGTATCCGATTCTGCGCGAGAGCGCGTCGCTCACCGGTGCGATCATGCTGATCATCGCCGGTGCGACGACGATGGCTTGGGCCTTGACGCAGTCGGGCTTTGCGCAACAACTCGCAGCGGTGCTCGGAAAGTTGCCGGGCGGCGCGCCCACGTTCCTCGCCGTCTCGTGCGTACTGTTCATCGTCCTGGGGTCGGTGCTCGAAGGGATTCCAGCGATCGTCCTGTTCGGTCCGTTGCTCTTTCCGATCGCCGCAGCGTTGCACATCAACGAAGTGCATTACGCGATCTGTGCGATCTTGGCGATGGGGGTCGGCCTGCACAGTCCGCCGCTCGGCGTCGGCTACTATGCCGCGTGCATCATCGGCAAGGCGCCGCCCGACGAAGCGATGCTGCACGTCCTTCCCTACATGAGCGCGATCGTACTGGCCCTGATCCTCGTCGCCGCATTCCCCTGGCTTTCGCTGGGGTTTCTAAAACAGTAGTCCACCCGCGAGATGGGCCAATCAGCTTAACGCCCGGCGAGCGCGTCGTCATAGAAGCGTCCCAAGTCGCCTTTGAACGTGCCGATCGCGGCCGGGTTCAAGTGGACCATGTGGCCCGATCCGTAGAAACCGAAACGGATGTTCTTTTGGAGCGCCGGCGGGAGTCCGAGGTGCGTCAGCGTGTACACCGTTGCGAAGTAGGGCGTCGCGAAATCGTACCGGCCGTTGGCCGAAAAGACGCGCAAGTGCGGGTTCTGCGCGATCGCTTCCGCGAGGTCCGGCGCGACGTTGGCGGGCGGGTCTTGACCGCGATGGTGCATGTCCCACGGCGCACCCAGCTGCCCGCCGTACGCGGTCGGACGATAACGCAACGCGCTGTCATAGTGCAGCGTGCCGCGAATGTAATTGTTAAACGATCCGACGATCGCGCCCGAGATCGCGACGTCGGACGGATCGAAGGCGGGCCGGTCGGCGGCGTTGTCGAGGTCGAAATTCGTAAAGCGCGAGTCATAGCGCCCGACGATGGTGGCTTGATCGCGCAGCAATTCCTTCTCGAAGCGCTGGTATGGGATGCGCAGGTTTGAATTGCGAATGTATTCTTCCGAGAGCCCAAGATAGTCGTGCAGTTGACGCACGACGGCGTCGTACTCGCCGCGAGGAAGATCCGAGCCTTGCGCGAGAGCGTGGAAGTAGCGGCCGAGCGCGAACACCTCGACCTCCGACGAGAAGGCTTCGAGGCTCTTGCCGCGAGCGCTCGCCTTCTTGTGATAATACGCCGTGGCAGCTTCGGTCGGCAAATAGAAGACGTACGACCAGTCGCCGGTCGCAACGGCCGGCCCGCCGAAACCGCCGCCCCCGCCGCCGAGGCCGAAGTTCAACACCGACGAAAGTAGAACGACGCCGTTTACCTGGACGCCCGCACCTTGGAGCATATTCACGAGCACGCAACTGCGCGTCGTGCCGTAGCTCTCGCCGAACAGGAATTTCGGTGAATTCCAGCGCCCGAAATTCGAGATGTATTGCTGGATGAATTGTGAAAAGGCGCGGCCGTCCTGATCGATGCCGATGAAATCCTTCGGCTCGCCCGCGCCAAGGACGCGGCTGTAGCCGGTGTTGGGCGCGTCGACGTACACGAGATCGCTCTTGTCGAGCAGGCTATGACTATTCGTCGCGAGCGTGAAAGGGGGGCCGCCCGTCACCGAAGCATTCGCGAAGGCGACGCGGACCGGCGAAAACGAACTCATGTGCAACCAGATCGTCGAACTGCCGGGACCGCCATTGTAGAAGAAGGTCACGGGACGCTTTTTGACGTCGACTCCGTCCTTCGTGTACGCGACGTAAAAGATGCGCGCGGTGAGCTGCTCTTTGTCGTTGTGCAGCGAGATCGTCCCGGCGCGCGCGGTGTACTTGAGCGCCAGGCCGCCGAGCTGCATGACATGATGCGTCACGGCGTCGGGGTGCGGCGTCGGCGAGCCGCTCGGCGACGGCGCGGGGGAAGGGCTTGCGCCAAGCAGAGCTCCTGCGAACGAGACGGCGGCGAGTGGCGTCAGCAGTGCGCGTGCGGACAACATCAGCGTGCCACTGCCCCGTCGTACCAGCGCGCGAGGTCGGCCTTGAACTGCGCGAGTGCGGCGTCGTTGAGGTACGTCATGTGCCCGGTTTCGTAATTTCCGAACGTGATGTTCTTTTGCAACGGCGGCGCGATGAAAAGGTGTTTGAGCGTGTAGACCGTCGCGAAATACGGCGTCGCAAAATCGTAGTAGCCGTTCGCCGAGAAAATTTTGAGCGATGGATTCTGCGTCATCGTATCCGCGAGATCGCCGGCGACGTTCGCCGGCGTGCGACGGTTGTGGGTCTCATCCCAATTTCCGCCGTTGGCACGAATAAGCGCGTAAACGCTCGCGCGATACTGCAGCGGTGTGTCGTACTTGAGATCGCTGCGAAGATACTGATTGACCGCAACCGTATAGGGCGCGCCGATCGACGATTCCGTCGGATCCCAAAACGAGCGTTCGGTGGCGCTGTCGAGATCGAAGGTCTGGTAGCGCGCGTCGAGGCGCCCGACGACGATCCCGTCCGAGCGCAGCAGTTCCTTTTGGAAACGATTGTAGGTTACGCGCAGGTTAGCGTTGCGGATGAAACGCTCGGAGAGTCCGAGATAGCCGCTGAGCGAATGCACGATCGAGTTGCGTCGCGCCGCGCTCAACCGGTCGCCTTGCGCGAGCGCGTCGGCGTAGTCGTTCATCGCGAAGTGCTCGACGCGCGCTAGATACGAGCGCAGATCGGTAGGCTTGTTGCGAATCTTGTTGTGGTACCAAGCGGCGGCGGCTTCGCTGGGCAGATAGAAAACGTACGCCCAGTCGCCGCCCGCAATCGGGTCGCCATTGCCGTAGTCGAGTCCGAAGTTGAGGATCGAGGAAAGCAAGATGACGCCGTTGAGCGCGACGCCCTGGCGTTGCAAGACCGAAGACAACGCGGCGGAACGCGTCGTTCCGTAACTCTCCCCGAAGAGGAATTTCGGCGAATTCCAGCGGCCGAACGCCGTGACGTAGCGCGTGATGAACTGCGCGAAAGCGGCGACGTCTTGATCGACGCCGTAGAAATCGCGCGGCTTCCCGGCGCCTACGATGCGTCCGAATCCGCTGCTCGGCATGTCGATAAAGACTAAATCGCTCTTATCCAGCAGACTGTACTGGTTGTCGACGACGCGATACGGCGGAGGGCCGGACGGTTTTCCGTCGCCGGCGAGGACGCGCACCGGCCCGAACGAGCCCATCCGCAGCCACATCGTCGAACTGCCCGGCCCGCCGTTATAGATGAAGGTCACCGGCCGGGTCGTCGCGTCGCCATCGACGGTATACGCGGTGTAGAAGATGCGCGCCGTCGGCAGTTCTTGCTCGTTGCGCAGCGTAATCGTCCCGGCACGGGCCGCATAATCGATCGCTTTGCCGTCGACGGTCACCGAATGCCGCGTCACCGCATCGGGAAATTCGGGTGCAATCGAGGGCAGAGCGTTCGGCTGCGTCCCCGGGCTCGGCACGGCCCGCGGCGGTCGCTGCTGCGCCGCTGCGGGAATCAGGTAAACCTGCATTTGAAGGACCACGCCGGTGATAAGCGCGGCCACGATCTTTTTCACCAAAGGCCGTAAATCGCGCTTCGGGGCCAGGCTTCCTTTTCTCGTCGTCGCGCGGGAGCGGCGCGCTCCCCGGAAACGACGGCGATTTGAGCGAAGCAGAGCAGCCGATGTTCCGCTATCTCACGGCCGGCGAATCCCACGGACCGGCCCTGGTCGGGATCCTCGACGGATTGCCCGCCCACCTCGAAATTGACTTCGATGCGTTGGATGCTGCCCTGCGCGCGCGCCAGGGCGGCTACGGCCGGGGGGGACGGATGAAGATCGAAAGCGACAGCGTCGAGTTCTTGGCGGGGGTTCGCGGGGGCAAGACTCTCGGCTCGCCGATCGCCGTCGTTGTCCGCAATCGCGATTACGAAAACAACCGAGAACTGATGGATCCACGCACCGGCGGCGGAAAACCGCTCACGAATCCTCGTCCCGGTCACACCGACTATGCCGGCGCGATGAAGTACCGGCACCGCGATCTGCGCAACGTCCTCGAGCGCGCGAGCGCGCGAGAGACGGCTATGCGCGTCGCCCTCGGGGCGATCTGCGCGCAGTTTCTTGCCGCCCTTGGTATTCGAACCTCGGCGCACGTCTCGCAGATCGGCGCCATCGTAGCGCCGGATCTGCAAGTGGTCGATATGGAGGCGGTCGCAGTCAGCGAGGTGCGTTGCCCGCATCCCGCCAGCGAGCGGGCGATGATTGCAGCGATCGACGAAGCGAAAGCGGCAGGCGACACCTTGGGCGGCGCGTTCACCCTTCGAGTGACCGGCGTGCCCGCGGGAGTCGGTTCGAACCGGCAGCCCGACACGCGCCTCGACGGGGTCCTCGCCGGCGCGGTGATGGGGATGCAGACCGTCAAAGCCGTCGAGGTTGGTGCAGGACGTGAGGTCGCGGGGAAACCGGGTTCGCAGGCGCATGACGTCTTCGCCATGCAAGACGGCGCGGTCGTGCGCGGTTCGAATCGCGCGGGCGGCATCGAGGGCGGAATCTCGAACGGACAAGACATCGTGCTGCGCGTCAGCGTCAAACCGATCCCGACGCTGATGAAGGCGTTGCCGAGCGTCAACCTGCACGAAGGTACCGATGCGCCGGCGAGCATCGTGCGCAGCGACGTCTGCGTCGTCCCGGCCGCGTCGATCGTCGGCGAGGCGATGCTCAGGCTGGCTTTGACGGGGCCGGTCCTCGACAAATTCGGCGGCGACTCGATCGACGAGACGCGCGACAACCTCGAACGCGCGGTCAGCGCAGCGTCGAAGCTATTCGAGCCCACCAAACCCGCGGTGCCGTGAGCGGCGGGAAGACGCACGTTGCGCTGTTGGGTTTCATGGCGGCCGGCAAGTCGACGATCGGCAAGCGCGTAGCGCGCGAATTGGGTCTGAACTTCGTCGATACCGACGAATTGATCGTCGCACGGCATGGACCGATTCACGAAATCTTTGCGCGTGACGGCGAGGCGCGATTTCGGGAACACGAGTTCCAAGTCGTACGGGAAGCCCTCGACGGTCCGCCGGCGGTCGTCGCGCTGGGTGGCGGTGCGGTGACGTATGAACCGACGAGAGGGCTCGTCGCCGAGCGGATGCTGCGCGTCTTCATCGACGTCCCGGAGAGCAAGCTGTTGGCGAGGCTGAGCCGCTCGCGAGCGGTTCGCCCGATGCTGGGAGCGACGCTCGATGCGGCGCGCGTACGCGCGCTGCTCGAACGGCGTCGCCCGCTCTACCGCGAAGCGGAGATCGTCGTGGATGGGGGACGCCGTTCGCAAAGCGCGCTCGCCCGAGAGATTGCGGCGCTCGTGTTAGAGGCTCCCTGAAGCGATGACGCGACTCGACGATTTGCCGTATCCCATCATCGTTTCGCCGAGCATCTCGAAGGAAGTTGCGAACTTTGTGCGCGCGAGCGGCTTTGGCCGATGCGTCGTGCTGTGCGATGCAAACGTTCTCCCTCGTGCGCGATCGATCGCCAAAGAACTCGGGAAGGAGACGCCGGTCGTCGCGTTTCCGCTGGGCGAGCGCCGCAAGACCTGGGGCACCGCCGGACGCGTCCTCGAAACACTTGCCGAGCGGAAAGTCGAGCGTACGACGCTCGTCGTCGGAGTCGGCGGCGGCGTCGCCACCGATCTCTTCGGCTTCGTTGCCGCGACCTACATGCGCGGCGTGCCGTTCGCTGCGGTCGCGACCTCGCTCGTCGCAATGGTCGACGCAGCTGTCGGCGGCAAGACCGGTGTCGACCTTCGCGCCGGCAAGAATCTCGCCGGAGCCTTCAAGGACCCGGTCGCCGTCTTCTGCGACGTCGGCGCGCTCGATACGCTGCCCGGAAGCGCGATGCGCGAAGGCCTGGCCGAGCTGGTCAAGCACGGCATCATCGAAGGCGACCAGACCTTCGCCGAGTTGGAAGAATTGGCGGCTCATCCGCTGCGCACGTGGCCCTGGGAGAAAATCGTGGCCGACTCGTTGCGCGTCAAAGCGATGGTCGTATCGGACGACCGGCTCGAGCGCGGCGCGCGCGAAATTCTCAATCTGGGGCACACGTTCGGCCATGCGCTCGAACGTGCGAGCGGCTATCGCCTCTCGCACGGTTCGGCCGTCGCGATCGGGTTGCGCGCGGCAGGCTTGCTCGCATTGCGCACGGGCCGGTTTTCACGGAGCGAGCACCTGCGCGTCTTGTCGCTGCTCGCGCTCCTGCGCTTACCCCTCGTCGTCCGGCTCGATCGGACGGAGGCGGTGCTGCGCGCGATGAGCGTCGACAAGAAAGCGCGCGATGGAAAGCTCCGCTTCGTCCTGCCCCGTAAGATCGGAGACGTCGAGTATGGGGTACACGCGCCCCTACCGTCGGTGCGTGCCGTGCTCAACCGCCTGCGGGAAGCGCCGGGCGCGGCGGAGTTTCGCTAGGTAATTGACAATTCTATCGGACATGAAGAGCAACGATATGCGCGCCCCAAGTGAGGTAACCCAGGCTCCGTTCGTGCGCGTCGATCACGTCCAGCTCTCGATTCCGGCCGATGGAGAGGAACGCGCGCGCCGGTTCTACAGCGACTTGCTCGGCCTGCAAGAGGTACCTCGGCCGGCATCGTTGAGCGGTCGCGGCGGCGGTTGGTTCGACGGCGGAGGCATCTCGGTGCATCTCGCCGTCGAGGAGCCCTTTGCGCCTGCGAAGCGTGCCCATCCCGCGTTCGTCTGCAGCGACTACGAGGGTCTTCTCGAGCGCCTTCGCGAGCACGACGTCGCCGTCACCGCCGGCGAACCGTCGCCCGAAGGCAAACCGCGCTGCCACATCGCCGATCCATTCGGGAATAGAATCGAACTGATCGCGCTTTGAGCTCGGCTGCCAACGCCGCCGAGGTGCTCGTGCAGCAGCGGATCGCGCGCGTCGAGCATCCGCTGACGTACCTTATTCCGGAGGATGTCGAGGTCGAGGTCGGCGACGTCGTGCGCGTCCCGCTCGGACCGAAAGAACTCTACGGTTTCGTCGTGAGCCCGCCGCGCGACGTCGCGAGTAATGGTCTGCGGCCGATTGCGGCCCGCGTCGAGGGGGTTCGAGCCTTCGACGAACGAGGGCTCGCGCTCGCCGAGTGGATCGCCGAGCACTACTGTTGCACCCTCGCCGAGGCGCTCGGGCCGATAGTGTACGCCGCCGGCATCCCGCGCGTCGTCGATCGCTTCGTTCCGATCGGAGAATTGGAACCGAAACGCTTTTCGTCGGTGCCTCCGCGTCTGTTGCGGTTGATCGCCGAGGACTTCGGCGAGGGCTTCGGCCTCGACGCGCTGTTGCGCCATCCGGAGGCGCGCCGCGCGGGAGATCGGCGGACGCTGTTGCGCGCGCTGGGAGCGCTCGTGCGCGGCGGCGCGCTCGCTCGCCGCCGGGAGTTCGTCGGCTCGCGCGTCACCGAGGCAACGGAAAAAGTTCTCGAGGCGACCGGCGCGCCGGTACGCGGACCACGCGTCGAAGCGCTCGTCGCCCGCGTACGCGACGAGGGCACGCTGCGCCGCCGCGATGCGTTGCTCGCGGGTTTCTCACAATCGATCGTGGCGCGCGCCGTTCGCTCCGGTGCATTGCGCGAGAGCCCGCGGCGTTTCGTTCCGCGACGCGCACGCGGTCCCGTCGAAGCCCAGGATTTTACGCCGACGCCGGAACAGGCCGGCGCTATCGAAGCGATTGCCACCTCGGTCGAGCGCGGCGGCTTCGCTGAATTTCTTTTGCAGGGCATCACCGGCAGCGGCAAGACGTTCGTCTACATCCGGGCGATCGCGCGAACGATTGCAGAAGGGGGAAGGGCGATCGTCCTCGTTCCGGAGATTTCGCTGACGCCCCAAACCGCCCGCCGTTTCGAGGGCGCGTTCGGCCAGCGCGTCGCCGTGCTGCACTCGGGCCTCTCGGAACGCGAGCGCTTCGACGCGTGGCACGCCGCGCAACGCGGGGAGATCGACGTCGTCGTCGGCGCGCGTAGCGCGGTCTTCGCGCCGCTCGAGAACCTGCGTTTGCTGGTCGTCGACGAGGCGCACGAGCGCAGTTACAAGCAGGACACCGTCCCGCGCTACAACGCCGTCGACGTCGCGCGCGAACGGATGCGGCTCTTGGGGAGGACGCTCGTTCTGGGCAGCGCGACGCCGCCGCTGGAAGCATATTATTCCGCGCTGCACGGCCGGATCGAACACCTCCGATTGCACGAACGCACCGCCGCGCAGTCGCTGCCGCAGACGCACGTCGTCGACATGGCGCGCGAGTTCGAGCGCGGCAACCGGCGCATCTTCAGTTCGCTGCTGGTCGAAGCGATCGCGCAGCGCCTCGCGCGCGGCGAGAAGACGGTCCTGTTCGTCAACCGCCGGGGCAGCGCCGGTTTCATGTTGTGCCGCGCCTGCGGTAACGTTCCGAGCTGCAGCCGCTGCAGCGTCTCGCTCACGGTCCATCGCGCCGAGGGATTGCTGCGCTGCCACCAATGCGACGCCCAAATGCCGATCCCGGTCGTTTGCCCAAAGTGCAAGGCAGTGGCGATTCGTGAATTCGGGATCGGGACGCAACGCGTCGTCGAAGCGGTGCAAGGACTCTGGCCGCGCGCGCGTGTCGTCCGGATGGACAGCGACACGACGACGCGCGTCGGCGATCACGCCCGGCTTCTCGATGACTACGTAGGGCGTGGCGACATCCTAGTCGGAACGCAGATGGTCGCGAAAGGCCTCGATTTTCCGACGGTAACCCTCGTGGGCGTCGTCGCGGCCGACATCGGCCTGCACGTTCCCGATTTTCGCGCGGCCGAGCGCACCTTCGACCTCATCACGCAGGTCGCCGGACGCAGCGGTCGCGCACAGCCCGGCGAAGCGATCGTGCAAACCTACAGCCCCAACCATCCGGCGATCGTCTTCGCGGCGCACCACGATTACGACGGCTTCGCCGCATACGAACTCGAGCAACGCCGCGAGTTGAACTATCCCCCGTTCGGCGAATTGATCTACCTCGGCATCTTCGGGCGGCGGCGCCCGGCGGCACTCGAAGCGGCACAGCGTTACGCCGCGCTGCTGCGCGAACGGCCGGAGATCGAGGTCCTGGGGCCGGCGCCGTTTGCGATCGCGCGCGCCAACGAAGAGTGGCGCTTTCGCATCGCGCTCAAGACGGATGACGGCGCGGCAATTCGCGCCTACCTGCGCGAAACGCTCGTCCCGCTGGCTCGAGCCGACCATAACACCCGGCTTGCGATCAATGTCGACCCCTGAGTTGCGGAGGTTGCGGCGGCAGAGGGGCTAAACCCATCTAGGTAATGTACGCCGATGAAGAAGAGGCCCGCGCGCTCGTCGAGCCCGACCACGCAGAAGAGGAAGAAGTCGACGAAGCGGAGGCGCTGACCGACGACGAGCTCGTCGAAGCCGCCGAAGAGTCGCTCCCGCCGATGGCGGCCGGCGTACCGCTCGAAGGTCTCCCCATCGCCGGCACGCCGAGCGGTAACGGCGAATCCGAACGCGCGAATCCGTTGGATCCGCTCGGTCTGGGTAAAGCGACGATGGACGTTTGGACGGCGATGCTCGCCAACCCCGAAGGCTTGATGACCGGCCAGATGGAGTTCGCCAAATCCTGGCTTGACGTTGCGAAGCGCTCGTTCGGGACCGCCGAAGACCGCGCCGTCGCGCCCGTCATCGAGGCCGCGAAGGGTGACAACCGTTTTTCGCACCCGGCCTGGACGAACAACCCGACGTTCGACGCCATCAAACAAGGCTATCTTCTCGCGACCAAAGCCGTCCTCGACTCGATCGAGGCCGCCGATGCCGACGCCGAAACCAAAGCCCGCGTGAAATTCTTCGCCAAACAATACTGCGACATGCTCAGCCCGACGAACTTCGCATTTCTGAATCCGGCGGTCATCGAAGAGACGCTGCGCACGGGCGGCGAAAATCTCCAGCGCGGGCTGAACAACGTCCTCGAAGACATCCGGGAGAATCGAGGCCGGCCTGCTCTCGTCGACAAGAAGGCCTTCACGGTCGGCGTCAACATCGCGACGACTCCGGGCGCCGTCGTCTACCGCAACGACCTCATCGAGCTGATCGAGTACAATCCGACGACAGAGACCGTGTACGAACGGCCGCTCGTGATCGTCCCGCCCTGGATCAACAAATACTATATCCTCGACCTCCAGCCGACCAATAGCGTCATTAAGTTTGCCGTCGATTCGGGGATTCGCACGTACGTCGTCTCCTGGCGGAACCCGGACGCCTCGATGGCCGACGTTACGTGGGAAGATTACCTCAAGCGGGGGCCGCTGACCGCAACGCGCGTCGCCTCGGCGATCACGGGATCGCACGACGTCAACATGATTGGGTACTGCATCGGCGGCACGCTCACCGCGGAGCTGCTCGCCTACCTCGCACGGAGCGGCGAGACGCTCGTGAACTCCGTGACGTTCTTCGCCGCGCTCGTCGATTTCGAAGAGGCCGGAGAACTGCGCGCCTTCTTGAGCCCCGAAGCTCTCGCGTTCATCGAGCAGAAGATGGATGAAGAGGGCGTCCTCGACGCGAGCGAGATGGCCGATACCTTCAACTTGCTGCGAGCCAACGACCTGATCTGGAACGTCGCGGTAAACCGGTACCTCATGGGGAAAGACGCGCCCGCGTTCGACTTGCTCTACTGGAACGGCGATGCGACGCGCTTACCGCGTGCGATGCACCGTTACTATTTGCGAAACATGTACGTCGAGAACAATCTGTCGAAGCCCGGCGCGCTGACGTTCAAGGGCGTCCCGATCGATCTGCGCTGCGTTAAGAACGACGTCTACACCGTCGCGACGATGGACGATCATATCGCCCCCTGGCGGTCGGTCTACAAGATGACGCAGCTCTTCGCGGGCGACGTTGCGTTCCGGCTCGGTCATTCTGGGCACATCGCCGGGATCATCAATCCGCCAACGAGCGGGAAAGGCAACTACTGGCGCGCTGCGTCGAATCCGCCGAGCGCCGACGAGTGGCTTGCTACGGCGCAAAAGATCGACGGCTCGTGGTGGCCCGATTGGATGCGCTGGCTGAGCGAGCGCTCAGGCGAACGTATCGCCGCACCCAAAGAGCCCGGCAACAAGCATTTCAAATCGAAGATGCCGGCGCCCGGGAAGTACGTCCTCGAAAAAGCTTAGGAAGGCCGCGAGGAGGCTCCCTGCGTTACTTTGCTTTGGCCGGGGCGCGCTTGCGAGCCGGTTTCGCCGTAGGCTCGGAAGTCGCGGCCGCCGTCTTCGATTTCACGGCTGCCTTCGGCGGCGCTTGAGCCGCTTTGCGCGCGGCGCGCGCCAAACGGGATTTCTTGCGCGCTGCTTTGTTGGGGTGGATGATCCCCTTTTGCGCGGCTTTGTCGAATTGGCCCTCGACGCGAGAAACGACGGCGGCGTCTCCCACCGAGGCCGCCTTCTTGTACATGGTTTTCAGTCGGGTTTTTGCGTCCCGGTTTCTAAGCGCGCGCTTCTCGGTTTGCCGAACCCATTTTTCGGCCGCTTTAATATTTGGCACGCGCGGGATTGTAGCACAGCATCACACACGTGGGAAGCCCTCGGCTGCATGCAATGATAGCTCGGTACCCCGACTTGCGCGCCGGAAACGTTCCGCTGCCGCCTGCTGCGCCGGGCTACGACCCCTCCGGTGACGCAAAGCAGCTCGTCCGGAGCGGCACGCCGTCAGCGGCCCTCGAACCTATCCCCGGCACGCAGTTGCTCGACTCTCTCGGCTTCGGTCAGCGTTACGTGGTTCGCGTCCCCGAGACGTGGAACGGCGACCTCGCCGTCTGCGGGACGCCGGCGACGCGCAGCGAGTTTGCCAACGATACGATTTTCGGCGACTTTCTTCTGGCTCGCGGCTTCGCGTTCGCGTCGAGCAATAAGGCGATCCCGTACAACGGGGTCTTCGAACCCGCCATTCTGACGCCCGACCCGAGCCTGGCATACCCCGTCCCGTTCGATTTCGAGCGTCTGCGGCAGATGGGTTCGGTCATTCGCGCCGGGATGCTCTGGCCGCGAAGCGTCGGCATCGGCGAATGGAACGACGACCTCGCGAACGTCACCATTGCGGCGAAAGAACGCATCGCCGAAATCGCCGGCAAGGCACCGGCGCGAACGTATGCGGTGGGGCTTTCAAACGGCGGCGGCCAGGTGCGCTCGCTGCTAGAGCGTCGGCCCGAACTGGTCGACGGCGGGTTGGAATGGGCCTCGGTCTTCTGGTCGCCGGAGCGAAACATCCTCACATACCTGCCCAAGTTTCTGAGTGCGATGCCGGCCTACGTACGAAGCGGGTTTCGCGACGTGACTGCGTACGAGGCCATTGTCGCCGCGGGTTTCCCGCACGATCGCGTTCAGCGCGATCCGGCCCATCCGTCGCTCTGGGACGATCATTATTCCAGCATGCCGCCGTTTTATGCCGATCTGACGACCTTCATGTTCGCGCGACTGCTCGATCCCGGCAGCGAATCGTGGTGCGGCGCACCGCCCAACGTTCCGAACCCCGTCACGCGGATCTGCGACGGGACGCCGAACGCGCGCGGCCTTGCGTTGCCGGAAGAGCGGGCCGCCTACGCTCCTTCGGAGGCGGCAAAGAAGAAGATCGCGGAGTTCGCCCATACCGGAAAACTCGCGCGGCCGCTCATCGGAATCGCGGGAACCGCCGACATCTTGATCCCGCCGCAGCACAACTTCATTCCGTACATGGAGGCGGTGCGCGCGGCGGGCTGTTCGGAGAATTACTGGCAGTATCTGGTCGAAGATGGCCCGCACGTGGATTCGTACGTTAGCTTTGGATACGGACTACAGCCGCAATTGCCGTTCGTGTGGCGTGCTTTCGATCAGCTCGTGCGCATCGTCGTCGAGAGCGAGCGGCCTTTCGGCGCCGGCAAGATGCGCAAGGTCAGGACTCCCGACGAAATAGATTGAGCCCTCGTACGGCGGCCGGCACGCGAGAGAGATGACTTGGGCAGAATTATCGATCGCCGCAACTGGATCGAGGTTCATGTTAAACCGGTTCTCTGGCCGTGATGGACGTGTAACTTTCGAAACGGGAGCGTGCAATCTCGCCGGCTTCGACGGCGGCGCGAATAGCGCAGTCCGGTTCCGCGCGGTGGCTGCAATCGGTGAAGCGACACTTTCCGAAATGCGGCCGAAATTCGATGAAGCCGTAGGCGACCTCGGACCAGGGCATGTCGTGCAATTCGAATTCGCCGACGCCGGGGCTGTCGATCAAAAACCCGTCGTCGAAGTGATGGAGGCGTCCGCTCGTCGTCGTCTGCCGTCCGCGCCCGCTGGCCGAGACCTCGCCGACGGTCGCGGATCCGCCGAGCGAGCGGAAGAGCGAACTCTTCCCGACGCCCGATTGGCCGATCAGGAGCGTCTGATGTCCACGGAATTCGCGCTCGACGTCGTCGAGTCCGATGCGGGCACGCGGGTTGATCGAGAGGACGACATAGCCGAGCCGCCGGTAGACCTCGAGGATTTCTTCGGCCTCGTGGGGGTCAGCCAGATCGGCCTTGGTCAGGAGTAAACGAGCCTTCAGTCCGTGGATTTCGGCGAAAGCGAGCAACTCATCGACCATGGCCGGTGGGAACTGCGGCTGCGCGAACGAGGCGACGATGGCAATGCCGTCGACGTTCGCGGCCATCGTCTTTGTCCGGTTACCGCCGGTACGCCGCTCGAGGGCGAAGCTGCGCGGCTCGCGACGGTCGATGACCAGCCGGTCTTCATCCATCGGAACCGCGTGCACCAGGTCGCCCGGAACGAGCGAGAGTCTTTCCTGATGCTTGCGCAGCGAAGCTAGGTGAATCTGGTCGGAGCCTTCGAAGGCGATCCACACGGAATTTCGTCCGACGCTGACGACGCGGGCAAGCGGAGCGGCGGCGGCGTCACGCATGGTTCACGAGCGCCTACGTTTAAAGATGCGACACACCTCGGTCTGGAAAAACTGGTTGGAAGAACGGTCGGCTAGCATACGATTCGATCGCGTGCTCGCGCAAGGCGAGCGCGCCGTCGCCGTTCGCGCACTGAATTCGTGCGGTGCGAAGGCGACATCCTGGGCGGTCGCACGCAGCGGACGGAGTTACGCCGTTGCGAAGCTGACGACTGAGTGTGACGTAAACGCGCTTCGCGAGCAACTCGGTGCACGCGTCGACGAGCCCCCGCTGCTCGTCCTGGACGTCGTTCCGGACGATCCCGAGCGCGTGCCGGCGTTGGCACACGCGCTGGGCGGCGCGGGCCGGCCGGCCGGCGTCGTCGATGCAAAGCCCTCGGGCGACGCGCTCACCGTTGAACTGAATGAGGCGACGACGCCGTTGCGCCTGATCATCGACGTGATCGACGCGGAACTGGAACGATCGCCCGGCCGGCGCATCACCCCGCTGTTTCGCCTCGAGGACGCCACGGTCACCGCTCTGGCCGCTGCCAGCTTGCGCGCGCCGGAAATCGGCGTCGTTCGCTTGGTCGAAACCTACACCGATCCGCTGCTGCGGAGCGCAGGCGAGTGACGCTCTTCTGGCTTCCGGGGGTCCCTTTCGGCGTCGCCGACGTCTTCGACATCCTGGCGACGGCGATGCTGGTCTATTACTTCCTCCTTTTAATTCGAGGGACGCGCGCCGTCCCGATCATCTTCGGGATTTTCGTGCTCCTGATCGTGCTGGCGGCGGCCAACTCGTTCCACCTGTTGGTGCTTGCCACGGTCATGCAAGTCGTCTTGCTCGGCACCGCCGTGACCTTGCCGATCGTCTTCCAGCCCGAACTCCGCCGCTTCCTCGAACAATTGGGGCGCGGCGGGATGATCGCGCGCCGTGAAGCTGCCGATGAGGCCGCCAGCCTGGAGGAGGCCGTTTCGGTGCTGGCGCGTGCAGCCGTACAGCTCTCGCGCAACGGCGTTGGGGCGCTGGTCGCCGTCGAAGGCGCGACCGGTTTGCGCGAGTTCGTCGAGAGCGGGACGCGGCTCGACGCAAGGTTATCGCTCGAACTCGTGATTTCGATTTTCACGCCGCGTTCGCCGCTGCACGACGGGGCGGTCATCGTGAAAGGGATGATCGTCGAAGCGGCCGGCTGTTTTTTGCCGCTCTCCGAGAACGTGGTAACCGAGAGCCATCTCGGTACGCGCCATCGCGCCGCGATCGGCTTGACGGAACAAACCGACGCCGTCGTGTTGGTGATCTCCGAACAGAGCGGCGCGATCTCGGTCGCGCGGCAAGGGAAACTTTCCCGGGAATTCGATGACGAGTCGCGTCTGCGCAGCGTTCTGCTGGCGTGCTGCCGAGCGGCGCGCGGCGGGCGTCCGCAACGTGCGCAGGGCGGCCAACGTTTGGGGCGGCGCAAGATGGCGAGTGGCCTGTAACTAAATGCTTGAGCGCCTGCGCAACAACTGGGTCCTGAAGCTGATCTCGATCGTGGTCGCCGTCGTCGCGTGGTCGTATCTTCGTTTTGCGCCGAACCCCGTCGTCGCCGCTCATTTCGTGCAGCAGGTGAGCGTTCCGATCGCTCCGATCGGTTTGCGCCCGGACCAAGTCGCGCGTTACAACGAGAAACAGGCGGTCGTCGGCATCGACGTCTCGCGAAACGCTCCCGCAATCCGGCCCGACGACGTACGCGCGGTGCTCGATCTGCAAAATCTTCCGGTCGGCGTCCACAACGTGCCGATCCAAGTGATCGCGCCGAAACTAGTGATCCGCTCGCTGTCGCCTGCGTCGGTGACGCTGTCGATCGAGAGGATTGAAGCGCGTAGCCTGCCGATCACCGTGCAGTATATTGGCGACGCGCGGAAGATCGTCGTCAGCCGGATCAGTCTCGACCCGGCGCAGATCGTCGTCCGGGCTCCTTCGAGCGACCTCTCGCACGTCGCGGGCGCGCGCGTCGACGTCTCGCTCCCGAGCGGCCCCTCGAATCTCGACAGTATGTTGCGCCCCGTCGCCGTCGACGAGCGCGGGAGCGAATTGGCCGGGGTTGCGGTAGCGCCGAACCTCGTCCGAGTGCGAGCCTCATTCGCGTCCGCGAAAGCTCCTGGTTAAGCTCCCTGGTGGCGCGTGTCTTCGGCACCGACGGCGTTCGTGGCATCGCCAACGTCGATCTCACGCCGGAACTTGCCTTTCGCATCGGACGCGCCGGCGCGTACGTTCTTTCGGGCGACGGCGATCCGATGAAGCCCTTCGTGGTCGGTCGCGACACGCGGCTCTCGGGCACGATGCTCGAAGCGGCGCTCGTCGCGGGAATCACGTCGATCGGCCGCGACACGATCTCGGTCGGCATCGTGCCGACGCCGGGGATACCGCGCATCGTCGATTCGATCGGCGCCGCCGGCGGCGTGATGATAAGTGCTTCACACAATCCGATCGAAGACAACGGCATCAAGTTCTTCGGCTCCGATGGATACAAGCTCGGCGACGCGACCGAGCGCGAGATCGAGGAGATGCTATTGCGGGACGAAGAGCTCCCGCGCGCGATTGCGGACCAAATCGGCATCGCGAAAACGTCGCACGGCCTCGTCGATCGCTATTTTGCGGCGATCGTCGACGCCGGCGGCGACCTCTCCGGGATAACGGTGGTAGTCGACGCAGCTTACGGCGCCGCGTATGAGGTCGCGCCGCGCGCGCTCTCGCGCCTCGGTGCGCGGGTGGTCCCGTTGCACGCCGAAGACGACGGCAGGCGGATCAACGTCGACTGCGGTTCGACCAATTTGGCGCCGCTCTGCCAACGCGTCCGTGAATTGGCCGCTGCCGATCCTCGCGCGCACGTCGCCGGCGTCGCTTTCGACGGCGACGCCGATCGCGCGCTGTTCGTCGACGAGCGCGGCGAACCGCTCTCCGGCGATCACGTGATGCTGGCCCTAGCAGTCGAGAAGAAGCGTCGCGGAAAACTCGCGCACGAGACTCTGGTTGCGACCGTAATGAGCAACGTCGGTCTCGAACGGGCGCTCGGCGCCGAAGGGATCGCGCTCGTCCGCACGGCGGTCGGAGACCGCTACGTCCTCGAGGCGATGCGCGCAGGCGGCTTTACGCTTGGCGGGGAGCAATCGGGGCACGTGGTCGATTTCGAGCGTAACACGACTGGCGACGGCCCGATGACGGCCGTTTCATTATTCGGCTTGATGGCTCGGGAAGGGACGACCCTTCGCGATTTGACCGCGGCGATGCACGTTTACCCGCAGATCTTGCTCAACGTTCGGACCAGCCGCCGGGACGTCGTTGAGAACGAGGCCGTGCAAGCCGCAGTGATGCAAGCGGCGGCGGCTCTCGGCGACGATGGCCGAATCTTGGTGCGGGCATCGGGAACCGAGCCGCTCGTGCGCGTGATGATCGAAGGCGACGATCGTCCGACGATCGAGCGTCTGGCCCGCGAGGTGGCGGAGACCGTTCAGCGCGCGGCGCAGTAGCCGGCATGCCGCGATCCGTATTTTCGGTTGGGCTTGCCGCGTTTGCGGCCGCCGTCTGCTGGTTTGCAACGGCGTCCTCGGGGATGCGCGGCGCTGCGGCGCAGATGGGCGGAATCGTGCCTATAAGCGTCGAGGTCGACGCGACGCAGGCACGCCAAAAGATGTATCACGTCAAGGTGACGATGCCGGCACATCCCGGCGCCTTCACGTTTGTCTATCCCCGCTGGATCCCGGGCTGGCATTCGCCCAGCGGTCCGATTTCGAACGTCGTGAGCATGCACGTGTTCGCAAGTGGCCGCGAGATTTCGTGGCGCCGCGACCTCGTGGATTTTTTCGCGATCCACACGGACCTTCCGGCCGGCGCCGGTTCTCTCCGCGTCGACTTCGACGTGGTCGGCGCGCCGCCGACGCTCGCAGATCTCCTGATCCCAAGCACCGAGAATCTTGCGATCGTGCAATGGAACGCGATGCTGATGTATCCCGAGGGCGCGCTTGCCGACGTGCAACCCGTCGTCGCTAAGTTGCGGCTTCCCTCGGGTTGGAGCTTTGGGACCGCGCTCCCGGTTCGCTCCCGCTCGGGCGACGTCGTCTCGTTCGAGCAAGTTTCGCTGACGACGCTTGTCGACTCGCCGCTGGTGACGGGGAGATACTTCAGGAGCGTACCGCTCGGTGGCGAGCACGAACTCGACATCGCGGCCGACAGCGCCGCGGCTCTGGGTTACTCGCGGCAGTTCCTGACGGGGATGCGTCATCTCGTCGCCGAGGGGCCGGCCCTCTACGGAACCAAGCACTATCGCAACTACCATTTTCTGCTGACCCTGACGGATTCGTTCGATCCCAACGGCATCGAACATCACGAATCGAGCGACAATCGCGCCGTCGAAAAATATCTCACGGACCCACAACTTTTCAGAACGTTCGCCGACTTGCTGCCGCACGAGTTCTCGCATTCGTGGAATGGCAAGTACCGCCGGCCTGCCGACCTGTTGGTCGACGATTTCCAAAAACCCGAACGCACCGATCTCCTGTGGGTGTATGAAGGCCTCAATCAGTACGTCGGCGAGCTGCTTCAGACGCGCTCGCACCTCCTTGGCTATCGCGACCAACTCGACTCACTGGCGATTTCGGCGGCGAACATGGACGTCGAAAGCGGCCGAAAGTGGCGACCGATTCGTGACCTGGCGGACGAAGCGCCGGTGGCCTACTCGGCGCCCGGTGCATACTACGAGTTGCGCAGAAACGGAGGCGACTTCTACACTGAATGTAATCTGATTTGGCTCGAAGCCGACGTCACGATTCGCAGGCTCAGCGGCGGTAAGCGTTCGCTCGACGATTTTCTCAAACTGTGGGCCTCCGGCGGCAGCACGACGCCGAGCGTCAAGACCTACACGCTCGACGACGTCGTCACGACGTTGAACGCGATTCAGCCTTACGACTGGAAGGATTTCTTGGATGAGCGCATCGCTAAAGTGCAGCCGCGGGCCCCCCTCGGCGGAATCAAAGCTGCCGGTTGGCGTCTCGCCTACGGTGACACCGCGAGCGAGCTTTTCCGTGCGAACGAAGTGGCTGCGAAACAGGCGGATTTTCGCTTCTCGCTTGGCATCGTCGTCTGGACGGACGCCGACAAGGACGGGACGATTAAAGACCTGGTGATCGAATCGCCGGCGTATGCGGCAGGGCTTGCTCCCGGAATGAAGATCGTTGCGGTCGACGGGCGCAAATGGTCGGCCGACCTCTTGCGTCAGGCCCTGCGCGACGCGAAGGCCAACAGGAAACCGCTCGAGCTGATCGTCAGCAACGGAGACTTTTTCCGCGTCGTCCGGGTTCCGTACCACCGAGGCGAACGCTACCCGCGGCTCGAGCGAATCGCCGGGACCCCCGACCTCCTGGCCCGGATTTACTCCCCGCTCACCTTCAGGCCGTCGCCCGAGCCCACGCCCGCTCGGCGCTGATGTCGGGAAGCCCCTCTCGCCGATCGTTAGGGTTTTTTAACCTTCGGACGGGGAGGGAAGCCCGCCCGGGCGGCCAATCCGCCTGCAACGGTTTATGCGACCGTCCGCATCGGTTTACCCGAGGCGGAATCAATACTTGCTAAATCGCCGAGTTCGGACGCGAGTCCGGAGCGGGGGACTCCCAGGTGGGGTGAATGCGCCGGTCGGCGCTAGGGCACACCTTTCAGCCCGAACCCGTCAACTAACCTCGCAGGCGTTGAAAGAGGAGCAGTTGGTTCGGAAACTTGGGACGGCTCTGGCTGCCGTATTGCTCGCCGGCGCTTTCCTCGCGCCCGTGTGCGCCAAGGCCGACGTTACGGGTCCCGACGGCGCTTCGGCGACCTCGGAATTCCATTTGATCGCGCCCGATACGCGGGCCGAGCAGCGCGACCTTCAAGCGGCCGACGCGGCCGGGGCAAACGCCGATCTCAATATGTGGCTGGGCGACCGGAAGGCGACCAAGAGCGCGGCGATTCGCCGCTTCGCCAAGGGCGTCATCAATCGAACCTCGTCGATCGCTCGCGGCCTGACGCGCAACGCGATGCGTTTCATAGGCACCCCATATGTCTTTGGCGGGACGTCGAGGTCGGGTTTCGATTGTTCGGGCTACGTCCAGCACGTCTTCGCGATGATGGGCATTCGCGTGCCGCGCACCGCCGACGCCCAATTCTACGCCGCGCACAAAATCAAGAACGGCGCGCGCGTCGGCGATCTCGTGTTCTTCCAGACGTACGCTCCCGGACCGTCGCACGTCGGCATCTATTTGGGAAGCGGAAAGTTCATCTCGAGCGCGGGCCATGGCGTGCACATCAGCCGCCTTGCCAACAAGTATTGGGCGACCCGTTATCTCGGTGCAAAGCGGGTTCTCAAAGCGAACTAGAACAACTCACGGAACTGAGGAGCCTCGCGGTGACGCGGGGCTTTTTCGTGACGCGAAGAACACCCGGGCCGTGACCGCGTTGGACGAACTCGAGGCGCGTACCATCGAGATCGTGCGAGAGGCTTATTTTCGTCTCACGCCGCTCTGCATGCTGTGGTCCGTTGGGAAGGACAGCACCTCGCTCTTATGGATGGTGCGCAAAGCCTTTCTAGGCTCCGTACCGTTCCCCGTCGTCCTGCTCGACACGGGGATGGAATTGGATGAGGTCTACGCGTTTCGCGATGAGATCGCGCTTCGCTGGAAGCTGGACGCCCGCAACGAGCCCTGCCCCTCCGAGGACTCGATCGATCCAAGCTTACCTCCAGCCGCCCGCGCCGCCGCGCGCAAGACCGCGGGCCTGAAGGCGATGATCGAGCGCGATCGTTACCAGGGAGTGATGGTCGGGATCCGCCGCGACGAACAAGCAATTCGAGCCAAGGAACGCGTCTTCAGCCGGCGCGATATTGCCGGCACATGGGATCCACAGCAGCAGGGAGCTGAGGTGTGGGGACTCTTTGAGACGGGGCTCTGCGAAGGTCAACACTTCCGCGTTCATCCGTTGTTGCATTGGTCCGAGCTCGACATCTGGCGCTACATCAAACGCGAGAAGATTCCATTCGTACCGCTGTATCTCGCGAAGGACGGCCACCGCTATCGATCCCTCGGCGAGAAGAACATCACGTTCCCGATTGCCAGCGACGCGGCTTCGCTGGACGAGATCATCGCAGAATTGGAGGCCGCGCGCACATCCGAACGCGCCGGGCGTGCAATGGATTTCGAGAGCGAGGACGCATTCGAGCGGTTACGGACGATGGGGTACATGTGATCGTTCGCGTCGCCGTCGTGGGACATATCGATCATGGAAAATCAACTTTGATCGCGCACCTTCTGCATGAGACGGGCAATCTTCCGGAAGACGCGCTGCCGCGATTGCGAGAGGCCGCCGCCGAGCGCGGTCGCTCGTTTGAATGGGCTTTCGCCCTGGATGCGCTTCAAAGCGAACGGGATCAAAGCGTCACCGTAGATGCGACGCAGGTTTGGCTGCGACTCGGCGAGCGGCGTCTCGTCTTGGTCGACGTCCCCGGGCATCGCGAGTTTCTGCGCAACATGGTCTCAGGCGCTTCAGATGCGGACGCCGCGCTCTTGGTGGTTGCGGCCGATGAGGGAGTCTCGTCGGAGACTCGCCGTCACGCATGCGTGCTGAACCTCTTGGGCATCCGCGACGTCGCGGTGGTCATCACCAAGATGGATCGCCGCGATTGGTCGCAAGCGGCTTTTGAAGATCTGGCTGCTTCCGTCCGCCGCCTGTGCGCGGCGCTGCAACTCGAGACGACCGCGTGCATTCCGATCGCGGCCGACACCGGCGAGGGACTCGTCGAGCCTTCGAAGCGCGCGCCTTGGTACGCTGGCCCGACGGTCCAAGCCGCTTTGCTGGCGTTCACGCCGCGCGAAGATGGAGTGGACCAGCCGTTGCGCATGGCCGTGCAGGGCGTCTGGTCTCGGAACGGCCGGAGTTTCGCCCTTGGGAAAATCGGATCGGGGACGCTTCGGAGCGGCGCCGAAGTCGCGCTCTTACCCGGAGGGCAGAAGGCTCGGGTCGGATCGCTGGAGATCTGGCCCAATGGGGAAGTGGGCTCCGCCGCCACCGGCGAGTCCGTCGCGGTGGCTTTCGATCCGCCGCACTTCGTCGATCGAGGCGTTGTCGTGGTCGCGCCGCCGCCGCCGCTTGCTGTCGATCGATTTCGCGCGCGCGTGCTTCGTTTAGGCGATGCCCCGCTTCGTGCCGGCGACGACGTCATTCTGCGGATGGGGACGTCGCGGATCGGCGCGACGCTCGACTCGGTGCAAGGCGTTTTCGATCAGACCGCGCTAAGTTTTCATGGGGCCGATGCCGTTCAGCCTGAAGAGATCGCGGACGTCGTCATCCGGCCGAATCGGTCGGTTGAGGTCCAAAGCGTCGCTAACGATCGGAAGGCGGCGAGGTTCGCAATCTCCGACGGACTAAAGCTGATCGGCTGCGGCGTCGTACTCGAACCCCTGCCGCGCTCCTCGGTTCGACACGTCGCTCGCGCCGAGCACCTGATCGATGCCGTGGCTCGGGCTAAGCGCACGGGTCACCAGGCTGCGACGGTTTGGTTGACGGGGATTCCGGCCGCCGGCAAGTCGACGATCGCGATGCACTTGGAACAGCGGCTTTTTCGCGACGGTTATCAGACGTACGTCCTCGACGGCGACAACATCCGCGCCGGCTTGTCGGACGACCTCGGCTTCGGTGCGCGAGAGCGCCAGGAAAACGCTCGCCGAATCGGCGAGGTTGCAGCGCTGTTTGCCGATGCCGGTTTGGTCGTCATCGTTGCCGCAATCTCGCCCTATCGCGCCGACCGCGAACTCGCACGCCGGACCGCGCCGGGCATATTCGTCGAAGTGCACGTGAAGGCCGAACTGGCGACCTGCGAGCGTCGCGATCCGAAGGGATTGTTCAAGAAGGCGCGCGCCGGCCAGGTCCGTTCCCTAAGCGGAATAGACGACGTCTACGAGATACCGCTGAACCCCGAGGTGGAACTGGACACGGACCGCCTAACGGTTTCCGAGGCCGTCGAAGTTCTGTACGCTTACCTGCGGGAACGCATCGGGCTCATCGAGCCTCCCGCGACCGCAAGCGAAGCCTGGTAGAGAGCGAGGAAGGGTTGGCGTCGGCGCTCGTCCTTATCGCGGGAGCATCGCGAACCGAGCGCGGTCTCTTCATTTTACATGGAACCGCTCTGCGGACCATCGATGTCTTGCCGACGCTTGCGCTAGCGCGACACGAGAAGCTGCTCTATCGAGTCATCGGATCGAGCGACGCTGCGGCGTGTGATGATTTGCTCGTTTACGACGAGGTTGGAATCAGACGCACGATCCGCCTGGACGGCGTCGCCGGAACGCGCCGCCTGCTCGCCCACGGCCGCGGACTCACGCTGGCGACACGTGACGGTAACGCATACAAGGTAGCGCGCGACGGCACGATGACGCTCGCTGCCGCGCACGAACGTTTCATCCCCGGGCTCGCCGAGGGAGCCGTGCGGGCGCTGCGCGACGGTTGGCTCGTCTGCGACGCCGATGCGAGCGAGGTGGCGCTCCACGATGACGCCGGAGCGTTGGTAACCCGGACGCGGTTGGAGGGATCGCCGTGCGCGCTGGCGGTCGACCGGCAGCGCGCCTACGTTTACGAGCGGAGCGATGCGCGAGCCGTCTTGACCGTCCTCGCGCTCCCCAGGCTGCAGATTCTCGAGCGGACCGAACTGGAGTTGGAGGAGATCGAGGACCTGGCCGTCGTTCCTGCGGAACTCGCCGCCGGCGTTCGGATCGGGTCGCGCACGAACTCGACGCGCGCGCAGCAAGAAGACCAACTTGCGATGTTCGCCCGAGCCGGCGTTCGCCCGAGTCGCCTGTGGGCGACCGGCGATCCGCTGCCTCCCTGGTCGTCGCTCCGCGTGCGAATTCGCGCGCTCTTACCGCGCGAGGTGAGCGCCGGGGAGATTCTCGAGCTTCCGGTCATCGTCGAGAACGAAAGCGACGCGATTCTCGTGAGCGCGTTGCCGAACCCGACGCAGATTTGTTACCGCTGGTTCGCTGATGGGGGCCGCGCGGTCGACGCCGGAAGTTGGATCCATACTCCTCTGCCGCGCTCGCTCGTGCCGAGCAGCACGCTGGAGGCGATGGTTCGCATCGCCGCTCCCGAAGCCGCGGGCCGCTACGTCCTTTCGGTGACGCTCCTTCAAATGGATGTCGCTTGGTTCGACGACCTCGATCCAAGCAACGCGACCCGTGGCGACGTCGTGGTCGTATGATGGAGCCGGATCGCGTCCTGATTGTCTCCGGCTGTGCTGCGAAAGACGGCGGCCTGTTCGCCGTCGATGGAAACCGCGTCGAAGTCATCGATCGGCTGAAGACGCATGGCCTTTCGCTACGGTCGGACGCGCTATATCGTCTCGTCAGCTGCAACCATCACGCGCTGCCCCGGACCGACCTTTTCGTATACGACTTCACCGGCGTCCGTGTGTCTTACCGGCTCGACGGCGTCTGGGACGCCCACGACGTGCTCGCGCGCGAGCGTGATGTACTCGTGGTTTGTTCGGGCGACGACTCGGTCTATGCCTTGACGCCGGACGGAACTATCGATCGCTGGTGGACGGCCGGCTCGCGCGACGGCGACCGACACCTCAACTGCTTGAGCGATTTTGAGGGAGTTGTCGCGACGGAGCTGGGGTGGTGGAAACACGATCCGGATGCGGCGACCGGGCGGCTGTTCCGGCTTCCGTCGGAGGAGATCATCTGCGAGGGTCTGTCCCAGCCCCATACGCCGCGTTTCATCGACGGCGTCTGGGTCGTGGCGAACTCGCGACGTCGAGCCCTGCAAGCCTACGACCCGCGAGGTACGCTGCTCGAGGAGCGGACGTTCGCCGGATTTACGCGCGGGCTCGAATACGACGAGAGTTACCTGTACTTGGGTGAGAGCACCGAGCGTGTCATCACCGCTAACTCGTTGACCTCGGGGCGCATAACGATTCTGGATCGAGAGACGTGGGAGGTCGTCGACACGATTTCCTTGCCGACGTCGAACGTTTACGACGTCGTCTTGGCGCCGCGCGCGCTCGTCAACGGCCTGAGGACCGGTTTTCGGCGAGACGCGGAATTTGCCGACGATTATGCCGCGGCCGCGTTGCGAGCCGGCGTGAGGCCGTCGCCCGCTTGGGCGATTGCCGATCCGCTGCCGGCTGCCTCGCTCGGGGCCCGCATCGACCTGCAACCGCCGCCGCGCCGCCTGCAGGTCGACGAAATGGCGATCGTTCATTGCAAGATCACGAATACCGGAGCGGCGAGGTACGTGTCGGCTCCGCCCAACCCGATCGTTCTTTGCTACCGCTGGTACGACGATACGGGATCGGCGGTGGGCGCCGGCACGTGGCTGCACTCTCCGTTACCGGAGGCGATCGGTCCCGGTGAAACGATCGACGCGGCGATGCGCATCTCCGCGCCGGATCGAGCCGGGAACTACACGATTGCGATAACGCTTCTGCAAGAGGGAGTCGCCTGGTTCGATGACCTCAATCCGGCATTCGGCATCCGCGCCGCCGTCGCAGTTGCGGAAGCGTAGACTCTGCTATGTCGAAGTCGCCGTTGGGGCGCCGCCGGTGGCTTTGGTGATGACGATGGTCGTCGCATCGCCGGATTTTTGCTCGAGCACGATGGAAGAGCCGTTCTGGTCCGTTCCGACGCGAAACATCGCGTAGGAGGAACCGTTCGATTCGGTCTTCATTGCCTCGGCATTCGCCGGCAATTGCGCTTTGTAGAATGCGTAGACTTTGTCAAACGGATCCGCCGTCGTGAGCGCGACCACCTGAGCGCCGCCTTGCGCTCCGGTCATCGAGTACCCGCCCTGTTGCTGCGTCGCGCCGGAGTAGACCGGGACGCCGAGCGTCGAAAGGTCGACGGCGTCCTTGCCGGCTTTCATCGTTCCCGCTTTCGTGGTAACGGTCGTCGTCTGATTGTCCTGGCTTTGCGTCACGGTTGCGTTTCCGTTGGCGGTCGATACCGTAACCGAGCGTCCCTTCGTACACGCGCCGACCAGCACGGCCAAGAGCACCAAAGCAAAAACGCCGAATCGCTTCATTCCTTAACCCCGCCTTTCGGCATCGCCCTTCGGTCTGCGCGGCGACGCGCCTGCGCGGAGAGAAGAAGAGGAAGGCCGGTCCCCGCCGGGTAGGAACGTCACGGCGAGACGTTGATTGGGGCGTCGCCAAGCGGTAAGGCAGGGGACTTTGAATCCCCCATACGTTGGTTCGAATCCAGCCGCCCCAGATTTTTATTTGAGTTAGTCGGTCGTGCGAGGCTCCCAGAGTTCGATACGGTTTCCTTCGGGGTCGTAGCACCAGCCGAACCGGCCGTTCGGTTCGTCCATCGTTTCATCGGCGACGCGGATTCCCGCATCGCGCAAGGCGCTCATCGTTGCGCCGAGATCGTTGACGCGAAAATTGATCATCGTCGCTTGCGAGGTATCGAAATACTCGTCCGCGCGACCGAAGAACGCGAACACGGTTAGGGCTTCGCGGCCGTCGACATCCCGCGAATGCAGATTGATGCCGTAGTCCGCCTGGTCGAGGCCGAACGTTCGAGCGTACCACGCGGTCAAGCCATCAGGGTCGGCGGCCCTCAGGAAGACGCCGCCGAGTCCCCGCGTCTGGGTTTGATGCTTCTGAGCCATGGGCGCCGCGTTCGATGCCTCATCGGATCACGGCCTCTTTTCGGTGGACGTAGAAGCGATCAGTTAGGGCGACGGGATGGCTGGGGTGAGGCGCGAATACGGCTTTCGTGGTCTCACCAGATAGCCTTAACATTGAGTTGACGACCGAACAAGACGGCAAGGTTCAGCTGTTCCGATTGAGCGGCAGCCTCGATGTCGCCACGTCGCCGACGCTCCGCGCCGCCTTGCTCGATGGCGCCGAGCGAGAAAGTCACGCGATCGTCGTCGACCTCTCTCAGCTCGAATTTCTCGATTCGACGGGTCTGGGAGCGTTGATCGGCGCGCATCGCCGCGCCGCCGAGCGTAAAGGCAGCTTACGGGTCGTGGCGCCCGAGGGTCAGATTCTGCGGCTCTTGCGCATCACCGGCTTACTCGACGTCCTGCAAGTTTACTCGAGCGTCGATGCGGCGCTGAGCGGCGAGGGCCGGCTTTCGGGCTTATAGCTCGAGAAAGCCTCGTCAAGCAGCTCGACGATGTGCCGAACTGGGATAGTTTGGCCGGCCTCTCGGAGACCAGCGGCGAGTTGAAGAGCGCAGCCCGGATTGGTTGTCGCGACAATGTCTGGATGAGCCGCTAGGATATTGTCGATTTTGCGGCGGCGCAGGCGGCCGGACATGTCGGGCATGGTCACGTTATAGATTCCGGCGCTTCCGCAGCAAATTGTCGGCTCGTCGATCTCGCGCAGGACGAGCCCCGGGATCTTCGCCAGCAAGCGGCGCGGCGCACCGGCGATGCGCTGCGCGTTCACGAGATGACACGGGTCTTGGAACACGACGACACCATCGAGTCGCCCGAGCCCACGAGAAAAACCCACCTTATCGAGGAACTCCGTGAGGTCGCGAACCTTCGAAGAGAAATTTGCCGCTCGCTCCGCCCAGCCGGCCTCACCCGCGAAGATGTGACCGTACTCCTTGAGCGTCGAACCACAACCGGCCGCATTGACGATGTAGACGTCGGCGCCTGAGCGTTCGAAGGCGGCGATGTTCGCCTTCGCCATCCGGCGGCCGCGCTCGAGTTCGCCCGCATGAATCGAGATCGCTCCGCAACAACCTTGACCGGACGGTACGACGACGTCGCAGCCGGCGGCGTTCAGGACGCGCACGGTCGCTTCGTCAACCTCGGCGAAGGCGACGTGCATCACGCATCCCGCGTGCAGAAACGCGGTCGCTTTCGATTGCGGAGCCTTCGTTGGGTAAGCTTGGTTGCGCGGAACGAAAAAATTGGTCGAGATCGCCGGTGCCTGCGCTTCGAGCATCTCGAGCCTGAAGAAGCGCAAAAGGCCGCTCCCGCGGGCAAAGCGTTGCAGCCCGCCGCGCTGATAGTAGCGCAGCAGCCCGGCGAGGAAGCGCATCGCGGCTAAATTGCTGAAGAGCAGGTGGAGTGCAAACGCACGAACGATGCGTTGGATGAATGGTCGACGCCGCCCGGCGATCCGCTCGATCTGTGTCCGCGCGGGCTCGAGAATCTGGCCGTACATGACGCCCGACGGACAAACGGCTTCGCAGGCACGGCAATCGAGACACTCGTGCATCTGATGCACGAATCCGGGGCTCATGAGATCGAGGCGGCCTTCGCCGACCGCCTTGATCAGAGCGATCCGTCCGCGAGGGCCCGACGTTTCGACCAACGTCTCGAGATACGTTGGACACGTCGGCAAGCAGAGACCACATCGCACGCAGCGATTGTAGACGTCCTCCGGAGGGATGTCCGAACCGGTGAACCCCTGCAGCGAACCGTTCGTTGCCATCGCTCGACGCGTTCGATTACGTTCTCGTTCGGCACCTCTTTGGAAAAAGGCGAAAACCAGGCGGCTCGCCGGGCTCTGTGACGAAAAGCGCGCCGGTGAAGGCTGCCGAGCTGACGACCTCCCAACGCCGCTGGGCGATGAGCACGATGATGGTCGTGGCTTTCATGGCCGTGCTGGACGGAACGATCGCGAACGTCGCGCTGCCGACGATCGCGCGCGAACTCGCGATTACGCCATCGATCTCGATTTGGATCATCAATGCGTTTCAAATCGCGGTCAGCGCGACGCTCGTTGCGTTCGCGTCGATCGGCGGGCTCGTCGGTTACGCACGCGTGTATCGGATCGGAGCGGTCGTATTCACCGGCGGCTCGCTCCTCTGTGCACTCTCGCACACGTTGGCTCTGCTCGTCGGCGCACGAATTTTGCAGGGCCTGGGCGCTTCGATGCTCATGTCGATCCAGCCGGCGATGATTCGCTCGATCTATCCGGCCAACCGTCTCGGTCGCGGAACCGGCGCGATGGCGACGATGGTCGCGAGCACCGCAGCGGCGGGGCCGACGATCGGCGGCGCGATCTTGGCGATCGCGGGTTGGCCGTGGCTATTCTTGATCAACGTCCCGGTGGGAATCGTCGACACGTTCCTGATGACGAAGACGCTACCGAACATCGCCGGAACCGGACGGCTCCGCGATTTCGACGCGATCGGCGCTTTGCTCGCCGGGATCGCACTCAGCGCACTCACGCTCGGCGTCGAAGCGGCGGCGCACGACGCGTTCCGTCTTGGCGGTCTGTGTGTTGTTGCGGCGCTCGTTTCGGCCGCGCTCTTCGTCCGACACGAGGCCGCGACTGCAAAACCTCTGCTTCCGTTAGAGATCTTCGCGCACGCTAGTTTCAGTCTCTCGAACCTGACCTCGCTATGCTCGTATACCAGCCAAGGTTTGGCGCTCGTGGCGTTGCCGTTCTATTTTCAGACGTCGCTTGAAAGAACGCCGTTGGAAGCCGCGCTCTTGCTGACGCCGTGGCCTATTTCGGTGGCACTCGTGGCCCGGCTCGCGGGCCGCCTCGCGGACCGATTTCCCGTAGCGGTCTTGGGGACCAGCGGTCTTGCCTCTATGGCCGCGGGCGCGGTGCTGCTCGCACTGTTGCCCGACCGTCCGGCGGTAGCCGACATCGTCTGGCGCGAAGCGCTTTGCGGTCTCGGTTTCGGATTTTTTCAGGCGCCGAACAACCGTGAGATCATGTCGAGCCTGCCCCACAGTTTCACGAGCGCTGCCGCCGGGATGCTGGCGACCATGCGCGTTTTCGGCCAATCGCTCGGCGCGGCGCTCGTTGCCGTCGTTTTCTCGTTGCTCGGCGCCAACGCGGTCGCGTTAGGAGCGGGTCCCGCCGATGCGATCGGGGTGGCGACGCCGGTAGCGCTCTGGCTGGCCGCGGCGATCGCGGCAGCCGGCGCAATCGTGAGCGCCCTCCGTTTTAGAAACGAAACGCATCGGGACCGCCGGGTTCCGGAAAGATTTTCCCCGGGTTCATGATCCCGAGCGGGTCGATTGCCTCCTTTATCTTTCGCATGATTCCGATCGCCCGCGGGCCTAGGTCGAGTTCAAGGAACTGTTTCTTGAGAAGGCCGATGCCGTGCTCGCCGGAGAGCGTCCCGCCTAGAGAGACGGCGGCTTCGAATATCTCGCGAGCCGCAAGGCGAACGCGTTCCATCTCCTCAGGATCACGCCGGTTGCACAGAATGTTCGGATGTAGGTTGCCGTCGCCGGCGTGACCGAAGATTGGAATCTCCAATTTGTGACGCGCCGCGATCTCGCGCGTCGCGCGTATCATGGCGACGATGCGCGAACGCGGAACCGCGATGTCCTCGCCGAGTTTATTCGGCCGCTTCCTCGCCAGTGCGGGGGAGACTGCGCGGCGCGCCGACCAGAGGGCTTCGCTTTCGGCTTCGTTCGCAGCCACCCGCGTCGACGTAGCGCCGCACTGGAGCGCAATCTCGGCAATCGCCTCGAGATCGGCCTCAACGACCGATTCGTGGTTTCCGTCGACCGCGAAGAGCAGCATCGCCTCCGCGTCGACGGGTAGCCCGGCCGGCGTATTCTCTTCGACGCAGCGCATCGTGAGCTGGTCCATCAACTCGATCGACGTCGGAAGCAGTCCGGCCAGCATGATTGCCGTCACGGTTTTGGCCGCCTCTTCGATATCAGCAAATGCCGCGGTGGCGGTGCGCACGAAGGCAGGCTTGGGCAAGAGCCGCAACGTGATCTCGGTGATGGTTCCGAGCGTCCCCTCGGAGCCCGTGAAGAGCGCGCGAAGATCGTAGCCGGTGACGTTCTTTACGGTCTTCCCGCCGGTCCGCAGAACGTCGCCGTTCGGCATGACGACTTCGAGCGCCATGACGTAATCGCCGGTGACGCCGTACTTGAGACAGCGCGCACCGCCGGCGTTCTCGGCGACGTTGCCGCCGATCGCGGATTGCTTGAGGCTCGAGGGATCGGGCGGATAGAACAAGCCGCGCGCTTCGACCGCGCGCTGCAGGTCGGCGTTGATGACGCCCGGCTGAACGACCGCGACGCCGTCGGCTGCATCGATTTCGAGGATTCTGTTCATCCGCATCATCCCGATCACGATGCTGCCCCGCAAGGGGACGGCGCCGCCGGACAATCCGCTGCCCATCGCGCGCGGCGTGATCGCCACGAGTTCGCGCGTCGCAAATTTGTGGAGATCCCGAACTTCGGCTGTCGCCGCGGGAAGAACGACCGCTAAGGGCCTGCCTTCGTACCAGGTTGCATCGAAACCATACGCGAGCAAATCTTCCTCGGCCGTCAACACGTTGGCGGCCCCGACGATGTTACGGAGCTCCTCGAGTCGCGCAGATACGCTCACGCGATGATGGCTTTGTGATGCTCGACAAGGCCTCCCCCGTTACAGGCCACTAGCACCTACCGACTCCGTCGCGTTCGAAACAAGGCCGCCACTGAATTGATTTTCGGCGGACCGGTACGAAAGGTGATGCCTTGGGCTGACGCCGCGCCGAGTCGCTACCGAGTTGGCGGTTTTAGATCACACCTAGACTCACGCTACGCGGTTTGCCCGCGGAGCCGGCGTCGCGCCTGCGCGACGGCGAGTGCCACGATCCCCAGGATCGCGAGCCAGAACGGCGCGAACGCGATCAAGAAGAAGAGCCTCGCGACCAAACCGAGCGCCGCCTCACGTGAGGCGTGCCAGGCCGCAGCCCATGCATTGCTCAGCCGTGAGACGGCGTTCGGCTCGGCGCCGAGCGTCCGCGCCTCCTCCTCTAGGTGGACGTCGATCGTCGAAGTCGCGACGCGCGCTTTGAGAGCTTGCGTCTCGGCATCGAGTTTTTCGATTTGCTCGCGCACGTCGTTCAGCTGGTTCTCGACCGCCAAAATATCGCCGACCCGCCCCGAGCGATCCATGATCCTCAACAAATCAGTTTCGGTTCGGCGCAGATTGCGCAGGCGTGCTGTGTCGTCCACGATCTGATCGCCGACGTCTTCGGCCGCAACGTCTTGCGATCGAACCCCGCCTATCGCCGCGATGCGTGCGAGGGCGGAGTCGAACTGTCCCGAGGGGACGACGAGGGTCAGGTTTGCTTCGCGGTGCTCGTCGGACGAAGCCGGCCGTTGGTCGCTCAGTTTGGTCACGTCGCCGTCGAGCGCACGCGAAATCACGGTAAGGTTCGAAACGGCCCGCCCGACGTCGCCGACGATGATGCTCAATGAAGCCTTGCGCGCCATCTGCCGAACGTGCGCCGGCGAACGATGCCGAGCGATCGTAAGGCCGCTCGCAGCGGACGCGACCTCGCTCTTCGGTACGTTGAGCTTGAGCTTGGGTTGCGCCGGCGCCCCTGCGGGTTCCGGTGGCGGTGCGAACGCATCGGTTGCGGCCGTTGATAGTGGGGCGAATTTCAACGCGGCGACGGTCGACGGAGCCAGGTAGCTCGCGTTGCGCGGTGCCACGGCTACTCCGAGGATCACGACGAGGCCGAGCGCCGTCCACCAATTCCAGGTGGCCCGAACGATTTGGCGCAGCTGGCCCATCCGGGCGGTGACGGTGGAGCGCATCATGCCTGGAAAAACGCCGTGGCCACGCTGAGCGTGACCGTAAGCCGGCCCTTGAAGCCGGCCGATAACCGGGGTGGTATGTTCCGCAATCCCGGACCCTCCGATACCCCCCGGCTCTTCCATCGATTGCTGGCCGAAGGTTTCACGCTGATGCGCGAACGCAGCATCCCGTACGGGCTGCTCGCCCTCGCCTGCGCGCTCAGTGCCGCCGGCGTTTACAAGAAGGTCGAGCTGCTCAACGTATTCGCGTCGGGAGATCCCGTCGCCGTGCTGCGTACGGCGCCGATCAACGTCATCTTGGTCGCCGCCCTGATCGCGATTTTCTTCGTGCTTCCGTCGGCGCTCCGCCGCATCCAGCCAACCTTTAAGATGACGGCCTGGCGCGCGATCATCACTCTGACGACGTTGTTTTGCGTCGGCGTCGCGACCGAAGTCGGATACGCCGCCGCCGTCATCCCCGGGATCATCGTCGGCGTCCTTTTGTCGCAGGCTCTGATCAATGCGCTGCTGCGCACGACCGAACGAGCATCGGCACGCGAGGCTGCGGCGACGGTTTGGGGCTCATTCCGCGGTTCGTTCCGCTTGACTCACGATCACTTCCTGACGACGCTAGGAATCTTGATCGTCTCGCTCGCGATGCTCGGGATTCCATTCACCATCGGTTTGATCGCGCTCTTGGTGTTCGACGCGCTCGATGCGCGTTCGCTGATCGTCGCCGCCCCGGCGCTCTTCATGACCTTCATCTATTGCGAGTGCGTTCGGTACGTTCTGATCGTACGCTGGTACAGCCGCCTCGACGCGGCCCACACCGCCCGCGAGGTGCAGCCCGCCGCCGCGGCTGCTACCGGCGCCGCCGCCGCAAACGTCCGCCGCATAGCCTAGCGCAGCCCGCTGAAGGGGCCGCGCAGTCGCCGCGCGGACTAGCGAGCATGGGCTACGACACCAAAGCCAATAGCGCGGTCATTACGAATGGACGCGATCGCGCAGCTGCTCGATCGATGCTGAAAGCCGTCGGTTACACCGACGAGGATCTCGCCAAACCGATCGTCGGGATCGCGAACACGTGGATCGAGACGATGCCGTGCAATCTGAACCTGCGCGACCTGGCCGAGCACGTCAAGCGCGGCGTGCGCGACGCGGGCGGGACGCCGATGGAGTTCAACACGATCGCGATCTCCGACGGCATCACCATGGGCACCGAGGGGATGAAGATGTCGCTCGTGAGCCGCGAGGTCATCGCCGACTCGATCGAGCTGGTCGGGCGCGGCCACATGTTCGACGCGATCGTCGCGCTCGTCGCTTGCGACAAGACGATTCCCGGCGCGGCGATGGCGCTCGTGCGTTTGAACGTCCCGTCGCTGCTGCTGTACGGCGGCTCGATAGCTCCGGGGCATTGGAAAGATCGCGACCTAACGGTCGTCGACGTCTTCGAAGCGATCGGGGCGCACGCCGCCGGGAAGATCGACGACGCCGAACTGAAGGCGATCGAGGATCACGCTTGTCCCGGCGCGGGAGCGTGCGGCGGGCAATTCACGGCAAACACGATGGCGACGGTGATGGAATTCATCGGCCTCTCGCCCGTCGGCAGCGCTTCGCCGGGCGCGACCGATCCCCGGAAAGAGAAGAAGGGCTACGAAGCCGGGATGCTCGTGATGGACCTCCTGCGCCGCGGCGTTCGGCCGCGCGACATTCTGACCCGCGACGCATTCGAGAACGCCATTGCGGCCGCGACCGGCACCGGCGGTTCGACGAACAGCGTGCTGCATCTGCTCGCGCTCGCGCGCGAAGCGGACGTTCCGCTAACGATCGACGATTTCGATGCGATCAGCCGTCGCACGCCGATCATCGCCGATCTTCGTCCAGGCGGTCAATGGGTCGCTCTCGACGTCGACCGCGCCGGCGGCATCCAGTTGATCGCCAAAAGGATGGTCGAGGCAAATCTCGTTCACGCCGGCGCGCAAACCGTCACAGGCAAATCGCTCGGCGAGGCTTCGGCGACCGCGGTCGAGTCGCCGGGACAGGTCGTGATTGCAACGGCGGAACGTCCGTTCAATGCCACGGGCGGCCTCGTTATTCTTCACGGCAATCTCGCCCCCGAGGGTGCGGTCGTGAAGATCGCCGGACACGAGAGGCTTTATCATCGCGGGCCTGCACGCTGCTTCGATCGAGAAGAAGATGCGATGGCCGCAGTCGAGCGGGGTAACGTCGTGGCCGGCGACGTGGTCGTGATTCGGTACGAGGGTCCGAAGGGAGGGCCCGGGATGCGCGAGATGCTCAGCGTCACCGGCGCCATCGTCGGCGCGGGCCTCGGCCCGAGTGTAGCGCTGGTTACAGACGGACGGTTTTCGGGCGGGACGCGCGGTCTGATGATCGGCCACGTCGCGCCGGAGGCGCAAGCCGGCGGCCAGCTGGCCGCGTTGCGCGACGGCGACGTAGTCGTGATCGACATCGAGAAACGTCGCCTCGATACCGAGGTGCCGGCTACCGAAATCGCTTCGCGCCTAGCAGCTTGGAAACCGAAGCCGCCGCGCTACACGAGCGGCGTGATGGCGAAATACGCAGCGCTCGTCTCGTCGGCATCCGACGGCGCCATCACCCGCCCGCTGCCTGGGAGTTGAACTACGGTTTCGAGGAACGACCGAGCCGCGCCGCCCTAATCGCGGGCGCCATGTTCGGCTCAGCCCTTGGCATCGTCGGTGCGTTTCTTGCGTTTTTAGCAGCCACGGCGATCTTCTTTATGATCGCCGACGCTTTGCCCACGCTTGGCGGCATACCCGCCATCGCGACATACGCAGCTTTTCTGCTTGTTCCGACGCTCGCGTTTGCCAGCGTTCTTCGATCGAAAGAAGCACGGTTTGGGCCGCGCGTAATGGCCGCTGTAGCGATTGTAGCCCTCGTTGTCTTGGGAGCTGGCGAAGTCACCGGATTATTCGTGGTTTACCCGCATCAGATGCATTTTTACATTACGCCCGTAGCTCCGTAGGCGGGCCTTTCGGGCGCAGTCACGCCAGTTGCGCGGCCGGAAAATAGGCTTCAGCCGAGGACGGGGTGAAAGGCTGGTAGATGCGGCTTGCCTGTAGCGAGTGCGCCGCCGAAGCGGCGCCGGACTCGCTATTTTGTTCCATTTGTAGCGGACTGCTCGAGTTTCGGCTTGATCAGGCCGCGCACGACGCGCGCGCGCTCAAGGTGGCGTTCAAGGAACGGCGCACCTCGAACGATTCGCTCGATCTGAGCGGAGTCTGGCGCTTCCGCGAACTCCTCCCACAGATCCCAGCCGAACACGTCGTCACGTTACGGGAAAACGTCGTTCCGACGTACCGCGCACAAACCGCGACGGCCTACGCCGACGTGACGCGGCTCTCGTACTTGCACCTCGGGCTGAATCCGACGGCATCCTTCAAGGACGCCGGGATGACCGTCGCGATCTCGCACGCGCGCTCGCTCGGCGCGCGCGTCGCCATCTGCGCGAGCACCGGCAATACGGCCGCCTCGATGGCGGCGTATGCGGCGCGAGCCGGGATGATCGCGATCGTGCTCGTCCCCGCAGGTGCGATCAGCGAAGCGAAGATGGCCCAGACCCTCGACTACGGAGCGACGGTCGTTGCGATCGACGGTGACTTCGATCGTGCGCTCGCGATCGTGCGGGGGCTCGATCCGGGGCGGGTCGCGATCGTCAACAGCGTCAACCCTTATCGCATCGAAGGGCAGAAATGTGCCGGCTTCGTGTTGTTGGAGTCGCGCTATTGGAGCAGTCCGGATTGGCTGATCTTACCAGGCGGGAACCTCGGCAATTCAAGCGCCTTCGGCAAAGGTTTTCGCGAAGCGCTTGCGTTGGGCTTGATCGATCGGATTCCGAAAATCGGGGTCGTCCAGGCGAGCGGCGCCGCGCCTTTCGCGAAGCTCTTTCACGACGGCGGAGACCTCGTGCCGGTAAAAGCCGAAACCGACGCGACGGCGATTCGTATCGGTGCACCGGCATCGTGGCGCAAGGCGCTCGCCGAGGTACGCGCGAGCGGCGGGACCGTGACGACCGTGACCGATGAGGAAATCGCCGAGGCACGCGCGATCGTCGGCAGCGACGGCATCGGTTGCGAACCAGCATCCGCAGCTTCGCTTGCCGGCTTGCGAAGGTTACGGAAGGACGGCACCATCGAACGCGACGACGACATCGTGCTCGTCCTGACCGGTCACATGCTCAAGGACTCGGCCTACGCCGCCGCGTTCCACGCTTCGCGCGAACGATTGGCGAACAAGATCGTGCGAATCTCGCGTGAAGACAGTCTGCGCGCGCTGATCGAAAAGGCCGGCGCCGTCTATGCGTGATGCCTTTCGGGTAGCGGTTCCCGCATCGAGCGCGAACCTCGGCCCCGGTTTCGATGCGATCGGCCTCGCGCTCGATCTCTGGGTGCGCGCAACGGTCCAACCCGCGCTCCACTTCGCAGTTTCGTTCCGAGCCGGGAAATACGTTCCGACCAACGTCGGTTTCGAAAACGAAATCGTGCGTGGTCTGGATCGCGTGCTTCACGGAGAACGTCCGGACGTTTCGATCCTGGTCGAAAACGACATTCCGTTGGGCAAGGGCCTCGGCGCAAGCGCCGCCGGCGCCGTGCTCGGCATCGCAATCGGAGCGGAACTCGCCAAGCACCGTCCGTCCGCCGAAGAGCTGGCAACGCATGCAACCGAACTCGAGGGCCATCCGGATAATGCGCTGCCGGCTCTGCTCGGCGGCATCATCGTCGCGGCGCAATGCGACGGAGCACCGCCGACCTTCCTGCGCTTCGAGCCCCCGGCCGGTCTTTCGGCCGTAGCCGTGACGCCGCACATCGTTCTGCCGACGGCGGCGGCGCGTGCGTTGCTCCCGGCACACTACGAGCGGCGCGACGCCGTCTATAACATTCAGCGCGCGGCGTTGCTGGCCGCCGCGCTCGCCTCGGGGCAGACGCACGTGTTGCGCGTGGCCGCCGGCGATCGCATCCACCAACCGTACCGTGCGCCGCTCGTTCCGGGTTTCGATGAGATGCTGGGCTTTGAGTTGCCGGGGCTCCTTTCGATTGCGCTGTCGGGTGCGGGACCAAGCGTGTTGGCGCTCGTCGACGCCAACGGGCCGGCGATTGCCGAGGCGATGCGCGGGGCCTTTGCGCGAGAAGGCATCGAGAGCGACGCGTTCGAGTTGGAGATTTCGAATCGCGGAGCGACCGTCGAATCTCTTGCGGTCGTTTGAGCGAGCGAGGACCGACTGCATCGAACGTGAACGGAACGGTAGTAGGAGGAAGCGCAAATGAAAGCCCCGATAAAAGTCGCGGTCACCGGCGCGGCCGGGCAGATCGGTTACGCCCTGGTGTTTCGGATCGCGTCGGGTCAGATGCTCGGCGCCGACCAGCCGGTCGAACTGAAGCTCATCGAGATACCGCCGGTGCTCGAGGCGCTCAACGGCGTCGCGATGGAACTGCAAGACTGCGCTTTCCCGCTCTTGCGCGGCATCGTGGCGACGGCCGATCTCGGCGAGGGTTTTCGCGACGTCAACTGGGCGTTGCTCGTCGGCAGCGTCCCGCGCAAAGCGGGGATGGAGCGCAAAGATCTGCTCGGCATCAACGGCAAAATTTTCGTGGAGCAAGGGCGTGCGATCGAGAAGAATGCAGCCGGCGACGTTCGGATCCTCGTCGTCGGAAACCCGTGTAACACGAATTGCTGGATCGCGATGAGAAACGCCCCGGCGATTCCCAAAGAGCGCTGGTTCGCCATGACACGTCTCGACGAGAACCGCGCCAAGGGTCAATTGGCGTTCAAGGCCGGCGTCGACGTAACGCAAGTGACCAATATGACGATTTGGGGCAACCATTCGGCGACGCAATATCCTGATTTCTACAACGCTAAGATCGGCGGACGAAGCGCCGCCGATGTAATCGGCGATGAAGGTTGGCTCAAGGACACCTTCATTCCGACCGTCCAACAGCGCGGCGCCGCGGTGATCAAAGTGCGTGGCGCCTCTTCGGCCGCTTCGGCGGCGAATGCCGCGATCGGCAGCGTCGTCACCTTGACGAATCCGACGCCGCCGGGCGACTGGTTCAGCGTCGGCCGAATCTCAGAAGGCGAGTACGGCATCGAGGCAGGATTGATCTCGTCGTTCCCGGTTCGCAACGCGGGTGGGACGAACGAGATCGTTGAGGGCTTGCCGCTCAACGAATTCAGCCGGCAAAAGATCGATGCCAGCGTCGCCGAGTTGAAAGAAGAGCGAAGCATGGTGGCCGAACTTGCAACCGTTTAAACAATAAGGGAGATATCTATGGCAGTTAGCACTACGCCCAAAGCGAAGGGCCTCGCCGCTTCATACTACTACGCGAAGGACCTCGATCGAGCGACAAAGTTCTACAACGAACTCTTTGGGTTCGAGCCGACGCTCGCGTACCCGGGCATGGTCAGTGAGTGGACGTTCCCGACCGGCGAGACGTTTGGGCTCTACAAGCCGCATGACGGCGAGCACAAAAAGGGCAGCGGCCTCATGTTCGAGTTCGACGACATCGAAGCGGCCGTCGCAGCGCACAAGGGACGCGGCGTCGAGTTTGAGGACGAGGGCAAAATCGACGAGACGCCGGTCTGCTTCATGGCCTTTGCGAAAGACAGCGAAGGCAACGAGTTCATGTTCCACAAACTCAAGACGTAATTCGAACCGTACGCCGAGCAAAGGGACCTACGCCGGTCAAGCGAAGGTCGTCGTAATGGTGCATGTGAGCGTCGGCTCGCCGGCGGGCTCCTATAACGTCGGAACCCCCGCGTTCTACCGTTGGGTCGTTCGGCTCTCCGACGCGGGTTTGCCGTTGCGTCCAGCCGATCGCGAAGCGATCGACGTCCTGGGCGCGATTCCAAACGCTTTTGTGGATGAAGAAGAAGTGTCCGGTAGCGGCTGGCGCGTCGTTCCGGCTTCGTCGTATGAAGACTGGCCTGTGCTCGAAGCGACGCCGCAGCGGCTTCGCCGAGCGCTGGAAACCGCCCGCCGTGTCCTATGGGAGCACGCCGCGCCGGTCGGCATCAGCGCGCGCGAGATCGTGAGCATCGACGAAGAGATCGAAAACGTTTTGGCGATCTTGCATCGCGCCGAAGCCGCCGGCTTCAGCGTCAGCGTCAGCTACGTTTCGTAGCTCACACTAGGCCGGCGTCGGAGGAACTTTGGCCGCATCCCGGCACGTTCTTTAGGTCGAACCACCCGGCTTTCGCAGCATCGGCCGCTTAGGTGCGTCGAGCATGCCCTGGTTCCGCTCCCTCTTCGCACGAATCTAATCTAAGAGGTTTTACATGCGTTTTATCACGTTCGGCATCTCGGCCCTGGCGCTGACGATGCTTTCGATTCTGCCCGCCTCGGCGCAGAACGTCACGCTGTCGGCCTACATTGTGAATCCCGCGGGACCCATCGAACACTGTCCCGTCATGATTCGCTTCCGCGGCTTCATCACCGCAACCGGCTGGTCGCCGACGGCGAACCGGCAAGTCCAATTCAAGTGGATCCGCAGCGACGGTGCGGATGCGCCGACCCAGACGCTCAACTTCCCGGCCGGCGCAGACCGGAAAGAAGTCGACACGACCTGGACGCTTAGCGCCGACGGTACCAACTGGGAAGCTCTTCAGGTGAGCTATCCGCCGATCACCAACAACACCTCGAACCATGCCGTGTTCACGTTGACCTGCCCCACACCGGGCAGCTTGACCAAGCCGAGCCCGTTGATCCCAAAGTAATCCTAAAACGACAGCGCGAGGCCGGTTTTCCGGCCTCGCGCCTTTTCAGCGCCAGCCGATCTGCCCCAGTGCTTGCGGGGCGCGGACTATTGACGCTGGCCGAATAACTGGTTGAGGACGCCGCCGACGTTGCTTTGACCGCCGGCCTGTGTCGCGCCCTCGTATTGCGGCTCGTGATAGGTCATCGATTGAATGCCCAGACGGCCCGGACCGTAGAAGCGATTGATGAGCAGCGCGGCGCCACCGACGAATGCGCCGAGCGCGCCGAGCAAGCCTCCGCCGCCTTGCGATTGTAGGACCGTTACGGTGTCCATGCGCACGCTCGAGTCTTTCCAAAGCCAGCCGCCCGGCTCGACGTCGAGCATTTCGCCCGGGCCGAGCGTCTTCTCGAAGACGTTGCCGTACCCGTGCAAGAGCACGATCCCTTCGCTCTGTTGAGCGGTAAAACGATCGATGAACAAACCGGTACGCGCGAACAGAACGTTGGCGAGGCCGGTCTGCCAGAAAAAATCGTAGCCCACGTTGCTGGTAGCGAGCAGAAATTGATGCTCGCGAACGTCGACGGACTGGCCGGGTTGCAGGCGTAACGCGACGATCTGTCCGGGAGCCTCACGCGAGAACGAGATGTTTCCGGGTCCCTTTGCGGTCGAGATGAAGATCTGCAGACCGGAGAAGAAGCGCTTCGCAGCATTTTGCAGCCCCATGAATCCGAGCGTGACGTTCGGTTGCTTCCAGAGCAAGATATGATGCTCGAAGTAGATCGTCTGCTGTGCGCCGAGTTCGACGTCGACGACCGGAACGAGCTCGCCTTCGATCTTGATGCTCATGTCGCCGAGGACGATCGGCTCCTTGGGATTGTCGGTTTCGCCGACCGGTTCGGTGTACGGGCCGACCTGCGTCGGCTGCGGTGCTGGTGCACCGCAATTGGCACAAAACTTCGCGCCCGGGGCGAGCGGCGTCTGACAGGTTGGACAATTCACGCGCAATCCTCCTACGGCAACCGGACGAAGTCGTTATGACGGCTTGGAGCTGGGACCTCTCTCGCTCGCCGCCGGTCCGTCGTGTGAGGCGCTCGGGACGGTAGCCGGAGCGGTTCGAGAAACGGAACGCGCGCTCGGCGCGTTTTTAATCCATTCGAGGGCCCCTCCCCTAGCGAGGAAGCCCGTCGAGTGCTACGCTCGTCCCCGTAGGTCGCCGGACCGCCCAGGTCCATTGGAGGCCATCATGATGCATCGCTTCTTGTTTTTGGGGCTGATGGTTTTCGGCTTTGCGCTTGGCGCGACCGGCTTTGCAACGCCGGCAGCCGCACCGAAGATCACGCCCGCGCCGTCCTATCCAGGCGGTCCGGGTTGTCAGAAAGACGCCGGAGCGGCAGCGTGGCTTGCGCCGTGCATCGGGCCCGAAGGAACCGTCATCACGATTTATCCGGAACGCGTTCTCACAAGCGCACCGGCCAAGCTCGTGTTCATTCCCGAGTTTCCGATTCCCGGCGGCTCCGCCTTGATGCATGAGATTCTGACGATCACCGGACCCGGCTTCAGCCTGAAAGCACCGAAAGAACTTTGCGTCTACCCAGCGGCCCCCGGCGCGTACTCGCGCAAGTGGGACGTACAGTTGCTGACCGCCGACGGAAAAAATCTGGGCCGAATCGGCGTCTACACGATGAAGTGCGGTCCCGGCGCGACACCTTCGCCCAGCGTCACGGCAGCGCCGGCGCCGCCGGCGAAATGCGGCAGCGCGCCGGGCGCTGGAGCGGCGATCGCGCCATGCGCCGGTCCGATCGGAACGCGCATCGGCATCTACGCCTTGCGCGTCCTGCACGATCCGTTCGATTTACTGCGCTTCGAGCGCGTCGCGGGGTCGGCATGTTATGCGCCTGCCTGCGGACCGACAGTCGTCCTTGCCAAGGTTCAAAATGACGGAAGCCGGTACGTCAGCGCGCCAGCCGAGCTGTGCGTATACGGACCGAAGTGGTCGACATATGCGTTCGGAAAAGCCGGCACCGCGTTTGGTCTAGCCGGCATCTTTACGATCGATTGTCGCGTGCGCCCGGGAGCGAAGCCGAGTGCGAGCGCTAAACCGCCTCCGCCGGGCGGCGGCGGTGGTGGCGGTGGTGGTAAGGCAACCCCGAAACCGTCCCCGTCGCCTTCACCGACGCCGACGCCGAAGAAGACCCCAAAGCCGAAGGCAACGTCTACGCCTAAGCCGACGGCAACGCCGACGCCGACATCCCAAGGGTCGCCGATCGTATTCGCGCCGCGTCTGCCGAACCCGACGCCATCGCCGTCGGCGAAACCATCGACGGGGACGTTGACGGGCTCAAATACGCAAACGTCAAACGCGACGCCGACGCCCAAGCCGACGGTCTCGCCGACGCCCCAAGGCGGATGCTTACCGGCGCCAGGCTCCCCGGTTACCATCAACGGTTGCCCCTTGATTCCAACACAAATCATTCAATTGAATCTCGTCGGAACGACCGGATTTCAGCCGACGGCCGTCGTTTTCCAACCTGCCGGACCGGCCTCTCCCCCGCAGCAGCCGCTGACGGCTCCTTTGCAGCATACGCCGAACGGAGGTCTCGGTTTCACGCTCCCAACCGCGGCGTGCCGGCACGTCGTTACGCAATGGAATCTTTTCGCCATGGACGCGGCCGGAGTTCAAATCCCCATCGGCCTTTACGTGACAAACTGCTAACGGCGCCGGCGCGCTTACCTTAGAACGGGGGCGAGGTTCCGTTGGTGGGACTCAGCCAGGAGGTCGCCGAGTACCACGTATCCGGATCGATGCGCTCGTAGCCAACCAGCGCATAGTAACCGTACATCGGATAGGACGGCAATGGGCATTGCTGGAGCACTTGGGCCATCAGGTTCGCGTCGAAATATCTTGGCTGCCGCGCGGGTGGAACCGGAGAATCGACGGTCGTCGTTAGCGTCGACGAGACGTGCGCGCGCCGCGTGAGGTGCTCGTACGTTCCGAAGTCGACGGTGTAATCGCCGGGCAGAAGACCCAGGAAGACGAAGGTGCCGTCGGGTTGCGTTTGAGTTCGCCGCGTCATGTCGTGTTCCGATCGTGCGGTTACTCGCAAGCCGCAGACCGGTGTCCCGTCAGGCAAGTTCGCATGGCCGCGGATGGTGCCGAAGTTGTCGTCTGCACGTGCGGACGGCGCAATCGCGAAGCACGAAAGCGCGACGGCAAGTGCCGCCAGCTGCGGGAGTCGAGGTTGAGCAAGCATCGGGAAATCCTCCACCGGACCGTTTACCCCACTGGCGCTCGACGGCACTGAAGGTCGCTCGCTCGTTCCGGGACCAATCGAAGGGCCGGTTTCTTTGATAGTGAAATCGCACATAGTCCTATGCTGATTTTGCTCGGCACCCTCATTTTGGCCGCGGCACTTGACGGACCGCATTCGGCGCTCCGTAGCGCGATCGATGCCGATTCAGATTATGGCGCTTGCAGCGCCGCAGAGCGCCAAACCGCCGCGGCGCAGGCCGACATCAGAATCTTGGGGCAGATCAACGGGCGAAGCGTCGTCCTTGCCGGCGTGCATGCGTCGTGCGTCTGTGGGAACGTCAATTGTCCCTGGCACGTCTTGCGCTTGGATCCCGGCAAGCCGCGCGTGCTGTTCTCGACCTACGCCTTTCAGATGGATGCTATCGGCACCGAAAAACCGCTGCCGAAACTTCGGGCGCAAGCGCACGATTCGGCGCTGGTCACCGATGAAGCAACCGTGGCCTACCGAGACGGTCGCTACGTCACGATCGAGACCGCACGGGTGCGAGGCGATACCGGAGCACGCAAGCCGAACGACGTCCCGGTCCATTTCGCCTACGGTGCCTCATCGGCGCGACTCAAAGGCAGCGTCTCGCTCGGCTGGTATGATGAATATGCGCTCGCAGCCGCCAAAGGCCAGCGGTTGACGATCGACGGCGTCACGTCGCAGAAGAAGCTGTCTCTCACCCTTTTCCGGCCGAATTCCGCCCAGGTCGTCGACGTCGCGCCCGGCACCCCGGTCACCCTGGGGAGCAGCGGGACTTTCCGTCTACACGTCGAGAACGGCGGCGACACCGACGCGCCCTACGCCTTGACGCTTACGATTCGAAATTAAGAGCGTTGCACCAACCGCACACCTAGGACGACGGGCGGGCATTCGCTGCAACTGCAACGCTGGCGCACTCAGGGCTCCTCCATGCAACTCTGCGGCGGCGCCTGAGAAGAAGCTCCCATTGGTAACCCAGCCGCCCTCTTCGAGCGCATTTTTCGCACGGATCGAGGGATGCTGAAAGGCGATATTCACTTCTTCTTGAATGCGATGAAACTGTTATTATGTCGTATTCGAAAGAACGAGCGCCTTTCGGCATCTCCGTGGAAGTCGTAAGCCCGAAGCGACAGGGAGCCCGGATTCACTGGTGCCGAGCGGTTGAGCAGATGCTCCCGCGCGGCTTCGTTTATCTAATCGGCCATCGAAGAGCAATCAAGATTGGATGGAGCCGTATGCACCCGAGGCGCGCACGATTATCGCAGTTACAAGCAGCCTCCTCCGAGCGCCTGGAACTCTTGGGCGTCGTCTACGGGACGCAGGAGGACGAGGCCGAGTTGCACGAGCGTTTCGCGCGTCATCATATTCGCGGGGAATGGTTTCGGCGCGCCGAAGAGATCCTTAGTCATTTTTCCGCCAACGGAGATGATAGCTGAGCTCGAGAAAAGACGCGCCAAAACTAATCGATCCCTTGATCGTCGAGCTTGTCAATTATCTGCTCTTCGAAAGAGGCCGAAGCCGGCTCACTGCCGACGCCTATGCTAGGGACCTTCAAGAGTTCGGCGCCTACCTCGCGAAGGTTCCGCCCAAAGAACGCGTCGTGGGGAGAAAATACCCGCAGCTTCGTAAGGCAACGACGAAAGATGTTCGAAACTACGTCAAACTGTTGACGGAAAAGCGCGAGTACGACGGACGGACGGTTCTTCGAAAGCTATCTTCCGTCAAGGCGCTCTACAAATTCATGAAACTCAACGACCTGCGCCCCGACGATCCAGCCTCGATCGTACCTGGGCCGAAGACCATCAAAAAACTGATTCGACACTTAGCGGTCTCCGAGGTCAGCGCACTGCTCAAAGTGAGAATTGCCGGCGATTCTCAGTCGCAGCGCTTTCGGAATGGCGCAATCATGGAGCTCTTCTACGCCACTGGTATGCGACGTGCCGAAATTGCGAGCATGAACCTTCAAGACGTGAACCTGGAGTCGAACTTCGTTCATGTCCACGGAAAGGGAAAAAAGGAACGAAGCGTCCCTTTTAATCGCACGGCCGCCATAGCCTTGCGCATGTACTTAGGCGTCCGTCCGAAAAGTAGATCCGAAGCCTTTTTTTTGGGCCGTGGCGGTAAGCGCCTTACGCCGCAACACGTTTGGAGAATTTTTCGAGAAATCTACAAGGTCGCCAAACTCGACCACCATGCCAGCCCTCACACGTTGAGGCATTCTTTTGCGACGCACCTGTTGGAGCATGGCGCGGACCTGGAAACAATACGAGAACTCCTCGGCCACGAGAGTCTCGCCACTACCGGCATGTACCTCAAGGTTGCGGAGACTCATAAACGCGCGGTTTACGACAAGGCACATCCGCGAGACAAAATGGACCGTTGAGAGCAAGCTGAAGCGAGTCGGTTGCATGATTTGGTCGGTGGCATTGTCATT
>Ga0307477_10000226_pt1 | contig 77529 bp, 71 predicted proteins | sample atmos_gasesECM2C_FD_203316 | JGI IMG/M metagenome (GOLD analysis project Ga0307477, IMG submission 203316) | Hardwood forest soil microbial communities from Morgan-Monroe State Forest, Indiana, United States - atmos_gasesECM2C_515 | ecosystem: Environmental > Terrestrial > Soil > Temperate...
CGCCGTTCTTCACGGGGTACCGGCCGCAGTTTTATTTTCGGACGACGGACGTGACGGGGGACGTGAAGCTGCCGCAGGGGGTGGAGATGGTGATGCCGGGAGACAACGTGAGCTGCGAAGTGCAGCTGATCACGCCGGTAGCGCTGGAGAAGGGCCTGCGGTTTGCGATTCGCGAAGGCGGCCACACCGTCGGCGCCGGCGCCGTCACGGAAGTCCTTGAGTAAATTATGAGACAGGGTGACAAAATTCGCATCCGCCTGAAGGCGTACGACCATCGGATTCTGGACCAGTCCACGCGGGAAATCGTGGAGACGGCAAAGCGCACCGGCGCGGAAGTGGCAGGGCCAATTCCTCTCCCGACGACGATCAACCGCTGGACGGTGTTGCGGTCGCCGCACGTGGACAAGAAGTCACGCGAGCAGTTCGAGATGCGCACGCACAAGCGGCTGATCGACATCCTGGAACCGACGCCGGATACCGTAGATGCGCTGATGAAGCTGGACCTGCCGCCGGGCGTGGACGTGGAGATCAAGGCGTTCGGGCACGCGGCGAAGTAAGAAGAAGTCAACAGCCAGCAGTTAACACTTGAGAGTGAAGAGAGACGAGGCAATGGCGGTCAACGGAATTATCGGAATCAAGCTGGGGATGACGCAGATTTTCCAGGACGACGGCACGCTGGTGGGTTGTACGGTTCTCCAGGCAGGGCCGTGCGTGGTGGTACAGCGCCGGACGAAGGATAAGGATGGCTATGAGGCCGCGCAGCTCGGCCTGGTGGAATTCGTGAAGCCGCAACGCGTGAACAAGGCGATGACCGGGCATTACAAAAAAGCCGGGGTCCCACCGATGAAGGTGCTGCAGGAAGTGCGCATCGAAGAATCGAAGGACGAAACGAAAGTCGGCGACCGCGTGCTCGTGGAGAATTTCAAGGCCGGCGAACTGGTGGATGTGAGCGGCGTAAGCAAGGGCAAGGGCTTTGCGGGCGGTGTGAAGCGCTGGCACTACCGCGGCGGCGACGCAACGCACGGCTCGATGTTCCACCGTGCTCCGGGCGGTATCGGCGGCAGTTCGTTTCCGTCACGAGTATGGAAGAACCAGCACTTTCCGGGTCACATGGGAAACGCGAAGGTGACCGCAAAGAATTTGAAGGTCGTGAAGGTGGACACCGACGAAAACCTGCTGCTGGTGCGCGGATCGGTGCCAGGGCCCAGCGGAACGTACATTTTTATCCGCAAGGCGAAGTCGGCCAAATAGTTTCTAGGGCCTGGCTTGCCGCGAAGGTGGTTTTTGGAATCGAGAAGGAAAAGAAATCATGCCGGTAGTTGACGTAGTGAATCTGGATGGCAAGAAGGTCGGCCAGGTGGAACTGGCGGACGCGGTCTTTGGCGCCAAGGTGAATCCGCACCTGTTGCATGAGGCTTCGCGGTGGTATCTGCGGGGTCTGCGCGCGGGCACGCACAAGACCAAAGACAAGAGCGAAGTGAGCGGCGCGGGCCGGAAGCTTTGGCGGCAGAAGGGCACGGGCCGGGCGCGAATCGGATCGATCCGGTCACCTCTCTGGCGGCATGGCGGCACTGTACACGGACCCGTGCCGCGGGATTACAGCTACGCGCTGCCGAAGAAGATGTTGCTGGGCGCGTTGCGCTCGGCGCTTTCGGCGAAGCTGGCCGAGCAGAAGCTGACGGTCGTGGATGCGTGGTCGCTCGATACGCACAAGACGAAATCGCTGCGCTCGGCACTGGACAAACTGAACGGCAACAAGTCCGCACTGCTCGTGTCGCACGGCGAAAACCGCAACCTGGAACTTGCGAGCCGCAACCTGGAAGGCGTGAAGCTTGCAGCGCCCAACGTTTTGCAGCCGTATGACGTGCTGAAGCACGACCTGCTGGTGCTCTCGAAGGATGCGGTGGCGCGCTTGAGCCACTCGTTGGATCCTGAAAAGATGCCACTGGAAGTGCCGCACGTGAAAACGATTGCGCCGGCTCCTTCGGTTAAGAAGGAAGCAGCGCCGAAAGCAGCAGCCAAGTCTGCCAAGAAGGAAAAGTTAGCGGCGAAGAAGTCTGCGAAGCCGGCGACGAAAAAGGGGAAGAAATAAGCGATGACAACCCCTCACTATCAGATTATTCGCCGGCCGATCATCACCGAAAAAGGCCTGGGCGTGAAAGAGACGCAGCACACCGTGGTGTTTGAAGTGGCGGCGGGCGCGACCAAGACCCAAATCAAGGAGGCCGTGCAGCAGATTTTCAAAGTGAAAGTTACTGGCGTACGCACAGCAAATTTTCCAGGGAAGATGCGCCGCCGGGGGCAGAACGAAGGCTATCGGCGCGACTGGAAGAAGGCGTACGTGAAGCTGGCCGAAGGCGAGAAGATGATCGAGTACGCGGAGAATTTGTAAGACCGGGAAACTTGTCACGGGTGATCCCGGCTGAGCCGGGGGTCCACAAGCAGTGCAAGGGCATTTAGAAGGTAAGAGGCAGCCATGGGACTGAAGAGCTTCAATCCGTATACATCTTCGCGGCGGTTCATCACCGTCGTCGACAAAAGCCATATTACGAAGCAGGAGCCGGAAAAAGGGCTGCTGGAATCCAAGAAGCGCTCCGGCGGCCGCAACAATCAAGGCGAAATCGTAATCTGGCATCGTGGCGGCGGCCACAAGAAGCAGTACCGCATGGTGGACTTCCGGCGCGACAAAGTGGGAGTGCCGGCAAAAGTGGCGGCCATCGAGTACGACCCGAATCGCAGCTCGAACATTGCGTTGCTGCACTACGCCGACGGTGAAAAGCGCTACATCCTGCATCCCGTGGGGCTGGAAGTAGGCGCCACGGTTTCGACCGGCGAGGGGGCGGACATTCTTCCTGGCAACGCGCTGCAGATCCGGCACATTCCGCCGGGCACGATGGTGCACAACCTCGAGTTGTACCCCGGGCGCGGCGGCCAGGCGGTGCGTTCGGCGGGCGGCGCAGCACAGCTGCTCAGTAAAGAAGGCGACGTCGCGCTGGTCAAGATGCCCTCCGGCGAAGTTCGCAAGTTTTCGGTGGACTGCATGGCGACGGTTGGCCAGGTTGGCAACCTTGACCATGAGAATGAAACCTATGGCAAGGCGGGACGCACCAGGTGGCACGGTAAGAAGCCGACGGTTAGAGGCGTGGCCATGAACCCTGTGGATCACCCACACGGCGGCGGTGAAGGCAAAGTAAAGGGCAACCACCCGCAGACGCCGTGGGCTTTTCCAACGTTGGGGAAGAAAACACGGCGGAACAAGCGCACCGACAAGCAGATTGTGGAGCGCCGCAAATAGTTTGTATGTTCCGGGAGAAGTGGGTTTTTTAGGGGTAGTACGAGATGCAACGAACGCTAGAAACCGGGTGGCGAAACTAGAGCGGCCCGGTGAGAGCATAAGCCATGAGAGCGACAAGAACAACACGAGCAGGGCGGACAGCAGGCCGGCGAAGCAGCCGGTCAGTAAAGCGCACGCCCTCTAAACGCGTAACTGTAAAGAGCAGCAAGCCGCCGGCGCGGCCGGTGGTGAAGAAAGTGGTTGCCGTGCCCCTGGAACCAGTGCTGTACAAACTGTGCAAGCCCGGCTGGTCGGTGATTGTGGAACGCACGCCAAACGCGCTGGGCACGCGATTTGTATGCCCGTTCTGCCCGAAATCGCACCGCGTGCCCGGACCGGTGCGGGGATTCAAAAAGCTGCGACGGGCGCAATGGAGCCGGCTGCGGCGAGTGGAGGAATAGGGAATCGATGGCACGCTCACTGAAGAAGGGGCCGTTTGTTGACGGCCATCTACGCGAAAAGGTCGAAGGGCTGAACGCGCGAAACGAGAAAAAGGTTGTGAAGACGTGGTCGCGGCGCTCGACGATCGTGCCGGACATGATTGGGCACACCATCGCTGTGCACAACGGAAGGAAATTCATTCCGGTATATGTGACCGAGCAGATGATCGGGCACAAGTTGGGCGAGTTTGCGCCGACGCGCACGTTCAAAGGGCACGCCGTGAAGGCGGCGCTCGAGAAGGCTGCGGGCCTAGCTGCGGCGCCCGGTGCAGCAGGGGCAGGAGTCGGCGCGGCGCCAGCGGCAGCACCTGCAGCGCCGAAGGCATAAACCATGGCTGATGTGCAGACACACACAGGGTCGATCGAAGCGCACGCGCTGGCGCGGCACGTGCGGATGTCGCCGCAAAAGGCGCGCCTGGTTATGGACCTGATTCGCGGGCAGAAAGCACAGGACGCGCTGCAAACGCTGAGGTACACACCCAAGCGCTCGGCGAAGCACATCGAGAAAGTGCTGCGCAGCGCGATCGCCAACGCGGAGCGCAAGGCGGAAGACGCCGGAGCGCCGCTGGATGTGGACGAGCTGTACGTGGCGAAGTGTTTCGTGAACGAAGGGCCGCGCTGGAAGCGGCTGCGTCCCGCGCCGATGGGCCGGGCGTTCCGCTACCAGAAGCGCACGGCGCACCTCTGGGTTGCCGTGGCTGAACATCACATTGCAGCGGCAGAGCGCGTTGCGGCGATTGAGGCAGAAGCGGAAGCGCAGAAGGGCGTTCGTGGCACGGCGCGCCGCGTGCGCAAGGCATTAACCGGGAAGCAAGCACGCCCGAAGAAGGGCAAGAAGTAAGGAGACTCCGAGTGGGACAAAAGACGCACCCGTACGGATTTCGGCTGGGCTACAACAAGCCGTGGAAATCGCGGTGGTACGCCGACCGCGACTACGCCGATTTGCTTCACGAGGATGTGAGGTTGCGGCGCGAGTTGAAAGAGCGGCTGAAGAGCGCGGGGATCAGCTCGATCGACATTGAACGCGCGGCCAACAAGCTGGTGGTGCGGATTTACACGGCACGCCCGGGAATCATCATCGGGCGCAAGGGCGCGGAGATCGACAAACTGAAGCAGGAAGTTCAGAAGCGCACCAAGCGCGAAGTGCATATCGATATTCAAGAAGTACACCGGCCGGAGCTGGATGCGCAGTTGGTGGCGGAATCAATTGCTCTGCAACTGGAAAAGCGCGTGGCGTTTCGGCGGGCGATGCGCAAGGCGGTGGACTCGGCGCTGCGCTTTGGGTGCAAGGGCATCAAGGTGCGGGTGGCAGGGCGTTTGAACGGCGCGGAAATCGCGCGCAAAGAGTGGTACCTGCAGGGTCGCCTGCCGCTGCAAACGTTGCGAGCGGACATCGATTTCGGTTTCGCGCAGGCGTACACCACTTACGGCGTGATCGGCGTGAAGTGCTGGGTTTATCAGGGCGAGAACGTGCCCAAGCGGGCTTCGAAGATTCAGAAGGAGCGCGATACGGTCGCTGCGGCGTAAGCAGCAACAACGAGCACGAGATTAGGGGAGCGAGAATACAGCGATGTTGATGCCGAAGAAGGTGAAGTACAGAAAACAGATGCGCGGGCGGCGCACGGGCAAGGCGTGGCGCGGCGGAGATCTGGCGTTCGGGGAGTATGGGTTGAAGGCTCTGGAAGCCGCGTGGATTACGGACCGGCAGATTGAAGCTTCGCGCGTAGCGATTACGCGCTTCATCAAGCGCGGCGGAAAACTGTGGATCCGGATTTTTCCGGACAAGCCATTCACCAAGAAACCGGCGGAAACTCGTATGGGCAAGGGCAAAGGCGCGCCAGAAAAATGGGTGGCAGTGGTGAAGCCGGGCCGGATCATGTTCGAGATGGCGGGTGTGGATGAAGCGACGGCGAAGGAAGCACTGTCCTTAGCGGCGCACAAGCTGCCGATTCCGACGAAATTCATTTCCCGCGCGCGTGGGTTTTAACGATGCCGCGGCGCATTGAGAAGATCCGCGAAGCGGGCGTAAACGAACTGGAAGCGCAACAGAAAGAGCTCACCGAGCAAATTTTCCGGCTGAGATTTCAGCTTTCCACCGGACAGGCGGAAGCGCTGAAGCGGCTGCGTGAAGCGAAAAAAGATCTGGCGCGGGTGAAGACACTTCTGCGCGCCCAGGAACTCGCGGCCCCGGCCCGGCCGGGATCGCACGCGACGGGGAAGGCGTAATGACCAGCGAAACACACAGTAGCACGGCGGATTCGCGTCATGAGCGGCAAGTGCTCACCGGGATTGTGACCAGCGCGAAGATGGAAAAAACCATCGTGGTGGAAGTGCAGCGGCTGGTGCAGCACCCCAAGTACCGCCGCGTGATGCGCATCTCGAAGAAATTTTACGCCCACGACGAACAGCGCCGGGCGAAGGCGGGCGACACCGTGCGGATTGTGGCCTCGCGGCCGCTTTCGAAGCTGAAGCGCTGGCGGCTCAAGGAAGTGCTGACGCAAAAGGCGTCGGCGGAATAAGCGGGACAGGGGAGCAGACCAATGATTCAGATGCGAACCTGGCTGACGGTAGCCGACAACTCCGGCGCGCGGAAGCTGATGTGCATTATGCCGGTGGGCGGCGACGCGGGGTTGCAGGCTGGCCTCGGTGACATCATTACGGCGTCGGTGAAAGAAGCGACACCGGAGAGCCAGGTCAAACAGGGCACGGTAGTAAAAGCGGTGGTGGTGCGGATGCGCAAAGAGCGGCGGCGCAAGGATGGAACCTACATCCGCTTCGATGACAACGCCGCCGTGCTGATTAACGAAGCAGGCGAGCCGGTTGGAACACGCGTGTTCGGCCCGGTGGCTCGTGAGTTGCGCGAGAAAAAGTTCACGAAAATCGTTTCGCTGGCTCCGGAGGTTTGGTAGGCAATGACGCTGAGACATGAACGGGCAGAGCGGCACACCATCGGCATCCGCAAGGGCGACAACGTGAAAGTAATCGCCGGGCGCGATGCGGGCAAGAGCGGGCGGGTGCTGGCCATCAATGCGAAGAAGAACACTGTGACGGTGGAACACGCCAACATCATCAAGCGCCACACACGGCCGAATCCGTCGAAGAACATCAAAGGCGGAATCGTGGAGAAAGAGGCCGGGATGAACGTTTCGAATGTGATGATTGTCTGTTCGAGCTGCGGGAAACACACGCGGATCGGTCACACAGTGCTGCCGGACGGAACGAAAGTGCGGGCGTGCCGGCGTTGCGGCACGACGCTGGATAAGTAGTCAGGACGAGGCGGTTGACCCCGCCCCGGCCGGGTCACACGAGCGAAGGAAAGCGATGAAGAGTCGATTGCAGGAAAAGTACCGAAGTGAGACGGTGCCGGCGCTGATGAAGCGCTTCGGCAGGAAAAACCTTCTGGCCGTGCCAAGGTTGCAGAAGATCACGGTAAACATCGGGCTCGGCGAAGCCAGCCAGAACGTGAAGCTGCTGGACACGGCGGCGCAGGAGCTCGGGCAGATCACCGGGCAGAAGGCCATTATCACGCGGGCCAAGAAGTCCATCGCGAATTTCAAGATTCGCAAAGGCATGCCGATCGGCTGCGCGGTGACGCTGCGCGGCGGCAAGATGTACGAATTTCTCGACCGGCTGTGCAACGTGGTTCTTCCGCGCGTGCGCGACTTCCGCGGTCTGCCGTCAAACGCTTTCGATGGCCGGGGAAACTACACGCTGGGTTTGAAGGATCAGCTGGTGTTTCCAGAAATTGATTACACGCGTGTGGACAAAATCAAGGGAATGAATATTACGCTGACGACGACCGCAACAAACGACGAAGAGGGACGCGAGCTGCTGAAAGGGCTCGGAGTTCCACTGCGGGTTCCGGGGGGAGCGCAATAAATGGCACGCACGGCAAAGATTGCTAAGTCACTCAAGAAGCCGAAGTTCAAGGTGCGCGTGCGCAACCGCTGCCGCGTTTGCGGCCGCGCGCGGGGTTATATTCGCAAGTTTCAGATGTGCCGAATTTGTTTTCGCGGTATGGCGCTCAAGGGAGAGATTCCCGGCGTCGTGAAAGCGAGCTGGTAGGAGAGCTATGCAGACGGATCCAATTGCCGATTTTTTGACGCGCTTGCGCAACGCCGCGGCGGCCAAGCACCAGCGCGTGGACGTACCCGTGTCAAGGCTGAAGACCGAGATTGCGCGCATCTTGAAGGAGGAGGGCTACATCTCGACCTATAAGCTGGTGGATGAGAATAAGACGCGAAAACAACTGCGCGTTTTCCTGAAGTACACGCCCGATCGGCGCAGCGTGATTACGGGCTTGAAGCGTATTTCACGGCCGGGCGCGCGCAGCTACCTGGGCGCGGCGGATATCCGCCCGGTGGTTGGCGGGCTGGGCATCAGCATCCTGACGACGCCGAAGGGCCTGATGAGTGGACGTGCGGCGCGCAAGGCCAAGGTGGGCGGCGAAATTCTTTGCGAAGTTTGGTAGAGCTCTCGTAGGGGCGGGCTTGCCCTGCCCTTTGCTGCCGCGGTTTAGGAAGGATTGGACAAGGAAAATCAGATGTCACGCATCGGGCGCAAACCAATTCCAGTGCCATCGGGAGTAAAGGTGGCGTTGCAGGACGGCACGATCGATGTACAGGGGCCGAAGGGGAAACTTTCGTTTCCCTTGCCGCACGGCATCACTTTTGAACAGAAAGACGGCGTGCTGACCGCGACACGCGCGACGGAAGAGCACCGTGCGCTGCACGGGCTGGCGCGTGCTCTGGTCGCCAATGCTGTGCACGGCGTAACGCAGGGCTTCAAGAAGGAACTCGACATTGTAGGCGTCGGCTATCGCGCGGAGTTGAAGGGCAAAATCGTCTCTTTCGCTTTGGGCAAATCGCATCCGATTGAATTTCCGATTCCAGAAGGAATCCAGATTCAAGTGGATAAGCAGACGCATCTGGTTGTGAGCGGCGCGGATAAGGGCAAAGTGGGCCAGGTTTCCGCGGACATCCGTGCTCTGCGTCCGCCCGATCCGTACAAGCAAAAGGGCGTTCGTATTACCGGCGAACGGCTCAAGAAGAAGGCCGGAAAGGCCGGAGCCAAGGCGGGCGCCGCGTAGTTCGGTATGCAGGGGCGGGGCTTGCCCTGCCCGTCGGTGAGCCTGGGCAGGGTTTTGTATATCAGGAGAAACGACAGTGGCATCGGAACGAGTTCGGAAATTATCGAGGAACCTCCACCGCATGCGCGTTCACGAGCGCGTGCGGCAGCGTGTGGAAGGCACGGCGGAGCGCCCGCGCCTGTGCGTGTACCGCTCGCTGGGGCACATTTACGCGCAGGTGATCGACGACCGCATGGGGAAGACGCTGGTTTCCGCGAGCTCCTTGGACAAAGAGACGAAGAAGAATTTGAAGGGCGGGGGAAACATCGCAGCCGCCAAGGTGATCGGCAAAGCGATTGCCGAACGCGCCAAGGCTGCGGGAGTGGTGAAGGTGGTGTTCGACCGCGGCGGATACAAGTACCACGGCCGCGTCAAGGCGCTCGCAGACGCGGCGCGGGAAGCGGGGTTACAGTTCTAAGCTTATGTCGAAGCAAATTCTGAGAGACAGTTTAGCGGTGCGGCGGCTGCTGGAGGTCAATCTGTCGGAATTGAAGGACGATGTCGTTGCCATCAACCGCGTGACGAAGGTGGTGAAGGGTGGCAAGAACCTGAGTTTTTCGGCGCTTGTCGTTGTGGGAGACAGCCATGGCCACGCTGGATTCGGCATGGGCAAGGCGCGCGAAGTGCCCATGGCCATCAAGAAGGGCATCGAGCAGGCGAAGAAGAACTTGATCAAGCTGAACCTGAAGGGTTCGACGATAGCGCACCAGGTAGTGGGGCGCTATGGCTCGGCGCAGGTACTGTTGAAGCCGGCGTCGGAAGGCACGGGCGTTATCGCGGGCGGGCCGGTGCGTAAGGTGATGCAGGTGGCGGGGATTCATAACGTGCTGACGAAGTCGCTGGGCACATCGAATCCCCACAATGTCGTGAAAGCGACGTTTGCGGCGCTGCTGAGCTTGAAGGACGCTGCACAGGTGGCGGAAACGCGTTCGAAGACCGTCGACGAAATCAGTGGCAGGCAACAAAAAGTTGCAAGTGAGAGCATCTAATGGCTAGCGAAAAGAAAGCCGGTGCCCACAAGGCGGGAACGAAGATCACCGGCAAAGTGAAGATCAAGTGGATAGTGAGCTTCATCAGCTGCACCGATGATATGCGGCAGACGATCCGCGGCCTCGGGCTGCGCAGGATGCATCAGGTGGTCGAGCGCGAGGACACGCCCGCGGTGCGCGGCATGATCCACAAAGTGCGCCACCTCGTGGAAGTGGTGGGGTAGAGCAATGGCGAGAAAAGTTTCCGGTGGCCGGAAGCCGGCCAAGAGTGCTGGGCATCGCGAAGCGGTCAGCCTCTCCAATTTGAAACCTCCGAGAGGTTCGCGGAAACGCAAAGTGCGCGTGGGTCGCGGAATGGGCTCGAAGCTGGGGAAGACCGCTGGTTCGGGCAATAAGGGACAGAAGTCCCGCCGCGGCTATTCGCGCCGGCGCGGCTTTGAGGGCGGCCAGATGCCGTTGCATCGGCGCATGCCGAAGCGCGGCTTCCACAATCCATTCCGCGTTTCGTATTCGGTGGTCAACTTGGAAGAACTGAATGTTTTTCCTGCAGGCGAGACAGTAACGCCGGAAGCGCTCCGCGCGCACGGGTTTGTGCGCCGGGCAAGTGACCTCATCAAGATTCTTGGCGACGGGGAGCTGAAGACCAAGCTGGCGATTCACGCCCACGCGTTCAGCGCCTCGGCGAAGGAAAAGATCGCCAAGGCGGGCGGCACGTTTGAAGTTGTGGCGTAAGGAAAAAACGCGGGAATAAGCGATGGAACGTTTCTTTCAGGCAGTTTCGAATCTCTTCCGCATCGAAGACCTGCGGAAGCGGCTGTTTTTTACGCTGGCGCTGCTGGCGGTTTACCGCATTGGCGCGCACATTCCGACGCCGGGAATCAACACGAAAGTTTTGGAGACGCTGTTCCAGCAAGGGCAAAACTCCGTTCTCGGGATTTTCGATTTGTTCAGCGGCGGCAACTTCCGCCGCCTCACGATTTTTGCTCTCGGCATCATGCCGTACATTACCTCCTCGATCATCCTGCAATTGATGACCGTGGTGTTCCCCTACCTCGAGAGGTTGCAGAAAGAGGGCGAACTCGGGCGGCGCAAGATTACACAGTACACGCGGTATTTGACGATTGTTTTGAGCATCGTGCAGTCATTTACGATCGCTTCGGCGTTGCAATCGCAAAGTTTCAGCGGGCAATCACTGGTCTATCACCCGGGATTTGGCTTTGTCTTGATGACCATTCTCACGCTCACGACAGGGTCGGCCTTCATCATGTGGCTGGGCGAGCAGATCAGCGAGCGCGGCATCGGCAACGGAATGTCGCTGATTATTTTCGTTGGCATTGTGGTAGGGCTCCCGCGCGCGGTCCTCAATCTTTACGAATTGGCGAAGACCGGCGCATGGGGGCCGTTTACTCCCCTGGCGCTGATCCTGCTGGTCGCGCTGATGATCGCCGTGGTGGCGTTCATCGTTTTCGTGGAAGGCGCCCAGCGGCGCATCCCGGTGCAGTATGCCAAGCGCGTTGTGGGACGCAGGGTGATGGGCGGACAATCTTCCTATTTGCCGCTCCGCGTGAATTCGGGCGGAGTGATTCCGCCGATTTTCGCAAGCTCGCTGCTGGCGTTCCCTCCAACGGTGGGGCTGATCTTTGCGAACCGCTACAAGTTTATCAACGACCTGGTGAGCTGGCTGAGGTGGGGCGAACCCCTCTATACCGTCATCTATATCACCCTGATTCTGCTCTTCGCGTTCTTCTACATCGGCATCGTTTTCAACCCGACGGAGCTCGCCGACAACATGCGCAAGAACGGCGGGTTCATTCCAGGCATCCGGCCGGGACGCACCACGTCGGAACACGTAAGCAAGATTCTGAAGCGGCTGACGTTTATCGGCGCGGTGTACCTCGCGTTGGTCTGCCTGCTGCCGGAGTGGATGATCGCTGGTATCCACCTCGACCATCTCCCGGGCATTGTCGGCTCGTGGTTTGACCGCCATTTCCCTGTGTGGTTCCTGAAGGGACTCGGCGTGCAGTTTTATTTTGGGGGGACCTCGCTCTTGATTGTGGTGGGCGTGGCGATGGACTTTGTGCAGCAACTGGAAGCACAGCTCGTCATGCGAAACTACGAAGGATTTGCCAGGAAGGGCCGGTTGCGCGGCCGGCGTTAATGGAGACGAGCGGCTTGGCGCCGGACACACGTCCCTCGGCGAAGTTGGCCCGCGCGGTAATTTTTCTCGGGCCTCCGGGCGCGGGAAAAGGCACGCAGGCGATGGAGTTGGCCAGGAAGTACGGAGTGCCGCATCTTTCGACTGGCGACATGCTGCGCGAGAATATCGCCAAAGGCACGCCGCTCGGCGCGAAAGCCAAGCCGCTGATGGAGCGCGGCGAGCTGGTGCCGGACTCGCTGGTGCTGAAAATGGTCGCGGCGCGCATCGAGCGGCCGGATTGTTCGAACGGTTTTGTATTTGACGGTTTTCCGCGCACCGTGGCGCAAGCGCAGTACCTGGGTGAGATGCTAAAGCAGCACGGATATAGGCAGCCGGTAATCATTCACTTCGCGATTGACCAGGGGCTGCTGATGCGTCGGATCACCGGGCGGCGGATGTGCAAGGTGGGCGGAGAGATTTATAATCTTTTCGAGCGCCCGCCGAAAGTGCCAGGGAAGTGCGATATCGACGGCGGGGAACTTGAGCAACGTCCGGACGATCGGGAGGAAGTAGTCGGGCCGCGGCTGCAAGCGTACCAGAAGCAGACCGCGCCGCTGGTCGCGTACTACCGGCGGCTGGGGCGGTTGAAGGAAGTAGACGCCGCGAAGAGCGTGGACGAAGTCACACGCCGGGTTCTCGAGGTCGTGGATGGAGCGCGTTGAGTTGACCCCGGCTTTGTCGGGGTCGCCGTGAACGAAGATGCCGATTCATCTCCGCAGTGCGGAAGAGCTCGAGAAGATGCATCGCGCGGGATTGCTCGTGCATGAGGTGTTGACGGCGCTCCGCGCGTCCGTAAAACCCGGGATGACCACGATGGACCTCGAGAAGATTGCCGAGGAGAAAATCGCGGGCCAGCCCGGGAAGGCCGCGTTCAAAGGGTATCGCGGGTACCCCTGTGCGCTGTGCACGTCAGTGAATAGCGAGATAGTGCACGGAATTCCGTCGCCGAAGCGGAAGCTGAAAGAGGGCGACATCGTCTCGGTCGACTTTGGGATGGAAGTGGACGGCTACTACGCGGATTCGGCAGTGACCGTCCCCGTCGGGCACGTTAACGCTGAGCTGCAAAAGCTCTTGGACGTAACTCGCGAGTCGCTGGACCGCGCAATTGACAAAATGCGCGCGGGCAACCGGCTGGGCGATGTTGGCCACGCCGTACAGAGCTGGGTGGAAGAAAACGGGTACTCGGTGGTCCGGGAGTTCGTCGGGCACGGCATCGGAACGAAGATGCACGATGAGCCCAACTTGCCGAACTACGGTGAAGAGGGGCGCGGGGCCCGGCTGCAAGAAGGAATGGTGATCGCGGTCGAGCCGATGGTGAACGCAGGGCGGCCGGAAGTGCGAATGCGGGATGAGTGGGTGGCGGAAACAGCCGATGGCAGCCCCTCAGCCCACTTCGAGCACACCGTTGCGGTTACCGCGAATGGGCCGTGGATCTTAACCCGGCCGAAGGGGATGACCGGGCCATCGTGGTAACCCGGACGCAGTGAACATAGGAGCGTATGGCAAAAAAGATTGAGGACGAAAAGAAGAAGAAAGACGACTCCGGCAATTCGAAGGAGGATGCCATTGAGGTGATGGCCACGGTCATCGAGCCGTTGCCCAACGCCATGTTCCGCGTTGCGCTGGAAAACAAGCACCAGGTCCTTGCGCACGTTTCCGGCAAGATGCGTAAGAACTTCATCCGGATTTTGGCGGGAGACAAAGTGGCGGTGGAGCTTTCGCCGTACGACTTGACGCGCGGCCGGATTGTCTATCGCTATAAGTAGTGAGAGCGGAGTGAGGAATAGAAACCATGAAAGTACGGGCAAGCGTAAAAAAAATTTGTGACAAGTGCAAGGTGATCCACCGGCGCGGAGTGGTACGCGTGATCTGCGTCAACCCCAAGCACAAGCAGCGCCAGGGGTAGGAGTCCCGGGTAAGGAGAAAATATGGCACGCATCGCAGGTGTTGACCTTCCACCGCAGAAGCGGCTGTGGGTTGGACTCACTTCCATCTACGGGATCGGGCAGCAGCGCGCAAAGAATCTTGCGCAGAAGGCCAACGTCGATCACACGAAAAAGATTCGCGACCTGACCGAAGAGGAAGTGAACCGTCTGCGCCAGGAAATCGAGAAAGAAGGCCGCGTGGAAGGCGATCTCCGCAAAGAGATCCAGATGAACATCCGCCGGCTGATCGAAATTCAGGCCTACCGCGGAATCCGGCACCGCCGGAATCTTCCCGTGCGTGGCCAGCGGACGCACACCAACGCCCGTACTCGCAAGGGCCCGCGCCGCGGAGCGGTAGCAGCGAAGAAGAAGGTTCTAGGCAAGAAGGGATAGTTTACTGGCGAAGTGAGCTTTGTAGGGGCGCAGCATGCTGCGCCCCACTTGGCAAGGCTTTAGACCTTGGCTAGAACGAACGGAGTGTAACGTGGCAAAAGAACCTAAGGCCGCAGGAACCGCGCCGGATACCGGAGCACCGGGAAAGCCGGCAGCGACAAAGCGCAAGAAAGAGTTTAAGAAGAAGCGCGAACGCCGCACCATACCGCACGGCGTGGTGCATATCGCCGCGACGTTCAACAACACGCAGATCACCATCACGGATACAGATGGCCGCGTGGTGTGCTGGTCGTCTGCGGGAGCGATCGGCTTCAAGGGTTCGCGCAAAGGCACGCCGTACGCGGCGCAGCAGGCTTCGCTGTCCACCGCGGGCATTGCGCGCGACCAATACGGGATGAAGAGCGTGGAGGTGCGCATAAAGGGGCCGGGCTCGGGACGCGAATCGGCCGTGCGCGCGCTGGCTGCAGCGGGGTTGCACATTGTCGTCATTCGCGATGTGACGCCAATTCCGCACAATGGATGCCGGCCGCCGAAGCGACGCAGAGTGTAGGACAGACATTCCTGCTGTCTCTGGGGTTCTTTCCGGAGAACAGGCGAATGAATTGAAGGGGGGCAGGCAAGAATGGCTGTCCCGCTAAGAGAGTTTTGGGAAGGGAGAATAGAAGTTGGCAAGACACCGAGATGCAGTCTGTCGCCTGTGCCGCCGGGAAGGGCAGAAGTTGTTTTTGAAGGGATTGCGGTGCTTCACGGAGAAGTGCGCGATCGAGAAGCGCAACTTCGTTCCGGGACAGCACGGGCAGTCGCGGCGCCCCAAGGTAGCGGGCTACGGCCTGCAGTTGCGCGAGAAGCAGAAGGTGAAGCGCACCTATGGGCTGCTGGAGCGGCAGTTCCGCAACTATTTCGAGAAGGCCGTGCGGGCTAAAGGGCCGACGGGCGAGAACCTGATCATCACGCTCGAGCGGCGTCTGGACAACGCCGTGTGGCGTGCGGGCCTGGCGTCCTCACGTTCGCAAGCGCGGCAGCTCGTGCTGCATGGCCACGTGCGCGTGAGCGGGAAGAAAGTGAATATCCCGTCCTATCTCGTTAACGTGGGTGAAGAAATCGCCATCAAGGAAAAAATGCATCAGAACGCCATGGTGCTCGAAGCGCGCAACGTCGCGCAGAGCCAGAATGCGGTACCCTGGCTCGAACAGGACCGCGAGCACTTCAAAGCCAAGGTCGTGGCGCTGCCGAAGCGCGAGGACGTGCAGACGCCGCCGATTAACGAACAGCTTATCGTCGAGCTGTACTCGAAATAAGCGGGGGACGGCACGGTATAAGCGCTGGCCTTCGAAGGCCGCCGCGCCCGGCGGAATCGGGCGCTAGTTGAAATTTGGTTTTGGGCCGAGAGGATCGGCCGGAAGGAAGGAACACGATGTGGAAGGGTTTTCAGAAGCCGAAGCGTCTTGCATCCGAGCTGGAGTCGCTGACCGAGAAGTACGGGCGGTTTTCCGCTCAGCCGTTTGAGCGCGGCTGGGGCACGACCGTTGGAAACGCTTTGCGGCGCGCGCTGCTGAGCTCGATTGAAGGCGCGGCGATCACCGCCGTGAAGATCGAAGGTGTGCTGCACGAATTTTCTTCGATCCCCGGTGTGGTCGAGGACGCCACGGACATCATCCTCAACCTGAAACAGGTGCCAATCAAGCTCAACACCGACCTGCCGAAGACGATCTACATCAACGTGGAGAATCCCGGGCCGGTGACGTCGGCGCAGATCGAAGAAGACGCGGACTTCGCAGTGCTCGACAAGAGTGTCTACATCGCGACGGTCAGTGAGGGCGGGAAGCTGCAGATTGAAATGCGCGCGAAAAACGGTCGTGGTTACGTGGCCGCGGACCGCAACTACGACGAGGACCTGCCGATCGGCTACATCCCGGTTGACAGCGTGCACTCGCCGGTGCGCAAGGTGAACTACTCTGTCGAATCAGCGCGCCTCGGGCAGATGACCGACTACGAGAAGCTGATGATCGAGGTCTGGACCAACGGAGCGATCACGCCGCAGGATTCCATCGGTCTGGCCGCGAAACTGGTGAAGGACCACATGAGCATCTTTATCAATTTCGAGGAGCCGACGGATATGCCGGATCTGCCGGTCGAGACCGCGCACGATCCGCGCCTCGAGCATCTGGACCGTTCGGTGGAAGAGCTCGAACTCTCCGTGCGCTCCTACAATTGTCTGAAGAACGCGAATATTCAGACGATCCGCGAGCTCGTGCAGAAGAGCGAAAACGAAATGCTGAAGACAAAAAACTTCGGCCGGAAGTCGCTCAACGAGATCAAAGACATTCTCGTGAAAATGGGCTTGAGCCTCGGCATGAAGTTCGACGAGCACGGCCGGATCATCTGGCCGCCGCTGCCGAGCCAGACCGCACCACCACCGTCGGAAGACACGGTCGGACTGTAGTTGATGCGCCCGCTTGGCGGACGCTCCCCAAAGTCCGCCCTCTGAAGAGGGGGGCGGCTACAGAATAAAGGGACAGATAAACAATGCGCCATCTGAAGTCAGGATCGAAACTCGGACGCAACCCGTGGCATCGCCGCGCGACGCTGCGAAACCTCGTCACCAATCTGTTTGAACACGGGCGGATTACCACCACGCTGACGCGCGCCAAGGCGGCGCGCCCGGTAGCGGAAAAGATCATCACGCTCGGCAAGCGGGACACGCTGCAATCGCGCCGCCAGGCGGCTTCCTACATCATGACGCCGCAAGTGACGCAGAAGCTCTTCAGCGAAATTGCGCCGAAGTTTGCAGACCGCGCGGGAGGCTACACGCGCATCATTCAAGCCGGCATCCGCGTGGGTGATGGCGCGAAAGTGGCCATCCTCGAGCTGATCGGCTACGAGCTGAAGAAAAAGGAAAAGAAGGAAAAGACGAAGAAGGAAGAAACCGCCGAAGCGAAAAGCTAAGCGCGGTCGATTGAGAACAACATTTTCTGCCTGCTTCTGCCTGCTTCGGTTATATCGGAGCAGGCGTTTTGTTTATGCCATGACCCACTACCGCCGCGTACGCTTCGTTGTTTTGCCTGGGCACGGGTTGTATAGTTGTGGGCATCCTGGGGAGCTAGATTGAAGGTTTGGAAAGCAGCTTCTCGCACAGGCTAGGAAACTTTGCTTGAGTCCGTCCGGCGCGGCCCGGAGGGCTCTGGACTGCGCGGATGAGGTCAGTATGGTACAGCCGATCGCGGACCGCAGGCAGATCCGAGAGCTGATGAGTCGCGGCGTTGGCTTTCGCATGGAGAGGATGCCATGAAGCAGACCTTTGCCATCGGTATTGGAGGAGCGGCCGGTCAGGGTGTTGCCACGCCGGGCGACATTTTCGCGAAGATCTTCAGTCGCCGGGGCCTGCATCTAAATGCCTACAATGCATATCAATCGATCATTCGCGGCGGCCACACTTTTCTAACCATTCGCACGGGTCCTGACAAAGTCACCAATATGGGTGACCGTATCGACCTGTTGATCCCGCTCAACCAGGACAGCATGGATCGCCACCTGAGGCTGCTCACCGCCGGCGCTGCGTGTGTCTATAACGCTGAAACGATAAAGCCGGGCTCCGCCGCTACCGGCGTGCACCTCTGCCCACTTCCGGTTTCAAAGTTGGCCGACATCGCAAGAAATAAGATTGCGCAGAACACCCTCGCGATTGGCGCAGGTCTGGACATGATGGGTATCGGCTTCCCCGCGTTGGAGGACGTCCTCCAAGAGCAGTTTAAGAAAAAAGGCGAGGCCGTGGTGACCGAAAACGTCGGGGTTGCGCGGGCCGGCTATGATTATGCCGCCGTTAACTTTACGGCTTTTCCGAATCCGCTTCCCAAGACTGAGAATCGCTACGCGATCCTGAGCGGCAATACTGCGATGGCCATGGGCGGGGCGGCAGCGGGTGTGAAGTTCTATTGTGCCTACCCGATGAGCCCTTCGACCGGCGTTCTGCACTGGATGGCGGCGCATGCGCGCAAAGCGGGCATCATGGTCCGGCAGGTGGAGGATGAGATTGGCGTGATCAATATGACGATCGGCGCGGCTCAAGCCGGCGTCCGCGCCATGTGCGCCACATCGGGCGGCGGCTTCGCCCTGATGAGCGAAGGCCTGGGTATGTCTGCGATGATCGAAACCCCGGTGGTGGTCGTCAACTGTCAGCGAGCCGGCCCGTCCACGGGCGTTCCCACCAAGACCGAGCAGGGCGATCTCTGGCAGATGCTCGGTGCCGCTTTCGGCGATTATCCCCGAGTCATCGCCGCCCCGCTGGACATCGGTGATTGCTTCAAGCTCCTCCCTGAGATATTCAACATCGTCGACCGCTTCCAGTGCCCGGGTCTCGTGCTTTGCGATCTGCTGCTGTCGGAAGGCAGGCTCAGCGTGGACCCGAAGGATCTCGACTTCAACCAGCCAATCGATCGCGGCGAGATGATCACCACGGCCAACGGGGCGCCCACCGGACTTGGCGCCAACGGGGCTTACAAGCGCTACCGGATCACGGAGAGCGGTATTTCGCCGCGCGCCATTCCCGGCGTGCCCGGCCACATACACACCGTTGCGACCGACGAACACGACGAAGACGGCGTGTTGATCAGCGACGAGTTCACCAACCCGATCAAGCGCCGCGCCATGATGGAGAAGCGCATGCGCAAAGTAGCCGGCATCGAAGCCGCTATTCCGCCGCCCGCGCTGCGCGGCCCGCGCAATGCCGATGTTACCTTGATCGGCTGGGGGTCGACCGGAGGCGTGATCGAGGAAGCCTGCGAGATCCTCAGCGACCAAGGAATCTCGGCCAATCAGCTCCAGATCCGCTGGCTCGTCCCGCTGCACGGCGAGGCGATTCTCGACCTTCTGAGAGATGTGAGACACACGATCATCGTCGAGAACAATTACAGCGGCCAGTTTGCGCGGTACCTGCGCAGCGAAACCAGCTACGTGCCGAACGGCCACATCCGCAAGTACGACGGCGAACCATTCATGCCGCACCACATCGTGGAAGCGGTGAAGGAGCAACTGGCTGGGAAGACGAAACTCTCCGTTCCCATGCACGAGATTATGGTCTGAGGAGGAGACGCAGATGGCGACAAGCTTACAGCGTTCAGGTCAATTGACCTTGACCGATCTGAAAGGCAAGGTCGATCCCGACTGGTGCCCCGGCTGCGGCGACTTCGGCGTGCTCGCGGCCGTTCAAAAAGCCCTGGTCGAGCTGCAAATAGCCAACCATAACGTGGTCACCATTAGCGGCATCGGCTGTTCCTCCAACTTCCCCGGCTACATCAATACCTATGGCATGCACACCCTGCACGGCCGAGCCCTGGCAGTAGCCACCGGTCTGAAGCTCGCCAATCACTCGCTGACCGTAGTGGTGACTGGCGGCGACGGTGACGGCTTCGGGATCGGCGGCAACCATTTTGTCCACTCGATGCGCCGCAATGTTGACCTGCTCTACATCGTCATGGACAACCAGATCTACGGCCTTACCACGGGCCAGACCTCTCCGACCAGCCGAATTGGCATGAAGACGAAAAGCATGCCGTTCGGCAACATCGAAGCGCCGGTCAACCCCATTTCGCTGGCTCTGGCCGCAGGCGCCACCTTCATCGCCCGAGGTTTCAGCGGCGAGCAGAAACACCTCACCGAGCTGATCAAGCAAGGCATCGAGCACCAGGGCTTTTCGTTTCTGGACGTCTTCAGCCCGTGTGTCACGTATAATCACGATAATACCTACCAGTGGTTCCGACCGCGCGTGAAGAAGCTCGAGGACGACCCCGCCCACGACCCCACCGACTGGATAGCCGCCATGGAAAAATCACTACTCTGGGGTGATGAGATCCCCATCGGGAAATTCTTCGAGCGCACCGACGTGCCCACTTTGCACGGTGCCGAGCCGGTTCTGAACGAAGGCCCGCTCGTCCATCGCGACCCACGGGTGCCTCTCGACGTGGCCCGCTCGTTCATTGAAGAGTTGATGTAGCGAAGCGGGCAGCGGTTCCAGCCAAGGCTCCGACGGTTCACATGGTTATCCTGCGGCTGGAGCAGAACAAAGATGTTATTCCTCGCCAAAACTCAACGCCGGATCCACTAACTAGAATCGAGGCCCATTCGACCCCGTGAGTCGTTTTTTCTTCGGCCTCCCGGCCGCGAGCAAAGTACATTTTGACATTCGAATAGCTACGAATAGAATACGCGCATCTCTCCGGTAGGTATCTAGCCCGCACAGGGCCTTCGATGGAAAATCTTCATTCTTACCGGAGTTGGGTTCACGTGTTTCTTTCCGAGCGGCAGAACGGCGATTTTCTGATTCGGGGCAAAGACCGAAGTTCAGACAGGGGAGGAAAGTATGCACCGACGAGTGCTCGTCATGGTAGTCATGTTTCTTGCGGCGGGCTCCGCCAGGGGGCAGAGTTCGCCGCCGACCGATCAGACAGAGCAGGTTAAAGCGCTGCTCGAGCGGGTCGAGCAACTGGAGAAGCGTCTCGCTGAAGTCGAGGCCAAGCAGGCCGCTTCTCCTGTGACCTCCGCCGCCATCTCCAACGTGTCAACGCGTCAGAAGTCTGAGCCACAGGGGGCAACAGCGCCTCCCGGGCCAGCGCATGATCATATGGCGCAGGAGCAGGCCGTAGCCCAGCAAGCGGAGATTCACTATCCGTCCCTGCAGTTTCGAGGGTTTGCGGACATGGACTTTTCCGCGACGGATGAAAAGGGGACGACGAGCGGCTTTAAACTTGGACAGTTGGTCTTGCACCTCGCGTCGCCGCTCTCACGGAAAATCAGCTACTTCGGTGAAATGACGTTCAACGCTCACGCGGACGGGTACACCGTTGAGGTGGAACGCTCCATCATCCGATATGACTATAACGACTACTTCAAACTTTCGTTCGGCCGTTATCACACGCCCATCGGTTATTGGAATACCGCCTTCCATCACGGGGCGTGGTTACAGACCACGATCGATCGGCCGGAGATAGTGAAGTTTGGCGGCACGTTCACTCCCGTACACTTCGTGGGATTCCTTGCCGAGGGCAACATTCCATCAGGTGGGGCGGGCCTTTCTTACAACGTGGGCGTCGGCAATGGCCGGGGAGACATCATCAGCCGCCCTGGCGACGCGGGCGATATCAATAACAACCGCGCCTGGGTGGCCAATATATTCGCCCGGCCGGTGAAACTCTATGGCTTGCAGTTGGGCGCATCCGTGTATCGAGACAAAATCACCTTGATGAATGGGAAAGACTACCGAGAGTGGATCACTTCCGCTCATCTGGTTTGGACTAGGGGAGATCCGGAATTTCTGACGGAATTCGCCAATGTCAACCATCGCCAGGTTCTGACCAATCGGACTTCCAACAGCCAGGGTTTCTACACCCAGTTGGGTTACCGGCTTCCCTGGTTTGAAAAGACGTTGAAGCCGTATTACCGTTTCGAGTATATTCACACGCCAAAGAGCGAGGCGGTCTTCACCAACCTGGACTTGGTGGAGTCGATTGCGGGGCTCCGCTACGACATCTCCAGCTACGCCGCGTTCAAAGGCGAGTACCGGCACGCAAGCCGCAACGTACTGGAGACACCCACATTCAATGGCAGCGTAAGTGGTTTGTTCCTGCAGACAAGCTTTACGTTCTAGGCGAGCCACACCATGAATGCAACGAACAAACGGATTGTGGCGATACTCTGGACAATGTTCTGGCTTTCCACTCTTTTCCAGTGGCCGTCCTCGGCCCAGACAACGCGAGGGGACGATATTGCGGTCGTGGTTAACCCGGACACTCCCGTCAACGATCTCAGCCTCGCCGAAGTTCGGAAAGTGCTTCTGGGCGAGCGGCAATACTGGAACTCAAAACTTCCTGTGGTACTGCTAATTCGCGCACCTGTGGCCCGGGAACGAGACGTCGTGCTGCGAGTGATCTACCAGATGACGGAAACTCAGTTCAAACAATATTGGATCGCGAAGATCTTCCGCGCGGAGGCCGCTTCGCCCCCGAAAATTGTTTATTCGAACGATATGCAATTTGAACTCGTAACTGCCTTGCCCGGCGCCATCGCCTTTGTCGATGCCCGCAACGTCCGGCCCGGCTTGAAAGTGTTGCGGGTGGACGGACACTTGCCAGGTGACCGTGACTACCCACTGAGATAGTTGGGCGCTCCGCTACTAGGCGGAGCAAGAGGAGTTTGCAGGCCCGGCGAAAGAACCTAGTTCGGGAGCCTCAAGCGCTTGAGTAGATCGCGGAACCGCCCGTCCGAGCGGACACTATCGAAGAGCGGATCGATTCCAACGGAGACAAGGCCGCTGTCGTGCTCGTCGTAAGCCTTTTCCAGCCACTCGAAGGCTTTCTCTTTCTCACCCATACGCATGTGGGCCTCAGCGATGCTGTAGGAAGAGACGTACCCGTGTTTCGAGATTTCCGTCAAACCATCCAGCCAGCTTTGTAAGACACCTTTATACCCGGACCTGGTGAAATCTTCCTCGATGGAGGCGGCGAGTTCGGGGCTTCCGGAGAGTGACAGGATTTTTTCCCTCTCAGCTACAGCCTCTTTGTGCTTGCCCATTTGCGCGTAGACTTCCTCAAGCATCCGGCGCGCAGGAGCAAACTTTTGATCGATCTCCAGCGCTTTGCGCAGTTGCTCGACTGCCTGATCGTACTGGTGAGAGAGATAGTATTGCCATCCCATTGTCGTATTGATGATGAGAGAGAGCGGGTCGAATTGCTGAGCCCTCTTTGTTTCGCGCATTCCCTCCTCAAGCCGGCCGGTATTCGCCAAAAAGTCGCCGTACCATAGGTGCGCAGTTGCCGAGTTCGGATTGAGCTCAATGGCCCGCTTGAATTCTTTTTCCGCTCCGGTCCAGTCCCATTCGTAATGCTCTTTGACGAGACCCAATGAGGTGTGCGCTTCCGCGAGCGAGTCATCAATTCCCAGAGCCTGCATCGCAGCGGCCTTGGCTTTTGGCCAAGCCTCTGACGGGGCAAGGTATCCGGCGTCTCCGAGGAGACTATAGGTGTCCGCAAGACCCGCATAGGATAAGGCGTAGCGCGGATCTTTCTGGACAGCCTGTGTGAAGTAGTCCGCAGCTTTCTTGAAATCCGCTTCCGTCCACTTGTTCCAATAAAAAAGCCCCTGCAGATAGAACTGATAGGCCTCGACATCCTCGGTCGGCCGCTTGGATACCCGCTTCATCTCTTCCCCATCGAGTTTGGGGCGCAACCGCCCGTAGATGTCACCTGCAATCTCTTCCTGTACCGACACCAGATTGGAAAGCTTCCGGTTGTACTGCGCACCCCAGAGTTGCCGTTTGTCCTGCACGTCTTCGAGATTGACGCTGATGAGCAGCTCATCACCCGACTGGATGAGTCTCCCCGTGAGGATTGCCTGGACGCCAAGATCGTGGCCCACGCGTTCTGGGTCTGTGGCCTGGTCTTTATAGCGGAAAACGGTGTTACGCGACATCACCGTGAGATTCGGCAACTGAGAAAGGCTGTTAATCAGGCTCTCGGTGATACCGTCACTGAGATATTCCGTCTTAGAATCCTTACCCACATTGGCGAACGGTAAAACGGCGATCGAATCGATGCGCGCTGATCCTGTCTTACCAAATACACGGTCACGCAAGTTTCCTGCATTCAACCCGAACACGAGCAACAGCGCAGCGAGAACGCCACCCCACACAAGATGAGGCCAATTTCGACGGATCGCATAGCGAGATAAATATCTTGAGGTAGCGGGCAACGTGCCGGCTGAATCTGTGTCTCGCTTCAATCGGTGCAGGTCCGCCCGTAAGTCAGAGGCGGTCTGGTAGCGCAGCCCACGATCCTTCTCGAGCGCCTTGTTAATGATGTGTTCCAACTGTGGGGGGACCGCAGGGTTCAGCCGCACCGGGGGGGTCGGCGCACGGTTCAGTATGGCCTCAAAAACTACTCCCGACGTAGTGCCAGTGAACGCCTGTTGGCCGGTGGCCATTTCATAGAGCACAATCCCGAGGGAGAATAAATCCGTGCGCCCGTCGAGTTCTTCTCCACGAACTTGTTCGGGGGACATGTAGGCGACCGTTCCCACCGCCACGCCGGTGCTCGTGAAAGGGTCGTCCTGGGTGGTTGTACTGACCACTTCTGATTTCGGCGTCGGCCAGGTTGTGCTCCTCCGTTGCGGCAGAAGTTTGGCAAGGCCAAAATCCAGAAGCTTTACCTGACCGCGATCCGTAACGAAAATGTTCGCCGGCTTAATGTCGCGGTGGATGATCGCTTTAGAATGTGCCGCGTCGAGGGCATCCGCCATTTGGTAGCCATACTCCGGAATTCGCTCGAGCTCCAATGGCCTGCCACCAATGCGATGTTTAAGGGTCTGCCCCTCGAGGATCTCCATGACAATGAAGTTCTGGCCCTCATACTCGTCTACGTCATAAATTGTGCAGATGTGCGCGTGATTCAGGGAGGAGGCAGCCCGGGCTTCGCGTTGAAAGCGCTCAACCGCATGGCGGTCCTTGGACAGTTCTTCTGGGAGGAATTTCAGGGCGACGTGCCGGCCAAGTTTAAGATCTTCCGCCTTGTACACCACCCCCATACCGCCTCCACCCAATTTCTCTGTGATGCGGTAATGGGAAACGGTCCGCCCAATCATAGGAAGGAAACCGCCTTCGGTTCGTCATATTATGGTGTGGCCGCACGCAAGTCAACGTGGAGACGATAACGTAACCTCTAAAGCTAAGTTTTCTATCGTAAGCCGGAACTGTTTCTTTTTGGAATCAAACCGGGCTCAGGGAGCCTTGAGGCTAGCTGGCCGGATCGGGGGAAGAAGCGACGGCGGGAGGGGCGTGACGCCGGGAGCGAAACCTGAGCCACACCACAACGATCCCAAAGAAAGCACCACTGGAGTCGATCATAGAATCGTAGGGCGAAGCGTGACGGCTCGCAATGAAGGCCTGATGGATTTCGTCCAGCGCGGAATATCCCGCCGCGACAGAAAGCGCAGCCAGACCCCAGGTCCATCGCCAGCCAGTGCGACCGCCGCGTACTCCGCGATAGAGGAGCAGGCAGAACAAGAAGTACTCGATAAAGTGCGCGCTTTTTCGGATCCAGTAATGGATGACTTCGAATTGATGCGTCGTCAGCGAGGGGATGAGCCAGCGAAGTATCGGCTCAAAGATGAAAGCAGTATGTTTCGAGGAAAAAGTGTCCGTGGACATCACAAAGATGACGCACCCCCACACGATCGCCGGCCACCAGGCGCGCAGCCAGCCAAATGGCTTCGTCTCCCGCAGGCGGGACTGTATCTCCGCTAATTGAGGCGCTGGGCGTGGATTGCGCCAGGGCTCAGGCACGAGTAGGCTCTCCGAATGCAAATTGCATCTGTCCCATATCCAACGGTCTTTATTCCATCTGGTAGTTAGGGGCTTCCCGGGTGATGATGACGTCGTGCACGTGTGATTCGCGCAGACCAGCGGCGGTGACGCGCACGAACTTGCTGCGGTCCATCAGCTCTTTCAACGTGCCCGCGCCGACGTATCCCATCCCGCTCTTTAAGCCTCCCACGAGTTGATCGGTCAGCGCCGCGAGCGTTCCCTTGTAGGGGACGCGGCCCTCGACGCCTTCCGGTATGGACTTGCCGCGCTCCGCAGTCTCTTGCGCATAACGATCGGCGGAGCCACCTTCCATAGCACCGGTGGAACCCATGCCGCGATAAGACTTGAACGTGCGGCCCTGATAAAGGATCGTCTCGCCGGGGGATTCTTCCGTACCCGCGAACAGGCTGCCGATCATGACGCAAGATGCGCCCGCGGCGATGGCTTTGGTGATGTCGCCCGAATACTTGATGCCGCCATCGGCAATGATTGGAACGCCCGTGCCCTGTGCCGCGCGTGATGCTTCCATGATGGCGGTGAGCTGGGGGACGCCTGCACCGGTGACGACGCGCGTGGTACAAATCGAGCCTGGACCGATGCCGACTTTCAGGCCGTCAATGCCCAGCGCTATCAAATCTCTCGCACCTTGGTAGGTAGCAACGTTTCCGGCGACGAGCTGCATCTCGGGCAGGCGTTGACGGATCGCTTTGATTGCTTCCATAACCCGTTGGGCGTGGCCGTGCGCGGTATCGATGGCCAGGACGTCTGCTTTGGCTTTGGACATCTCGACAGCGCGTTCGAGGAAATCGCCGATTGCGCCGACGGCCGCGCCAACGCGCAAACGGCCTTGTTCGTCTTTTGCGGCATGCGGGTATTCGAGCTTTTTCTGAATATCTTTAACGGTGATGAGACCCTTGAGGTTGAAGTCCTGATCGACCACAAGAAGTTTTTCGATGCGATGCTTTTGCAGGATACGCTCGGCTTCTTCCAGCGTGGTGCCGACGGGCACGGTGACGAGGTTTTCCTTGGTCATCACCGAGCTGACCAGTTGGGAATGATTCTTTTCGAAGCGCAAGTCGCGGTTAGTCAGAATTCCCGTTAGCCGGGAGCCGCGAGTGACGGGCAGCCCGGAAATCCGGTACTTGGTCATGATTTCGAGGGCTTGGCGAAGAGTGATATCGGGAGAGATGGTCACGGGGTCGACGATCATGCCGCTTTCCGAGCGTTTGACCCGATCTACCTCTTCGCCCTGCCGGTCGATGGGCATGTTCCGGTGGACCATGCCGATGCCGCCCTGGCGCGCGATGGCGATGGCCAGGCGCGACTCCGTGACCGTGTCCATAGCCGCGGAGGCCAGAGGGATATCCAGCGGCAGCTTGCGCGTGAAGCACGTGCGTGTATCGGCCTCGGTGGGCAGAACGGAGGACTTACCGGGCAAAAGCAGCACGTCGTCAAAAGTAAGACCTTCGGGAATCGGACCGTCGATCATTCCAGCCTCGTTTCGGAGAAATCGGCGCCAGAAAATCCGCGCCCTAAAACAGCGCAGCCCAGCGAGTGGCCGCTGGGCCGGTAGAACAATTCATCAAATCGAAAAAATAAATCACTGTGAACGTTCCATTGTAGAGGCCGGGAGAGGCCCGGTCAAGCAGACTGGTAGGTCGTTGCGGTTTGCACGTAAAATAGATTCCTGAGATGAATACAGCAAACAGACCATTCGAACCACACACGCTCCTGAAGAACGGTCATGCGATGACGATCGCGGCGGCATTCTGGCCGCGAAGGTTCCAGCTGCCTCGGGCCGAGGACCGGCTGTTCCTGCTGGATGCCGAATCGCGGCTGCTTGCGCGTTGCCACTGGCAGGCAGGAAAGCGGCAGGACGTCCCGGTTTTGGTGATTGTGCACGGTTTAGAAGGATCGAGCGATTCCAATTACGTGCTCGGGATCGCGGAGAACGCGTTCCATCGCGGCTATCACGTAGTGCGAATGAATCAGCGCAATTGCGGCGGGACCGAAGCGTTGACGCCCACGTTGTATAACTCCGGAATGAGCGGGGATTACCGCGTGGTATTCGAAGAGCTATGCAACAGCGACGGTTTCCGGCAGATCTTCTTTGCAGGCTTTTCGATGGGCGGGAACCTGGTGACGAAAATGGCCGGCGAATACGGCGATGCCGTGCCGGAGGCACTGAAGGGTGTCTGCGCGGTTTGCCCCGCGCTCGACCTCGCGGCGTGCGCGGACGCACTGGAGCGCAGGGACAACTTCTTCTATCAACGGCATTTCGTGAGGGGGTTGATGTCGCGGTACGCGCGTAAGGCCAAATTATTTCCGGAGAGGTACGCGCAAAATGGCTTCGGCCCCATTCGAACGGTACGCGAATTCGACGACGAGATCACCGCGCCGCAGTTTGGGTACCACGATGCGCAAGACTACTACGAGGCGGTGGGCGCGAAGAAGGTGATCTCGCAAGTACGTGTGCCGATGCTGATGATCACGGCCCAGGACGATCCTTTTGTGACCTATGCATCTTTTCTTCGCGCAAATATCACGCACAACCCAGCGATCCGCTTCCTCGCGTCGGAACATGGCGGCCACTGTGGGTTTATTTCAAAATACAGCGGCGCAGAGCGCTTCTGGGTCGAGCCACAGATTGTGGACTTCTGCGATGAAATCCGCGGCGCACGGCCTTAGCCAAACGGTCTTTCTAGTGAAACCGCGAATCCCTGCGTCAATAGTTGCGCGGCGCCTTCGGCCTCAATGACCATGTCATCCTCGCAGCGCATGCCGAATTCCCCCGGAATGTAGATACCCGGCTCATTCGAAAAGGTCATACTCGGCTCAAGAACGGTCTTGCTCCCGCGGACCAAATAGGGATGCTCGTGGCCGTCGAGACCGATTCCGTGTCCGAGGCGGTGGGTGAAGAATTTATAGTCGGGGCCGAAACCGGCGCCAGTGATGACGGCTCGAGCCGCATCGTCGACCGTACCGGATAGACGTCCGGCGCGGGCGGCATCGAGCGCGGCGTCCTGCGCTTTGCGCACGATTTCGAACGCGCGAGATACTTTTTCCGATGGTTTACCTAAGACCCCCGTCCGCGTGACGTCCGACTCATATCCCTCGACCGTGCAGCCACCGTCGATCAAAACCACGTCGCCCTCCTTCAGGTTTTGCGGCTTCAGCGAGCCATGCGGCAGTGCGGCCGACGCTCCGAGTAGGACGAGCGCGCCTCCGCGCAGCCCCATCTTCGAAAAGCCCGCTTCCACAAGGTGGGCTATATCATCCTGGGACATACCCGCTTTCAGGGATTCGAAGACGGCACGGAAAACATCGAACGTTGCCTCGCACGCCAGGCGCATCAGTTCGAGTTCATGCGGCGATTTATGCGCCCGGCAGGCGATGATTACTGGATCGGCGGAGACGCATTCGAGCGTCCCCGCTGCATCCCGTAGATGATCGAAGAAGGTGAAGGCTGTCGCTTCTTCAATGCCGATGCGGCCCGAGCGAATTCCGCGGTCGGCTAGCGCGACGCCGGCAAGCTTAGTGGGGCTCTCGTCTTCTTGCCATACGCGAACCTCGATGGGGAAGCGCAGCTTCTCGCGCAGGCGTCCTTCTTCGAACGCCGGCACGATGAGGATGGGCTGGCCGGTACGCGGCAGGACGAGGCCCAAGAGGCGCTCGCTGAGTCCCCAGCGAATGCCGGTGAAGTAATAAAGCGAGGTGCCAGGCGCGAGAAAAAGCCCATCGTATTTCGGCACGGGTGACTGCGAAGCGGCCAGCGCCGGTGGCTCGGCCATGAGCTGCTGCGCGCGCTGAAGGCGTCTCTGGAACTCCTCGGCCAGAATCGGGTGCACGCGCGAGCCAGGGGGTTTCAGGCTCGAGAACGCCGACGGGAGCGAGTCATCTCCCGGAACGCTAGCGATGGCAGCGCGTGGGTTGAATAGGATTGCAGAAGCGGCAGCCGTGCCCTGGAGAAACCACCGTCTTGATGAATGTGGAAAAGGATTTGACGGGTGTTTGTACATAACCGCAAAGAGGTTTATCCAGCTACAGTGCAGTTTGTCAAGGACAGCAAGCTATTACCTGTTTCCGGCACGTGCAAGGATGAAAGGATGAGATGTGAACGGCTGCACTGCTATTCCATCCTGACGGCTTGAATCTCCTTGCCCTGAATCCGTACCTCGATGCCCAGCGGCGGGCGTAGATCCGAGCCCTGCACAATCGCCCCGCGTACCCAGACATCTCCCGGCAGATTGCTCAGCTTCAGGGGGTCAAAGACCGTGCGACTGCACGGGTTTGCGACCATGGGGTGCTTCGCACCGCGAAAGCCATAATCATTGACAAGCTTTGCGGGATCCGTGATGTATTCGAGCTGGCAGTTGTTGCCATACGGCGAATTCATTCCAAAGGCCCAGTAGCCGCCCGGCTGGGTTGCCGGACCAGCAGGCAAACGAACCAGCAGCGCGGGAACATTCTCTCCCGTCAGGCGATTCTTGATAAAAAAATCCTTGGTAGACCAGGGCTTGGCCATTTCGGCAGTGGTCGCAACGCCCGGCTCCGTTTCGGTTGCATGAGGAAAAGCCGCACTAGGATCGGGCGCTGGTGAGGGCACCTCAATCTGGGGCGGTGGTGCAACAACTGTTTCCACATGCTTTGGGCGTAAGACCCAGCGGGTACCTAGGACCAGGACGATCAGCACCGCCAGCAGCCCGGCCACAAGCCGAACCGCGGTGTTCGTCCCCGACGTGCGGCGCGATCCAGGCCCGGAGACGCCGGGAATTTGCGGCATATCCGTCTTAAAGCGTTCGGCTGGAAGCTGGTCCGGCATATGTTTTCGTGATGCGTGCAGACTGTTATTGTATCGGGTGACCACCCGGCACGCCACAGTTTGCGCGGGCAAAAGGGCACCACACCCTTCCTGGCGTATTGTAAGGCCAGCGCGAGAGGGGGGCAACAAAATCAACACGAGACTTGCCCATTCACCATTGTTGGCCGTAGCGCTCGGGGGGAGGTATGATTCGAGCTGAATCTGTTATTGAGATGGGTACACTAAGGTTCGCGAGGCTTGTCTCCAGCGAGAGAGGAATCTAGTGTAGAAGGACGGAACCTACACGACGGGAGGAGAAGGCTACCTCGCCGCAAAGTATGAGCGCCGAATTACGTGGGGGAGCGCGGACGTTTGTCCGCAGCCTGAATATTCTTCTGAAGTTCGCACGGCTCTACGAATTTGGCCACGTGCGGACGGCGGCGCAGTTTGAGACCACGTGGAAAGAGCTGCGCGCCTCGCTTGACGAGAGCGCCGGCAGCGGCGTTCTGCTCGGCGCATCCGGAAACCAGATATTGTTGGACGGTGTGCCACTGGGCGCCGCCGCGGGCGAACGCAGCTTCGCGCAGTTGCTGATTACCTCGGGCATCGCCAGCATCCACTTTGCACCCAATCTGACGCAGGCCCAATTCGCGCGCTTTGTGCGCGCCTTTCCCAGTGGCAACGCGAAACCTTCTTCTCTTGCGGAACAGTTAAAAGCCGCCCTTGCCGGCGAAACGGGCATCAAGGTCAATGAAATTCGTTATGTGGCTGAAGATTCTTCTGTAGCTGGCATCAAAGTGGCTGCTCAGCTCACGGTAAAGGCGCTTGGAGCGAATAGCGAGAAATTCAGAGATTTTTTCGACGATCCGAACAAGCTGCTGCAAATGATCCTTGCAGCAGAGGGTTCACGCGCCTCATGGAGCGGAGGAGGCGGAGGCGGCCCGGGTTTCGGAACGGGCGGGGTCCCAGGCGGCGGTGGAGGTTCCGGGGGAGTCCCTGGGGGTGGTGGCGCCGGCGCACCAACTGCAGGCGGAGGCTCGGGTAAGGGCGGCGGAAGTTTGTGGGAATCCGGCAGCGGGGGTGGAGGACTCGGAGGCCCCGGCGGCGGCAGTGGAGGGGGAATCGGTACAGGCTCCGGTGGCGGGGGACTCGGAGGCCCAGGCGGCGGCAGTGGAGGAGGAACCGGTACGGGGTCCGGTGGCGGAGGAGTCGCGGTCTCCGGTGGAGGTGAGCAGGGGCCGCCAGGAAAGTGGCTCGCCGCTTCAGCTTTGCTACGTGGTGCCGGTGGAAGCGGAGGTGGAGGTGGAGGCATCGGCACCCTTGGCGGAGGTCTTCCGGGTGGGGCCGGCGGTTCCACAGGCGGCTTTCAAGTAGAAGAAGAAAATGTGCGCTCCATGCTCGGGCTCTTTGCGCAGCTCGGCAAATCGCGGAAAGATCCCGAATCGCGGCTGGATGTGCCGACATTTCAATCTCGGCTGAGTGCCATGCCTGTCCGCGCGCAATACACCCTGCAGCAGGCGTTGGCGGGTCTTGCAGCGCAGGCGCCCAGTGAAAAAGCGGATACGCCGATGCTATTGAAGTTGGCGGAGCACGTGGCCATCCGCTTCGCGCTGGACAGCTACGAGCGTGGCGAGTTGCGCGTGAATGCTGTAAAGCAGTTACTGGATCGCATGAATTCGGAGATCGAGGCGCTCCGCAAAATTCTGGGAACCCAGGAACAGATGATGTCGCAGGCCGGGCTGCAGGTGGAGTCCTTCACCGAACTGCTCGACCAGGAATTCTGGGAGCAGGTACCGGAAGAGAATAAGAAGGAAGTGCTGGTATCGGACGAGGCCTGGTGCGTCCCGCCAAGAAATGTGCGGGCGTTTCTCGAAGACATGCTCAGGCGCGGCGAGCTGAAGACGGTCAATGAAATCCTCCTCAAGTATGCCTCGTGTATTGGGTTGGAAGCGCCGGAAGCGCGGCGCACTACGGCGATCGGGCTCTCGGATCTTGCCGAGCTATATGGGAGCGGAGACGGCAGCGCCCTGATGGAGGCCATCCGGCGGCTGGGGAACCAGCTGGCCGTCGAGCGCGAGCCAGAGTTACAAACGCTGGTGAGCGCGGCATTCGTGAGGTTGAGCCAGGAAGCTGCCTCCAAGCGTTGTTACCCCGCAATGCAGCAGGCCTTGGCATCACTTGATAGCGTGGAAACCCAGCGGCCGGGTTCGACACAGAGCCTGCGGCCTCGCATCGGTGCCGAGGAGCGCATGCCTGAATTTATCGAAGAAGCCCTGCGCGGCGGACAGATTGCGGACGGCATGCTGGATATCCTGACGCTGATGCCCAAGGCCACGCTGCACTACATCACGAACCGGTTCGGAAATTGCGGATTCCGCGAAGATTGTGAGCTGCTGTGCGAAATTGTGCGCGGACTCGGCGAACAATGCACGCAGAGCCTGGTCGAGATTCTGCAAACAGCGTCGGCTGCGGAAGCAGCCGAGGTGGTGGGTTTGTTGAGCCAGCTTTCTCCGGAAAGCGTCGAAAAGATTTTACCCGTGCGACTCTCGCAATGGCCGCGCTCCGCGCACGACCGGACGGTCCGGCAACTTTCTTCCGTGCCCGTGGATCATCGGGCGCGCCTGCTGGTATCGCTCTATCCTTCACTCGATGTGATGATTCGCCCCTTGGCGATCGACGAGATGGGAATGAGCGGCCATCCGGATTGTATTCCCCAACTGGTGGAGCTAGCCCAGGATGAAGGGACATCGGGTTTCGTGCGAGTGAAAGCGGTTGAAGCACTGGGCCGCTTGCGCGCCAGCGCCGGCACCCCCGTGCTACAACATATTCTCGAGGCTCGGCAGGTGTGGCGCTGGGTGTATCCGAGCGAATTGCGAATCGCCGCGGCGCAATCGCTGCAAAGGATTGATCCAACCCTGGCGATGGACAAAATTGCGGCCAGCGGCCTGGACCGGAAGGAACTCACCCTGGAACCGACGGATCCCGAGCCGAACTCATCGGTAATCCGGCAGCGGCGCTATGCGCGGCTGAGGCTTTCACGCAACCTCGTGGCTACGACGACCAATCTTAGAGAGAACTTCAAATTGTCCATCCCTGAACTGAACCTCGGCGGCGGGATCGGAGCGGGCGAGCGGCACCTGGCGCCAGGCACTCTCTTGACGCTGAAGGTGTCCCATGGAGTACGCCCAATTAAGGCGCAGGCAATTGTGCGCGGGGCGCGGCCTCAGGCGATGGCCTTTGAATTTGTCGATATGGACCTGGAGGAACGCGGACGTTTGCGTAGATTGCTGATGGAATACGGTGGCCTGCCACTGCCTTCGGTAGTCAGCAATCGCACCCGGCGCCGTGGTCGGGTAGCGCTCACGCGGAATTAAACGATTACGAGATTCTCAGTGACCAATCTCGCGTTGTTGCCAGCGGCACTCCTCTGCCCCCTGTCCTTGTCGGACTGACTCCTGTCCCGCCGTGCAGGTTTGCGCCCGTCCCTAAGGTGGCTTGACAGCAGGGACACATGGAACCTCTGTACCATTGCTGGGGGGAGTTGCTCCACCTATGGTACTAGTGAGGAAGTCCTATGCGGGACTCAAACGGCGCGGGATGAAGACGGATCCAAAATCGACGGCGGGACGGGCATTCGTCCGAAGCTTGAACATCCTCCTGAAATTTGCCCGCTTGTACGGTTTCGAGCACGCACGCACTTCGGAACATCTCGACATCGCTTTCGGTGAGCTTCGTACGGCCATTCCCCTCGGGACCGACACAGGTTTGCTGCTCGGTGCGACCGGCGCGCAGCTGCTCTTGGATGGCGTGCCGCTCGAGGGGGCGCCCGCCGAAAAGCAGTTCGCCATGTTGCTTTCTTCCGCGGGTCTCGCCAGCGTGCAATTTTTCCCATCCGTCACGCTGGAGGAACTGGGCCGCTTCGCGCGTGCGTTCCCGACCAGCAAAGCCAAGCCTTCTGAACTCGCCGAGCAATTGAAAGCAGCGCTAGCCGGCATGCAGGGGATCCGCGCCAACGAAATCTGCTTCGTGGCGACCGACTCCCGGTTGAAAGATGCGAGCATGGCAGCACAGCTCGCGGCAGCCTCGTTCGGTGACGATCAAGACCAATTCCGGCAGTTGCTGAATGATCCGCAAAGGCTTCTTGAGCTGATTGCTGCCGCGCAAGGATCGAAAGGCAGTGGCGGTTCCATCGCCGCGGGGCCGGGCAGCGAGGGCTTCGCAGGGACGGGGCCGGGCGGCGCAGGCTTCGCAGGAACGGGGCCGGGTGGCGCAGGCGTCGCGGGAACGGGGCCGGGTGGCGCAGACTTCGCGGGGACGGGGTCAGGTGGCGCAGGCGTCGCGGGAACGGGCGCCATGGGAGCGGCAGTTGAAGCAAGCAGCGGTGGGGTGGCTTCGACCGGATCGTCATTTGGCAGTGGCGCAACCTGGGCCAGAGCAGCCGGCCGGGCGGCCGAGCCCAGCGAAGAAGAAATCTACGGGATTCTGGGCGCACTGACGAGTTTCGGACAAATCGGCGTGAGCGGAAGTGGTCTGGCCGCCGCGAGCGCATTCCAGGAACAAGTCGCGCAATTGCCTGGCCGTGCGCAGGACACTCTGAAGCAAGCCATTGCAGGCTTGGCCGCTCAGGCGCAGAGCAACAAACCTGACGAAGCCGTTTTGGTTCAGCTCGCGGAACAATTGGCGATTCGCTTCGCCCTCGAACGCTTCGAGCGCGGCGAGGTAAAGGTCAACGCCGTGCGGCAAATGCTCGACCGCATGAATCAAGAGATTGAGAACCTGAGAAAGATTCTCGGCGCTCATGAAGACCAGATGAGCGAAGCCGGGATACTGGTCGAAAGGCACCGCGAGATTCTCGACCGGCAGTTTTGGGCGGCGGTCCCGGACAGTGGTAAACAAGCCGTGTTGCTTTCCGACGAGGCATGGTGCATTCCGCCGCGCAACGTGCAGTCTTATGTCGGCGGGTTGATCGAAAAAGGAAATATCGCCGAGGCCATCAGCATTCTTCAGAACTATGCCTCCTGTACCGATAGCGAAGAGACGGACGCGCGGAAAAAGACGGCCGTCGGCCTCTCGGAAATGGCAGAACTCTACTCCAAAGCCGACCCCAAGCTGCTGAGCGAAGCGTTGCGGCACCTCGGCTTGCGCTTAAGTCTCGAGCAGGATGCCGATCTGCAGGCGCTGGTTAGCGCCGCATTTGTGAGGTTGAGCCAGGAAGCCGCCACCAGCCGTTATTTTCCCGCGATGGAGCAGGCCCTGGATCTCATCGCTGGTGTGGAATCCCAGCGGCCCGGTATCGCGCGCAACCTGCGGCCGAAGATGGGTATCGAGGAACGCGTGCCGGAATTCGTGGAAGAGGCGCTGCGTGCCCGGCAAGCGGCCGCCGGACTCACGAATGTTTTGAAGTTGTTGCCGCAAACCGCCATGGAACAGTTGTCGGCTCGCTTCAACCGCTGCACGTTGCGAGAGGATGCGGAGCACGTGGCCAATCTGGCCTCCGACCTTGGTGAGGAGGGCCTTCAATACTTGCGGAGTACGGTGCGCGGGGCACCCATCGCCGAAGCCGTGGATATGGTCGGCTTACTTTGCAAGCTCGACTCGCAAGCCGCTGAAGTTTTTCTCCCGGGGCGCATGAAAGATTTTCCGCGCACGGCGCAAGACCGGATCATTCGCCAGATCAGCGGGAGCGCTGCGCCGGGGCGTTGCCGCATTCTGCTGGCTTTGCTCGACCATGTCGATCCTATGGTGATGCCTCTGCTCGTCGATGAAATCGGCGTGACCTCTGACCGCGAAGCCCTGGGACGATTGCTCACTTTAGCCGACGGGGACTTGCCCGTGGGCGGAGGGCCGTACCTGCGCGTGAAGGCCATCGAGGCTCTGGGCCGCATTCATGCGCAGGAGTCCGTGGCCACCCTGAAGCGAATTGTGGAAGCGAAAAAAATGTTTGGATGGGTTCACGCGCAAGAGTTGCGCATCGCTGCGTTGCAGGCGCTTGAACAGCTCGACCCCGAATGGGTCCGCGAATTCCTGCCTAAGAGCGGCCTGGAAAAGGAAGACCTCGCGCTTGCGCCGCTTGAGGTTGTCCCCAACTGTAAATTTGTGCGCCAGCGCCGCCACACGCGCGTGCGTTTGCACAAGCCGGTAACCGCATGCAGCGTGAATCTCAAACAGAATTGCCGGATGGAGATTAAGACTGCCAGCCTTGCCGGAGGCGTCGCCACCATCGACCGCCACCTCGCGCCGGGAACCCAGGTTCAACTTAAGTTTCAGCTCGGGCTGCGTAACCTCCAGGCTACCGCCTTACTGCGCGATTACCGCGCCCAGGACATGGCCTTTGAAATCATCGACATGAACCTCGAGGAGCGCGGCAAGTACCGCCGCTTGCTTGCCGACCATCTTTCTCATAGTACAGGCTCCGTCGAGGCAGATCCTACAGCCACGCCCGCAGAAGCCGCCGTCTCCCGCCGGTAACGCTCTTTCCAGGTTCCAGGGCGCAGATTTTCCAGAACGCTCCTTGTCTTTCACTGCGGCCCTGTCGCGTTTCTTGGCGCTCCCGCATCCAACCAGTTAGAATAAGATGTTTGCGCTGGCCTTCATGTTTCGGCTCGCGCGGGCAGTCACGCAGAGCATCGTCAGGAAACGGCGAAACCATCCATGGAAGCAGTTCAGATACTTGACCGTGTCGTTGCCCGATTTATCGGCACCAAGCACGAACGCGACGTCAAGAAATTGCAGCCGCTCGTCGCCGCCATCAACGCGCGCGAAGCCGAAGTTAAAGCCCTGAGCGACGTAGAGCTCAAGACACGCTTTTCCGAACTGAAAGCGCAGGTTCAGGAACCGCTGAAAGACGCCGACCCTGGCGATCCTGCCTTCCGGGAGCTGATGCAACGCGCGTTCGAGCCGGCCATCGTGCCGGCCTTTGCCTTGGTGCGCGAGGCAGGCCGCCGCTTCCTGAACATGCGCCACTTTGATGTGCAGCTCATCGGCGGAATGGTCCTGCACGAAGGCAAGATCGCGGAAATGAAAACGGGCGAGGGCAAGACGCTCGTCGCAACGCTCCCCGCTGCCCTGAACGCTCTTGCAGGGCGCGGCGTGCACATTATCACCGTCAACGATTATCTGGCGCGCCGCGACGCGGAATGGATGAGCCCGCTCTTTCGCGCCCTGGGCCTGAGTGTTGGCGTGATCGTGCACGATCTGGATGACGAGCAGCGCCGCGCCGCCTATGGCGCGGACATCACCTACGGCACGAACAACGAGTTTGGCTTCGACTACCTGCGCGATAACATGAAGTACGACCTGGCGAATTGCGTGCAACGTGGCCACCACTTCGCCATCGTCGACGAAGTAGACTCCATCCTGATCGACGAGGCGCGCACCCCGCTGATTATTTCCGGTCCCGCGGAAGAATCCACCGACAAGTACTATCGCATCGACAAGATCATTCCGAAGCTCATTAAGGACATTGATTACACGCTGGATGAGAAGCATCGCACCGCGACGCTCACCGAAGAAGGCGTCAGCAAGTGCGAGCGCATGCTGAGTCTCGGCAATCTCTATGATCCGGCGCACATGGAGGTCATTCACCACGTTTATCAGGGGTTGCGCGCGCACACCCTTTACAAGCGCGACGTCGATTACGTCGTGAAGGACGGCGAGGTCATCATCGTCGATGAATTCACTGGCCGACAAATGCCCGGCCGCCGCTGGTCGGATGGATTGCACCAGGCCGTGGAGGCCAAAGAAGCCGTCAAGATCGAGCGCGAGAACCAGACGCTGGCGACGATCACCTTTCAGAATTATTTCCGCATGTACAAGAAACTGTCCGGCATGACCGGCACCGCGGAAACGGAAGCGGCGGAGTTCGGCAAGATTTACAACCTCGACGTCGTGGTGATCCCCACCAACCGCACGCTGATCCGCGAAGAGCACCGCGACGTCGTCTACCGCACGGAGAAAGAAAAGTTTGCGGCCGTCGTGAACGGAATCATGCAAGAGGACAATTCGTTCGCGAATGGCATCCGGCATTATTACGAACGCGGCCAGCCGGTGTTGGTCGGCACGATTTCCATTGAAAAATCCGAAACCATCGCGGAATTGCTGAAAAAAGTTGGCATTCCGCATCAGGTGCTGAACGCCAAACAGCACGAGCGCGAATCGCGCGTTGTGGCGCAAGCGGGACGCAAAGGCGCGGTCACCGTCGCGACCAACATGGCCGGCCGCGGCACGGACATTCTTCTCGGCGGCAACCCCGAGCAGATGACGCGCGACCATTTCCTCAAGAACAAGCTGGCCATGCCTTATGCGGCAGCCCCCGCAGTCATCGCCGCGGATAGCGCAAACGGTGACGCGGCGCAGCCCGCTGTGCAGATGGTTCTCTTCCAGCATGAAGGCAAAATCTTCCAGGTCCCTGCCGACCAGTGGAAGCCGGTCTACAGCGAGTTTGCGGAGCAGTGCAAGGCAGAGCACGATGAAGTCGTTGCGCTCGGCGGCCTGCACATCCTGGGCACGGAACGCCACGAAGCGCGGCGCATTGATAATCAGCTCCGTGGCCGCTCCGGCCGCCAGGGCGATCCCGGTTCGTCGCGTTTTTTCCTCTCCCTTGAAGATGATCTGATGCGCATTTTCGGCGGCGAGCGCGTCAAGCAGTTGATGTTCCGCCTCGGGATGACCGAAGGCGTGCCCATCGAATCGGGTTTGATCTCCCGGCGCATCGAGAACGCGCAAAAGTCCGTCGAGGCCCAGAACTTCGATGCGCGCAAACACCTGCTCGAATACGACGACGTAATGAACAAGCAGCGCGAGACGATTTACGCCATCCGCCGCTCCGCGCTGGAAGGCAAGGACCAACGGGATTACATCCTCGGAATCGCGGAAGACGTCGCACGCGAGCTGGTTGACACTTACTGTCCGCGCGAACAGCATCCCGATCAATGGAATGCCACGCAACTCCTCGCGGAAGTGAACAGCCAGTTCGGCGTGGATGCCAAAGCAGCCGGCGCCGATCCGGCTTCTCTGAATCACGACCAGCTCTCCAATGCTCTGGCCGAAGCGGTGCACAAGCGCTATGAAGAGAAAGAAAAACAGTTTGGCGCGGACCTGATGCGCTGGCTCGAGCGCCGCATCATTCTCGACGTGGTCGACTCGCAGTGGAAAGACCACCTGCTCTCGCTCGATCACTTAAAAGAAGGCATCGGACTGCGCGGCTACGGGCAGAAAGATCCGCTCGTGGAGTTCAAGAAGGAAGCGTTCATCCTCTTCGAAGACATGATGGCGCGCATCGACAACGAAACGATCCGCTATCTCTTCCACATTCAAATCCAGCAAGGTGAACAGGCGCCGCCCACACCAGGCCAGCCGCCGCCTTCTTCCCCACAGTCTCCGAGACCGCGCGCCGATGCTGCCGTCGCCAGCGCCGCTGCCCACGCGAGCGAGCAGCCGCAACATTTGCCGGCGGTGGCGCGTGAAATCGAGCGCCGTCAGCAGCGCCAGCAGCGCGACTTGCAATATCAGACCGGTCCCGCGCAGGCCGAAGCGCCCAAACCGGTTCGCGCCGGCGCTAAGGTTGGCCGCAACGACCCTTGCCCTTGCGGTTCAGGGAAGAAGTACAAGAAGTGCCACGGCGCCAGCACATGACCCAATTAATTTGCACCTTTGTCAGTCCGTTTCGTCACACTGTCATTCCGAGCGAAGCAGGCCGATTTTTTCTTCGCTTCGCTCCTGCTTGCCCCGGAGGCTTTCGCGGGGCGAAGCGTCGGCCTGCGCAGTCGAGGAATCTCTCTTCGATGTAAGATAGGAAGAACTCTATGCCCCCCGCTCCCATGCAAATGCCCGAACGCCAGCCAATCCCCGGCGTAAAAAATCTTGTCGCCGTTGCCAGCGGAAAGGGCGGCGTCGGCAAGACCACCGTCGCCGTGAATCTCGCGCTGGCCCTCGTGAAACTCGGTCATAAAGTCGGCCTGATGGACGCCGACGTTTACGGCCCCAACGTGCCGATCATGCTGGGCACGACTCAAGAGCCGCAAGCTACGCAAGACAAGCACATCATCCCCGTACAGGTCATGGGCTTGAAGATGATCTCCATGGGCCTGCTCAATCCCGGTGACAAACCGATGATCTGGCGCGGCCCGATGTTGCACAGCGTCATCACACAGTTTTTGCGCAGCGTCGAGTGGGGCCAGCTGGATTACCTCATCATCGATCTGCCGCCCGGCACCGGCGACGTGCAATTGACGCTGATCCAGACGGTAGCCGTGACGGGCGCAGTTGTTGTCACCACGCCATCGACGGTGGCTCTCGCGGATGTGCGCAAGGCCATCGAAATGTTTCGTCAGGTGAATGTCGAAGTCCTCGGCGTCGTGGAAAACATGAGCACGTTTGCTTGCCCGCACTGCGGCAAGCCAATCGATATTTTCGGCCACGGCGAAGGCGTAAAAACCGCAAAAGAATACGGCGTGCCGGTGCTCGGTGAAATCGAACTCGATCCCGTCATCCGCGTCGGCGGCGACACCGGGAAGCCCGTCGCCATGCTCGGCGAAAACGCCGCAGGCGCGAAGAGCCTCTACGCCATGGCCCGTGCCGTCGCCGCTCGTCTCACCGAAGTCGGCGCCACGGCCGCCGGGCCTTCCGTGCAGATCGATTGAGCGATAGCGCCCTGCTTCTTCCTGCACAGCTACTCTTGCCTGCCTCAGCTTGCCGAAGGAGCTGTGCTCCGGCCAGATTGCTCCCCATGCAGCGCCGCCTTTCCTTGTCAGTTCCGTGAGCGGATGTTATCTTCACTTCTCGGCGTGTGTGCCATTCGTGTAGGGGCACGGCATGCCGTGCCCGTCCGTATCTCCGGGCAAATCAAAGGGATAGCATGATCCGGAGGGGTCGGAGCTTCAGCTCCGACTTCAAGCTGGCTCGGAAGTGGGCTTTAGTTTACCCAGAGGAACGAAGGGCCCCTGAGGAAATGGTTGCAATGATTCGACCCTATCGCCGCAAGCGGCCCGAAATCGCCGCATCGGCCTATATTGACCCCGCCGCCGTCATCATCGGCGACGTGGTTATCGGCGACGACTCTAGCGTCTGGCCGTGCGCGGTGATTCGCGGCGATGTGCACCACATTCGCATCGGCGCGCGCACCAACATTCAGGACGGCTGCGTGCTCCACGTGATGCGCGACGAATATCCGTTGATTCTCGGCGATGATGTCACCATCGGGCATTCCGTCACGCTGCATGGCTGCACCGTCGAGTCGCGCTGCCTCATCGGCATCGGCGCGATCCTTCTGAATGGCGTCACCATCGGCACCGGCAGCATCGTCGCGGCGGGATCGCTGCTCACCGAACGCACCGTCATTCCTCCGGGCAGCCTTGTTGTGGGTCAGCCCGGCAAAGTAAAGCGCATGCTCACGCCCGTCGATCAGGCCACGATCCAGGACTACGCCGCCCGCTACGTCGAGTACAAAAACGTCTATCGCGAGGAATCAGCCAAGTGAGCGAAGGCGCAACCAAAAAAGAAGAAAAGCCGCGCAAGTTTCAGGCGATTCGCGGCACGCGCGACCTGCTCCCTCCGGAAACCGCCCTCTGGAATCGCGTTGAGCAAACCGCCCACGAAGTCTTCGCCACCTTCGGCTTCGGCGAAATTCGGACCCCGATATTGCAAATGACGGAGTTATTCGCACGATCAATCGGGGCCGAAACGGACGTGGTTGCCAAAGAGATGTATACCTTCATCGATGAGATGCAAGGACTACCTGACCCTGCGGACTTTGCGGTGTCTCCTGTTGAATATGTGAATTCTGTAGAGGAGGCAATCAAAGCTGGCGAGATCCAAACAACCAATTCAAACCTAAGGGCACTCGCTCGCCTGAAGGCAGAACTTGGGATGTTTCAAGTGCGGGCCGACACTCAGTCAGTAGAGGAAGCCCACCTGAAATTCAGAATTGCGGCAAGTCAGATTCACTTTGGAGATTCGATCAGTCTGGAGCCCGAGGCCACCGCCAGTGTGTGCCGCGCCTACATCGAACACGGCATGCAGAACTTGCCGCAGCCCGTGAAGCTCTACTACATGGGTCCCATGTTCCGCCGCGAACGCCCGCAAAAAGGCCGCTACCGCCAGTTCTACCAGATCGGCGCGGAAATCCTCGGCGGGAGCGATGCGCCAGCAATTGATGCGGAAGTCATCGAAATGGTGATGACCTTCTTCGCTAAGCTGGAATTGCAGGGCGTCGAGCTTGACATCAACTCCATTGGCTGCCGCGATTGCCGCCCGAAATATGTCGAATTGCTGCGCGCCGAGCTTCTCAAAGTGAAAGACAAACTCGGCGCCGATAGCCAGCGACGCATCGAAACGAATCCGCTGCGTGTGCTCGATTCGAAAGTCGAAAACGAGCAGGCCATCATCGAAAAATTGCCGCGCATCGCTGACCATCTATGCCAAGATTGCGCGGCGCATTACGCCGCCGTGAAGCGCAATCTCGAACTACGCGGCGTCGTTTATCGCGAGAACTGGCGGCTCGTTCGCGGCCTCGACTACTACATGCGCACCACTTTTGAAATCACCGCTGCGGGTCTCGGTTCGCAAAACGCCGTCTGCGGCGGTGGCCGCTACGACGGTCTTGTCGAATTGCTCGGCGGACCGCCAACCAAAGGGATTGGCTTCGCCATCGGCGAAGACCGCCTGATCTTGTCGCTCCAAGAAAGTGGCAAAGCTCCCGCGCCCCAGGGCCGCGACGTCTACATCGCCTGGATGGGCGATAAGGCCCACGCAACCGCCATCCGCGCTGCGAAAGACTTGCGCGCCGCCGGTTTCAGCGTGGAACTGCCGCCCACCGAGCAGAAATTCGGCAAGGCCCTCGGCCACGCCGACAAGCTCGGCGCGCGCTACGCGTTGATTCTTGGCGATAATGAAGTCGCCGAAGGCCTCTGGACCCTGAAAACGCTTGCCGACGGCTCGCAGCAAAAATTGACCGAGCCCGATCTGCTCGCGTTCTTGCGGAAGTTGTAGTGGCGGGTCTTTAGACCCGTGCTTTCCCTGGGGGAACGACACGTGCTTGATTTTCTCGGCAACCTGAAACGCACGCACTACTGCGGCGCACTGCGCGCCGTTGACGAAGGCCGCGACGCCCTCGTCATGGGTTGGGTTGCGCGCCGCCGCGACCTCGGCAATTTGCTCTTCCTCGACGTGCGCGACCGCACCGGCATCGTGCAAGTCGTCTTCAACAAAGAGACCCAGCCTGCGGCGCACGCTAAAGCCGAGCAGGCGCGCAGCGAATTCGTCGTCGCCGTCGAAGGCAAAGTCATCAAGCGCCAAAAGCCGAATCCCGAGCTGGCCACCGGCGAAGTGGAACTGGTTGCAACCAAGCTGCACATTTTGAACAACGCCAAGACGCCGCCGTTCCCAATCGAAGATGAAATCAACGCTGCCGAAGAGACCCGGCTGCGTTATCGCTATCTCGATCTGCGCCGGCCGAAGCCGCATCGCAACCTCGCGCTGCGCCACAAGATCATCTTCGAGATTCGCAAGGTGATGGACGAGATGGGCTTCATCGAAGTCGAAACGCCCATGTTGACGCGCTCCACGCCCGAAGGCGCGCGCGACTATCTCGTGCCCAGCCGTGTCCATCATGGGCAGTTCTACGCGCTGCCGCAGTCGCCGCAGATTTTCAAACAGATCCTCATGATCGGCGGCCTCGACCGCTACTTCCAGATCGTGAAATGTTTTCGCGACGAAGACCTGCGCGCCGACCGCCAGCCGGAATTCACGCAGCTCGATTTGGAAATGTCGTTTCCGCGGCAAGAAGATATTTTCGACGTGATCGAAAAAGTGATGGTGCGCGCTTGCGCCGTTGCAGGAATCAAGGCCGTAGCGCCTTTCCCGCACATGCTCTACAAGGACGCCATTCGAAAATACGGCAGCGACAAGCCGGACATGCGCTTCGGCATGGAACTCCACGAAGTCACGCCTTGCTTTCCGGAAGAGGCCAAACAGAAGTTGCAAATCGAAGGCAATATCTTCGCGCTCGCGGCTCCCGGAGCGGCGGGCTATTCGCGCAAGCAGCTTGACGAATTGACGGAAAAAGCCAAGTCGCTTGGCGCGCGCGGTGCGTACTTCGTGAAAGTTGTGGCTGAGGGCACAACGTCCACGCTAGAAAAACTGATCGGCGCGGACAACGTGAAGAAATTGGCCGCAGCGTGCGGCGCGAAAACGGGCGATCTCATTGTGGCCGTTTCCGCAAAAGAACAGATCAAAGGCGCCGAAGCCGCCGCGCTCATTGCGGGGCAATTGCGCTTGCAGCTCGGTGAAGCGCTCGGCCTGATCGACAAATCGCAGCGGAAATTTCTGTGGCTCACGGGTTTTCCGCTATTTGAATGGAGCGAATCGGATAAGCAATGGGTCAGCGCGCAGCATCCCTTTACCGGGATTGTCGACGAAGACCTGGAAAAACTCGAATCCGCGCCTTGGGAAGTGCGTTCGAAAGGCTACGACCTCGTTTTGAATGGTAACGAGCTCGGCTCCGGCAGCATTCGAATCCACCGCCAGGACATTCAGGAGCGCCTCTTCAAAGCGCTCGGCCTCACTGAAGCACAGTTGCGCCACCGCTTCGGTTTCTTCCTCGATGCGCTGACCTACGGCACCCCGCCCCACGGCGGCATCGCGCTGGGCATCGACCGAATGGTCATGCTCCTCTCCGGCGAAAAGTCCATCCGCGAAGTCATCGCCTTCGCCAAAACCACCGCCGCTCAGGATTTGATGGCCGATTCGCCGAGCGCAGTTGACGCCGCCCAACTCGACGACCTCGGCCTAGCGATCAAGCAAAAGAAAAAAGCCGCCGAATGATATGCTGGCCATCGTCCGCTGCTCTTTGCTGTTGCATTTTCTTTAGGAGGCGGGGGCTTTAGCCCCGCGCGTATAGACGCTGTTGTGTAGGATTTCTCTTTAGGAGGCCGGGGCTTCAGCCCCGGCGCTACAAGCGTAGCAGAGCGGGGCTTTAGCCCCTGAAGAAAGCTTAAGATGGCAACGCCAAGACACAAAACCGCTCCAGGAACCTCCTACTTTGTCACAACAAAATGCTGGCAAGGCCGCTCCATCTTCCAAGTCCCCCAAAACGCCGAAATCCTGATAAAAACCCTTTTCCACTATCGCGGCCGCGGCGACTATCTGCTCCACGAATTCGTTGTCATGCCCGACCATCTCCATCTCCTGCTGACCCCAAGCGCAACAACAAGCCTCGAAAAAGCTATTCAGCTAGTCAAAGGCGGTAGCTCCCACCAAATTCACAAAGTGCGCAACCAAAGTATGGAAATCTGGCAAGAAGGCTTTTACGATTGGACCATCCGCGACGCGAACGACTGGCGAACTAAGGTCGAATACATTCGAATGAATCCTGTCCGAGCTAAGCTCGTCGAAAGACCGCAGGACTGGCCATGTTCCCCCGCCACTGGCCAATTCGCCCTCGATCCGATGCCAAGCAAATATTCGCAGCAGGCTTCAGGGGCTAAAGCCCAAATCACATCGCCTGCAACGCCGGAGCTGAAGCTCCGGCCTCCTAAAGAGCACCACTCATGAGCCGTATCCGCATATTGCCGGAGGCAGTGGCGAATAAAATCGCCGCGGGCGAAGTTGTCGAACGGCCTGCTTCGGTCGTGAAAGAGCTGCTCGAAAACGCATTGGACGCTGGCGCGAAAACAATTCGCGTCGAGGTGGAAGCCGGCGGTAAGCGGATGATCCGCGTGATCGACGACGGCCACGGCATGGCGCACGACGACGCGCTCCTTTCTTTCGAACGCCACGCGACAAGCAAGCTGCGTACGGTCGACGACCTGCTCTCAATCACCACTCTTGGCTTCCGCGGCGAAGCGCTACCCACGATTGCGGCGGTGTCCCGGCTTCTGCTGGAAACGCGCACAGAAGATGAGGCCGAAGGAACGCGCGTCGAATTTGCCGGTGGAAAACTTGTCGGCGTGAAGCCTGCGGGTCTGCCAGCAGGAACCACCGTTAGCGTCGCCGATCTTTTCTATTGCGTGCCCGCGCGCCGCAAATTCCTGAAATCGGAAACGACGGAACTCGGCCACATCGCCTCGCTCGTCACGCACTACGCGCTGGCCAATCCCGAACGACAATTCATCCTGAAAACGCCGACGCAGGAGATCGTCAACTGCTCGCCCACCGAACGCCTCGCCGACCGCGTCTATCAACTTTTCGGCCGCCAAGCACTCGACGAACTGGTTGAAATTCCCGCGGTCTCTGCTCCCTTTCGCGCGGCCATCACCGAACCGGAACTCGAGCCGGGGGAAGAGAAGTCCACGCTGACGGTGACGGGTTTCACTTCCCGCCCGGAAGTCCAGCGGCCGAATCGCAACGGCATCTACGTCTTCGTGAATCGCCGCCTCGTGCGCGACCGCTTGATCCTTCATGCCATTCACGAGGCGTATCGCAACATCCTGCCACCGACGGTTTTTCCCGCCACGCTGCTTTTTCTCGAGATGCCATACGATGAAGTCGACGTCAACGTGCATCCCGCGAAAATAGAAGTACGCTTCCGCCGGTCGCAATTCGTCCACGATTTAACGCGCGATGCCATCCGCCAGGCGCTCATGGGCGCGCGGCCGATCGCAAGTTTTGCCGCGGCCGCCACGGCAGCTTCGCAAATGCCTGCGGCCGCCGCCCCAGCGTTTTCCGGCGGAATATCTCCCGCGCCAGCGGACTCAGGCGTGCCGCGCGCGATCATTCCTCCCATCTCTGAGCTCGGCGTGGGTTCCGGCGTTGGCTCAGATGCCGGCTTCGATCTCACCACCGCCCCGCTGCGGCCCATCGAGCAGCGATTCCCCTTTGAACCGGGCGCAGCCTTCGGTGCCGCTGTCGCTCCATCGCAGGATTCCGCGGCCGCCTGGGCTGCAAATCTTGCTTCGCCGAATAGCGATGCACCCGCCACGCTCCCGCGACCCGATCAAATCATGGATTTGAAGCCCCTGGGACAGGTGAGTTCGAGTTTCATCGTTGCGGTGAACAGCGAAGGCCTCTGGATCGTCGACCAGCACGTCGCTCACGAGCGCGTACTCTTCGAACAACATTTGGAGGCACGTCACGCCGGCAAAGTCGAATCCCAGCGCATGCTCATGCCGATCGTCATCGAGCTTTCGCCGCGCCAGCTCGTCATCTACGAAAAAATCGCGGAAGAACTCGCCGCGAATGGTTTCGAAGTCGAGCCGATGGGGCCGCGCAGCGTGGCGATTCAAGCGGTGCCGGCTGGCATCGCTTCGGGCGACGCAGAAAGATTGCTCACTGAAATCCTCGACGGCATCGAGCGCGAAAACGCGGCCATTTCCATCGATACGCTGCAGGCAAAAATCGCGGCGTCGACCGCGTGCCACGCCGCGATCAAAATAAACATGCCGCTCGACCAGACGAAAATGGAATGGCTGCTCGGCGCGCTCGCGAAAACGGATTGCCCGATGAGCTGTCCGCACGGACGGCCGGTGGTGCTGCGCTATTCCGTAAAAGAGATCGAGAAGGCGTTTCATAGAATTTAATACCCTTGCGTACGCAAATATGTTGTCATCCTGAGCGAAGCGAAGGATCTCAACGTGAGGATTGGCGCACACCCTGGGGCTGATCGTAAGTGAATATGCTGAGATCCTTCGGACATCCTCGTCGGATGCCCTCAGGATAACAATCTTTGGGAGACGCGGATGAGCGAGACGCAGAAGACAGCGGTGATTTTTGGCCTGGCAAATAAGCGCAGCATCGCCTGGGCCATCGCGCAGAAACTGCAGCAGGCGGGCTGGCGACTGGCCATCACCTATCAAAACGAACGCCTCGCGCTCGAAGCAAAAGATCTCATTGCAGAACTTCCTGGGGCCGCGGGTTTCATGTGCGATGTCACGAAGGACGATGAGATCGCGCGATTGTTCGAGGAGTTGAAGTCGCGTTACGGCGTCCTGCACGGGCTGGTGCACAGCATCGGCTTTGCCCCTGAGAGTGACTTGAAAGGTGACTTCATCAACACCACGCGCGAAGGATTTCGCGTCGCGCATGATATCAGCGTCTATTCGCTCATCGCGGTGGCTCGCGGGGCGCTGCCCCTGATGACCTCGGGCGGCGGCATTGTGACGCTCACGTATTACGGCGCGGAAAAAGTTGTGCCGCGTTACAACGTCATGGGCGTGGCGAAGGCCGCTCTCGAAGCCACGGTCCGCTACTTGGCCAACGATCTGGGTCCCAAGGCCATTCGCGTGAACGCTATTTCCGCGGGGCCCATCAAAACGCTGGCCTCGCGCGGCATCTCGGGATTTGGCGACATGCTCAAGGCTCACGCGGAGCGTTCGCCGCTGAAGCGCAACGTGGAGCCGGGCGAAGTTGGCGGGACCGCTGTGTTCCTGCTTTCGGAAGCGGGGTCGGGGATCACCGGCGAAACGATTTACGTCGATTGCGGCTACAACATTATGGGCTTCTGAGTAGTTGGGCTGCTCTCGCCGGCGCTGTTTTCGGTGACGTTCTGCGGCGAAAAACGCACAGCCAATACTGGCTGTGCCACCACAGATGCAAAAACTTACCATCACCATTGACGGTCCCGCAGGCTCGGGCAAGAGCACGGTGGCGCGGCGCGTGGCAGCGCTGCTCGGGTACACATATCTCGACAGCGGAGCGATGTATCGCGCGCTGGCACTGAAAGCGGTGAAGCAAAATGTTGCCCTCGATGATGACCCCGGATTGGAAGCCCTCGCCCAACGAACCCACATCGAACTCAAACCGCCGACTCCAGAGCAGGAAGCATCCGGCTCAAAGAATCGCGCTTTTCTGGACGGCAGCGAAGTAACCGAGGCCATCCGCACGGCCGAAGTTGCCAAGGCGGCCTCGCTCCTGGCGACAATCGCAAACGTGCGCAAAGTGCTCGTCGCCGAGCAGCAGCGCGCCGGCGCCGGTGGCGGAGTCGTCATGGAAGGGCGCGACATTGGCACCGTCGTTTTTCCCAACGCTGACCTGAAAATTTTCTTGGACGCTTCGCCCGAAGTGCGCGCGGAACGCCGCTGGAAAGAACACCAGGAGAAGGGCGACAAATTCACTCTCGCGGAGGTTCTCGTGGAGGTGCGTGAGCGCGACCAACGAGACCGCGAGCGCAAAGTCTCGCCGCTGGTGCGCGCCACCGATGCGGTGCTGGTGGACAACACGGCGATGGACGCGGAAGAGACGGCGCGGCTCATCGTCATGCTGGCGCGGGACCGCGAAAGAGAATTGGCAAGAGCAGCGGGGAGGAAATCGTGATGCGCATAGTGATCATGCTGGCGCTGGGAATTGGCAGCGGCCTGTTTGTGGTTCCGATGATCGTCGCGGCGCGCCGCAGCGATGACGCCAGCAGCCCGCAATCCGAAGCCGCACGAAAATTTCGCGCTTACCTCGATGAAGACTGGAAGCGCTGGATGGTCGAATACCCGGAGATGGCGACCGAGGTGGGATTTCCGGGGCAGAACCGGCGCTGGTCGGACGATTCTCCCGAGGGAATCGAGCAGCGGAGGAAACATCTGCATGACAGCCTTGCGACACTCGAAAAAATCTCCCGCGAGGCGCTGCCCGCGGAGGAAAAGCTGAATTACGACTTGTATCGCGAACTGCTCGAAACGGCGGAAGAGGGCCTGCAGTACGGCGACGACCCGCTGCCGTTCCGGAATGTGGTGCCGGGCAATTCGTGGATGCCGTTGACGCAAATGGGAGGCATCCAACAAGGCGCCGCGGCGATCCTTGCGAACATGCCGCGCCGGACGGTTGCGGATTACGAAGATATTCTGGCGCGGCTGGAAGGATTGCCGACATCGGTCGAACAGAATCTCGCGCTCTTGCAGGAAGGGTTGAAGCGAGGTTACACGCCACCGAAAATGATGTTGCGCGACGTGCCGAAGCAGATTGCGGATTTGGTTCCTGCCGATCCGCTGGCTAGCGCACTCCTGGAACCGTTCACGGAGTTTCCTGCCGGATTCCCCGAAGCCGATCGAATCCGATTGACGGACCGCGCCAAGAGTGTCTATACGAGCGCGGTTGCACCGGCGTTTAAGAAATTCCACGACTACGTTGCTGCTACTTATTTGCCCGCATGCCGCGAATCGATCGCCGCAACGGCTTTGCCGAACGGTAAAGCGGCGTATGCATTTCACGTGCGCTGGCAAACGACGACCAACCTGACGCCGCAGCAGATCCATGAAATCGGCCTCGCGGAGGTGAAACGCATCCGCGGGGAGATGGACAAAGTCATTGCATCGGCCGGATTCAAAGACAGTTTCCACGAATTCACGGAATTTTTGCGCACAGATGGGCGCTTCTACTACGAGAAGCCTGACGATCTCGTGAACGGCTACCGCGTTATCGTGAAGAAAATCGATCCCGAACTCGCACACCTCTTCGGGAAGTTGCCGCGCCTGACCTATGGCGTGTGCCAGATTCCGGATTTCAAGGCGCCCTCGCAGACTACCGCGTACTACCAGCCAGGTGCGCCACAAGCGGGCAGGCCGGGCTGCTATTTCGTGAACACTTACAACTTGCACTCGCGGCCGAAGTGGGAAATGGAAGCGCTTTCGCTCCATGAATCCGTGCCGGGTCATCACCTGCAGATTTCTTTGGCGCAGGAAATGGAAGACACACCGGAATTCCGGAAGCACGTTGGCTACTCTGCGTTTGTGGAAGGCTGGGCGCTGTATTCGGAAAGCCTGGGCGAGGAGATTGGGTTGTACAAAGATCCCTACTCCAAATTCGGGCAGCTCAGCTATGAGATGTGGCGAGCGGTGCGGCTGGTCGTCGATACCGGGATGCACGCGATGGGCTGGACGCGGGAACAGGCGATTCAGTTTTTCAAAGACAACACGGGCAAGACCGATCAGGACATCACGGTGGAGGTCGACCGGTACATTGTTTGGCCGGGGCAGGCGCTGGCGTACAAGCTGGGACAGCTCAAGGTTCGCGAGCTGCGCACGGAAGCGGAGAAGCGGCTCGGAGCGCGGTTCAATGTGCGCGCGTTTCATGATGTCGTCCTGAAGCAAGGCGCAGTGCCCCTGAGCGTGCTGGAGCCGCATGTGAAGCGCTGGATCGAGGCTCGGGCAGCGGAGTAGCCCCCCTCCCCCAGGCTTCTGCGAGTAGACACGCGCACGGTCTAACTGTTGTGAGAGGGCACCAAGGCAAGTACGAAGCACGCGGAAAAAGTGGAAAAGCGCCCCCGACGGTCCGGGGCCGCTACAAGTGCATACACATTACTTGGCGTGGTCTCGAGTTAATCTGTTGCAAATACCTTCAGTTTAGAGACTTTGCTCAGGCGGGGGCGGACATGGAGCCGAGGAATTCGGCGTTGGACTTCGTTTTGGTGAGGCGGCTGAGCAGAAGCTCCATGGCTTCGACAGTGGAGAGGGGGCTCAAAACCTTACGCAGCACCCAGACGCGGCTGAGCTCGTCGGGGGGCAGCAGCAGCTCGTCTTTACGGGTGCCGGAACGCTGGATGTCGATGGCGGGGAAGACGCGCTTATCGGCGAGGCGCCGGTCGAGATAGATTTCCATGTTGCCGGTGCCCTTAAACTCTTCGAAGATGACGTCATCCATGCGGCTGCCCGTGTCTATGAGCGCGGTGGCGATGATGGTGAGCGAGCCGCCTTCTTCGACGTTGCGCGCGGCGGCAAAGAAGCGGCGCGGGCGCTGCAGAGCGTTAGCGTCGATACCGCCCGAGAGAACCTTGCCGGAGGGCGGCGTAACCGCGTTGTAGGCCCGGGCGAGGCGGGTGATCGAATCGAGCAGGACGACGACGTCGCGCTTGTGCTCGACCAGGCGCTTGGCCTTCTCGAGGACCATTTCCGCAACTTGGATGTGGCGCTGCGGCGCTTCATCAAACGTGGAGCTGATGACTTCACCCTTCACCGTGCGCTGCATGTCCGTGACTTCTTCCGGGCGCTCGTCGATGAGCAGCACGATGAGCGCGACTTCCGGATGATTGATGGCGACGGCATTGGCCATGGCCTGCAGGATCATGGTTTTTCCGGTGCGCGGGGAGGCATTGACCAGGCCGCGCTGGCCCTTGCCGACGGGGCAGAGAAGATCCAGCACGCGGCCGGTCATATTTTCCTTGGTGGTTTCCATCTTCAGGCGGCCCTGGGGATAGAGGGGCGTCAGGTTATCGAAGAAAATTTTGTTGCGCGCGACTTCGGGGTCCTCGAAATTGACGGCTTCGACTTTGATCAGCGCGAAATAGCGCTCGCCATCTTTAGGAGGACGCACCTGACCGGAGACGGTGTCACCGGTGCGAAGGTCAAACTTGCGGATCTGCGACGGCGAAACGTAAATGTCATCGGGGCCGGGGAGGTAGTTGTATTCCGGCGCGCGGAGAAAGCCGAAGCCGTCGGGCAGGCACTCGAGGACACCTTCGGAGAAGATCAGCCCGTTCTTCTCCGTCTGCGCGCGGAGGATCTGAAAGATCAGCTCCTGCTTGCGCATGCCGCTGGCGCCGGGAATATTGAGTTCCTTGGCGATCTTGGCGAGGTCGGTGATGTTTCTTTCCTTCAGCTCGGCAAGGCTAATGCTCATCTGATTGTTTCCTTCAACGCTTGTTTCTTTCATATGTCCCTAACTTTGATTGTGAGAATTGACCCTGTTTTGTGTGACCCCGATCAGATCGAGATCAACGAAATTCCGGATTGTTTACGGGGCAGCACACCGCTCTGGCGGACAACCGAAAACCTGCCAGGATGGGGCGAACCAGAATTCTTGCAACCGGCAGCAGCGCAAACCCAGACGAACTGATCACAGTCCGCAGGGCGGGCCAGGGCCAGAAAAACGCTGCTTAATTTGTCAAACTTTTGTCTTTCTCGGCGCCGGCCACGAAAGGTTCCGCGACGGGCGCAACCGCGGCAGGCTCTAGAGGCACGATGGGCCGCTCGAGCGCAACCTGCAGCACTTCATCCATGATCTCAACACTGTGCACAACGAGACTAGAGAGGATCTCCTGCGGTATATCCGCCAGGTCCTTCTCATTGTCCTTCGGAATGAGTACCGTGCGCAAGCCCATTCGGTGGGCGGCCAAAAGCTTTTCTTTGAGCCCGCCGATGGGGAGAACCTTGCCGCGCAAGGTAATTTCGCCGGTCATGGCCACGTCGCAGCGCACCGGAATCTTCGTGAGCGCGCTGACGATCGAGGTGCAGATGGTGATGCCAGCGGAGGGGCCGTCCTTGGGGATCGCGCCCTCGGGAACATGCACGTGAATATCGAGGGTGCGATAGAAATCTCTTGGCAGGCCGAGCTGCGCAGAGCGCGAGCGCGCGTAGCTCATGGCCGCCTGCGCGGATTCCTGCATGACGTCGCCGAGCTTTCCGGTGAGCGTCAAGCGACCCTTTCCTTCCATCAATGTGGATTCCGTCGAGAGCACCGAGCCGCCCACTTCGGTCCAGGCCAGGCCGGTGGCCAGGCCGATCTCGTTGTGTTTTTCCAGCCAGATTTCACGGAACTTGATGACGCCGAGAAAGTCGTTGGTGTTCGCGGGCGTGATTTCCGCTTTGACCGCTTTGCCTTCGGTTACGACTTTGCGCGCCATCTTGCGCGAGATGTTCTGAATCTCCCGCTCCAGGTTGCGCACGCCGGCCTCATGCGTGTAGTAGCGAATGATCTGCAGCAGGCCTTCGTCGGTGAAGCTGAGATTCTGATCGGTCAAGCCGGTGGCCTCGAGCGCCTTTTTCACGAGGAAACGCTTGGCGATTTCGAGTTTCTCCTGCTCCGTGTAGCCAGGGAGGCGCAGAATTTCCATACGGTCCTGCAAAGCCTGCGGAATGGTGTGCAAAACATTGGCGGTGCAGACGAACATCACTCTCGAAAGGTCGTACTCGACGTCCAGATAGTGGTCGGTAAAAGAGTGGTTCAGCTCGGGGTCGAGAACCTCCATCAGAGCGGCTGACGGGTCGCCGCGAAAATCCATGGACATCTTGTCGACTTCGTCGAGGACGAAGATGGGATTCACCGTGCCGGCCTTTTTCATCATCTGGATAATCTGGCCGGGCAGTGCGCCGATGTACGTGCGGCGGTGGCCGCGAATTTCGGCTTCATCGCGCACGCCGCCGAGAGAAACGCGGACGAACTTGCGTCCCGTGGCATGGCCGATGGACATCGCCAGCGAAGTCTTGCCCACGCCCGGAGGCCCGACAAAACAGAGAATCGATCCCTTGGGATTCTTTACCAGCTGGCGGACGGCGAGAAATTCAAGGATGCGCTCCTTGATTTTCTCAAGCCCGTAATGCTCGTCGTTGAGAATCTTTTCGGCCGCGCGGATGTCGCGAATCTCTTTGGACTTTTTCTTCCAGGGCACGGCCAGCAGCCAATCGAGATAATTGCGGCTAACGGTCGATTCGGCGGACATCGGCGGCATGAGTTCGAGCCGCTTGAGCTCTTGGATGGCTTTTTCATGCACTTCCTTGCTCATTCCCGCGGTGTCGATCTTTTTCTTGAGCTCGTCAATCTCGTTCTTTTCACCGCGGCCCAGTTCCTTCTGAATGGCTTTTAGCTTTTCGTTGAGGTAGTACTCTTTTTGCGCGCGCTCCATCTGGCGCTTCACGCGGGTATTGATGTTGCGGTCGACGTTGAGCTTTTCGAGCTCGATTTCGAGGATGTCGGCAATACGGTTCAACCGCTCGATGGGGTCGACGGTCTCGAGCAGATCCTGCTTTTCATCCACCGGGAGCTGAAGATTTGCGGCGATGGTGTCCGAGAGCCGGCCCGGGTCGTCAACCCGCGCTGCAGCGATCATGGTGTCGTAATTCAGGCTCTGTGAGAGCTTGATGAACTGTTCGTACAAGCTCGTAACTTTCTGCACCGTCTGCTCGACCTGAGGAGAGGGCTCGACGCGCGCGGTGAGCAGCCGAAGAGAGGCGCGGAAAAATCCCTCTTCCGCGGCGATCGATACTGCCCGGGCGCGTTCCACACCTTCCACCAAAACTTTGATATTGCCGTCGGGGAGCTTCACGCTCTGCACGATGTTCGCAAGCGTGCCCACCGCGTAGATTTCTTCCGGCTTGGGGTCGTCCACCGAGGCGTCGTGCTGCGTCGAAAGGAAAATCTTCTTGTCGCCAGCAAGCGCTTCTTCCAGCGCGCGGACGCTGGCTTCGCGGCCAACGATGAAGGGGGTCATCTGCTGCGGGAAGATGACCATATCGCGCACCGGCATCATCGGAACGCGCTTCAATTCCTGTTTTTCGCGGTTGAACATTAAGGCCCCTGGACTTCTTTCGAATGCGCGAAGCGGCCTCAGCCGGCCTTTTCGAGCAAGCTCCAGTTAATTTCGCGCGTGCGGACCATGTCCGCGGTAACCACAAAGTCGCGCACTTTTCGTTGCATCGGGAGGTGATACATCAGTTCCAGCATGAGGTCTTCGAGGATCATACGCAAGCCTCGCGCGCCGACCTTGCGCTGCATTGCTAACTCCGCGACGGTTTCCAGCGCATCGTCGGTGAAACGCAAGCGCACGTTTTCGAATTCGAACAGCCGCTGATACTGTTTCAGCAGAGCATTCTTGGGCTCGGTCAGAATGCGCACCAGCGCCGGCCTGTCGAGATCGCTCATCACACCAGCGACGGGCAGGCGGCCCACGAACTCCGGGATCAAGCCGTAGCGGATCAGATCACCGGGCTGCACCTGTTCGAGCAATTCGGTATTGCGTTTCTGCGGCGTCGCGGGAGCCGCGTCGGTGTGGAAACCCAGCGAGCGGCGGCCGGCACGCTTTTCAATAATTTTTTCCAGGCCTACGAACGCTCCGCCGCAAATAAACAGAATGTTGGTGGTATCCACCGGCGTAAATTCCTGGTGCGGATGCTTGCGGCCTCCCTGCGGGGGAACGTTGGCCACCGTCCCTTCCAGAATCTTGAGCAACGCTTGCTGCACGCCTTCGCCGGAGACGTCGCGCGTGATGGAAGGATTTTCGTCCTTCTTCGCGATTTTATCAATCTCGTCGATATAAATAATGCCTTGTTGCGCTTTTTGCACGTCGCCGTCAGCGGCCTGAAGCAGCTTTAAAATAATGTTCTCGACGTCTTCGCCGACGTAGCCTGCTTCGGTCAGCGTTGTGGCATCCACGATCGCAAAAGGCACTTCGAGCATCCGCGACAGCGTTTGCGCCAGAAGTGTCTTGCCTGTTCCCGTCGGGCCAATTAGAAGAATGTTGGACTTGCTCAACTCGATGTCGCCGGGCTGCTTATTCAGAAAAATGCGCTTGTAATGGTTGTAGACCGCCACGGACAGTTTCTTCTTTGTGCGGTCCTGCCCAATCACGTAGCCGTCGAGAAACTGCTTGATCTCCGGCGGGCGGGGAAGCCTCTTCGCCGGCGCCGCGGTCTGCTCGCGCTTTTCATCTTCAAGAATGGTCTGGCAAACACTGACGCATTCGTTGCAGATGTACGCGCGCGGATAGTCCGAAGGCGAACTGATCAGCTTTTCGACCTGTTCCTGCGTCTTATGGCAGAAGGAACAGCGCAACGGCTCGTCTGGGTTGAACTTTTTCACTGGTCTACGAGCCTCCGCGTCAAGATCTTTTCAGCAGGAACTTCTTCAGTTTCGCGGCCCGCCAAAATTCGTCCGGACACCCAATCAAGAAATATCGAGCGGGAAGGCTTCCCTGGTTTAGGCGTTTGTTCACGTTCCTTCAAGATCTGCCCGCATACCTTTACGCAATCATCACAGATGTAGGCAGTCGCGCCATCTGCAGGTGACTTTATGAGGACTCCGACCTGTTCCTGCGTCTTATGGCAGAAGGAACAGCGCAACGGTTCGTCTGGGTTGAACTTTTTCACTGGTGTGAAGGCCTCGTCTCCCCTGGGCTTCGACGGAGTCTATAACCATCATTCTAGGCTGATTTTTCCCCTGAAAGAAATGGAAACCTGATTGGCTGCTAACTTTTTGGAACATGCTCTTCATCAGCCAAATTCAGCGCAGCGCGACCCAAGGCCGCACGCAGCTAGCGGTGCTTGAAAATAATCTCGTCGATCATCCCGTATTCTTTGGCCTGTTCGGGATTCATGATGAAATCGCGCTCGACGTCTTTCTCGATGCGGTCGATCGATTGCCCGCTGTGCTTAGACAGAAGCTTGTTGATCGTGGTGCGCATGCGCAGGATCTCTTTCGCATGGAGGTCGATGTCCGTGGCCTGCCCGCCGAGTCCCGACATCCACGGCTGGTGAATAAGGACACGCGCATTCGGAAGCGCAAAGCGCTTCTTCGGCGCGCCGCACGCGAGCAGCAGCGCCGCAATGGACGCTGCTTGACCCACGCAAGTGGTGACGACGTCCGGCTTCACGAACTGCATGGTGTCGTAAATCGCGAACCCCGCCGTAATCGAACCGCCCGGAGAATTGATGTACAGCTGAATGTCCTTCTCCGGATCCTCGGCCTGGAGGAAGAGCATCTGGGCGGTCGCCAGATTGGCGACATGGTCGTCAATCGGCGTTCCAATAAAAATGATGTGCTCCTTGAGGAGCCGCGAGTAGATGTCGTAGGCGCGTTCTCCGCGGCTGGTCTGTTCGACCACCATGGGTACAAGCGTTGTCCCGCGGTATTCTGGTTCGTCGAAGTTTTTCATTTGGGTGTTCGACCGCTTTGTGGTCGCAAAGTGCGCTGACCGCTTCGAGGCCACGATATCTGCCGTTGCGCGCGCCGGAGCCGGATCTGGTTCACTTTGCGTTGGCTGCGGCTACCGTTTTGATCCGCGAATTCTGCGCGAGCCAGTCGAGAGTTTTATCACTCCGCAGCTTAGCTTTCATCCTATCGAGCGCACCTTGCTTTGTCAAACGAGCGCGAATCGCTTCCGCCGATTCGCCACCATGCCCGGCAAGGTGCTGGAGCTCCTGGTCAACCTCTTGTTCCGTGACGTCGATATTCTCCGTCGATGCGATGCGGTCCACGATCAATTCCGCCTTCACGTCATCCGCGGCACGCTCTTGCTGCCGCCGACGCAGAGTCACCCAGTCGACGTTGACCGCGCGTGGGTCGACACCCTGCGCAGCCAGCGAGCGCACCACCCGTTCCAGCCGCACATCCATCTGATGCTCGACCAGCGCCTCGGGAACAGGGAAGTCGTGGAGCTTCACGATTGCAGCGAGGACTTTCTCGTGCAACAGCTCTTTGTGTTTGTGATCGCGCTGATGTTCCAGGTCTTCGCGAACCTTTTTCTTTAGTTCGTCGAGCGTCGCCGCATCGCTGACGTCTTTCGCGAATTCGTCATTCAGCTCGGGCAGCTTCTTCGTCTTGATGCCCAGCACTTCCGCTGCATAGTGATAGGTCTTTCCGGCGAGCTTGGCGTCCGGATAATCGGCGGGGTATATGACGTCAAAATTCTTGTGCTCGCCGACCTTTGCGCCGCGCAGATTTTCGTTAAACGCTTCCATCGTCTCTTCCGCGCCAATGTGACAGAGCACGCTGTCCGCTTGCAGGGGGTCTCCGCCGCCGGCTGGCGTTCCCAGGAGCTTCAATTGCACAAAATCGTTGTTTTCAACCGCGCGCCCTTCCACCGGGGCAAAGGCTGCGGCGCGCTCGCGCATTTCTTCGAGCGTCTTCGCCACGTCCTCGTCCGTTACATCTATCGCAGGTATTTCAATTTCGAGGCCCTTGTAATTTCCCAGCTCGAAATCCGGCAGCACCTCGAACACCGCGCGGAACTTCAGCGGCTGGCCTTCGGCGTAATCCAGCTTGTCCACCTGTGGCTGCGACACGGGCGTCAATTTCTGTTCGGCAACGGCCTTCTCCACGCGCTCCGGCACCAGCGATTGCAGCACTTCGCCCTTGATGTCATCCGCGAATCTGCGGCGGATCAGCGAAATGGGCGCCTTCCCGCGGCGAAATCCCGGCACGTTCGCAATCCGCGCGAATTCCTTCGCGACGCGCTCCATCGCCTTCGATACTTCCTCCGCGGGAATCTCCAAGTCCAGCTCGCGGCGGCAAGTTGCTTCGGCCATACTACGTTCCTTTCCTCAAGAAAGAACTGGTGAGAGCTGCCGTGTTCGCTGGTCTCGATAGCACGTGCCCCGGTCAGCGGCGAGCGACAACCGGCCACGGGTGACCGCGAAGCGGTCAACAGCTTTCAGAAGAGGCCAGACAGGTGAGAATTCACCTTCAAACTCAATGTGCCAGTATAGGGGACGCGTCAAACAGCGTCAATTCACGACTTTTTTCTGCGCAGCTTCAGAAGAGCCTCGATCAGTGCGTCGAATTCAGCAGATTGTGTGTAGATATAGGCCGAGGCGCGAGCCGCAGCTTGTACTCCCAACCGATTCAAGAGTGGTCGAGCGGCTAGATCGCCTCCCCGGATGGCAATCCCTTGCTCGTCGAGGGCTCTCACGAGATCAAGCGCCGGAATACCATCGATAACAAACGAGAATATCGAGACACGATCGCCCGCTTCAGATGGACCAAGAAGTCGAAGCCCATCAACTTCCCGGAGCCGCAACAGCGCGTGACGCGTCAGTTCTTGCTCGCGTCGCCACAGATCTCCGCGGTTGAGCGACTCAATGAATTTCACCGCGGCAGCGAGCCCCACGGCACCGGCCACGTTCGGCGTCCCCGCTTCGAACTTCAATCCGCCCTCGGCAAAACGCGTGGGAACTCGCTCCAAGTCCACTTCGTGAACCATGTTGCTGCCCGACTGGTAAGGCGGCATGTTGTCGAGAACCTCGCGCCGCGCCCACAGGACGCCTATGCCCATCGGGCCCATCATTTTATGCCCAGAGAAGGCCAGGAAATCGCATCCGAGATCCTGTACATCCACCGGAAAATGCGGTACGGACTGTGCGGCGTCGATGAGTACGCTTGCTCCGGCACAGCGCGCTCTTTCGCAGATCTCTTTAACCGGATTGATTCGCCCAAGCACGTTCGAGACATGCGAAATAGCAACCAGTCTTGTTCGCTCCGAAAGCAGCGCGCCGAGCTGGTCTAGCCGCAACGCGCCCTCCTCGTCCACGTCCACAAAACGAAGCCGCGCCCTAGCGCGTAGCGCCGCGATTTGCCAGGGGACAAGATTTGAATAATGCTCCGACGTGCTGAGCAAAATCTCGTCGCCGGGGTGGAGATACGCACTGCCCCAGGAGGAAGCAACGAGATTGATCGCTTCCGTCGTTCCACGCGTCCAGACAATTTCTTCCGCGGCACCTGCGTTCACGAAGCGCGCAATAGTTTGCCTGGCTTCCTCGTAGTGTTCCGCGGATTGCCGCGCAAGCGAATGCAAAGTTCTTGCGGGATTGGCGTTGACGCGACGGTAATAGTCCGCGATGGCGTTGATGACTTTGACTGGCCGCTGAGCCGTCGCCGCGCTGTCCAAGTAAATGAGAGGATGCCCTTGGTTCCGTTGCTGAAAGATGGGAAATTGTTCGCGCAAGTTTCCGAGTCCCGCCGCAAGCTGCTTTTTTGACTCGACTGCGCCCTGGGCAGAGGCACTGCCAGCTCCCGAGCCACATAGGGTCTCGGACGCAGCAACAGCCGTGGCGCCTGAGAGTGTGCGCAAGAAATCTCGCCTATTGATTTCCATCGGTTATCTCCACTGCGCTGCTGGGAATTGAACGGACAAATGATTGGCGACATTGCCCGCTTGCGGGAAGCAACGGCGCTGAGAGTCCTGTCCCTACGTCAATCCGGTAAAGGACCTGGTGCGTTTCCTCCCCTGTTTTTTTCCACCCGTTTTCTCGGCCGGTTTCGCATTTGCCAACGAACGGTATAGCGCCTCGAAAAGCTCCATGCCTTGATTCAATAATTCCTGATCGTTCTGATGAACTAGGCGCAAACCTTCGACCAGGCGTCCCACCGCAATCGTCTCCGGCAAATCGTATTGTTCCTCCTTTAGGTCGAGGTCGTGCACGATCTGGCCGATGCGCTCGATGGCGGAACTCCGAATCCCGAAGCGCCGCACCAGTGTTTCGAATGTGCAAGAATTCCCTTCGTGACTGAACTTCACTCCATACATATCGAAGGGAACGGCATCGGGCATCCCGTCCGGTTTTTCAGCGAAGCCAAATTTTGCCTCGGTGTCGATGAATTTCTTGATCAACCATGCGGACGACATGCGGTCGACCCCGGGGCGCGGACGCGTCACCCAAGTTTGTGAGCGGAATTGTTCAACCATGAGGGTTTCTCCTTCCGTTGATCTCCTGCCAGTCACTGCCACGCCGTTGGCGAGGCGCCGATCGAGCTGATCCAGCAGTGCGCCAGCCTGCTCCTGCCCGGGAGCCTGGAAGAAATCGATGGTTAGTATCTCGTTCCAGCGTTCCCGCAGGAGCCGTGAGGTTCGACCTAGCCGATGCTTGATTGGCGTGACAATCCGTCCTGCTTTGATCTTCTTCAGCAGTTTCTCCGCTTCCCGGCGAATCTTTCCAAAATCCGCTTGCCGCGCTCTGCAAAAGGCCGCGACGATTTCTTCCTCTGTCGCGGGGTCCATGTGCTCCGCCGCAAAGACGTTTGCCTGCCCTTTCATGGCTACGATCTCGGTCTTGATCCACTCGAAGTCCTCTAGTGCCTGTGGGCTGTTCGGTAAAACGTAGGCGGAGTTCTTCAACCCTACGGCCCCGACGTCTCGCAGGCGGCGCCAGGTGCGAACGCGGATATTAGAAGGCCGGGCGGGGAGTTGATAGACCAGCAGCAGCCAACTGGCCTTGTGCTGGGAGGGAGAACTGGGCGTTTGAGGAGCGGGAAGGTTTGTCATACTCTTTGTATCACACGTACTTATGTTTTGTAACATATATTACAACAAGTGTCAAACTTGGATTCGTCTCCATTGGCAAGCCGTCAAACTAATTCTTAATTTCAACCCGTTGGCAGTGCCTGGGTCATCGGACTGCTTTCGGTTACAATCTTCGGTGTCGCGAGGGAGAGTCCGTGAAAAACAGCGCCGTGCTCTTGGTGCAGTGCCCCGACCGGAAAGGGCTGGACGCCGCCATTGCGGATTTCATCTACTGGCATGGCGGCGACATACTTCATTTCGAGCAGCACCAGGCGGGAGAGGAGCGCTTCTATCTTGCGCGCATCGAATGGGACCTCACGGGTTTCGAATTCGATCTAAAAGATTTTCCGAAATGGTTTGCACCTATCGCCGAGCAATTCTCGATTCGGTGGCGGATCACAACGTCGAACTACCGGCCGCGCGTGGCCATCTTTGTTTCAAAATACGACCACTGCCTGGTCGACTTGCTTTACCGCCAGCGAAACGGGGAGCTCGCTTGCGATATTCCGCTGATCATCAGCAATCACCCCGACGCCAAACGTCACGCCGATTTCCACGGGATTCCCTACCAGGTTATTCCAGTGACCAAAGAGAACAAGCCGGACGCGGAGCGCCAGCAGATGGAGCTGCTCCGCAAGAACAACATCGAACTCATAGTCCTTGCGCGCTACATGCAGGTGCTCTCCACCGACTTCATCTGCCACTATCCGCAGCAGATGATCAACATTCACCACTCTTTTTTGCCGGCGTTCGTCGGCGCGAAGCCGCACCAGCAGGCCTATGCTCGCGGAGTCAAGCTCATCGGCGCGACCGCGCATTACGTCACGGAAGTCCTCGATGACGGCCCGATCATCGAGCAGGGCGTGGCGAGAATTTCCCATCGCGATGCGCCCGAGGACCTGGTGGAAAAAGGCCGCGACCTTGAGAAAGTGGTGCTTTCCCGCGCCGTTCGCTGGCACATCGAGAATCGCATCCTTCTTCATGGCAACAAGACGGTGATTTTCGAGTAGAAACCCAGCCGAGCTTCTGTGCTTGTTCAGCCATGGATTGCTTTTTCGTTTTTCGATTTAGCGGAGCGCGTTGAGTTGGCGGATGTGCTCCGGGGTGGTGCCGCAGCACCCGCCCAGAATTGTCGCGCCCATTTTTTTCCACCGGGCGGACTCCTCCGTGTACTTGCTCGGCGGATACTCTTCGCTGAAGAGCCACTCCGGCGGATCGAAGCGGCCGATGTGCGCGTAAGTTCCGATGGGCAATTTCGTCGCCCGGGCGAGCTGCTTCATGCCCGCGGAGATATCGTCCGGCGGGGCACAGTTCAACAGTATGGCATCGGCGCCGCCCTTCTCCATTGCCGCCGCAGCGTCTTTCAGTGTTTCACCGGTGAAGAGCTTTCCCTTTTCGGTGGGTACGAAGCTTATCCAGAAGGGCAGGCCGATCCCCTTGGCTACCTCAAGGGCGGTCGCCGCTTCGTGGATGCTGTTCACGGTTTCGAGGAGCACTAGGTCCGCGCCAGTATCCCTCACGATTTGGAAGATTTCGCGGTACTCGGTCTTGGCCTGTGCATCGGAAGGTGCCAGGTCCGGCCGGAAGCACCATTCGAGCGTGGTCACCGCCGCGGCCACGGCTACGCGGTGCTTTGCTTTCGTCTGTTCGCGCGCCTCGACGGCAAGTTTCACCGATTGCGCGAGCAGCGTGTTGGCGCGCGTATCCAGATCGCCCGCGCCGATGTGCCTGCGGTGCGCCTCGTCGCGAAAATGGTTGAAGAGCGCGCGCTTGCAGAGCTGGAAGCTGTTGGTGGAGATGATTTCCGCGCCGGCATTGATATAGTCGGCGTGGATGGTGCGAACGAATTCCGGGTGGCTCATCAACTGATGATCGGCCCAGGTCACCTCGCGGCGAAGGATTTCGGTGCCGATGGCGCCGTCGAGAATGAGGGTCTCGCGCCGCGCCAGTTTTTCCTTGATGGGTTGATAGCTCACGTTAGCGCCCTCCGGCAGCGGCCGCGCCAGCGGAAGCTGTCGCGCGCAAAGCGGCGATGTGCGCGGGACCGGTGCCGCAGTCACCGCCGACGATCGTTGCGCCCCCGGTGATCCACTTGCGCGCTTCGCCTGCGTAGCGCTCTGGCGGCCAGGATTCGGTTTCGAGGAATTGGGGAAAGAAGTCGAACTTCCAGCTCGGGGGCGAAAACTTGCCGATATGGGCGCAGCCGCCGCAGGGAAGGTGAGTCATGGCCTTCAGGCGCGGTACCGTCCTTGACATGTCCTCGGGCGGCGCGTTGCATACCAGCACGGCGTCCGCGCCGCCCCGCTTCATCGCTTTCACGGCGTCGGCCAGCGGCTCGCGGCTGAGCAGTTCGCCCTCGGGCCCAAGCACAAAGCTCACCCAGACGGGCAGGCCGGCGGCCCGGCCCGCTGCGAGCGCGCCCTTGGCTTCGCGGATGGTATTCATGCTGTCGGCGATAAGTAAGTCCGCTTTCTCTTGTTTAAAGATGCGGGCCATAAATGCGTGCTCGCGGCGCGCCACTTCCTCGGTCGGGGCGAGGTCCGGCCGGAAGCAGTGCTGCATGGGAGAAAGCACTCCGGCGATAGCTACGCTGTCGGACTTCATGGCCTTGATGCGGGCCTGCCGGATGAGGCGCATCGCCGTCTTCAAGAGCTGCGGCACCAGGTCGGCCAGGCCCGCGGCGCCGATGTGCGCTTGATGCTCGCGGCTGCGGAAGACGTTGAGGTAGGTGAGCCGGTTGAGCTGAAACGTATTCGTGCGGATGACGTCGGCCCCGGCGTTCAAGTACTCACGGTGGAGTTGCTCGACGGCCACGGTATCGGTCAGCAGGCCATGCTTGCGCCAGCGGATGCCGCGGCGGACCAGCTCCGTGTTCATCGGGCCGTCGAGGACGACCACCTTTCCTGCTTTCAATTTTTCGTGAATAACGTTGTATGCCACGTTTCGCCTCGGACGCATTCTACCGCAGGGCGGTTCGCTTGTCTCTTCGCCTTAGAGCAGGACCCACTTCCACCTCACGGTCATCATGCCGGTGATCCTTACAACATCCGCTGCTTCATGCCCAGTGGACGCTGGAATCCTGCGAAATACCGACAAATCAACCAAATCGCATGTTTTCGAGAGAATTAGGAAAACGGATGTGCGGGAGAGAGGAGTTGAACCTCCACGGCCTCACGGCCACAGGATCCTAAGTCCTGCGCGTCTGCCAGTTCCGCCACTCCCGCAACGGTAATACCACTATACCGGGATTCAGAGCAGAATCTCCAGAGCACGGCAAGGACACCCTGTTGTAGCCGACCCGTCTCTCGCTCGATTTGTGTTAAGCTCCCCGCTTCCGCCCCGCAGCTTCAGGGGCCTCCTGCAGAACCCGCTGGATTGCTCTGTGCTCAAGGAGCATAATGAAGTTCATCAAGTTGAGCTCGGCCACCCCCGCCCGCTGAGCTGCAGCGCCTAATCGCCGAAGGCGCGTTCTAACTCGAACGCTGCACTCGAGGGCAGCGCCATGATCATTCAGGAACAAGGCGATCAGCTGGTTTTGATCCGCCAGACCGATCACGCGATATTGTCAGGTTTCTTCGCCCGAGAATGGGGGAACGAGCAATTCACGCGCCCCGAGCCGTTCGCATCCTTCTGCCTTGCTGCGGCGGAGCACGACAATGGCTGGCGCGAATGGGAGTTGCTCCCCGGGCTGGACCTCAAGACCCGCCTGCCCTATAGCTTCATGTCCATTCCCACGGAGGAGCACATCGCGCTCTATCAGCGCGGCATCGAGCGTCTCGTCAAAACGGACCACTATGCCGGTCTTCTTGTCAGCATTCATTGCACGGGGCTCTACGACCGCACGCGCGCCACGATTCCCGGTATCTCGGCCAAATACGTAAAAGCCAACGAATCGCAAATGGCCAACGAATTTGTGCAGCGGCTGAGGCTTCAGCAACTGCGGCTGAAGGTGGATCTTCACGCAAATCCCGAAACAAAAAACTTCGCCGACGAAAAAACGCTGCAGGCCAATTATCAGCGCCTCGAAGCCCTGGACCGTCTCTCGCTCTATTTCTGCCTCGCGCCACTCGAAGTCGCAACCATCGATCAGGTCCCACTCGATGACGAAGGCAGCGAAACGGATTGGGATCTGCGGCCGGAGGGGCGCAACATTTTCACGCTTGCGCCGTACCCGTTCCGCAGAGACCCGCTCGATTTCAGCGTCATGGCGCGGCGTGTTCCGAAGCGTGTCTATGGGGACGATCTCGATTTGCAGAAAGCTGTCGCTCGCGCTCCCTATTTCGCAATGAAATTTACCCTGCGTGCCGCCGGAGCGCGCGCGCAGTCACGCGCTGGCGCAGCGTAATCATTCGAGTTGCCGCCCGCGCGTTTCGGGCAGGGCCAGCGCAAGCATTGCCGCCACCAAGAAGGCCGCTGCCTGTAAAAAAAACGCCGGTCCGATCCCGTAGCGTATCGCCAGAGCACCCACGGCATAGGGCGCCGCTGCGGACAGGCCGCGGCCGATGTTGTAGCTGAGCCCCATAGCGGCAGCGCGAATTTCTCCCGGAAAAATCTCGCTGGCGATTGCCGCGTAGCCCGAGAAGAATCCCGTTCCAAAAAACGCCACAAAGGGCCCAAGCGCCAGCAACCAGATTGGACTCCGCGCCATCCCGTACAGCGGCACTAGCGCCGCGGCAATCACCAAGTAGATGAAGTACGGCTTTCGTCGGCCAAAGGCATCAGCAAGAAACCCAAACAGTACGTAACCCAGCCACTTCCCGCCGCACAGCACCAGAAAAAACGTAGTTGTCTCGACCAGGCTCAGGCCACGTCCTCCCTGCGAAGCAGGAAGCGACAGGTACGCAGGGACCCACGTGAACAAACCCCAATAGCCAAACATGCCGCAGGCGTTCATCGTTGTGGCGACCAGGCCGTTGCGAAACACGTCCTTTTGCAGAAGCCGCTTTAGCCACGCGCCCTGGGCGCTTCGCCCACGCTGCGTCCAAATCGCTGGTTCCGGAACGCTCTTCTGGATCCAGAACACCAGCAAAGCAGGCAAGACTCCCACGAAAAATACGGCACGCCAGCCGAAGTGCGGCAAAACGACAGCTACCACGAGCGCAGCGATCGCCTCACCGATGGCATAGGCCGACTGCATCAGACCAAGCGCCTTGCCGCGATGTTCTGCTCGCCAAGTTTCCGCGATCAACGCAGCCGCGGTTGTCCATTCGCCGCCCATGCCCAATCCGAGCACGAAACGGAACACGGCGAGCTGCGGAATGGTGCGTGACAACCCACACGCGGCCGTCGCCAAGGAATAAACGAGGATGGAGGCCATCAGCGCGCGTGTTCTTCCGATGCGGTCCGCGAGCACGCCAAAGAGAAGTCCACCGATGGCGGAAGCGACCAGCGTCAGCGAAATCAGGAAGCCCGCCGTGCTTTTGTCCATCGAGAATTCGCGAATCAGGTAGCCGAGGACGAGCGAGTACAGCATTACGTCCATGGCATCGAGCATCCAGCCGAGCCCTCCGGCCACGAGCGATTTCCGCTCGGCCGGTGTCACATCACGGGGCCATTCGATACCCAAGACGCGGTGGGGAATCGCCGCCTCGGGAAGCGCAGCTGAATCTGCGGCAGGGGATTGAGGCGTGACGGGATTTGCCACGGCCCGATTGTAGCGAAATGCGCATTCCAGCGGGCCAGGAAACAGCGATGTGGAATTCTTTGACTAGCGGCCGTAAGAGCCCGGTTCTGCAGCTATTTCAGGGCTTTTATGGATTACCCGGATGAGTGGCCCGCTCGATGCCCACTGCAATGCGCAGAATCACAAGCGCGAGCTCCAACACCATGCGAACAATGAGAATCCCGACAAATAGGGCTGCAATTCCCGCGACGAGTGCGATTAGACCCTGGGCGGGGGATTGCTGCATCCCGAGCACTACGCATGCAACCACGGCGACGCCGCCTCCGAGAATCGAAATGACATACAACAGCTTTACGATGCGGCGCGTGAGCAACTGTCCAAAAGAGAAGTCAAAAAGACCCGCAAAGAAGTTTTTTTCTTCCGGCATATAGCCTCCTGGGCACAGCAATTGTCTCCAAAGGCTGGAGTATCCCGTTGGTACGGCTTTTCTGCAGCACATTAGTACGGCTTTTCTGCAGCACAAGTCAAGTCGCAGGGATTGCAAGGGCACAACCGCAGGTAGGAAAGTCGTGAGCCAAAGTACGCGCTGAAAAAGATTGCACCCCGAGCGCCCGTTTGTTACGCTCCGCGCAATTTAAGGCCTGTGGGAGGTGCCTCCATGCCATTCTGCAAATCGTGCGGTCAGGAAATCGGCGGCGCGAGCTTTTGTCCGAAATGCGGGGCCAATCAAGGAGCAATCCCTGCTCCTGCTGGATCAGCGACCACCGAAGGACTCGCGGAAAACACCGCTGGTGCCCTCTGCTATGTACTGGGGTGGCTCACGGGCATCATCTTTCTTCTCATCGACAAACGGCCTTTCGTTAAATTCCACGCCGCACAGTCCATCGTTGTCTTCGGCGGTCTCCACATCATCAGCATCGCCCTGGGAATGTTTCTCGGGGTTAGCTTGTTTTCGGGCGGGTTTCACTTTTTCGCTCCAGGTGTTTTGCTCCTTCATCTGATCAACCTGGCCTCGTTTATTCTCTGGGTTTTCCTTATGATCAAGGCTTATCAGGGCGAACGCTTCAAACTGCCGGTTGTCTCTGATCTGGCGGAGAGCATCGCCGGGAAATAGCTCTTGTCATTCGACGCACGTTTATTCCTGTCGTGTTTCTGCTTGACTTTCTGGATACCCCCCTCCACTCTAAAAGGCTTTGTCCCTGCTGGTCTGGGACAATGAAAGGACAGAAAGGCACCATCATTTCATCATGACCCGGGTTCGGCTCTGTTTCCACGACCGCTGCTTTGACGGCACCGCCTCCGCTGCTCTTTTTTACCGTTTTTACCGCGAGCGATTCGACCCCGCCAGCCAATTCAGCTTTACCGGCATGGCGCACCGCGCGGCGCAGCCCTGGGAAGACGGCCTCTTCGACGGCGACGAAAATGTAATCGTCGACTTCAAGTACTCGAATTCTCCGAAAATTACCTGGTGGTTCGATCATCACCAGAGCGCTTTTCTCACGCCCGCCGACGCCGAGAAGTTCCGCAAACACCCCGGCCCGCATATGTATTACGAGCCAGACTACAAGTCCTGCACAAAACTGATTGCCACGGTGGCGCGGGAAAAATTTGGCTTCGATACGAAGCCCCTGGAAGAGCTTATCCGTTGGGGAGACATCATCGACGGCGCGCAGTACCCCACGCCGCAGTCGGCGGTTGAAATGGCTGACCCTGCCACGCAGCTCGCGCTGGTCATCGAAGCCGCTCCGGAAAATGGTCTCCCCGCCCAGATCATCCCTGAACTTGCGTATCGCCCACTTGCGGAAATGGTGAAGCTGCCAATTGTCGCGCAGCATCTCGGCGCGCTCCTGGAACGCCACCGCAAGTCGATCGAAATTCTCCGGGAGCGCTCCGAAGCGCGCGAAGGCGTGATCTTTTTCGACGTGGGCGACCTCGACCTGGAGGGTTACAACAAGTTTATCCCGTACCTCCTGCATCCCGAATGCGTTTACTCCGTCAGCGTCAGCGCGTCCGCCGCCCGCGCCAAAGTTTCTCTCGGCACCAACCCCTGGAACCAGGCCACCGCCAATAAAAATCTCGCTTCGCTCGCCGAGAAATTCGGCGGCGGCGGTCATCCCCGTGTCTCCGCAATTTCCTTCGAACCGGGTGATTTGCCGCGCGCACGCGAAGTAGCCCACGAATTGGCTGCGGCCCTTCGCGCGAAATAATTCCTCGCAGCTTTTTCTTGACCCTATTCGAAAACAGCGGCAGTATCGTGCCTCGAAGCGTCTCGGTCAGAAATCTTCGCCACGGGTTTGGTGTCGAATACTTGATATGAGGCTCGGCCGTTCATCGTCACATCCTGCTTTTTCGCGCGATAGGTCGCAATCATCGAAAGTGCGTTTTTCATTCGCTCACCTAATCACGGAACCATGGAGCTGAATTCCACGGCTTCGAGATTCGCGGAGTTCAAAGGGTTCATGCAGATGCCTGTGGATTGTTGCTTGTCTCATTTTTCATTCGGTGAGCGCGTTCCATGAGGGTCGGAGTGTTTGGGTGGGGCATCGTCGCGCCGAAGTCTCCAAACATCGACGCTTTCCGGCGGAATCTTGCATCTTCTGATTCGTGGCTTGCACCCTTCAACGGTTTTGGGCCTGACAATTTTCTCGTCGGCACTCCTGAATTTCAGTTCTCGGATTACCGGCCTCGGATCGAAGCGCGATTTCCTCCTCGCCGCTTTCAGCAGTTGGAAGAGAAGATGGATTTCCCCGCGCTTTACGCGATAGGCGCATTCTTTCAAGCGCTCGAACAAAACCCGGGAATCGAGAGCGAGCTCCAGAATCTTGGCACGCGAGCTCATGTATACGTGGGAACCGGGATTGGCAGCCTCAGCCTGACGTACGAGGCAAGCATCAAGCTTTATCATTCGCAACGCCACTGGGACCGCTTCTGGGCTCAACCGGAGCGAAATTCGCAACTGCGCGAATACCTGGCGACGCCCAAAGAGCGCCGCCGAGTTGAGACGCCTGCAGAGCCAGAAAAAGTTAGCGCGGAAAATCGTGATGCCGCCGAAGACGCTTGGTACCGTTATTGGGCTGCTCGGTCACCCGAACTGAGCAGCTATCTTGGGGAGCTTGCCCAGATCGATGGTTTGCGCATCGAGGGAGAAATTGAGAAGGGGAAGCTTCGGCTGCTTCGCGAAAAAGAAAGACTTTATTCTCAACTGCAGAAGAAATGGCGCGCGCCAGAGCCTCCCTGGATGGTCTCTCCAAATCTCATTTGGAATATCCACAATGGCCCCGCGGCGCAGATTTCAATGTTGGGAAAGATCACCGGGCTTTCCTTTGCGCCGGTGGCAGCTTGCTCGACGTTTGGAGTTGCACTCAAACTGGCGATGAACGCGATACGTTCCGGAGAGGCCAAGGCAGTCGTGGTCGGAGCAACCGACCCGCCGCCCCACCCGCTTACCGTCGGGGCTTTCTATAGTGCGCGAGTGCTCTCGGCAGACCGAACCGTGTCCGTTCCATTGACTCGGCTGCAGGGCACGCACGTTTCCGGCGGCTCGGTGGTATGGATCGTGGGCGACTTTGATTACATGAGAACCAAGGGTTTCAAGCCGCTTGGCATGGAACCTCTCGCCGTGGGAGTCAGCTCCGACGCTCATCACATCATTACACCCACAGTGGAAGGACCTAGAACCGCGATTCTGCAAACATTGGCGGAGGCTGGCGTCAGCGCCGATGCGATTGGAACCTGGGACCTCCACGCTACGGCCACGCCTGGCGACTATAGCGAGATTGCTTCCTTTCGTTCCGTTTTTCCCGATTCCGTGCTCGTCACGGCCAGGAAGGGTACATTCGGCCACGGCATGGGAGCGGGCGGCGGCTGGGAATTAACGGCGCAATATCTTGGATATGAACGGGGACAGCTCTTTCCCACACCGCTCACTCGGGAGGCGCTCAACCAGTCCATCCAAGATGTTCACAGCCGTTATGTCTTCGATTCCGCTTGTAAAGCGCCTTCCGGTTTGGGCGGCAAGCTTTCGATGGGCATCGGCGGCATCAACGCGTGTGTCATCTCAAGGCCGTTACCATGAACGTTTTCGAACTCACGCGCGCGCTCGTTGACATCGAGTCTGTGACCGGAAACGAAAAGCAGGTCGGCGACTATCTGTTCGCGCACCTTTCCTCCCTGGCCGCCAATCATGCTGGGAAAGTCGAACGGCAGGACGTCGAGCCGGGACGTTTCAACGTCCTGGCCTATTGGGGAAAGCCTCTCGTCACCCTTTCGACCCACATGGATACCGTGCCCCCATTTTTTCCGTCCCTTGAGAACGAAGAAGTCATTAGGGGGCGCGGCGCCTGCGATGCTAAGGGCATTATCGCGGCCATGGTCATCGCCGCACAGGCTCTCCTCGAGAAGGGCGTAAAAAATTTTGCATTGCTCTTTGTCGTTGGAGAAGAACGCAACGGTGCCGGCGCGATCACCGCTTCCAAGACGCCGCGCGGTTCACGCTACCTTGTTAACGGAGAACCCACCGAAAATCTGTTGGCGCTCGGCTCAAAAGGTGCGTTGCGCTATGAGCTCATCGCGCAAGGCCGCCTCGCGCATTCCGCTTATCCTGAGCTTGGCCATTCCGCCATCGAGACGCTCCTCGATGTGCTCCAGGACATTCGCCGCATTCCGCTCCCGGAGGACGCGCTGCTCGGGCGCAGCACTCTCAATATCGGAACGCTCGCCGGCGGCCGCGCCCCCAATGTGATAGCGGATCACGCTCAGGCCGACCTGATGTTCCGTCTCGTCGGCGATGCCGCACCGATCCGCGAAGCTGTTGCCGCCGCGGTCGCTGGCCGCGTCGAAGCACGCGAAGTTGTGCACACCCCCGCCCTCCGCCTCGAGCCCTTCGATGGCTTCCACACCACCGTCGTTTCCTTCACGACGGATATCCCGAGTTTTGCCGGAACTTGGGGCAGACCTTTTCTCATCGGCCCGGGAAGCATCCACGTCGCGCACACCGCCGAGGAGCACATTCCCAAGAAGCAACTGCTGGAAGCCGTTGAGATTTACGCCGGCTTAGTGAAGGGCTTGCTCGCGGCCGAGGAAGGGAACTAAGCCAATTCGCCTCCTTCGGCAGCCGCCCTCGTGGGCCGCGCTAAAGATGCGGGCGCCCTGCGCGAATTCCACAGCCCGCCGCCGCGTTCGACAAATTCTCGCGTCCACTGTAAAATTTTGAAGTTGTCTGTGGGCCGGTAGCTCAATGGTAGAGCAGCTGACTCTTAATCAGCGGGTTGCAGGTTCGAGTCCTGCCCGGCTCACCACCTGTTTTCAATAGGTTAGAGTCATCTGATTTTTCGCTCACAAGAAACTGTGCCCCATTTTGCGCCCACCCCGGCTCAAGATCGGTGCCGCCCGTGGTGTCCACGGCCTTCCGCTTCGCTTCCATCCTGATATGGGAATATCGCTCCATCATGGCGCGGGAGACGTGCCCCGCGAAGGCCATAACGGTTGAGTCCGAAGCCTGAGATTCGGCAAGCCGCGAGATGAACGTGTGGCGGAGATCGTGGAAGCGGCAGGAGACACTCTACCAAAACCCGACCTACCCGGTCACCCGCCCGGTGCCATTGCCGCAGCGGCGCGGGAGGGCTGGGGCATATGCGCCGCGCTTACTGGCCGCCCCCTCCAAACTTGCCTCCGTTTATTGCGATCTCAGTACCTAATTGGCACGCTTGTGCTATCTCGTCGTCGTTCTTTTTCCGTTTAGCGGCATCTGTGACGATACCCACAGCATCCCCGACCTTTTCACCGACGGGGCCGCTCACTGGTAAGCTCACATGGCCCGCAACTGCAACTGCAGCCGCAGCGAAGACGCCCCTTAGGCAGCTCCCCAATCTGCGCAGCATGGGTATCTTCCTGGTCGTTTTCGCATTATTGCTCGCGTAATCGGTGACCGGCTGGAATCCAAGAGCGTCCGTAAGCCCACATGGATCATTGTCGGCGTAAGGGTAGTTGGCTGGAAGCAGAGCGTCTTCGGAGATAAAGCGCCCGATGTCAGGACTATAGTATCGCGCCCGGAAATAGCCCTCGAGCGAGGAGGTGCTGAATTCACGGCCCGTAAAAAGGTCCTCTGTTGCCGCTACAGGGTTGGAATGCGCCTTGAGATCGCCAAAAGAATCGTAAACGAAGTGGTTCAATGGCGTGGCAGTGTTCGAGATGGTGCCGCGCACAGAATTCAGGCTGTCGAACAGCGTCCATTTGGTCTGTGCCGCTTGCTCCTGCGCATACAGCTCATCGATTTCGAGTCCATACAAGTTCCGGCTAAGCATGTTACCGGAGCCGTCCAGAACCAGAACGGGGTTCAGACCGAAATAAAAATACTGCTCGACGCCTTGCGGGCGGACCAATCGAACTCGCCGCCCCGCAATGTCGTACACATAGTTTTCGCTGGCGATTTGCGTGCCGGTGGCACTGGTTTGCACCATCGAAGTAAGCAGATTCAAGTGATTCCAGGTAAAGTCGGTGTGGGAACCGTCGGCCATGCTGGTCCGCCTAGTCAAATTGCCTTCGGCATCGTACGTGTATGTGAAATGGGCGTCGCTCAGCAGACGGCTGCCCTTTCCACCATTCATGTAGCTGATCGTGTAGTTGGCGCTGCGGTGGCTAGTGAGCCGGTTCCCGATTTTGTCATAGGTATAAAACTCGTTGGGCTGGACCGCCGTCTGCGTGTGAGTCGCTGTTAACAGCCGCCTACCAGCATCGTAGGTGTACTGGTGCGCCCCTTCCGCGTCGCTCGAAGAAGTTACGTTGCCTGCGGGATCCAAAGTGTATGTCAAATTGTCGAGCGTGGCGCCATCGGAAGAGCGCAGATGTTGAATCCCGGTGACGCGGTTCGCGCACCCGCCGCAGTCATATTGGAAAAGAGTCCTGGCCACAGGAGACGTGCCGGCCGCGTCCGCGAAACGCCTGACCTCCGTCAGCACATCGGATCCGTCATAGAGCAAATCCAGGCGCTTGGGGGAGACACCTGACCCAGTTTGAACGATCTGCGACAGCCTTGTCAGCGGATCGTAGGCATACTGCGTCGATCCTCCTAGGGAGTCCTGTAGGTTCGTGACATTACCATCGGCGTCATACGAACGATTAAGGATGACGTGTGTCGCGCCCGGCGTGCCTTGATTGTCCTCAGTGATGGCCCGGCCAAGCTCATCGTACGTCACCGTCGTAGAGTAGTCTGGCGAGGATGCTGCAATGAGTTCACCCGCCGCGTCATAAGTATAGGTCGTAACCCTGGGAGGCGTGGTATTCCATGTCTCGGTTGTGACGTTGTGGGCCGCATCGTACTGATAGTCGATACGGCGGCCGTTCCGGTCGGTTTTGCTGAGAAGAAATCCAGCCGAATCATACTGCAAGGTGGTTACTCCTCCGAACGAATCGGTGTTTGAGGTTAAGAGCCCGGTGGCGTCGTAGGTCCAACTTCTCTGATTGCCAACCGCATCAATAAAGGCCGTGAGTTCCCCAAGCGTGTTGTATTGATATGTTGTGGTGTTCCCTAAGGGGTCGACCTCGGACACTAAGTTGCAGTTGGCATCGAAGTTGTAAGTGGTTACATGCCCAGCCGGATCTGCTTTCGTGGCGATCTGATTGCAACTGTTGTAGGTGTAAGTTGTGGTCCGGTTGCCAGACTCCGTTTTTGTCAGAACGTTTCCTTTGTTGTCATACGTGTAGCTGGTGATGTTGCCCGCGGGGTCCTTCTCGCTGAGCATGTTATTGTTGGCGTCAAAAGTTCGATCGGTTTCGAGAAAGTTCACGTTATCTGTAAAGTGCCGTTCTATTAATACGTTCCCCTGATTGTCCAAAATAAAGTCTGCACGGAATCCGCGAGGGCTGATGATGGTTTGCGTGAGGCTAGCGGGGTTCTGGCTGAATGTAGCACATCCCGCAAGGGTCGTCACATTGCCATTCGCGTTACAACTGGCAATCAGGTGGCCGCTACTATCGAAAACGTTTCTCGTAAGCGGCCGCCCGAGTGGATCCAGCACTCTCGTCAGGTAGTGCGAGAAGCTTGGATTTTCATAGAAGTATTGCGTCTGATTGTTTAGCTGGTCGAAGAACGAAACCAGATTGCCGTTAGCTGGATCGTAGGCGTAAGTGACCTTTGGCGGATTCGCGCCAGCACCCGGCCCGGTGATGCTGGTGATCCTTCCCTGGGAGTCTCGGGTAAATGGCACCGACGCTCCCGTCGAACTGGTCAAGCCAGTCGAAGTGACAGTGATGGTGTTGCCGTTTGGATCCGTGATCTGTTGCAGGCCCGCCAATACGTCGATTGTATATTGGAAGTTATCTTTGGTTTTCAGGACAAAAGTTGTAGGGTCGTATGGGTTGCCAAGAAAATCGTGGCAACCGGTGGCGCTGCAGAATATCGTCGCTGAGGGCGGGATCAGAGTGTCTGTAACGCCATGGTCGGGTACGAAAACAGGATTGTTGCCGAAGAAGGGAAACGGCTGTGCCACCTCGTTAAACGTGAAGCCTTCGCTGCGTCCGTCCGGGCGCGTGACATACGCCCGTGTCGATGTCGTGAACGCAGTGCCGGCTGGCGTAGAAACCGAGACTCTGCCGGGCAATTTTAATCGCCAGCCCGCACCAAAGTCGCCTTGAGAAACATCCAGACTGTTGTACTCCCGCAAGAGGGTTAGTGTCACGCCTGCGATTTGCGTCGAAATATCCGCGAACGTTACTTCAAAGTTTCCGAGCTTGAGGTTTGCAGTTGTAACGTCGTAGCTGAACTGTGCTGTGGTCGTCTGCCCCCCTTGGTTGACCGTGATGATTACATCATAGGTATCGTTCGCAAGGAGCGTGGGGTCGATGCTGCCGACCTTTACGTCAGCCACCGATGCTACGCCACTTCCAAGCCGGATTGCGCCAATGGTGTTGATTCTGAGCAGATCCACAGTCCACGTAATTTGCGGCCCGCCTTGAGAATTGTCTGTAATTGTGGCGAAAACATCGGACGGCTGAGTGATTTGGGATCCTGGAGCAGGGCTGTTTATGCTGATTGTCGGTGCTGGAAATGACTGAAAAACCGTGAATCCGCCGGTCAAGGCGTCCACCTCGGTGCCGGTGGTGACGGTCACGTTACGGGCTCCCAGCGCAGCTGCCGGGTCGATGTTCACCACGGCTGTTGCGCTCGTCGCCGAGTTGACTGTCAGGGTCGCCACTGTGATGCCCGCGCCAAAACTGGCCGTCGTGGTGCCTTGCACCCACAGGGTGAACTGCCCCGTCAGGTTCACACTCTCGTTCGTCTGGCCCTGCTGCCCGGTGTTGGGGTTGACCATTGTCAGCACTGGCGTGCCGGCGGTAATGACCGTGGAGTCCGTGGTGTTGGCAGAAGCCGATCCTCCGCCCGATACTCCCACCGCGTTCACCTGCGGTGAGGTGGCGTTGCTGGCCACGTTCACCGTGACGCTGATGGCTGGGTAACTGTTCCCGCCGTTCAGCGCATCGCTGCGCGTGCAGGCGTTGACCACACAACTCCAGCCCGTTCCGGCCATGGACCCCAGCGTCATGCCCACAGGCAGCGTCTCGGTCACCGTCACCAGCCCGCTGCTCGGGCCGGTGCCGGCCGTGTTGAACACCGTCACCGTGTACGTGCCGGGCTGCCCCTGCGTGAAGCTCCCCGTGTGACTCTTGCTGATGCC
>Ga0307477_10000227_pt1 | contig 77362 bp, 75 predicted proteins | sample atmos_gasesECM2C_FD_203316 | JGI IMG/M metagenome (GOLD analysis project Ga0307477, IMG submission 203316) | Hardwood forest soil microbial communities from Morgan-Monroe State Forest, Indiana, United States - atmos_gasesECM2C_515 | ecosystem: Environmental > Terrestrial > Soil > Temperate...
CGGCGGACATGAAACGGCTAAATCGCGTAGACAAATCAAGCACAGCGAAGCTATTCGACGCGGGTTACGATACCCTATTTAGAACCCGCTAAGTAAAACCCAAGAACAGATTGAGTTTGTCTTGCGGGAGTGCTTCAGCACTCCACGGCCAGCTATTGTCGCAAGGACTATGGATGAGCGAGCGGCATCGGTCCGGGACGGTTTCGTCTTCCGCCATGGGTTATGCAGGCGATCTCGATGCGCGGGAAACCTGGCAGAGGCTCTCGGGCGATGCGGCCGCCCAGCTTGTCGATGTCCGCACCATTCCCGAATGGAACTTCGTCGGCCTCCCGGATTTGACGCCGCTGAAGCGCGAGGCGTTGCTCTGCGAATGGCAGCACTTCCCGTCGGCGCCCAATCCCGCTTTCGTTCAGGAGGTCGTGGATGCGCTCAAACGCACCGGCTATCGGCCGGGCGCGCCCTTGTACTTCCTCTGCCGTTCGGGAGCGCGCTCGCGCGCCGCGGCCATCGCGATGACCGAGGCGGGTTACGGCCCGTGTTTCAACATTGCCGACGGCTTCGAAGGCGCGCTCGACGCTCAGCGTCATCGCGGTTCCTCGGCCGGCTGGAAAGCCGCAGGACTTCCCTGGATGCAGAGTTAGGAGATCACGCCATGCGAAGAGGGTGAGACGGACGTTTGACATCGGATACCAACGGGCACCGGGAAAAAACCGGCAGGGGGATACGGGAATATGGCATTACCATTGCAACATTCGACGGAGCCGTCATGGACCGATGTGTGGAACACGGTGAAGGACCGGCTGCGCTTGGAGTTGGGCCAGGGAATTTTCGACACCTGGATAACGCCGCTGTCGCTCAAGGAGGTGGAGAGCGGATTTGTCCGGCTGTCGGCGCCGAGCCGTTTGGTGCGCGACTACGTGGCATCGCATCACGCCGCGCGGATCGAACGCGCGTTCACCGCAACCTCGCCGGGTTTTTCCGGAATTGAGATCGTCATCGCGCCGGCCGATACGCGGCCGGTGGCGGGCGCCCGCGCCGCCTCGGTTTCGCTTCTGCCCAAAGCGCATGCGGGCGCGCCAGCCGTGGTGCGCGGCAATCTTAGCGCGAGCGGTGGACTTCATCCGGGAGCGGGCGTCTCGCTCGCCGGTTTATGGGATCGCCAGCCCGACCCCAGCCAGAGCTTCGCGAGTTTCGTAGTCGGCCCTTCCAACGAATTCGCCTTCAAGGCGGCGCAGCGTTTCGCGGAAGCCGGTGAATCCGAGATCGGGCTGCTCTTCATCCATGGCGGGTTCGGTTATGGCAAGACGCATCTCCTGAACGCCATTGCGCTCGAGGCGCGCAATGTCCGAGGCGCCCGCGTGCTGTTCTTAAGGGCGGAAGATTTCATGCGCCGGTTCCTCGGCGCTCTGCGCAGCCAGGAGACGCTCGCGTTCAAAGAAGAACTGCGCGGCGCCGACATTCTGTTGATCGACGATCTGCAGCATATTTGCGGCCGCACCGCGACGGTCAGCGAATTCCTGCATACGGTGAACGCCTTCACCGATTTGAAGCGCAAAGTGGTGATTGCCGCCGACCGGCCGCCCTCGAGCCTCGAGGGGCTTTCCGACGATGTGCGCTCGCGGCTTCAGGGCGCGATCGCCATTGCAATGGAAAAGCCCGATGTCACGACGCGTCTTGCCATCCTGAAATCCCGCGCCCACGCGCTGGAGAAAAAGCTGCCGCGCGCGACTTTGCCCGAGGCGATCCTCGAACAATTGGCTGCCGAGCTGGATGCGAGCCCGCGCGAGCTGTTGGGCGTGCTGATGAAGCTTGCGACCTATGCCGATCTCACCGGCAAGCCGGTGACGCCGGAAGTCGCCGAGGAGGCCATCGGCAGCCGCGCCCAAGCCGGCGACCGGCGCATCACCATCGAGGAAATCCAGCGCAAGACCGCGGAATATTACAAGCTCGATTTGCGCGAGCTGCACTCGGCGCGGCGGGCACGAAGAGTGGCGCGGCCGCGGCAGGTGGCGATGTATCTCGCCCGCGAATTGACCTCGCGTTCTTTGCCCGACATCGGCCGGCGCTTTGGCGGACGCGATCACACCACCGTGCTGCATGCCTGCCGGCGGATCGAAGCGTTGTGCAAGACCGATCCGGTGTTCCAGCAAGAGGTCGATTTCCTGCGCAAGGTGCTCGGGCGGCCGCCGCGGGGGTGAGGCGACAGCTGAGGATGCGGCCATTGGCGCCCCCCTCACCAGGCGCGCCAATGGCGCGCTAACGCGCGCGGCGCGCCGCCCTCTCTCCCCGTTGGGGCGAGGGCATATGAGTCGCTTGTTGGCGCGATTGCGGCTATTCTTGCAGGTTCAGAATCGAGAGTATTTCCGGCAGGATTTGGACTATCGCGCACCATGAAGATCAATGTCGAACGCAGTGCTTTCTTAAAGGCCCTTGGACATGTCCAAAGCGTCGTGGAGCGGCGCAATACCATTCCGATTCTGTCCAACGTGCTCATCGAAGCGGCCAAGGGGCGGCTGAAGCTGACCGCTACCGATCTCGACATCCAAATCGTGGAATCGCTCCCCTCCGACGTGCTGCGGACCGGCACCGCCACGGCGCCCGCCCATATGCTTTACGACATCGTGCGCAAAATGCCGGAAGGGGCTCAGGTCCAGGCGGAGACGATTGCGGGCGACTCAGGACGGCTTTCGGTGTCGGCGGGCAGCATCCGCTTCGAGCTTGCCTGTCTGCCCCAGGAAGATTTTCCCCAGATGTCGGCGGGCGAGCTGCCCCACCGTTTCCGGCTTGCCGCTCCCGAACTGATCGCGCTGATCGAGAAGACGCGCTTTGCCATCTCGACGGAAGAAACCCGCTTTTACTTGAACGGCATCTATGTCCACGCCGCGAAAACCGGCAAGCAGCAGAGTTTGCGGGCGGTGGCCACCGACGGGCATCGCCTGGCGCGCTACGAGCTCGACCTTCCCGACGGCGCGGCTGACATTCCCGGCGTGATCGTTCCGCGCAAAACCGTGGCCGAACTGCGGCGGCTGCTCGACGATGCCGACGGCGCCATCGAGATCGGGCTTTCGGAAAACAAGCTGCAATTCACCTTCGGCGCAGTGGAGCTGACCTCGAAACTCATCGATGGTTCTTTCCCCGACTACCAGCGGGTGATCCCGAGCGCGAACGACAAAGTGCTGACGCTGGATGCCAAGGATTTCTCCCAGGCCGTGGACCGCGTTTCCACCATTTCGGCGGACAAGACGCGCGCGGTTAAGCTCAACCTCGCCGGCGACAAAGTGGTGCTGTCGGTGGTCAATCCCGAATCCGGCACGGCGACCGAAGAATTGGGCGCGAATTACAATGCCGATCCTATTGAGATCGGGTTCAACGCTCGCTATCTCCTGGATATAACCGGGCAGATCGCGGGCAAGGACGTGCGTTTCCTGCTTGCCGATGCCGGCTCACCCACGATCATCGAAGACACCGAGGACAAGCGCACACTTTACGTCCTCATGCCGATGCGGGTGTAGGAACCAAAGTTGAGACACGCAAGCCTGCCGATCGATGACGCGAATACGCGTGCCGCCTGCGCGCTGGCCGCAACGCGCGTGGGCTTGAGCAATTTTCGCTCCTATGAGCGGGCGGAGCTGTGCGTGGACGCCACGCCCGTCGTGCTGGCGGGCGCCAATGGTACGGGCAAGACCAATCTTTTGGAAGCGTTGTCGCTATTGTCACCCGGACGCGGCTTGCGCGGGGCCAAGCTTGCCGCGATTCAACGAAAATCGCCTGCCGATGAGAGTTTGTGGGCGGTGTCGGCGACGATTGCGCGCTTCCCGAACGGCACCTGGGACATCGGCACCGGCCTGTTGCCGCCGGCCGGGAGTGGGCCAAGCCGCCGTACGCTGCATTTGAACGGCGCGCCGGCCGCCAATGCCGATGTGGCTGAGCTTATTCCCATGCTGTGGCTGACGCCGGCGATGGATCGTCTGTTTCAGGAAGGCGCTGCGGAGCGGCGGCGCTTTCTCGACCGCCTGGTGTTTGCGCTCGATCCGGCTCATGCCCGGCATGCGGCGCGCTACGAGCGCGCGATGGCCGAACGCTTGCGGCTGTTGCGCGATGGGTCGCGCGATGCGGCCTGGCTCGACGGGCTGGAACGCACGATGGCCGAGGAAGGTGCTGCGATTATTGCAGCGCGGCTCGCCCTCATCGAGCGCCTGAATGACGAATTGCAGCAGCGCCGGCGAGAAGGCGCATTTCCCTGCGCGCAATTGGCGCTTTGCGACGCTTTGAGCGAGGCGGCGAACGAGCCCGCGCGGCTGCAAGACGCGCTCTCCGCCTCGCGCGAGCGCGATGCTGAGGCCGGACGCACGCTGACCGGGCCGCATCTTGCCGATCTCGAAGTACGGCACACGCCCAAGCGCGCCGATGCGCGGGAGTGCTCGACCGGCGAACAAAAGGCGCTGTTGATTTCGATTATCCTCGCCAATGCCTGGCTGCAGAAGAAACGCCACGGCGTGGCGCCGGTGCTGCTGCTCGATGAAATCGCCGCGCATCTGGATGCCGCCCGCCGCGCCGCTCTGTTCGCGGAAATCCTGGCGCTGCAATCGCAGGCCTGGCTCACCGGCACCGACCGCAGACTGTTCGCGCCGCTGGAAGCGCGTGCGCGGTTCTTTGCCGTCGAGAATGGACGCTTCGTGGCCATGGAAGCGGTGAGCTGATGGCGCAGGAAGCGATGCATCCCAACGGAAACGGCAATGCCGAGACCTATGATGCGGGCTCGATCAAGGTGCTCAAAGGCCTCGATGCCGTGCGCAAGCGCCCAGGCATGTATATCGGCGACACCGATGACGGCTCGGGCCTGCATCATATGGTCTATGAGGTGATCGACAATTCGATCGACGAGGCGCTGGCGGGTTTTTCCGATGCGATCGAGGTGGAACTGAACGCGGATGGGTCGTGCACCGTGCGCGACAATGGCCGCGGCGTTCCGGTGGACATCCATCAGAGCGAAGGCGTTTCCGCCGCCGAAGTGATCATGACGCAGCTCCATGCCGGGGGAAAATTCGAGCAGAACGCCTACAAGGTTTCGGGCGGCCTGCACGGCGTGGGCGTCTCCGTCGTCAATGCCCTATCGGAATGGCTGGATTTGCGCATTTGGCGCGACGGGCACGAGCATTACATGCAGTTCCGCGACGGCGTTCCCGTGGCTCCTTTGAGCGTGGTGGGCGAAGCCAAGGGGAAGCGCGGCACGGAAGTGACGTTTCTGCCGAGCCCCAAGACCTTCACCAAATTGGAATTCGATTTCGCGACGCTGGAACATCGCCTGCGGGAGCTCGCGTTCCTCAATTCCGGCGTGACCATCCGGCTTACCGACAAGCGCGGCGTGGAAAAGAAAGAAGTCGTGCTGAAATATGATGGCGGGCTGGAAGCTTTTGCCCGCTATCTCGACCGCGCCAAGACCGGGCTCATTCCTAATCCGATCATGATCGGAGCGGATCGCGACGGCATGCGCGTCGAAGCGGCGCTGTCGTGGAACGATACCTATCACGAGAACATGTTGTGCTTTACCAACAATATCGGCCAGCGCGACGGGGGCACGCATTTGGCGGGATTCCGCGCCGCCCTCACGCGGGTGGTGACGAAATATGCCGATGGATCGGGCTTGGGCAAAAAGGACCGCGTACCGCTGACCGGCGATGATTGCCGCGAGGGTTTGACCTGCGTGCTGTCGGTGAAAGTGCCAGATCCGAAATTTTCCTCGCAGACCAAGGACAAGCTGGTGTCGTCGGAAGTGCGACCGGCGGTGGAAGGCGTGGTGCTCGAGCAATTGGGGCGCTGGTTCGAGGAGCATCCGGCGGAAGCGCGCGCGATCGTGAGCAAAGTCATCGAGGCGGCAGCGGCGCGGGAAGCCGCGCGCAAGGCGCGCGAGATCACCCGGCGCAAGGGGGTACTGGATGGCTCGCTGCCGGGCAAATTGGCCGACTGCCAGGAGCGCGATCCGGCGAAATGTGAGCTGTTCCTGGTCGAGGGCGACAGCGCGGGAGGGTCCGCCAAACAGGGGCGCAACCGCGCCAATCAGGCTGTGCTGCCGCTGCGCGGCAAGATTCTGAACGTGGAGCGGGCGCGCTCCGAGAAGATGCTATCAAGTCAGGAAATCGTCACGCTGATCACGGCGCTCGGCACCGGCATTGGCGAGGAATTCAACGCCGACAAACTGCGCTACCACAAAATCATCATCATGACGGATGCCGATGTGGACGGCGCGCATATCCGTACTCTGCTGCTGACGTTCTTCTATCGTCAAATGCGCGAACTGATCGAGCGCGGCCACATCTTCATCGCGCAACCGCCGCTCTACAAGGCGGCACGCGCCAAATCCCAACTCTACCTCAAGGACGAACGCGAGCTGGAGAACCATCTGATCGAGGAAGGGCTCAAGGACAGCGTGCTGACGCTCAGCGGCGGCGAGCACATTGCGGCAGGCGATCTGGCGCATTTGGTGGAACGCGCGCGCAGCGTGCGCGCGGCGCTGGACGGATTCCCGCGGCATTATCCGCGTTTCCTTTTGGAGCAGGCGGCGATTGCAGGGGCGCTTAATCCCGAAGTGCTGTCGGACCGGGGCAAAGCGGAACAGGCGGCGGGCTATATCGCGCATCGGCTCGATTCGCTGTCGGACGAAACCGAGCGCGGCTGGAAGGGCGAACCGACGCCCGACGGCGGCCTCAAATTTCACCGCGAAGTCCGCGGCGTCACGGAAACGATCGCCATCGACGGCGCGCTGATCGCCAGCGCCGATGCGCGCAAGCTCGACCGCATGGCGGGGGAATTGCAGGCGACCTATCTGAAACCCGCGCGGCTGAAGCGCAAGGACGACGTGCGCGAGGTGCGCGCGCCCACTCAATTGCTGGAGGCGATTCTGGATTGGGGCCGGCAGGGGATGTCGCTGCAGCGCTATAAGGGCTTGGGGGAGATGAATCCAAACCAGCTGTGGGAAACCACGCTGGATGAGAATGCGCGGACTCTGCTGCAGGTGAAAGTCGAGCACGCCGACGATGCGGACGACCTGTTCGCGAAATTAATGGGCGAATTGGTCGAGCCGCGGCGGGAATTCATCCAGGACAACGCGCTGAACGTGGCGAATCTGGACGTGTGAGGCGCGCCCTCGACTCCGTCGGGGAGAGGGACTCACGGCGCGAGCGGATCTTTCAGGGCACCGTGGTCGTAGCGGCCTTGTTGCGGGACGTCCAGCTTGGTTTGCAGATGGCCGGCGGTGTCGAATTCTGCGCCATAGCCGTTCAATTCGCCGTCCAGCCATTCGCCTTCCGACCGCGTGCCCGCAACCCATAGCCTGACGCCATATCCGGTCTGCTTGTCGTTCGCCCATTGTCCGGCATTCTCGCGTACATAGTTGTTGTTCGACTCACGCGAGAAATAAAACACACCGTAGCCGGAGTAATGGCCGTCGCAATAATCGCCTTCATAAACGTCGCCGTCCGGCCAAGTCACCACGCCGGCCCCGCAAGGCTTACCGTCTTTCCAGACCCCTTCGAAACGAAGTCCGCTTGCCACAACGGCTACGCCAAAACCGCTGCGATTGTCGCTTTGCCAGTCGCCTTCATAACGTTCGCCGTCGGCGCCCATCCAAACGCCCTGACCGTTGCGCGCCGCCTGGGCGATGCCGCCTTGATAGGTGCCGAGACCGGCGAATTGCTGAACGGTGACATCGTCGCCGCCTGCTTGTGCTGAGGCGGCATGGGCGCGGGCTTGTTCCGCGGCGACTCCGGCATTGGCTTGCGCATCGCGCGCAGCGGAAGCCTTTTCGCGGGCCATAGCTTCGGCGTCGCGGGCCTGCTGGAGGGCTTTGGCCACCTCCGCATTCAGGGGCAGATCGGCGAGGGGCAAAACCGGAGGCATCAGCACAAGCGCAGGCTGGTCCGTAGCAGCGGCGGCAAGGGCGGGGATAAATGAAAGAAATGAGAGAATGAGCGCATAGCGGCTTGGTATTGGCTTCACCGTTATCTCCCCCTCTAGCGAACAGGAACTGGCGTTTGGCATCCGCGTTTTAATCTATCAGTAAAGCTTAGGAGAAACACATGAAGCAGCTCATAACAGCAGCGGCGATCGCTCTCGCTTTGGGCGCGGCGCCGGTCATCACGGCTGCGCCGGCGGCGGCCGCGGTCGATTTAAGCATCTCGCTCGGAAACGCTGCCTTTGGGTATGCGGACGGCTACTGGGATCGCGACCATCATTGGCATGCGTGGCGTAACAAGCAAGAAGCGCAGTATTTCCGCGAACACTACATGGAACATTTCTACAATGTCCGGCACGATCGCGACAAAAAGGATCGCGACATGGGCTGGCGTAACGAGCGTTGGTGGGAAGAACACCACTGACGTTTGGTGCAGTGCTTGGTAAACCCGGGGCCGCCGGCTCCGGGTTTGCTTTTGTCAGAATAGGCCGGGTAGCGGCGGCGTAGGCGTGGCCGCCGCCTGTTGTTTCGCCTTCTCAGGTTGCATGTGCCAATCGCCTTCATAAGGCGTCAGCATGGCTTTCAGCTCTTCAGGATGGGCGGAAGTTTCTCCCAGCCATTTGTCCCAATTCCCGGGCGTGACGATTGCGGGCATGCGGTCGGTGATCGTGCCGATGAGGGCGTTCGCCGCCGTGGTGACCATCGCAAACGTATCGATGCCGCCGGCATGGGCCTCGCCCCAGGATTGCCAGATCACGGCTATCGCAATCGGCTTGCCGTCATTCGGGGCCACGACATGCTGTTCCGTTTTCGCGTGAGCGATCTCCTTTCCCTCGTTGAAGGTGCGGACGATCAGCAGGCCGCGGCGGTTGGCGAATGCGTCCATGAACGCGGGTCTGACGTCCAGCGATTCTGCGCGCGCATGAATGAATTTGCTGCCCTTGATGGGGTCCTTCTCCCATTGGGGAACGAAGCCCCAACGCATGCGCGCCGATTCCCGCTTGCCGCCCTTTTGCCGGATCACATTGGCGAATCGCATCGGCGTGACGGTTTCCGCCGGGCCGCCGGCGGCGCCGATCAGGTCCGCAAGATAGACCAGCGTTCCCCAGGCCATCATTTGAGTGAATTTTCCGCACATTGCGGTCTCCGGCGTTCTGCTACGATGCGCAGTCAGTAAGATGTCTGGATGAAAGGATTTGCCGATGCCGGCGCATGAGTTTGAGTTTACTTCGATTGATGGCAAACCGCTGAAGCTCAATCAATTCGCAGGCCATCCCGTATTGATTGTCAATACCGCATCGGAATGTGGCTTCACGCCGCAATATCGCGGGCTCGAGGCGTTATGGCGGAAATACAAGGATCGCGGGCTGGTCGTGCTCGGCGTACCGTCCAATGATTTCGGCGGACAGGAACCGGGAAATGAGGATCAGATCAGGAATTTCTGCTCGACGCGCTATGAGGTCACGTTTCCGATGACGGCGAAGAACGCGGTGGTCGGGAAAAACGCGCATCCGTTGTATCGATGGATTGTCGCGCAGGCGGGCGAAGGCGCGGCGCCGAAGTGGAATTTCCACAAATATCTGATCGACGGGAATGGCGAGCTGGTGGGCGCGTTTCCGTCCAAAGTCGCGCCGGATGACAAGAAGCTGACGAGCGCGATTGAGGAGAGGCTGGGGTAAGCGCCCTTCGTAAAGACGGGGAGGAAAATTTCGCGTTGTTATTTCAGGTGCGCGAGTTCGGCGGTGGCGCCCATGCGTTCGAATGAGGCGAATGGGCATTTCTCCGCGGCGCGCTGCAACAAGGGTCTCGCCGCCATGGCCTGGTTGCGGGTAAGGTCGTATTCGGCGCTGTAGAAATCGACGTCGCAGGTGCGTTCGATCAGCTTCGCGGGATCGCCTGCTTGCGCATCCATGGCGACGGCTTCGAGTTTTTCTTCGCCCATCAGGAATTTCACCACCGGCCCCGGCCATTGGGTGAGATCGAGCCGCGCGGCGTTCGCCTTCAGCGAATGATCGTCCGTATCGGGAAGATTGGCCTTGGCGCGGGCGAGCGATAGCCACAGCACGTTATAAGGCCAAATTTTCAATTCCGCGCTTTTGGCGAGATCGGCGGCGGCTTTTGGCCCGTCTCCTTCAACCATTTCGAAATAGCCGCGATAGGCGTAGGCATCGGCGGCATAATCGCTCTGCAGCGCCACCGCGAAATCGAGGTCTTCCTTGGCGCCGGCGAAATCGCCGGTCGTCGCCTTGGCGATGCCGCGATAGGAGTAGGCCTGCGCGCGTCCGGTCAGATTCAGCTCGTTGCCGTTGATCGCGCTAGTGAAGAGGCGGATGGCCTCGTCATATTTGCCGTTGCGGGCGGCAATCACCGCAGAATTGGCATCGTCGATGCCCGAAGCGAATGCCGATGACGAGAGTAAAAGGACCACGAACGGGACGATTGTACGGGATGGCGACATGAGGGCCTCCGCGGGGCGCGTAAAAAAAGAATGGTAGCAGATTTTGAAGCTTCACGCCCCGATCAAGCCGAAGCGTGCACGAGCCAGGCTGCCGAGTTGAGATAGATGCCGCCCGGGCGCATTTCCTTGGCCAAACGTTCGGTCACGGCGGCGCGCACTTTTGCCCGCGTGGTTTCGCCGGCATCGGCGAGCGTGCGCTGCAAGGGCCCGGCGTCGATGGCGGAAGCAGCGGCTTCTTCCGGCGTTGCACCGGCGAAGGTCTCAGTATCGAATTTTTCCAGCGCCGGCGCGTGGAACCCAGCTTGCAGCAGCACGCTTTTGACGCGATCCGGATTGTGGAAGGCGTAGCGCCCGGGGGCGTTCAAATCGACGGGCGGCGCCGGCGGCAAAAAGGGCTTTGCCGCACTTTCGGGAATCCACGCCCACAGATGCTCGAAGGGATGCCGCCAGCAGGCAAAGGCGATGCGGCCGCCGGGTTTGAGCGCGCGATGAATGTTGCGGAAGGTGGCGATCGGATCGGCGAAGAACATCACGCCCAATTGTGAGAAAGCGAGATCGAAGCTCTGCGCTTCGAAAGGATAATCGGTGACGTCGGCTTCGACGAAGTGCGCGATGCTATTGCTTTCAAGGGCTCGGGCGCGCGCTACGTCCAGCATGGGCCTCGAGATATCGACGCCAAGAACGCGTCCGCTTCTCCCAACGCGTTCGGCTAAGAGAAGCGTCGTGGTGCCGGAGCCGCAGCCGATATCGAGCACGCACGCGCCCGCTCGCGGCGCCGCCAATTCGAGTAGCGCCTTGGTAACCGCGGCATGATCGCAATCGCGTTTCTCACGCGTCGCCGCCCAGGCCTTTCCGATCGGGCCGTTCCAGTACGCCGTTTGGCCCGCATTTGACGCGCTCACGGCTTTTTCGCTTTGCGCTTGCGCGAGGCGAGCGTGCGCAAACGCAGGGCATTTAGCTTGATGAACCCCGCAGCGTCCTTTTGGTCGTAGGCGCCGCGGTCGTCTTCGAACGTGACAAGGTCCTGGGCATAGAGGGAGTAAGGCGAAGAGCGCCCCGTGATCATCACGTTGCCTTTGTACAGCTTCAGACGAACCTCGCCGGAGACGTAAGGCTGGCTCGCATCGATAGCGGCCTGGAGCATTTCGCGTTCGGGCGAGAACCAAAAGCCGTTATAGATCAGCTCGGCGTATCGCGGCATCAGCTCATCCTTCAAATGGGCGGCGCCGCGGTCGAGCGTGATCGACTCGATCGCGCGGTGCGCGTGATGGAGGATGGTCCCCCCGGGCGTCTCGTAGATGCCACGCGATTTCATGCCGACATAGCGGTTCTCGACCAAATCTACGCGTCCAATGCCGTTTGCCTTTCCCAATTCGTTGAGCCGCGCGAGCAATTGGGCCGGCGAGAGCGGCTTGCCGTCGATTGACGCCGCGTCGCCTTTCTCGAAACCGATCGCGATCGTCGTGGCTTTGTCGGGCGCTTCCTCCGGCGACAGCGTGCGCTGATAAACGATGGCATCAGCTTCCGTGGCAGGATCCTCGAGCACTTTTCCTTCCGAGGAGGAATGCAGGAGATTGGCGTCGACCGAGAACGGCGCTTCGCCGCGTTTGTCCTTGGCAATGGGAATTTGATGCGCCTCGGCAAAGGCGAGCAGCTTGGTACGCGAAGCCAGCTCCCATTCCCGCCAGGGCGCGATCACCTTGATGCGGGGGTTGAGCGCGTAATAGGAAAGTTCGAAGCGGACCTGATCGTTGCCTTTCCCCGTCGCGCCATGGGCGACTGCATCGGCGCCCAGTTTTTCGGCGATTTCGATCTGTTTCTTGGCGATCAGGGGCCGCGCGATGGAGGTGCCGAGCAGATAGACGCCTTCATAGAGCGCGTTCGCCCGGAACATCGGGAAGACGTAATCCTTGACGAATTCCTCGCGTAGATCCTCGACGAAGATGTTTTCGGGTTTGATGCCCAGGAGCCTCGCTTTGGCACGCGCGGGCTCCAGCTCTTCGCCCTGGCCGAGGTCGGCAGTAAAGGTGATCACCTCGCAGCGATATTCGCTCTGCAGCCATTTCAGGATCACCGAGGTGTCGAGCCCGCCGGAATAGGCGAGCACTACCTTCTTCACATCTTGTATGGGCAATTGCCCCTCCGTCAGGCCGCAACGGATGCGGTCTTAAGGGAAGGCTTTGGAAGGCGCAATTAGCGGCTGCAGGTTGCCGCGGCGTCGGAGGGCATAGCGAGGTTCGGGTTGAGCCGCCTGGCTTTGGCGAAATCCTGCATGGCGCGCTTGCATTGCAGCTGGTCGATGTAGGCCAGACCGCGATTGTAGAAGGCCAGCGCGTAATTGGGATTCAATTTTATCGCCCGGTCGAAATCCCGCACCGCCCGCTTATATTGCTTCTTGTCGCTATAGGCCAGGCCGCGATTGTGGAAGAAGTCGGCATCGCCCGGATTAAGCCTGATCGCGTGATCGTAATCCTGGATGGCATGTTCGGTGTCGCCTTTGTCACGATAGGCGTTGCCGCGATTGTAGAAGGCCAGCGGATCATTCGGATTGAGACTGATAGCCTGGTTCTGGTCTTCGATGGCGCGGTCGAATTGCTGCATGTTGTCGTAGGCATTGCCGCGGTCGCTGATGGCTTCGGCATTTTTCGGATCGATTCGAATCGCCTGATCGTAATCCTGAATGGCACGATCGTTATCGCCTTGCACGTAATACAGGCTGCCGCGGTAATAGAGAGTCTGCGCATTACTCGGATCGAGCCGGATCGCCTCATCGTAGTCCGCAATTGCGCGGTCGTATTGGTCTTTCGAATAGTAAACGTCGGCACGATTGGCGAAGGCGTCGGCATAATCGGGATTGATGGCGATGGCCTGGCCGAAATCCTCAATGGCGCGGTCGTATTGCTGTTCGTCCGCGTGGGCGAGCCCCCGATTGTAAAAGGCGACCGCCAGATCGCGATCGGTTTCCAATCCCGCGGCGATAAGGCCGGTGCAGGCGCCGATAGCGAGTTCGGCGTCGTCGTGCGGACGCGAGCACTGCTGCACGATCTCGTCGTGCGTCTGCGCAGACGCCACGGTGGACATCGAGACGCCGAAGGACAGGAATAGAATCCCAAGCTGCCGTTGCATGGCTTCGGCTCCTAAACCGAGGCCAGGATAGTGACGCAGGATTAAGGCGAAGTTACGCCGTCGCGCGCTGGATACGTCTGCTTATTGGATAATGAAATTTGGCGATGATGACGAACAATTGCCGCAATTTTTACGCGTATCCCTCGAGGCGAGAGGGAAGGCTTGCGGAAGCGCGGAGTTTGACGCTGGCGCTTTTGAGCTGACCGCACGCGGCCATGATGTCGCGGCCGCGCGGCGTGCGCACCGGCGAGGCGTATCCTGCGCGATTCACCACCTCGGCGAATTTCTCGATTTGCTCCCAATCCGAACATTCGTAAGGCGCACCCGGCCAGGGATTGAACGGGATGAGATTGATCTTGGCCGGAATGCCGGCAAGCAACTTCACCAGGCCGCGCGCGTCAGCGAGACTGTCATTGACGCCTTTCAGCATGACATATTCGAAGGTGATGCGGCGGGCGTTCGAGACGCCGGGATAGTCGCGGCAGGCAGCGATCAATTCGGCTATCGGGTATTTGCGGTTAAGCGGCACCAGCACGTCGCGCAATTCATCGCGCACCGCGTGCAGCGAAATCGCTAGCGACGAGCCGATCTCGTGTCCGGCGCGCGCGATCATCGGCACGACGCCCGCGGTGGAAAGGGTGATGCGGCGCTTGGAGAGCGCCAGCCCGTCGCCGTCGGCGATAATGGCGAGCGCAGCCTTGACATTGTCGAAATTGTACAACGGCTCGCCCATGCCCATCATCACCACATTGGTGATGCGGCGGTTCTCTGCCGTGCTGGGCCAATCCCCAAGGGCATCGCGCGCCACCATCACTTGGCCGGCGATCTCGTAGGGCGTGAGATTTTTCACTAGCCTTTGCGTGCCGGTATGGCAAAAGCGGCAATTGAGCGTGCAGCCGACCTGGCTGGAAACGCACAGCGTGCCGCGGTCCTCTTCCGGAATATAGACGGTTTCGAATTCGATGCCGGGCGCAGTGCGTAACAGCCATTTGCGCGTTCCGTCTACGGACGTTTGCTCGGCGGCGATTTCCGGACGCGTTAGGGTGAAACGTTCCGCCAAGGCTGTCCGGAAGTCTTTGGCGAGATTGGTCATCGCGGCGAAATCACGCGCGCCGTGGACATAGATCCAGTTCCACAACTGACGGACGCGCATGCGGGCGGCTTTGGGCTCGACGCCGATGGCTTCGAGCGCCGCTGTAAGTTCGGCAGGCGAGAGGCCGATCAGGGGAGACAGAGTTGTCATGGATGCGCGTTCACCCTTTACTCGGCGCGCCGCCGCTCGGGGCTGCGACAGCTTCGCTATCGCTGATCGCCCCTCGACCCTCAAGGGGAGAGGTGATTTATTTGCAGCTTGTGTCGATCTTGTCGAGGGCGGCGGAAATTCCGGCAAGCGAGTAATTGTCCCGCGTCAGCGTCCCGCGCGCCGAAATGCCGGTGATGCTCAAGGCCGAGCCGCGCTTCATGGCATCGACCAGTTTACGTTCTTGGGCGGGATCGTCCATCCACGCGCCGCCGCTCGAACCTTCATTCTTGGTGAAGAAATCGAATTTGTCGGCGCCCACCTGGGCCTGCACTTTGGCGCCCTCTTTATATTCATAACCCGGCATGACCGAGGGTTCGTTGCGGACTTTCCGCCCCGGCCAGGTCGAGATCAGGAAATATGGCGATTCGCGCGTGAAATTTGCGGGATTTGTCTGCTTGGGTTGCGAGAGCGCATAACAGAGCCGATCCGCGCCGGAACTCACCTGATAGACATACCAATCGCGAAAGGTGCCGAGCAGCTCGGGCTTTTCGTCGGCCGCAGCCGCGCTCGTGAAGCAGATGGCCAAAACCGCAAGCGAAACTGTTGCCAAGCGCATTGCAGGATTCTTTCGATGAGGTTCACTGCATGCTTAGATCATGAATGGGGCGAGAATTTGAAGCACCCCCTCCGGCCCTGTGGGCGTTCAGGCGGAAATCGCCTTGCGATTTCTATTCGCCCTCAATCCCCCGTAAAAACGGGGGAGGAAAGTTATTTGCGGAGGATGGGTTTGCCCCAGCGAGCAGTCGGAGGAACTTGCGCGGCTCCGCCGGGCCGCAATGGCCGTTCGGCGAAATGGGTGAGGCTTAGCAGGCGGTCATACATCACAATCGCGCCAGCCATGCCAACATTGATGGAAAAACGGGTGGGAATCTTCACCACATGGCGGCAGCGCGCGAGGATCGGTTCGGACAGGGACAGCCGCTCCGAACCGAAAATATAGGCAGCGCGCAAGGGATGGCGAAAGCTCGGCAACAGCGTGGCATCTTCGGTGATTTCGACGCCGACCAGTTCGCAGCCTTGGGGCAAGCGCAATTCATCGGCGGAAGCAAATTGATACACCGGCAGAGCGCGCGGCGCATCGGACGTATCGGAGATGGCGTCCGAGAGCTTCACGCGCCCGGCCACGGTGAAGAAGAAGCTCGCCCCGAAAGCATGCGCGATGCGCAACAGATTGCCGAGATTCATCGGTTTGGAAAGCCCGTCCGTGCCCACGGCAAAATAGCCACGCATGGTTGCTGTGCTCATAGTTTTGGTAGTAACGGCGGATGTGAGAGGAACAATGTCAAGCAGCTCGTGGAAAGACAGACCCCCACCCGAAAACGCGTTCCGCGTTTTCGGCCTCCCCGCAAGGGGAAGGCGGAACTCTGAGCAATGAGCAATCCTGTTTTGGTAGAGGTTACGCGCGGTGGGCGGGTGGAAAGCGTGCATCGCGGAACTGTCGCGGTGTCCGAGGCGGGCGGGCGCTTGCGGCTTGCGCTCGGCGGCGTCGAGACACCGGTGTTTCCACGCTCGGCATTGAAGCCTATCCAAGCCGTACCACTGATCGAATCCGGTGCCGCGGAAGCCTTCGGCGTTACGGATCAGGAGATCGCGCTTGCCTGCGCGTCCCATTCCGGCGAGCCGCAGCACACGTTGAGAATTGCGGCTTGGCAGAAGCGGATAGGCTGTTCGGCCGCTGACCTTGCCTGCGGGCCGCACCGGCCGATTCACGAGCCGACGGCCAATGCGATGATCGCCAAAGGCGAGATGTGGACACCACTGCACAATAATTGTTCGGGCAAGCATACGGGATTCATGACGCTCGCGCGCGGATTGGGCGGTGCGGTCGCCGGTTACGAAAAACCGGAGCATCCGGTTCAGCGCGCGGTCGAGAAGACTCTCGCGGAGATGGCCGGCCTGTCGGGGCCGCTGCCTCATGGAATCGATGGCTGCACGGTGCCCAATTTCGCCGTGCCGCTCTTGGCGCTCGCGCGAGCGGCGGCAAACTTCGCCGACCGTACCAAGCTGCCGGGTGCGCGCGCGAAAGTGTGCGCGCGAATCGTCGCCGCCATGATCGCGTATCCCGAACTGGTCGCGGGCAGCGGTCGCGTCTGCACCAATCTGATGCGGCAAAGCGGGAATATCGCGGTGAAGACCGGCGCGGAAGGCGTCTATATTGCCATCCTTCCCGCGCTTGGCTTGGGGATGGCGCTGAAGATCGACGACGGCGCCACGCGGGCGGCGGAAACCGCCATGGCTACCGTATTGATCGCATTGGGCGCGGTGCCGGATGCCGGATGTGCGCGCGAGCTTGCCCTCGCCGCCGTTCTCAACACCCGCGGCGTCGCCGTGGGCGAGCGCCGCGGGTGCGCAGATTTATTTGGCTGAAGCCGTGCTTCCCGGCGCGTAAGGCTGCACCTCGTTGACGAAACAGCTTAAGCGCCCGAGCGCAGGCGCCCGATAGCTCACCCGATCCCCGGGCTCCAGGCAACCGAGATTGGTCTTTGTGATGAATCGTAGCGCCAGGATCGGATCGACCGAGAGCTGGATGCAACCGCCGCTCAGCTTGACGATGAAACGCTGATTGGTGCGATCGGTGACGACGAGTGTGCGGTCATCGAGAGCGTTCCAGCTCCAGATGCGGTTGTTCTGGAGGCAGACTGCGGGGCTCGCGCTCTGGGGGGCTTGCGCGGCTGCGGTGGTGAGCGAAGCGAAGAGCGCCAGCACAGCCGATGCCTTCGCGGCGGACTTATCCATGGGTGGGTGCCCCAGGCGCGCCGGCTTCAACGCCGGCGATCGAGCAGTTGACAAAGCCCAGGCCTGGAGACGTCACGCCGAGAATGTCGTCGTCGTAAATACAGCGGAGATTGCTCCAACTGCGGAAGATCAGGACGGCATCGGGATAAGTGAGCCCGGTACACGCGCCGCGCATGTGCACGGTGTAGCGTTTCTGGCTGATGTCGGTGACCGCGATCGTGTGGTCATCGATCACGTGCCAACTCCAGATGCGGTTGTGCTGCAGACAGACGTCATTTGGTGCCGCGAGCACCGGTCCAGCAATCGTCGCGGCGATCAGGGCGAGGCTGCAAATGGCTTGTAATTTCATATCTTTGTCCTCGGAACGGGACCCCTCCTTCCGGATTGTAACGTAGCACGAACAGCACCGTTCCGGCAGGGCTTGCGCCAAGGCCGACGGGCGGCGATGTTTGGACTTTACGGGGGGACAAAATGTCGATTCTGGGCTGGATTTTCTTAGGCTTGATCTCGGGTTTCATCGCCAGCCGCGTGGTGAACAAACGCGGCGAAGGCTGCATCCTGAACATTACGCTTGGTATCGTCGGCGCGCTTGTCGGCGGCTTCATCTTCACCGGCATCGGTGGGCATGGCGTGACCGGATTCAATTTATATTCGATGATTGTGGCGGTCGTCGGCGCCATCGTGGTGCTGCTGATCTACCACGCGATCACCGGTCGCCGCGGCTTGCGGTAGGGGAAACGTTGCCCCCTAGAGGGTCCCTCCAGAGGGGGACGGTTATGTCTGTGCGCGCCATTTAAAAAACGCGATTCCAGCCCACAATCCTTCCAGGATTCCGAACGGCCAGGTACCGGCCAGGAAGGCGTAAGCGGAAGCCGCAATGCAGCAGACTGCCATACCGAAGGTGTACCACGGGCTTTTCTTTTCGAGCGCGTAGCATGCAACCATGATGGTAAGCGCAATCACGCCGAACAGCGTGAGCGTGTCGAAGCGCATGTTACGCTTTCGCCGGCTGGGCGAACTGAGCGATTGCCCCCCTACCGTCCGCCTTCGCTGCGAACGCAGCTTCGGCGGCCACCGTGCCCCACAAGGGGGGAAGGAAAGGTGGCCGCGGCGTCATTCTGCGGCAGTTTTGGGGAGGTATATTTCCGAGCCGGACTCGCGGAATTCGGCCGCCTTTTTCGCCATGGCTGCGCGAATGTCTTCCGCGGAGAGGGCATAATCGCGCACTTCCTGGCTGATCTTCATGGAGCAGAATTTCGGCCCGCACATCGAGCAGAAATGCGCCACTTTGGCGCCGTCCGCGGGCAGCGTCTCATCATGGAAAGCTTCCGCGGTCTCGGGGTCCAGAGCGAGGGCGAATTGATCGCGCCAGCGGAACTCGAAACGCGCTTTGGAGATGGCGTCGTCCCATAGCCGCGCCGCGGGATGGCCTTTCGCCAGGTCGGCGGCGTGGGCGGCGATGCGATAGGCAATCACGCCGGCTTTGACATCGTCGCGGTCGGGGAGCCCGAGATGCTCTTTTGGCGTCACGTAGCAAAGCATGGCGGTGCCGAACCAGCCGATCATGGCCGCGCCGATGGCCGACGTGATGTGGTCGTAGCCCGGCGCGACATCGGTGGTCAGAGGACCCAGCGTGTAGAACGGGGCCTCGTCGCAAGCCTTGAGCTGCCGGTCCATGTTTTCCTTGATCTTATGCATCGGCACATGGCCGGGGCCTTCGATCATCACCTGGACATTGTGCCCCTGCGCGATGCGGTTGAGCTCGCCCAACGTCTCCAGCTCGGCAAACTGCGCAGCGTCATTGGCATCGGCCGTCGAACCGGGGCGAAGACCGTCGCCGAGCGAGAAGGAGACGTCATATTGCGCAAGGATGGCGCAGATCTCCTCGAAATTCGTGTAGAGGAAATTCTCTTTGTGATGGGCGAGGCACCATTTGGCGAGAATGGAGCCGCCGCGCGAGACGATGCCGGTGACGCGATTGGCCGTTAGCGGAATATGCGCAAGGCGCACGCCGGCGTGGACGGTGAAATAATCCACCCCCTGCTCGCATTGCTCGATCAGCGTGTCGCGGTAAATCTCCCAGGTCAGCTCTTCCGCGGCGCCGCCGACTTTCTCCAGCGCCTGATAGATCGGCACTGTGCCGATGGGAACCGGCGAATTGCGCACGATCCATTCGCGGATGGTGTGGATGTGGCGGCCGGTGGAAAGATCCATCACGGTGTCGCCGCCCCAGCGGATCGACCACACCAGTTTTTCCACTTCTTCGGCAGCGCCCGAAGTGACAATGGAATTGCCGATATTGGCGTTCACCTTGGTGAGGAAATTGCGGCCGATGATCATCGGCTCGGTTTCGGGGTGGTTGATGTTGGCCGGAATGATGGCGCGGCCGCGCGCGACTTCGTCCCGCACGAATTCCGGGGTCATCACCCGCGGAATGGTGGCGCCGAAACTCTCGCCGTCCACCAGTGCCGAGCTGCCGAGATTTTCGCGCAGCGCGATATATTCCATCTCTTTGGTGATGATCCCCGCGCGCGCATATTCGAGTTGCGTGACGCGCTTACCCGGTTGGGCGCGGAGCGGCTTGCGGTTGCCACGGTCGAACTGAGGCACGGATAAGAGCTCGCCGGGTTTGAGCCCGTCGTCTTCGGGGCGGCGCAGGCGGCCTTGATATTCTTCGGCATCGCCCCGCGCGAGAATCCATTCGCGGCGGAGCGGCGGAAGACCCTCGCCAATGTCGAGCTTCGCAGCATTATCCGTATACGGACCGGATGTGTCGTAGAGCTTGAGCGGGGTTTCGCCGCCGGAGAGCGCCACTTCGCGGAAGGGTACGCCTTGGACATAAACCTTGCGCGAGCCCGGCAGCGGCCCACGCGTGATCTGTTCGTTCGAGGGCGCGGCGTTGCGGATTGGCTTGTTCATGGCGGCCCTTCCTCCGTCTCGTTGTTCGGTGGAACGGCGGCGCGAGAGTCGCGCCGTCCCTCCCTCCGCCGGTGCTAACCGGATCAGGTTCAAAGGGACTCGGGGCCACAGCCCGATCTCAGTCCGTCGCCGTGCTGGACGGCAAAGGACGCCCCTGGGACTGCGCGGATGTTGGGCTATAGCGGCGGGTATTGCAAGGTGGTGGACCCCCTCCACCGGCTTCGCCGGCACCTCCCCCGCAAGAACGGGCGAGGAAAACCGGAATTGCGTTGGAGAACTGTGGCGGACAATATTATGGCATTCACAGAAGGTCAGTCCGATGTCCGAAACCGTCATTCCCGTCCGCGAAGAGTGGAAGAGGCGCGGCACTATCGATGCCGCCAAATATGAGCAGCGTTATCGGGATTCGATCGCGGACCCCAACGCGTTTTGGGGCGAAGAGGCGCGCAAGCTCGACTGGATCAAGCCGTTCACGGCGGTCAAGGATACGTCTTTCCGCATCCATGATTTTCACATCAAGTGGTTCGCCGACGGCACCCTGAACGTTTCGGTCAATTGCATCGACCGGCATTTGCCGAAGCGCGCGGAGCAGACGGCGATCATCTGGGAGGGCGACGATCCCGACAACTCACGCCGCATCAGCTATGCCGAGCTGCACCGGGAAGTTTGCCGTTTCGCCAATGTGCTGAAGGCAAACGGGGCCAAGCGCAGCGACCGCATCACCATCTATCTGCCGATGATCCCGGAAGCGGTTTACGCGATGCTCGCCTGCGCCCGCATCGGGGCGATCCATTCGGTAGTGTTCGCCGGATTTTCCCCTGACAGCCTCGCCGGCCGCATCCTGGATTGCAAAAGCGAGATCGTTGTCACCGCCGATGAAGGCGTACGCGGCGGAAAGCCGGTGCCGCTCAAGCGCAATACCGACGTCGCGCTCACCCAATGTCCGGGCGTTAAGCGCGTCATCGTGGTGCAGCGCACCGGGGCGAAAGAGCCGATGCATGCCGGCCGCGACGTCTGGTATCACGAGGAAGCGGCGAAAGTCTCCGACCGCTGCGAGCCCGAGGAAATGGGCGCGGAGGACCCGCTCTTCATCCTCTACACGTCAGGTTCAACGGGTAAGCCGAAAGGCGTGCTGCACACCAGCGGCGGCTATCTCTGTTATTGTGCATTCACCCACAAACACGTGTTCGATTATCACGACGGCGATATCTATTGGTGCACCGCGGATGTCGGCTGGGTCACGGGGCACAGCTATATTGTCTATGGTCCGCTGGCGAATGGCGCCACCACAATGATGTTCGAAGGGATTCCCAATTATCCCTCCACGTCGCGTTTCTGGGAGGTGGTCGATAAGCACAAGGTGAACATTTTCTACACCGCGCCGACGGCGATCCGCGCGCTGATGCGCGAAGGCGAGGCGCCGGTGAAAAAGACCAGTCGCAAATCCCTGCGTGTGTTGGGAACGGTCGGCGAGCCGATCAATCCGGAAGCCTGGCTGTGGTATTACCGCGTGGTTGGCGAGTCACGCTGCCCGATCGTTGACACCTGGTGGCAGACGGAGACCGGCGGGATTTTGATCTCGCCGCTGCCGGGCGCGACCGATTTGAAGCCGGGCTCGGCGACGAAGCCGCTCTTCGGCATCCGCCCCGCCATCGTCGATCAGGGCGGAAGCGTTCTGGAACGTGTGTGCTCGGGTAACCTTGTGATCCTGGATTCGTGGCCGGGGATGATGCGTTCGGTCTACGGCGATCACCAGCGCTTCATCGACACCTATTTCAGAACCTACCCCGGGATGTATTTCACCGGCGATGGCTGCCGGCGCGATGAGGACGGCTATTATTGGATTACCGGGCGGGTTGACGATGTGATCAATGTCGCGGGCCACCGTCTCGGCACGGCGGAAGTGGAATCGGCGCTGGTCGGCAATCTTCAAGTTGCGGAAGCGGCTGTGGTCGGCTTTCCCCACGACATCAAGGGCCAGGGCATCTACGCCTATGTCACGCTGAAAGTCGGCGTCACCCCGTCGGAGGCGCTGGAGAACGAGCTGAAGCAATGGGTGGGAAGGCAGATCAGCCCGATTGCGCGGCCCGATCTGATCCAGTTCGCGCCGGGTTTACCCAAGACGCGGTCGGGCAAGATCATGCGGCGGATCCTGCGCAAGATCGCGGAGAACGACATCGCCCATGTCGGGGATACGTCAACGCTGGCCGATCCGTCGGTGGTCGACGATCTGGTGAAGAACCGGAAGAGCGCGGGGTGACTCGGGCGCGGCGCGTACACCCCCCGATCCTAACTCAGGGAGGGTCGGAATTACTGGGTGTTGTCTGTGGGGTTGGTGTTCGCCGGGGCGGTACTCGCGGGTGCGGTGTTCACGGGTGCGGTGTTCACGGGCGCAGTGTTTAGGGCCGTGGTGTTGACGTCGGTGGTGCTGGCCGGAGGGTAATTCAGACCAATATCGACGCGTCCGGCCGGCCATGTAATCGTACCATGAAAATCGAGCACCATCAGGACGATGACCGCGGCCGCCACGGTGCACAAAATGCCAAGCAGAAACATGAAAAACAGCGACAACGGCCGGCTGCGCCTTCTCTCGACGGGAACCGGAACTTCACGGACTTCGCGAATTTCGGCCATGGTATTCTCCACCAATCTCGCCAAGAAAGAACGCGCCTGGCAAAGCCTCGGTTCCGGTCTAAGCCGGAGGCACCGGACTGTCCTGGGCTATAATATTTGAATCGGCAGCCGCGTCAGCGGACGGTATGCGCGCCGGAGCGGCCAACAGGAAAGTTGCGATCACCGCCAACAAAAGCGCACCGATCAAAGCTGTAAGCCAAGTAGGGGCTGCGGCGTCGTGCGTTCCATTCCCTTCACTCAATTCGGCCATCACGGCCTCCCGAAGAATTTCTCATAGAGGAAACGCCAAGTTGGAAAGCATTGTTCCACCCGTGAACAGCCAAGCCTGAGATGAATTGTCACAGGTTGAGATGCAGATAATCCGCTCCCTCTTCCTACCGCTCGGGCTGCGACAGCTCTGTTGTCGCTGAGTCGCCCTCGACCCCCAACAAAGGGGAGAGGGTTATTTGGCGTAGCTGTCCATGGCTTTTGCGAGCGTAATGTCCTTTTCCGTGACACCGTCGGCGTCGTGCGTGGATAGAGTCACGTCCACGGTTTTGTAGACATTCGACCATTCGGGGTGATGGTCTAGCTTTTCGGCAAGGAGCGCCACCCTCGCCATGAAGCCGAAGGCCTGGTTGAAATCGGCAAAAACGAATTTGCGCGCGATGGCATCGCGGCCCGAAACCTCGCGCCATTCCTTTAACGGCGCGAGCGCCTGTTTGCGTGCAGCTCCTTCGAGTTTAACCATGAATTCTCTCCTTTCGCGTTCTTTGCCATTATAGACGATGGATTGGACCGAAGCAGAAGCGCCTGCGCTCGACGATATCGAGGGTCTGGCGCGCGAGGCTTTCGCGAATTTGCCGGCGGATTTTCGCGCCCTCGCCGGCGACATCGTCTTCATGGTGCAGGATTTCCCCGACCAGGACGTGATTGAGGACATGGAGCTGGAAACGGGTTTCGATATTCTCGGCTTGTTTCAAGGACCCGACCTTGCCAACCGCGGAGGCGCTCACATCTCGCATCATGCGACGATGATTTTTCTCTATCGCCGGCCGATTCTGGATTATTGGGCGGAGCATCCAGAGCCGCTGGGCCATATCGTGCGCCACGTGCTGATTCATGAAATCGGCCATCATTTCGGATTGTCCGACGGAGCCATGGAAGCGATCGAAGAAGCTTAACGCTCAGCGAGCCGGTAAGTGCGCTCCGCATGATAGATCGCGCCATTATGAGAAAGATGGCTGGAAAAAAGCACGAAATGGTCCACGGGAAAGGAGCCACTGGCAAATAGGGCATTGTGGGCGAGAAACTGCGCCACCTTGTCGCGCGGCGGGGATTTGAGCCGCGCGAGCGAGACGTGGGGCGCGAACTTGCGGGTTTCGGCGGCGAGCCCGATGCGCTGCAGTGCCGTTTCGACTTTTTTCTGCAGATGCGCGAGGGACTCGTTTGCGCGCACGCCGGCCCACAACGCGCGCGGGTTCTTGCCGCCGAATTCGCCGACGCCGGCAAGTTCCAACGCAAAAGTGGGGGCACGAATCCCAGCCAGCGCGTCGTCAATATCATGGCCGACATTTTCATCGACTTCGCCGATGAAGCGAAGCGTCAGATGCATTTGCTCTTGGGTCGTCCAGCGAGCGCCGGCGACACCGCCTTGCAGCCCGGATAAACGCTCCCGCACATCCGAGGGAAGTTCGAGCGCGACGAAGAGGCGGATCATGGCCCTTGGGCGTCCACGTCATTGCGATCGCGAGTCGCGAAGCAATCCAGACCAACAATCCACGCACCAAACTGGATTGCTTCGGGTTGGCTAGACCGGATCATGCCGAGGCCCTGCCCAAAGGCAGCGTACGCCGGAACGCGATCACGACGGCTGCATAAAGCGCAAATCCGATGAGCGTGGCGCAGCCGAGCATGATCTCATCGTGCAGGCGCCCGATCAGCGCCGCCGCAAGCCCACCGCCGAACGCGCCCGCAAGGGCGCCGATGCCCGCCGCAGCGGCGGCAAGCAAGACGGGAATCATCGCGCGGCGAAAGCTCGCTTCGATGCGGAGCAGGCCGCGGCGGCGGCCGATCCAGGTCAGGATGCCGACATTGGTCCAGGCGCCGAACGCGGTGCCGAGCGCGACGCCGGCAATACCGAAATTGAACCCCCACACCAGGATGAGCTTGAGCGTGATGTTCACCAGGATGGCGGTGACGGTCGCGCGCGCCGGCGTCGCCGTGTCATGGCGGGCATAGAAGGTCGAGGCGACGATGCGCACGAGCGCAAACGCCGGCAATCCCACGCCATAGGCGCCAAGCGCCACTGCCGAAAGATCGGCGGCCTCGCGGTCGAAAGCGCCATGGGCAAAGATCGCCCGCATGATGAGATCCGGAATGGCGAGAAACACCACCGCGAAAGGGAGCGTCGAGAGAAGCGAGAGCACGCCGGCGCGGTTTTGCGCCGCGTCCGAGCCCACGCGATCGTTTTTCGCCAACCGTCCAGACATTTCCGGCAGCAGCACGGTGCCGAGCGCGATGCCCAGCACACCCAGCGGCAATTGATTGATGCGATCGGCGTAATAAAGCGCGGTGCGGCTTCCGGTGGGCAGAAAGCTCGCGATGACGGTGTCGATAAACGGCGCCACGACGACGCTGGCGGCACCGATGGTCACGGCGCCGAAAGCGGCGAAGAATTCCTTGATCTCCGGGGTCCAGCGCGGGCGCCCGACACGCAAAGAGAGCCCTTCGCGCGCCGCAGCCCAGAGTATGAAAGCGAGCTGCAGCACACCGCCCAAAAGGACGCCATAAGCCGCCGCATAGGCGGCGTTCGGGAAGCGCCCGGCCAATAAGAGAGTGCCGATCATCGCCAGGTTTTGGAAATTGGACCAAGCCGCCGCGGCCCAGAATTTCTCGATGGCGTTCAGCATCGCCGATAGTTGCACTGCGACGAGGGTCAGGATCAAATAGGGAAAGGTGATGCGCGAAAGACGGACGGTGAGCGCCATTTCGTCGGGGTGCGGGGCAAAACCGGGCGCTAAAAGCAAAACCACCGCCGGCATGGCGGCAAGCGCAACCACAAGGATCATCAGCTGCGCCGCGATTTGCCAGGAAAAGACGCGGTCGGCAAAGCGGGCCGCCGCCTCGCGCTCGCCTTTGACCATCAAGGCCGCGTAGCGCGGCAGAAAGGCGGGATTGATCGTGCCTTCGCCGAAAATGGCGCGAAAATAATTGGGAAACAGAAAGGCGACGACGAAGGCATCCGAGAGCACGCCTTTGCCCAATATCGCTGCCATCAGGACATCGCGAATAAATCCGGTGATGCGCGATAAGAGCGTGAAGGCGCCGACCGATAACAGCCGTCCAATCATTTTTTCATCTGCGCTTGCCGCACCAGCGCGACTGCCAGAGGCGTGATGTTCTTGACGATCACGTCGACGCCTTTGGGATTGGGATGCAGACCGTCGGGTTGAACGAGGGTGCGGTCGAGCGCCACGCCCTCGAGGAAGAAGGGATAAAACAACGCGCCGTATTTTTTCGTGAGCCTGGGGAAGACGGCGTCGAAGCGCGCGGCATAGGCTGCGCCGAAATTGCGCGGCGCCTTCATGCCGGTGAGGAGGACGGGGATGCCGCGCGCCATTAATTTGGCGAGAATAGCGTCGAGATTCTTCTCCATTTCGTCCGTGGGCAGGCCGCGCAATCCGTCATTGGCGCCCAATTCCACGATTGCGGCATTGGGCGTGCCGCCGGGGCCGCCAAGCGACCAATCGAGCCGCGCGAGCCCCCCCGCGCTGGTATCACCCGATACGCCCGCATTGATGACGCTGACGTTCAGGCCCTTGGCCTTGAGGGATTGTTGCAGCCGGTTGGGAAAATCCAAGCCAGGCGGAACCCCATAGCCCTGGGTGAGACTGTCGCCGAGCGCGAGAATCGCTACCGGCCGCTCTGCCGCACTTGCGGGAAGCGCGGAGAGCACCAACAGCGCCGCAAGAATTGTCTTGAACAGGGTTCGCATCGTCATTATCGCCTGACATCAATGCTTGAATTCGCCAAACGCCAACCGGCCCTTAAGGCAGCGCGCGCTCCGTCGCTTATGCTCGAAGATGTTCGCCTGACATTGGCGAGCGCGGCGGGGCCGGTCAACATCTTGAACGGCGTATCGGTTCGCGTCGAAGCGGGAGAAGCCGTGGCGCTGATTGGCCCGTCGGGGTCGGGAAAATCCTCGCTTCTGATGGTAGCGGCCGGCCTGGAGATGGCAACAGCCGGGCGCGTTAGTGTTGCGGGGCATGTGCTCACAGGGCTTGGCGAAGACGCGCTGGCGCGTTTCCGGCGCGAGCATGTTGGCATCGTGTTTCAGGCTTTTCATCTTGTGCCGACAATGACGGCGCTGGAAAATGTCGCCGTGCCGCTCGAGCTGCTGCATCGCCCGGATGCGTTTACGCGTGGCCGCGCCGCGCTCGAAAGCGTCGGCTTGGAACACCGGCTGTCGCATTACCCCGGGCAGCTTTCCGGCGGTGAGCAGCAGCGTGTCGCACTGGCGCGCGCCCTCGTGCACGAGCCCGAGGTGCTGTTTGCCGACGAACCGACGGGCAATCTTGACGGCTCGACGGGCGCGGTGGTGATCGATCTGCTGTTTGCCCTGAAAGCGCGCGCCAGCGCCACCTTGTTTTTGGTCACGCATGAGGAATCGTTGGCCTCCCGTTGCGACCGCATCTTGCGCATGAAGGACGGCCTGATTGTGGCGGACTCGGGCGCGGTTCCGGCATGAACAGATTGGCCCTGGCGGTGCGCTTTGCGCGGCGCGATTTGCGCAGCGGGCTCGCGGGATTCCGGATTTTTCTCGCCGCCTTGACGCTGGGCGTGGCCGCGATCGCCGGCGTGGGTTCGCTGGGCGACACGTTTCTCACCGGATTGTCCGAAAAAGGGCGCACATTGTTGGGCGGCGATGTCCGGCTGCAGCGGCTTTATCAGCCGGCGACTGCGCCCGAACGCAAGCTGCTCACCGATTTCGGAACAATCTCCGAAACGGCAACGCTGCGCAGCATGGCGACAAATGCCGCGAGCCCGGACAAGCGCGCGCTGATCGAGCTCAAGGGAGTTGATTCCGCTTATCCGCTGGCCGGGCAAGCGGTGCTTTCGCCGGCGATTTCGCTCGCGAACGCGCTCGACTGCAATGCGGGAGGATGCGGAGCGGCGGTAGAAGATGCGCTGCTCGCGCGGCTCGGAATGAATGTGGGCGGAAAGATCCGCATCGGCGACGGCGATTTCACCATTCGGGCGCGAATCGTCTCCGAACCCGACCGCGTAGCCGGTGGATTTACGCTGGGGCCGCGCGTGCTCGTCGCGCGCAACGGACTGATCCGCGCCGGGCTGGTGACGCCGGGAAGCCTGATTACCTATTCGTACCGTGTCGCATTTGCGAGCGTGGCCGCCACGCCGGAAATGCTGCGGGCCAAAATCGCCGCCGCTTTCCCGCAATCGGCCTGGCAGATCGAAGACTCCAGCAACGCGCTGCCCAATGTAAGCCGCTTTGTCGAGCAGGCGACGATGTTCTTGAGCCTCGTCGGGCTGACGGCGCTAGTGGTCGCGGGCATTGGCGCGGGCCACGCGGTGGAAGCGTTCTTGGAAGGCAAGCGCGCCACCATCGCCACGCTGAAAACGCTCGGCGCCGACGGCAAGGAGATTCTGCTGATCTATCTCTTGCAGATTGCGGCGGTCGCGGCTTTGGGCTTGGCGGCCGGCCTCGTCATCGGCGCGCTGTTCCCCTTCGCCGTGGGTTATTTTTTCGGCAATGATATTCCCGTGCCCGCGCACTACGCGGTTTATGCCGGGCCGCTGGCGCTTGCCGCGGCGTTTGGCATTCTATCAGTACTCGGATTTGCGATTCCGCCGCTGGCGCGAGCGCGCGAGATTGCCCCGGCCGGATTGTTCCGCGATCTGGTCGCGCCATCGGCAAAACAGGGGCGCTGGTGGTATCGCGCTGCTGCCGCCGTGGCGTTCGCGGGTATTGCCGCGCTTTCGGTCCTGCTCTCGCCCAACCCGCTGTTCAATTTGGGGTTTCTCGGCGGGACATTGGTAGTGCTGGTGCTGCTGCGATTGCTGTCGCTCGGTTTACGCCGCGGGCTTGAGCGCTTCACGCGCAGCCGGTCGCAGACGCTGCGCCTTGCGCTCGCCAATCTCACGCGTCCGGGCACGCCGATTGCGGGCACCATGGTGGCGCTTGGTCTGGGACTGACGCTGCTCGCGACCGTCGTGCTGGTTCAGGCAACGGTCGAAGCCGAAGTGCGGGATCAGCTTCCCTCGCGCGCGCCGAGCTTCTTCTTCATCGACATTCAGCAGAATCAGATCGCTGCGTTCACCAAACTCGTTTCCGGATTCCCGACGGCGGCGGACTTCAATGCGACGCCGATGCTGCGGGGGCGCGTGGTGAAGCTCAACGGCGTGCCTGTCGCGGAGGCGAAGATCGCCGCGGATTCGCGCTGGGCAGTGAACGGCGACCGCGCCGTGACCTATACCAGCACCAAGCCAAAGAACGCGCGTGTGGTGGAAGGGCCGGAGTGGTGGCCGGCCGATTATCGCGGATCCACGCTGGTGTCGTTCGACCGCAACCTCGCACGCGGCATGGGGCTGAAGATCGGCGATACGATCACCATCAATGTAGTCGGGCGGGACATCGATCTCCGCATCTTCAATTTGCGCGATATCGATTTCCGCACCGGCGGCATGAATTTCATTTTCACGGTCTCGCCCGGGACGATCGATCAGGCGCCGCATGTTTTCCTCTCCACTGTGCGGACCGCACCGGCGGAGGAAGAAGCGATGTTCTCGGCGGTGTCGAAAGCCTTTCCCAATGTGACGATCGTGCGGGTGCGGGATGCGCTCGCAGAAGTCGGCGAAATGCTGGCGGCGCTCGCGCGCGGGATCGAGGTGGCGAGCCTCATCACCATTCTCGCCGGCGCGCTGGTGCTCACGGGCGCGATCGCGTCGGGTCATCGAGCGCGGCTCTACGATGCGGTGGTGCTGAAAGTCTTAGGCGCGACGCGGGCAAAATTGGCCGCGGTCTATGCCATCGAGTATGGGCTGCTCGGGGCTCTTGCGGGGTTTGCCGCATTATTGATTGGAACTTTGGCAGCTTGGAGTGTTGCCAAATTTGTTCTCGACCTGCCGCTGATTTTCGCCGGACAAGCGGTGGCGTTGACAATTTTCGCGGGAGCGGCTGGGACGCTGATTCTCGGACTATCCGGAGGGTTTGTGGCGTTGGCGGCAAAACCGGCGGCCAGATTGAGGAATCCGTAGCGTCGAGAACACCCCCTCGCCTGCCTAAAGGCCTCGCCCTTCGGCACCCTCTCCCCCTTGCGAGGGCGAGGGTTTACAATACTGAGCCGATTGCCGATGGCGAGGCCGCGAGGTCTGGGCATGAAGAATTCTCGGTCCGCTTTGTTCAAGATCGCTGCGGTGTGCGGCGCCGGTTTTATGCTCGCCGGCGCGACAGGCGCGCTCACCCTCCCTAACTTCGCCCCGGACCCGACCGTCGGGTGGTTTCCGGACCGTCCCACCGGCGATGATTTCCTGCCGCCCGAATCGGGTCCCGGCCCGGTGATGTCCGATCCGGCGCACCCTTATGTGCCCAACGGCCCGGGACAGCAGCCGACCGATCATGTCGCCGATCTGACAAATCCGATTTTACAGCCTTGGGCTGCCGCCCAGATGAAGAAAGCCAACGGCGAAGTCTTGGCCGGCAAAGTGCCGTTCCAGCCGCGCGAGCGCTGCTGGCCCGGGGGCGTTCCGGAATTCGACGTGCTGCATCGCGCGGCGCCGCTTTACGTCGTGCAGTCGCCAAAGGAAGTGCTTCTGATCCAGCGCGGCGATCCCGAGATACGCCACATCTATCTGAATGTCCCGCACGCGAAAAACGTGAAGCCGTCCTGGTACGGAGAATCGGTCGGCCATTATGAAGGCGATGAGCTGGTGGTGGACACGATCGGGCAGAACGACAAGACCTTCGTTGACAATTATCGCACGCCGCACACCACGCGCATCCATGTCGTGGAGCGTTGGAAGCTGGTCGGCCAAGGGCGCACCTTGCAGGTCGCCGTCATGGTGGAAGACCCGGGCGCATTCACGACGCCGTGGCGCGCAATCCAGCGCTTCCGCCGGTTCGATGAGGGTGGCATGCTTGAAACGATTTGCGCGGAAAACAATCTGACCTATTTCGGATTTGACGTGGCGCCGCTGCCGCAGGCTGTAAAACCGGATTTTTGACAGGGTTGAGGAACCGTTACGGGGAAATATTAAAAAGTCTCCCCTTCCGGCGCTTCGCGCCACCTTCACCCACAAGGGGGAAGGATAGTTGCCGTTCAAATCGGTGTGCCTTGATGTTGCCGTCGTGAAGGCCGATATTAGGGGCGGTTTTACTCGACCTTGAGATTCTAGGAGATTTGCCAATATGGCCGACTACGACAATCGGGTTCGGAGCTACGGCGCGGCGGATATCGCCGCGGTGGATGAGGGCCTTAGGGCCTATATGCTCCGTGTCTACAATTACATGCTGGTGGGGCTGGCGTTTACTGGCTTCGCAGCGTGGTTCACGGCGAACACGCCTGCATTCGCCCAGCTTTTCTTCCGCGTGACGGCCGGAGGCTACACGCTTTCGCCGTTGGGTTGGGTGGTGCTGTTCGCCCCACTCGGCCTCGTCTTCTTCCTCAGCTGGCGCGTTCAGCGCATGAGCTTCAGCGCCGCTCAGGCGACGTTCTGGGTTTTCGCCGGGCTCATGGGGATCGGTCTGACACCCGTGCTGCTGCTCTACACCGGCGCGAGCGTGGCAGAGGTGTTCTTCATCACCGCGGCAACCTTCGGCGCGATGAGCCTGTGGGGCTACACCACCAAGCGGGACCTCTCGGGCTTTGGCTCGTTCCTGTTCATGGGACTGATCGGCATCATCATCGCTTCGCTGGTCAACATGTTCCTGCAATCGAGCATGATGCAGTGGGTGATCTCGGTGATCGGAGTGCTGATCTTCACCGGCCTCACCGCCTACGACACGCAATCGATCAAAGAGAGCTATTATGTCGGCGACGACGGCTCGGTTGCGGGCAAGAAGGCCGTTATGGGCGCGCTGCGCCTATATCTCGACTTCATCAACCTGTTCCTGATGCTGCTGCGCTTGATGGGCGACCGGCGGTAAACGCCCCCCACCCGAAAACGCGTTCCGCGTTTTCGTTTCCGGCCAGCGACAGCTCCGCTGTCGCTGATCGGCCTCCTGCCCCGCGTTGGGGAGTCGAAAAGAATCAAAAAAGCCCCGGAGGTTTTCCGGGGCTTTTTATTCTGAAACCAGCCTCAGGAGCTTGACTTCTAGGACGCGGAGCACAGCGGAAAGATCGTGCCCGCGCTTCAGCACTTGGCCGCCGGCGGCGACCACCGAATATTGACCTTGGTGGTCCCTCAATTTGGGACGTTTCTCGATCGAATAAAGCGGCATTTCGCTGGCGCGCCGGAAAACCGAGAACACAGCGACATCGCCGCGGAAGTCGATGGCGTAATCGCGCCATTCGCCGGCCATCACCATGCGGCCGTAGATATTCAGAATGCGCTTAAGCTCGTGGCGGTCGAATTTGATGCCGGCAGCCGCCTCCGCCCCCCGGGGAGTAAAATCCGAATTGGCGCCCCAGAGGAAGCTCCGTGCGGGGTGAGGCGTGTCCGCACGGCTGAAAACTATGGGATCATCGCTCATCGAACGAAGCATGGTCCGTCTCTCCAGGGCTCGCAAGAGGCTTGGTGCGCCACCTCGCCGGTAAGAACATTCCGGCGGCGATCACAGAGCCTTGATTTCACGCCACTAAAAAGCCCCATTGGCGACAAGGACGCGCCCCTTTAGGAAGCCATGTTACGCAGCGTCGGTTGGCGCGAGAGGCTCGACCGGGAGTTTGACCCAGCCCCCCAGCCCCTGCCGGACGGGTGAGCTCCGCCGACCGGCTTTCAACAACACATTATATAATTCCGGATTTCCTCTCCGGCCCTTGCAAAAGGGGCCGGATTTTTGTTTGCGCTGCACGAGCGCCCCCTGACCCGCTCCTCCATCGGGGGAGAGGGAAGAGGCTCGCAGAGGAGTGAATCGAGAAGGGCTTGCGGCGAGCAGGTGATTTTCATAAGGGAACCCGCCGCAGGATCGCTTTGAGGCGCCTGAAACGATGATAGTCATAGAAAAACTGACCAAGAATTTTGGCCCGATCGCCGCCGTATCGGGCATCGATCTCAAAGTGCCGAAAGGCGAAGTGCTGGGCTTTTTGGGTCCCAACGGCGCCGGCAAATCCACTACGATGAAGATGATCGCCGGCTATCTCACGCCGACGACCGGCCGGGTTGCGATTTGCGGGCACGACGTGGAGACGGACACCATCCGCGCGCAAGCCAAGCTCGGTTATTTGCCCGAAGGTGCACCTGCTTATGGCGACATGACTCCGCGGCAATTTCTCGCCTTCATAGCTCGCGTGCGCGGGTTCGCCGGCGCGGAAGCGAAGAAGCGTGCGGCAAGAGCGGCGGCCCTCACCGAGCTTGAACCGGTAATGCAGCAGCCGATCGAGACGCTGTCGAAAGGCTTCAAGCGCCGGGTGGGTCTTGCGCAGGCGATTCTGCACGATCCGCCGGTGCTGGTGATGGACGAACCGACCGATGGGCTCGATCCCAACCAAAAGCACAGCGTGCGCAATCTCATCCTCGCCATGGCGGCGGAAAAAGCGATCATCATCTCGACTCACCTGCTGGAAGAAGTGGAAGCGGTTTGCACACGCGCGGTGATCATCGACCGCGGCCGGGTCGTGGCGGATGGGACACCGGGGAATCTGCTGGCGCGTTCGCGCTACCATAATGCGGTGAGCGTCTCATTGCCGCAGGGACAAACGAGCGCGGCAAAGACCGCCTTGCAGGGGCAGGAAGGGGTTGCTTCGGTTGAGGAAACCGGCCGCCATGACGGCCTGGTGACACTGACCGCCTATCCGCGCGGAAACGAACTCATCATCGAGCGCATCAGCGCCTTGGCCGCCTCGGAGAGATGGGATGTAAAGGAGCTTTACGCCGAGGCCGGACGGCTGGACGACGTGTTCCGTGCGATCACCACGCCGGACGCCGAGCGCGTGAAGGAAAGGACGAGGGCCGCGGCATGAGACCCGTCGCAGCGATTTTCAAGCGCGAGTTTGCTGCCTATTTTGCCACGCCGCTCGCCTATGTCTTCATCGTCATCTTCCTGCTCGCGATGGGATCGTTCACCTTTTATGTCGGACATTTCTACGACAATGGCGTTGCCAATCTGTCGGTCTTCTTCGGCTATCATCCCTGGCTCTATCTTTTCCTGGTGCCCGCCGTGGGCATGCGCCTATGGGCGGAAGAGCGGCGGCTGGGGACGATCGAATTGCTGCTCACGCTGCCGGTGCCGATTTGGGCCAGCGTGCTTGGCAAATTCCTTGCCGCTTGGGCTTTCACCGGTGTCGCGCTCGTTTTCACCTTTCCGATCTGGATCACGGTCAATTATCTCGGCAATCCGGATAACGGCGTGATCGTCGCGAGCTATATCGGCAGCTTCCTGATGGCCGGAGGGTATCTCGCGATTTCGGCGGCGATATCGGCTACCACCAACAATCAGGTTATCGCCTTTGTGGTCAGCGTCGTCGTCTGCTTCCTGTTCACCATTTCGGGCGCCCCACTGGTGCTGGATGTGTTCCAGGCCTGGGCCCCGGTCGTCCTAGTAAATACGATTTCCGGCTTCAGCTTTCTCACCCATTTCCAGGCGATCTCTACGGGCGTGATCGATATTCGCGACCTGATCTATTTCGGCTCGCTGATTGCCTTGTTCCTGGCCGTGAATGTCGTGCTGGTCGATCTTAAGAAGTCGAACTGATGAAGACGCTATCCCATAGGGCCTACGCGCTCTCCGCCATCGCGCTCGCCATCGTGTTGTTCGTGGCGGTCAACATCGTCTCTAATGCGTGGCTCGGCACCGCGCGCGTCGATCTTACGGAAAACGGGCTTTATACCGTTTCCTCCGGCACCAAGGCGACGCTGGCCAAATTGCAAGAGCCGGTGACGCTGCGCTTCTATTTCTCGCGCCAGCCGGCTTCGGCTTATGCGCAGGTCGTTTCCTACTCGACGCGCGTGCGGGACCTCCTCCAGGAATATTCCTCGCTGGCGCACGGCAAGCTCATTGTGCAGGAAATCGATCCCGCGCCGTTCACACCGGCCGAAGACGACGCCGTCGCGCAAGGCCTGACCGGAGCGCCCACCCAGGAAGGCGACAATGTCTATTTCGGCCTGGTAGGCACCAACACGCTGGCCGGCCATGAGGTGATCCCGTTCTTCGATCAAGCGCGCGAGGAATATCTCGAATACGATCTCACCTCTCTGGTCTACAGACTATCGCTGCCGCAGAAACCCAAGCTTGGGGTCATCTCGTCGCTGCCGCTCGAAGCGGGCGCGGGCGGGTTGCAAGCCGCCTTGCAGGGGAATTCGCAGCCTTACGTCTTTTATCAACAGCTCCGTGACGTCTTCGACATCCAGACGCTCGATCCGATGAGCACGGATCGCATTCCCGCCAGCGTTTCGACGCTTCTGGTCGTGCATCCGGCCGATTTCAGTCCCTCGGTGCAATACGCGATCGATCAGTTCGTGCTGAAAGGCGGCCACGCGATCGTCTTCGTCGATCCGTTGTCGGAAAGCTCGGTCCAGCAGGGGCCGGGAATCCAGGATCAGGGCGATAAATCGAGCTCGACGCTGGGCCCGCTTCTGACCGCCTGGGGTGTCGATTACGATCCCACCAAGGTGGTGACCGACGCCGATCTCGCGCAACCGGTGCAATATGGCGGCGCTGCGGGTCAGCCGCAGGTGATCGATTATATTGCCTGGCTTCGTTTGACTAAGGCCAATTTCGACAGCAGCGATCCGATCACCGCCAATCTGCAGACGATCAATGTGGCAAGCGCGGGCGCGCTGAAGCCGCACCAAGGCGCCGGCACGAAATTCTCGCCGCTCTTGACCAGCTCATCGAATGCCGCGCTGCTGGATGCGATTCAGATCCGCGTAGTGCAGAATCCCTCCGACCTTCTGCGCCGCTTCGAACCGACAGGCGCCAAATTCGTGATTGGCGCGCGGATTTCGGGCGCGGCAAAGACGGCGTTCCCGAATGGCCCGCCGGCAGCCGCTGCCAAGCCCGCTGCGGATTCGGCGGCTGCGCCGAAAGCCGATGCCGCTCAACTGCCCGCGCAAGTGAAGGAAGCCAAGAACATCAACGTGGTTCTCTTCGCCGACAGTGATCTTCTGGATGACCGCTTCTGGGTGCAGGTGCAGAATCTTCTCGGCCAGCGCGTGGCGGTTCCTTCGGCCGATAATGGCGCGCTGGTGATGAATGCGGTCGAGAATATGATGGGGTCGAACGACCTGATTTCGCTCCGCACCCGGGAAAGCTCGGCGCGGCCCTTTGTGGTGGTGAACCAGATTCGCCGCGATGCGGAGAGCCGCTTCCTTTCGGAAGAGCAGGCCCTGCAGGAAAAGGTCACAACGACCGAAGCGAATTTGCGCGCGCTGCAAGGCCAAAACCAGCAGAACGCTTCGGGCGCCGTGATGCTTTCCAAGGACCAACAGGCGCAGATCGAGAAATTCCGCCGCGACCTCGTCCAGACTCGCGCAAGCCTTCGCCAGGTCCAGGCGAATTTGCGGCAGAATGTCGAGCGGCTCGGCAGCACGCTCGCGTTCTTGAACATCGCGGCCATCCCGATGCTGATCGGGGCGGCGGCGATCGGGCTTTCCTTCTTGAGAAGACGCCGGCGCGTTCGCGCGAGAGGATTGTGACATGACTGATGCAACGGCCATCCTGCGTTGGGATCCCAAGCGGCGAAATCTCGGAATTCTTGGCGCCGTAACCGCATTGGCCGTCATTCTCGCAATCGTCGCGGTGGTGCAGCAGGCGCGCTCGCTCGCGCCGAAATTCGAGCAGCGGCCATTCTTCCCCGGCCTTGCCGATCGTGTCAGCCAGTTGAGCGAGATCACGGTGACGAGCAAAAGCGGCAGTTTCCATTTGCGGCTCGCGCAAGGAAGATGGGTGATTCCCGAACGCAATTCCTTCCCCGCCGATGCTGCACAGGTGCATGCCGCGGCCCTCGGCCTGGCCGATCTCACCGTGCTGGAGCCCAAGACCCAACGCCCCGATTGGCTCAATTATGTGGGATTGAGCGCGCCCGACAAAGGCGGCGATGCGGTCGATGTGAAGCTGTCCGATAGCGCAGGCAAATCCATGGGCGAATTGCTCATCGGCCATACCGCAGGCGCAGCCGATGAGCTCGGACGTTCGACGCTGTATGTCCGGCGCCCGGACGAAACACAATCCTGGCTCGCGCGGGGAAGCTTGGCGCTGAAGCCGAATGTCGCTGACTGGCTGGATCGCGGCGTCGTCAATATCGCCCGCGACCGGGTCAAGGGTGCCACCATCACGCCGGCCGCCGGCCCAGCCTATACACTGGCGCGCGATTCGAAGGATCAGCCCGATTTCAAGCTGCTCGACATGCCGGCGGGACGCGCGCTGTCCTTCGACGGTTCGCCCGACGGCGTGGTCGGCGCGATCACCGGATTTACCTTTGACGATGTCGCCGAGCCCGATCAGTTCGATTTCAGCAAAGCGCCGCAATCGGTGACACACACCTTCGACGGTTTGGATGTGACGGTGAAAGTGGCGGCGAAGGGCAACGAGCATTGGGCCGCGGTGTCGGCGAGCGGCACCAATCCGATGACGCAGACCGAGGCGGGCGCCATCAATGCGCGGCTGAGCGGCTGGGCGTTCAAGCTTCCGGACGACAAGGTGCAGCAATTTCTAGCCGCGCGCGAGACGCTGCTGAAGCCGCTGGATACGCCGGGTAAACCGGCCGACAAGAAGTAAGCCCCCGTTATTGCGAGCGTGGTTCGCGCGAAGCAGTCCAGCTTTCCTCTGAGTTATTCGCGCGCACGGCCAAGTGACTCTGGATTGCCGCGGCCCGCTTCGCGGGCCTCGCAATGACCATAAGTATCGGGTATCAGCTACACCGGCGTTTGGGGTGTGCGTAGACGGTGGCGGAAAAGCCGGTTTTCCTGACCAATCTCTGGTACATGGCGGGACTCTCGAAGTCCTTGAAGCCGCGCGCCATGCGCCGCGAAATGCTCTGCGGCGAGCCGGTGCTTTTGGGACGCGGAGAGGACGGCAGAGTCTTTGCCCTGCGCGATATTTGTCCGCATCGGGCAGCGCCGCTGTCGGCCGGGCGATTCAAGCGTGGCGAAGTGGAATGCCCTTATCATGGCTGGCGCTTCACGCCGGGCGGCCAATGCGCACATATTCCCTCGGTCCTGCAGGACCAGAATATCGAGATCGGCCGGATTCGTGTGCAGAGTTATCCCTGCCGCGAACAGGACGGCTTGATTTGGGTTTATTTTGACGCCAATCCGAAGCTCGATGCGCTGCCCATTCTCGATCCGCCGGTGATTCCCGTCGCTACCGCAGACGGCCACGCAATCCCGCGTTTCGTCGAGTCGCAGATTTTCCCCTGCGAGGTCGATCATGCGGTGGTCGGCTTAATGGATCCGGCACACGGTCCCTTCGTCCATCGCGCCTGGTGGTGGCGCAGTGAAGCTTCGATTCATCCCAAGGCGAAGCATCACGCGCCGTCCGTTCGCGGCTTCACCATGGTCCATCACAGGCCGTCATCCAATTCCTTCGCCTACAAAATCCTCGGGGGCGATGTTTCGACGGAAATCCGCTTCGAACTGCCGAGCCTGCGGTTTGAGCACATCCGCGTCGGCAAGCGCGAAGTGCTGGGCTTCACCGCGGTCACCCCGCAGGATGCGGAGCATACGAAAGTCACGCAAGTGTTCTATTGGACGGCGCCTTGGCTTGCCGCGGTGAAGCCGTTTTTTCGTCCCTTCGCGCGCGCCTTCCTGGGGCAGGACCGGCGGATTGTGGAGTTGCAGAACGAGGGCCTGAAATTCGCGCCGCCTCAGATGCTGATTCAGGACGCCGATGTCCCGGCGATATGGTACCACCGGCTCAAGAAAGCATGGTCGGAATCGGTGGACACGGGTAAGCCCTTCGTCAACCCGGTCCAGGAGCGCACGCTCCGCTGGCGAAGCTAATGCCTCGGCGGAACGACATCCATAGCATCATGATCATCGGCGCCGGTCCGATCGTGATCGGTCAGGCCTGCGAATTCGATTATTCGGGTGCCCAGGCCTGCAAGGCTCTGCGCGCCGAGGGCTACCGGATTGTGCTGGTGAATTCCAATCCGGCAACGATCATGACCGACCCAGGCCTTGCGGATGCCACCTATATCGAGCCGATCACGCCGGAATTCGTGGAAAAGATCATCGTACGCGAAAAGCTCAACGTGCCGCCCGGCCGGGTGTTCGCGCTGCTTCCTACGATGGGTGGGCAAACGGCGCTGAACACGGCGCTCGACCTTTACGAAAGCGGCGTGCTGAAGCGGCACGGCATCGAAATGATCGGCGCGCAGGCCGGCGCAATCGCGAAAGCCGAAGACCGCGCGCTGTTCCGCGAGGCCATGGAACGCATCGGCTTGGAAAGTCCGCGCTCGGTTTTTGTGCAGGACCAGAAGGGCGCGATGGAGGCGCTCGAGCGCATCGGCCTGCCGGCCATCATCCGCCCGAGCTTCACGTTGGGCGGGACCGGCGGCGGCATCGGTTACAACCGCGAAGAATTTGCCGAGCTGGCGGCAGGTGCGCTGGATGCCGCGCGTGGCCATGGAATCCTGATCGAGGAATCCGTGCTCGGCTGGAAGGAATACGAGCTGGAAGTGGTGCGCGACAAACGCGACAACGCCATCATCGTTTGTTCGATCGAAAATGTGGATCCGATGGGCGTGCACACCGGCGACTCGATCACGGTGGCGCCGGCACTGACCCTTACCGACAAGGAATATCAGCGCATGCGCACTGCTTCGATTGCGGTGTTGCGCGAGATCGGCGTCGAAACCGGCGGCTCGAACGTGCAGTTCGCGATCAATCCGGCGGACGGGCGCATGCTCATCATCGAGATGAATCCCCGTGTCTCACGCTCATCCGCGCTCGCATCGAAGGCGACAGGTTTTCCCATCGCGAAAGTCGCGGCAAAACTCGCCGTCGGCTACACGCTTGACGAGCTGACCAACGACATCACGCAAGTGACTCCGGCGTCGTTCGAACCGACCATCGATTATATCGTGACGAAAATTCCACGCTTTGCATTCGAGAAATTTCCCGGCGCCGAACCTATCCTCACGACCTCGATGAAATCGGTTGGTGAAGCGATGGCGATCGGCCGCACCTTCGCGGAATCGCTGCAAAAGGCGCTGCGTTCGCTGGAAACCGGGCTTGCGGGCCTCGACGAGATCGCCATCCCCAATCTCGGCCAGGGCGACGATTCCAATGCCGTCCGCGCCGCTTTGGGCCGGCCCACGCCCGACCGGCTGCGGATTGCCGCCCAGGCCCTGCGCTTGGGGATGCGCGAAGACGAGCTCGCGCGTATCACCGGCTATGATCCATGGTTCATCGCCGAAATCGCCGAGATCGTCCGTACCGAGAATGTCGTCCGGCAATCCGGATTGCCCAAGGATGCCGACGGCTTGCGGCGCTTGAAAGCAATGGGCTTTTCGGACGCGCGGTTGGCGGTGCTCGCAGGACTCAAGGAGGCGCATGTTGCGGCCATGCGCATGGCCGCATCGGTCCACCCCGTATACAAGCGCATCGATACCTGCGCGGCCGAATTCGCCGCCCTTACCTCCTATATGTATTCGACTTACGAATCGCCCTCCGGCGGCGAGGTCGCGTGCGAGGCCAAGCCTAGCGACAGGCGTAAGGTCATCATTCTCGGCGGCGGGCCAAATCGCATCGGTCAGGGCATCGAATTCGATTATTGCTGCTGCCACGCCTGCTACGCGCTTTCCGCGTGCGGCTTCGAAACCATCATGATCAATTGCAATCCGGAAACGGTCTCGACCGATTACGACACCTCCGACCGGCTTTATTTCGAGCCTTTGACCGCCGAGGACGCGCTGGAGATCATCCGCGTCGAAGCGAGCAAGGGCTCGCTTGCCGGCGTCATCGTGCAGTTCGGCGGCCAGACGCCGTTGAAGCTGGCAGCACCTTTGGTGCGCGCGGGCGTTCCCATCCTCGGCACCTCGGCCGACGCGATCGATCTGGCCGAGGACCGCCAGCGCTTCCTCGAGCTTCTGAACGAACTGAAGCTGAAACAGCCGAGAAACGGCACCGCGCGCGATATCGACACTGCTTTGAACGTCGCGCGCGGGATCGGCTATCCCGTGATCCTGCGCCCCTCCTATGTATTGGGCGGGCGCGGCATGATCATCGTCGCCGACGAACCGGCGCTGAAAAGCGCGCTGCAGTCGGGCGAGCTGTTCCGTATCTCCGGCGACAATCCAGTGCTGATCGACGGCTTCCTGCAGCATGCGATCGAAGTTGATGTCGATGCGATCGCCGACGAGGCGGGCCAAGTGTTCATTGCCGGCATCATGGAGCATATCGAGGAAGCCGGAATCCACTCCGGCGATTCCGCTTGCGCACTCCCGCCACATTCGCTCGACGCGGTAACTATTGCCGAATTGGAGCGGCAGACGGTCGCGCTTGCGCGCGCGCTCCAAGTCCGCGGCCTGATGAATGTGCAATATGCCATTCAGAACGGCGAAATCTTCGTTCTCGAAGTCAATCCGCGCGCCTCGCGCACGGTGCCCTTCGTTGCCAAGGCGATCGGTCTTCCGATTGCCGGGATTGCCGCGCGCGTAATGGCCGGCGAGCGTCTCGCGCAATTTTCGCTGAAGCGCGCAACCAAAGCCCATGTCGCGGTCAAGGAGGCGGTGCTTCCCTTCGCGCGCTTTCCCGGCGTCGACACCATTCTGGGCCCGGAAATGAAATCCACCGGCGAGGTGATGGGCCTCGACAGCGATTTCGGCCGCGCCTTCGCCAAGAGCCAAATCGGCGGCGGCACCAGGCTGCCGCTGTCCGGCGCGGTCTTCATTTCCGTCAGGGATGCCGACAAGCCCGACGCCACCGGCCCCGCAGCTCAGCTCATCGCCATGGGATTCAACATCGTCGCCACACGGGGCACAGCCAAATCGCTTCAGGCGGCGGGCCTTCCGGTCCGGATTATCAACAAGGTCATGGAGGGCCGGCCGCATATCGTGGACGAAATGAAAAACGGCGACATTTCCCTTGTTTTCAACACCACCGACGGCGCCCAAGCCCTGGCCGATTCGGCGTCCATCCGGAAAACCGCGCTCCAGCTTAAGATTCCTTATTGCACGACTATGGCGGGAGCTGCGGCCGTAACCCAGGCTATTCACTCGCTGAAGACCGGCTCCCTTGAAGTCGCCTCCCTCCAGTCTTATGCTTGATCGCTGGTCTTGAGCCTTAAAGGCGCCGGAAACGGTGACCAAATCTCAAGCGTTTAGTTCAAGCGTTCTGGCCCGTCCGCTCGACCGGACCGGCCGGAGCCGGGCAGTTCTGTCGAGTCAAGGTGGAGAGGATGGACCGAATTCCGATGACAGCCGCGGGCTACAAAGCCCTCGAGGACGAAATTCAGCATTTGAAGCTGGTGGAGCGCCCTGCCGTCATCAAGATGATCACGGAAGCGCGCGCTCACGGCGATCTTTCGGAGAACGCCGAATATCATGCCGCCAAAGACCGCCAGGCCTTCATCGAAGGCCGGGTGATGGATTTGGAGGACAAGCTTTCGCGCGCCGACGTGATCGACGTCTCGAAGCTCTCCGGCAAGACAGTGACATTCGGCGCCATCGTCACGCTTGCCGATGAAGACACCGAAACCAAGGTGAAATATCAGATCGTCGGCGACCTGGAGGCCGACGCTAAACGGGGAAGGATTTCGATCTCCTCGCCGATTGCGCGCGCGCTGATTGGGAAAATGGCGGGCGACACGGTTGAAGTCGCAGCGCCCGGCGGGGCGAGGTCATACGAAATCCTGAAGGTGCAATTCGCCTGATCGACCGATCATCGCCGAGGAGGGGCGTATCCTCAAAGTTGTGATAGAGTCTGGGTTCCCGCTTCTGCGGGAATGACGTCTTTGCAACGGGGAGAGCAATGCGCAACGCCCTTGCCTTGGCCGGATTCGCGGCATTTTCCCTAGCCTATTCGGAGCGCGCTGTTGCGGTGGAAATCAACGTGCTTTCCGCCGGCGCCGTGCAGGAAGCCGAAAAGGTGCTGGCCGCCGGCTTCAGAAGAATGACCGGCAATCGGGTCAACTTCACCGTGGGCACGGTGGGGCAAATCGAGGAAAGGCTGAAAAGCGGCGCGCCAGCCGATGTCATCGTAGTTTCGGCCGCTGCCCTTCAGCAACTTGACAAAGCCGGCGAAATCCGGCCGCAGGCGAGCGCCGCCTTGGGCCGCATCGGGATTGGTGTCGCCGCGAAGGAGGGCAGCGAGATTCCGGACATTTCGACTCCGGAAAAGTTCAAGGCCGCGCTGCTTAAAGCCAAATCCATTACCTACATGGACCCTGCCGCAGGCGCCTCTTCGGGCATCGCCACGGCGAAGATCATGAAGGATTTGGGAATTGCCGGCGATGTTGCGAATAAGACGACGCTCACCGAGTCGGGTTATTCGGCGGAGCGCGTAGCCAGCGGCGAAGTGGAGCTGGCGATTCAGAACGTCAGCGAAATCGTGCCGGTGAAAGGCGTCCGGCTTGCCGGACCGTTGCCTGAGCCGCTGCAGGTCTATACGCCCTATTCCGCCGGGGTGGCGGTTCGAAGCGTCCATCCCAAGGAGGCGACGGATTTCATCCGCTTCCTGATTCGGGCCGAATCGGCCCCACGGTGGAAGGAAGCTGGAATCGAGCCGGCGCATTGAGGCACCCGGCCCCCCTTGCGTCCGGCTTCGCGCTACGCGCTTTGGAGGGTTTTCGGGCGGAAATCGCGCTTGGTGATTTCCATGCGCCCTCAATCCCCAAGAGGCGGAAGGAATGTGGAGATGCGCTGTGGCGGACCCTATATATTGGCAGCCGCAACATTGGGTTCGCACCATGGCGACCATCGCGCTCGTCGATGACGACAAGAATATTCTCGCCTCCGTCACCATGCTTTTGGAGCAGGAGGGCTATCACGTCCGTAGCTATACGGATGGCGCTTCGGCCTTGACGGCGCTGAGCGCAAACCCGCCCGATCTTGCCATCCTCGACATCAAAATGCCGCGGATGGACGGGATGGAGCTGCTGCGGCGCCTGCGCCAGGCAGGGGAAATCCCGGTGATTTTCCTCACATCGAAAGACGAGGAAATTGACGAATTGATGGGCTTGAATGCAGGCGCCGACGACTATATCCGCAAGCCATTTTCGCAACGTCTTCTGTTGGAGCGGGTGAAGGCGGTGCTGCGCCGCGCGGAAGGCAAAAAAGGCGCGCAACCCGCGCCCGGCGAGGCCAAACAGATCATGGCGCGCGGAAAGCTCACGCTCGATCCGTTGCGCCACGAGTGCATGTGGGACGGCAAACCGGTGCGGCTCACGGTGACGGAGTTCCTGATCCTGCAATCCTTAGCCCAGCGCCCGGGTTTCGTGAAAAGCCGCGACAATTTGATGGACGCCGCCTATGACGATCAGGTCTATGTCGACGACCGGACAATCGATTCGCACATCAAACGCCTGCGCAAGAAGTTCAAGGCCGTGGACGAGAATTTCGATTCCATCGAAACGCTGTATGGCGTGGGTTACAGGTATAAAGAGACGTGAGGGCACTCTTCTGAACGAAAGGCCTCAATTCCAAGGGCGCGCGCAACCGGCACCCTTGCGGCCGATGAGCGCGGACCTGCTCTATCGCCCGCGGAGGCGCTTTTCCGCGCTGACGCGGCGCATTCTGTTTTTCAATGCCATCGCTCTGCTGATCCTGCTGGGCGGGGTGCTGTGGGTGCAATCCAACCGCACGGGCCTGATCGAGGAACGGATATCCGGCATACGCGATCAGGCGCTCATTATCGCGGGTGCACTGGCGGAATACACGGCCGACCCGGATCATCGCGCCGTGCAGCCTGCCCAAGCCGAGCCGCTGTTGCGCCAGCTTGTTGCTCCGACCCGTTTGCGTGCGCGCGTCTATAGCACCACCGGACGGTTGCAAATCGATACCCGCAATCTCCTTGCGCGCAATGTGGTGACCACCGCGGTTCTGCCGCCGCCGGCGTCGGCAAACCCGGTTCTCGCGTTTTTCGACCGCTCGTTCGATGCCGCCGAACATTTTTACGACGGGCTCATGGGGATACGGCCGATCTCCGATCTCGAGCCTTATTTCGAGGCCGGGCAAAACGGCCGGGTCTACAGCGAAGTCAATGAAGCGCTGAAAGGCGAGAACGGCAGCAGCGTGCGGGTCAACGAGCAGGATAAGCTCGTGCTTTCGGTGGCAGTGCCGATCAGGCGTTTTGCCACGCTTTACGGCGTACTGATGCTGACCACCGAATCGGGCGATATTGACGACATCCTGAAAGCGGAACGGACCGCGGTGGTCGAGGTGTCGCTGGTGGCGTTCATTGCGCTGCTGTTTTCCTCGCTATATCTCGCACGCTTCATAGCCAGGCCGATTCTCAAACTTGCCGCCGCGGCCGAGGGCGTAAGGCGCGGCCGTGCGGGACGCGATGCCATTCCGACGCTCGACGAGCGCGGGGATGAAATCGGCGAGCTTGCCGATTCGCTTTCCGCTATGACACGCGCGCTTTATGACCGCATCGATGCTATCGAAAGCTTTGCCGCAGATGTGGCGCACGAGTTGAAGAATCCCCTGACCTCGCTCAAGAGCGCGGTGGAAATGCTCGAACGCACCAAGGACGGCGATAAGCGCGAGCGCCTGGTGTACGTGGTGCGCAACGATCTCAAACGGATCGACCGCCTGATCACCGACATTTCGGACGCATCGCGCCTGGATGCCGAATTATCGCGCGGCTATTCGGCCCCCGTGGATGTGTCGAAGCTGCTCGACACTATCGTCGATATCTATGGCGGCATGGACGTACCGCGCGGGATTCGCATCCGCTTCCTGGCCGATTCGGCAAAGTCTGCGGTGGTTCAAGGATTGAGCGAGCGTCTGGGGCAGGTGTTCCGGAATTTGATCGACAACGCCATCTCGTTCAGCCCGGACGGCGGCACGGTTTCGGTTTCGGCGCACATCGATGGCAGCGCCGTGCGAGCGACCGTCGAGGATCAAGGCCCAGGCATTCCGGAGAACGATCTTGAACGCATTTTTCAGCGTTTCTACACCGAGCGGCCGCCCGAGCACGGTTTCGGAAAGAATTCCGGGCTGGGTCTGGCCATCGCGCGCCAGATTGTCGCGAGTCACGGCGGGCGCATTTGGGCCGAGAACAAACGCGACCCCGAAGGCCAATGCTCGGGCGCGCGGTTCGTCGTCGAGCTGCCGCTCGCGCGCGTCGAAGCATGACGGCTTCGGCCAATCCAGCGCCCGTTCTCATCCACGCAACCTCGGTAATCTTAGGCGAGGCGTGCGCGCCCTTCGGCAGAGTCGTCGATGGCGCGGTGCTGCTCTTGGGCGCCAGCGGCAGCGGCAAATCGGATGTCGCGCTGAGGCTGATCGCGATGGGCGCCAAGCTGCTCGCCGACGATCAAACCATGCTGGTGGCGGAACAGGGCCGATTATTCGCCAAAGCGCCACGGTCCTTGTACGGACGGATGGAAATCCGTGGCATCGGAATCGTACCCATGGCGGCCGGAAATCCTTCGGCCGTCATCCTTGCCGTCATGCTGGCCGCCGGCGCGAATCCGTCGCGGATTCCGGAAAAGCTGCGCTACGAGCTGCCGCCGGCGCTTGGCGGCGCTAAAGCTCCGCCCCTCTACCACCTGGATCCGTTCGAGGCCTCGACGCCCGCGAAAATCGCGGCCGCCGCCGCGGCCTGCCGATAAAGCGTTTCCAGCCCAAATAACATGGTCTATCTTGCGCGCCTTTAACATCCCTGATGGACCATGATCGGAATAGTCATTGTAACTCACGGCCGTCTGGCTGCCGAATTGCTGGCAGCGGTGCAGGATATTGTCGGCAAGCAAACCCACGTGAAGACCGTCTGCATCGGCCCGCACGACGATATCGAACAGCGGCGCAACGAGATTGCCGCGGCGGTCAAAGCGGTCGATCTCGGGCGGGGCGTGGTCATTGTCACGGACATGTTCGGCGGCACGCCGTGCAACCTAGCGCTGACCCATCTGAAGAAAGGCAAGGTCGAGGTTCTGGCCGGCGCAAATCTTCCCAGCCTGATAAAACTCATCAGTGTAAGGATTACATTGCCGCTGGAAAAAGCCGTCAGCGAGGCCATTGCCTCGGGACGAAAATATATGCGCGCGGGTTCGGCGGAGCTTGCCGGCGGCTCGCCCGCCAAGTCATGAGCGGAACGGACATTGCCCGCGCATCCGCCTTGATCACCAACAAGCGGGGGTTGCACGCGAGAGCTTCGGCCAAATTCGTGGAAACCGTGGCGCGGTTTCGCGCCGATGTTACGGTTACGAAAGGCGCCGCAAGCGTATCCGGCCGTTCCATCATGGGGCTGATGATGTTGGCCGCTTCGCAAGGGAGCTCGATCGAACTCGCAGCAACCGGTCCCGAAGCCCAGAGCGCGATCGATGCCCTTCTCGCGCTGGTCGACGCCAAATTCCACGAGGATGCGTGAATCGCGGGCGGCAAAGAAAGGCCCCCCTTCCGGCGATTTCTGTTCGCCCTTGATCCTCCACACTTTCGTGAGGGGAAGGCGGAATGACCGGGTTGAAAGTGCGATGACAGGATGGCAGGAGGTACGTTATCTGAAGAGCGAATTTGGAACCGGAGAAGGGATCATGCCTCAAACCGCAATCGCGCCTCCGCAAGAATCTCTCTCTGCCGCCAAGGTGCGTTTGCTCGAAATCATCAAGGAAAGATCGCTGCTCAAGGGACAATTCAGGCTCGCATCGGGGCTGATGAGCGACTACTACCTGGACATGAAGCCGACCATTTTTCATCCCGAAGGCGCCGCGCTCTGCGCGGAAATCATTCACCGGATGATGGAATTCGATGCCGACGTGGGCTCGATCGGCGGATTGGAATTGGGCTCGGTGCCTATCGTTGCCGCGGTCTGTGCCCGCAGTTGGCCCGAACGTCCTGTGGAGGGATTTGTCGTGCGCAAGGAAAAGAAGGGCCACGGCACCGACCAGAAGATCGACGGCAATTTCCGGCCCCATAGCCGGGTGATCCTGATCGAGGACGTGACCACCAAGGGCGGCTCGGTGATGCAAGCTGTCAGGGCGGTGCGCGATCAGGGCGCGACAATCAAAAAAATCATTACCATCGTCGATCGTCTTGAAGGGGCTCAAGAGAAACTGAAAGCCGAGGGTTTAGAGCTGGTCCCGATCTTCACGACGAAGGATTTGCTGGGTTAAGTGAAGGACGCAGGCCGTTCTATCCGAGAGCAATCTGTTCTAAAATCGGCGGATGGAGCGATCGGACCGGTTCAGGGCGTGGATCGCGCGGCTTCTCGTGGCGGCACTGCTGTTGATTGTGCCGGATACTTTGAGAGCTCAGACTACTTATCCGGTCCGCGCGAACCCCGCGCTCTGGCGCATCCATAACGGCGCGAGCACCGTCTATCTGTTCGGCTCGCTGCATATCCTGCCGCATGGCTATGCCTGGACCACGCCGGTGATCGAAGCCGCAATGCAGGCAAGCAACCAATTCGTTTTCGAGGTGCCGGTCGGCGGCGACGCCCTAAAGGACGAAAAATCCTTCATCGTTGAGAACGGGATTTTGCGCGGCCGTCAGTCGCTGCGCGGGCTGCTCTCACCGCTCGAGTACGACACCTATTCCGCGGTTTTGCGGCGTGCCGGATTGAAGCCCGAGCAATTCGAGCGTTACCGCCCCTGGCTCGCTTCGCTGATGCTTGGACTCGCTTACCTGCACGGCCCGGACCTGCTTTCGCTCAAAGGCGCCGATGACGACATCATGAACTTCGCGGCAGGCCACGAAAAACCCATCGCCTACCTTGAGACTCCACGGCAACAGATGCAGCTGCTCACCATCGGCGACGATCGAGTGCAGCTGAGCGCGCTGAAACGGCTGATTTTGACTCTGCCTCGATCGCGCGTGCAGCAACAGGAATTGCTCGACACCTGGTCCCGCGGCGATGCCGGCGCGTTCGGGTCGCTGCTCACAGGCTATTTCCGCGACAGCCCGGAGGCGCAAGAGGCGCTGATAGACCGCCGCAATCGAAACTGGCTGGCGAGGATCAAGCAATTGCTCGAAGCAGGCGGCATCGCCATGGTTACCGTGGGGGCCGCGCATATCGGCGGCGAGAAAGGCCTACTCGCCTTGCTCTGCGGCGAGGGTTATGAAGTCGAACGCATGGCGAGCGGGAACGCAAATGCCGGTACGATTTGCAACGCTCAGCCGTAAATAACACCATATGCTCATATGCATATTTCTTTATATGCTGCTTGCCGGCTGATGAAGCGGCTGGTATAGGCAGGGGAAACCATCTTTCGACCCCCACCAGCCACAAGAGCGCACCATGGTGAAACAAGATAGGCCTGATTACGCCGTCAAAGACATTGCGCTCGCCGAATGGGGCCGCAAGGAAATCGCCATCGCCGAAACCGAAATGCCGGGCTTGATGGCCACCCGCGAGGAGTTCGGGCCCGAACTTCCGCTGCGCGGGGCGCGCATTGCCGGTTCGCTGCATATGACGATCCAGACCGCAGTGCTGATTGAGACTCTGCGTGCGCTCGGCGGAGAGGTGCGCTGGTGCTCCTGCAACATTTATTCGACCCAGGACCATGCGGCAGCAGCGGTTGCTGCGGACGGTACGCCGGTGTTCGCCTATAAGGGCGAGTCATTAAACGAGTATTGGGACTATTCGCGGCGCATCTTCGAATGGAGCGACGGCGGCACGCCAAACATGATCCTTGACGATGGCGGAGATGCCACGCTGTTCGTGCATCTCGGCGGCCAAGCCGAAAGCGGCGACAAGAGTTTCCTGCGCCGGCCGGCAAACGAGGAAGAGGAGGCGCTGTTCGGCGTCATTTCGCGCACGCTTGAAGAAAAACCGGGCTGGTTCGCGCAATTGGCGAAGAACATTCGCGGCGTGACGGAAGAGACGACCACCGGCGTTCACCGGCTGTATCAGATGCAGAAGGAAGGACGGCTGCTCTTTCCCGCGATCAATGTGAACGATTCCGTCACCAAATCGAAATTCGACAATCTTTATGGCTGCCGCGAGAGCCTGGTGGATGGCATCCGGCGCGGCACCGACGTGATGATGGCGGGCAAGCTTGCCATGGTTGCGGGGTTTGGCGACGTGGGAAAAGGCTCGGCGGCGTCATTGCGCAATGCCGGCTGCCGCGTGATGATTTCCGAAGTGGATCCGATTTGCGCGCTGCAAGCCGCCATGGAGGGTTATGAAGTCACCACCATGGACGAGGCGGCGCCGCGCGCGGACATTTTCGTCACCGCGACGGGAAACGTGGACGTCATCACCATCGAGCATATGCGCCGGATGAAGGACCGCGCCATCGTGGCCAATATCGGCCATTTCGATTCCGAGATTCAGGTCGCTGGCTTGCGCAACCTCAAATGGCACAATGTAAAGCCGCAGGTGGACGAGATCGAATTTCCCGGCGGCAAGCGGATCATCCTGTTGTCGGAAGGCCGGCTGGTGAATCTCGGCAATGCCATGGGCCATCCGAGCTTCGTAATGTCGGCATCTTTCACCAATCAGACCCTGGCGCAGATGGAGATTTTCTGCAATCCGGGCAAATATGAGAAGAAAGTCTACACGCTGCCCAAGAGCCTGGATGAAAAAGTGGCGCGGCTGCATTTGGCCAAGATCGGCGCCAGACTGACGCAGCTTTCGGACAAACAATCGGCCTATATCGGCGTGCCGCAGCACGGACCTTTCAAGCCGGATCATTACCGGTACTAAACGCGAAGCGGGGAAGCATGGACGGCCAGCCCAGGAAACCCGCGATCGTATCCTGGAGCGGCGGCAAGGATTCGTGCCTTGCGCTGGACGAGCTTAGGCAAAACGAAAATCTCCGCGTCGAGGGATTGCTCACGACCGTGACGCGCGATTTCGACCGCATCAGCATGCACGGTGTCCGGCGTAGCTTGCTCGAACGGCAGGCCGATAGCCTCGGTTTGCCGCTTCACCAAGTTTTCATATCCAAGGGCGCAAGCAATGCCGAATACGAAGCCAAGATGGCCGAGGCATTCTTGCTTTTTCGCGCGCGCGGCATCGAAACCATCGCTTTCGGCGATTTGTTCCTTGAGGACATCAAAGCCTATCGGGATCGCTTCCTCGCCCGGCACGGAATGACCGGGCTTTATCCAATCTGGAAGAGAAACACCTCGGCTCTGATCGGAGAATTCATCGCCAAGGGATACAAGTCAGTAATCGTCTGTGTCGACCCGAAACAGCTTGACGCTTCTTTCGCGGGCCGCATGATGGATGAAAGGTTGCTCGCCGAACTGCCATCCCACGTCGATCCTTGCGGCGAAAACGGCGAGTTTCATACCTTCGTTTTCGCAGGACCGATGTTCCGCGAAACCGTACGATTCACGCTCGGCGAAGTCCTTTGCCGGGACGCGTTTTGGTTTTGCGATCTCATCCCAGAGGCGTGTGCAGTGTAATCCATTGACCGGATTCGGGAATTCAAGACCCATTATTAATAATTCAATATTTAGACGTTTACTCATTTTTAACCACTTTCCCTTGCGGAGCGGCTTTGTCCTCGTATCATGTTGATTCTTCAATGATTCGCCGGTTCGCCTGGCGGGACAGCGGGGATGGGGAGCGCGGAAGAAAAAAATTCGCAGAGCGGCGAGGGAAGAACGAGCGCGTTGGCGGCGCAGCTCGCCGGCGCGCGCTTTACCGTTTGCGTTCCGCTTCTGATCGCCAATCCAACTCTTGCCGTGGAAATCGCCGGGCCTTCTTCGTATCTCTTCGCCATCATCGCCGGCGCGCTGGCGATTGCTGCCACGTTGTGGGGCGTGTTGGCGCATAGGCGCGCCGTTTCCTTGCGGAAACTCTGGCGCACGTCCTCTGCGAAAGCGCGGTGCCTGCTTTCGGAGCGCGATGCATGGCTTTCTGCTGAACGCGAATCACTGCTCGTGTGGAGTCCGGAACCCGCAAAACGCTTAAGTTTTGCCGGCGCGCGCGAGCTTCTGGAAGAATGTCTCGCGGGCCAAGATGCACCTGTGCTGGCGGCTGCGCTGGATGGGCTCTCCAACCAGGGGATTCCGTTTGCGTGCACCTGCCGGACGCTGTCGCGCATTATTGCGGTGCGAGGCCGGCCGGCCGGCGGACATTTGCTGGTGTTCCTTGAAGCGCAAGCACATGAGGAGCAGACGCTCGACTTCCGCGGCGCACTTGACGCGATTCCCACGCCGGCCTGGATCCGCGGCAAGAATCTCGCGCTGGAATTCGCCAACCGGGCCTTTCTCGCCGCGACGGGGATGAGCGAAGAGGCCGTGCGCACGGCCAATGTCGCCTTCGACCGTTCGGAACGCGAGCTTGCCGCAGCGGCGCAGACCGGCAGCGAGATTATCGAGGCCAAGCGTTTTGCCGTGCTATCCGGCAGCCGCCGAGCACTTGCCCTGACGCTCGCGCCGCTCTCGGATGGCAGCGTCCTTGGCGCAGCGCTCGACGTCACGGGAATTACCGAAACCGAGGCCCGGCTGCGCCAACATATCGAAGCTCATGCCGACATTCTGGACCGGCTGGAAACCGCGGTGGCGTTTTTCGGTGGAGACCGGAAATTGAGCTTCTACAACCGCGCCTGTATCGATTTGTCGAGCCTTCCGGAGGCTTGGCTGCAAACCCATCCTAGCCATGGCGAGTTTCTCGACCGTCTGCGCGAACTCCGCCGCTTGCCCGAGCAGACCGACTTTCGCGCCTGGAAGCAGCAGCAAGCGAGATTATTCGAGCAGCGGGAGAGTCCCGGGGAGGAGATTTGGCATCTGCCGTTAGGACAGACCTGGCGCGTCGCGGCGCAACCACACCCTTTGGGCGGGCTGGTGTTTATGTTCGAAGACGTGAGCGAGCAGCTTATGCTCGAAAGCTCCTACAACACGCTCATCAAGGTGCAAAGAGCGACATTGGACACGCTCCAGGAAGGCGTTGCCGTGTTCGGCCCGGACGGGCGGCTGAAGCTGCGCAACGCCGCGTTTGCGCGAATTTGGCGCCTGGACCCCGCCGAGCTTTCCGGGGAGCCGCATTTGAAGAATGTCGCCGAAGCGTGCGCCACGCGTTTTGGCGGCGACCGAATCTGGGATCTGGTCACTGCGAGCGTTACGTCGGCGGTATCGGAACGCAACCGCGAGTGGAGCGAAATCGAGCGCTCGGACGGAGCGATCATCTCCTTAACCATCGCGCCCTTACCCGACGGCGCCACGCTTGTCAGCTTTTCCGATATCACCGACCGCTTTCGCATCGAAACGGCGCTGCGCGAGCGCAACGACGCGCTCGAAGCCAGCGACCGGATCAAATCGGAATTTGTCAAACGCATCTCTTACGAATTGCGCACACCGCTGAACTCCATCATGGGCTTCGCCGAGATGTTGAAGGCCGGGACGGCGGGACCTCTCAATGCGCGCCAATCCGATTATACCGATGCGGTGCTGAAGGCCTCAAATGCGTTGCGCGATCTTGTCAACGACGTGCTCGATCTCTCGGAGATCGAATCGGGCACCATGGAGCTGGATTTCGAGAATCTCGATCTTTATGTGCTTCTCTTCGGCATGGCCGAACACGCGCGCGGCTGGGCGGCGAAAATCGGCCTCACCTTCCGCTTCGAATGCAACGAAGCTCAGGGCTCGTTCGTGGCCGATGCGCGGCGTCTCAAGCAGGTGGTGTTCAACCTGATCGCCAACGCGTTCAAATATACGCCTCGCGGAGGCTTGGTCACGCTCGGCGGGCGAATTAGCGGCGACGAAGTGCGGATCTTCGTCGCGGACACCGGTCCGGGAATTTCGGCCGACATCATGCCCTCGGCCTTCGATCGCTTTTCTGCCAAAGGCGGCGCGGTTGCGCGCGCAGGCGCGGGGCTTGGCCTCACGCTGGTCAATCAATTCATCGAACTACATGGCGGCTGGGTGGAACTTGAATCGCGCAGCGGCGGAGGCACCCGCGTGACGTGCCATATTCCCCGCCGCTTTGAGCGCCGGAAGCAAAAATCGCAGGACGCGAAAGCTCGGGCGTAGGCGGCTTTACGCTCTTCGGGCAAGCGACTATCGTTGCGCGGGCTCGGGACGGAGAATGTCATGGCGCTGCGCAAATTCATCATCGAAAGAGAGATTCCCAAAATCGGCACTGCCGATCGCGAGCAACTGCGCGGTGCGGCTGCGAAATCCAACAAGGTGCTTCGAGAGCTCGGCCCGGATATTCAGTGGCTCGAAAGCCATGTCGCGGACGATAAAATCTTTTGCGTCTATCTCGCGGCCAATGAAGGCATCATCAGAAAACACGCGGAAATGAGCGGCTTTCCGGCAAGCAAGATCAGCGAAATCCGCAAGACCATCGATCCGACGACCGAGCGGAATGAATAGGCCGCTACTGTGCCGCGGTTCGGGTTTTGAGCTCGGCGTTCCGGTTCAGCAGCCCGATCAGATAACCCGTGGGCATGATGTCGCCGAAGCGCAGGTAAAACGCGACTAATGAAGCGTTGTGCAGCTCATCGCTCATGGCGGCGTTGGCATCCGTCACCATGATGGTGCGGAAATTGCGCATCATGGCATCGCGCGCCGTCGACTCGCAGCAGATATTGGTCACCGTGCCTGTGACGATCACGGTATCGATGCTGCGAGCGCGCAATTGCGCCTCGAGATCGGACGAGCCCTGGATGAAGGCGGAAAAACGCGTCTTCTGCACGTAGAGATCGCCGGGTTTTGAATTCAGCTCAGACCACAATTGATAGCCTTTAGCGCCGGGCGTCAGGGACTCGAGCCGCTTGAGCGTGCGTTCGGGGCCGTCCATTTCCACCCGGATCGACCAGTCTATGAGCGTTTCATCCGTAGCCGCGTTCTGGATCCAGACGACGGTCCCACCGGTTCTGCGCACGCTTTCCGCAATCCGGTTGATGTTCGGCACAATCGCCCGCGCCATGGGACAGACGCTGTGACCCACTTCCTCCATCATGAAGCCGTTTTGCATGTCGACAACGAGGAGCGCGGTCTTTGCCGGATCGAACTCGCCAAACACGTGTTCGCGTCCGCGCGAGCGCTTGATCTGATCGATGACCGATTGCGGAATGGAGATTTTGTGCATAGGGCCCTCTGCGTGCTGGTGGCATGATAGCGCGGTCCCCGGATGCGCGCGAGCCGCCGTTTGCAAGGCTTCGCCAAGGCGAGAGCGGTGAGGCTTCTGTTGCAATCCTCGAAATAGTTCGATAAATCTGGAATTATGAAATCAAAATCGGCTGTGGCGGCCCTGGCGGCGCTGGCTCAAGAGAACCGGCTTGCGGCTTTCCGGGCGCTTGTGCAAGCCGGACGATCCGGTCTTTGCCCCGGCGATCTTGGCGAGCAGATTCGCGTTCCGGGGACGACATTATCCTTCCATCTCGCACAATTGAGACACGCTGGACTCGTCAATGTGACCCGAGAAGGGCGCTCGCTGCGCTACGTGGCGAATTTCGCTGCGGTGAACGCGCTGATCGGCTTTCTCACCGAGAACTGCTGTGCCGGCGATGAAAAATCGTGCGCCGCGCCGCGATGTATTCCTGAGGCTGCTTTGCCCGGTCACCGCTGGAGGGCGGGAGCGCGATGATGGAACAGGTCTTTAACGTTTTGTTTCTCTGCACAGGCAATTCGGCGCGCAGCATCATGGCCGAACGTCTGATGGAGCACTGGGGCAAAGGCCGCTTTCGTGCGTTCAGCGCCGGAAGCCATCCCACGGGTGCGGTGAATCCGCTCGCCAGTGAGTTGCTGGGGAAGGCCCGTCTCCCCACAGAGGGCGTGCGCTCGAAATCATGGGCTGAATTTGCCGCGCCTGGAACGCCCAAGATGGATTTTGTGTTCACGGTTTGCGATTCCACCGCAGACGAAACATGTCCCGTATGGCCGGGCCAGCCGCTGACGGCGCATTGGGGTGTTCCCGATGCCGCTCAAGTGACCGGCTCAGACGCCGAACGGATGCACGCGTTTCGCGAAGCCTACCGGATCCTGGAAAATCGCATCAAACTGTTTGCGAGCTTGCCGATCGGGAAACTTGACCGCCTTACGCGCGCGCGAAGAGTGCGCGAGATCGGCGCTCATGACAGTCACACAGAATGAATTCACAGCTAGACCTTTTTCGCCGCCTGACGGCCGAGGCCATGGGCATGGCTTTTCTGCTCTGTGCCATTGTCGGCTCGGGCATCATGGGCGAGCGGCTGGCGGGCGGCAATGTTGCGCTTGCCCTGCTTGCAAACGCGCTTGCGACCGCTGCCATGCTGTACGTGTTGATCGAATGGTTCGGGCCGTTTTCCGGCGCTCATTTCAATCCCGCCGTAACCATCGCGATGGCGGTGCGCGGCGATATCCCTTGGAGGCTGGTTCCGGGTTATGTCGCGGTGCAGGTGGTTAGCGCAATTGGCGGCGCCGGACTCGCGGACGTGATGTACGATTTGCCGGCCTATTCCTGGTCGCGACACATCCGCAGCAGTCCTGGTCAATGGTTGAGCGAGTCCGTGGCGACATTCGGGCTGATCGGCGTCATTTGGGTCTGCACGCGCTCGCGGCCCTCATCGATTTCCGCGCTGGTCGCGGCCTATATTGGCGCCGCCTACTGGTTCACCGCTTCGACTTCGTTCGCCAATCCGGCGGTGACAATCGCGCGAGCGATGACAGATAGCTTTGCGGGAATTCGCCTTGGGGATGTGCCCGGCTTCCTGTTGTCGCAAGCTGCAGGTGCGGCAGTGGCCGTGGCGATATTCGGCTGGCTGACGCCGGCGCGAAAAACGGCCTATGCCAGCGAGCGCGGCACGTCGGCGAGTTTTGCGAGTGCATCTTCCCCGCTCGACGCGCGCGAATTGCGAGCGTCGGCCTCCCCACCACAAGGGGGAGGCAGATTAGATTAGTGTTGGGTTTTCGGGGTGCGGACGACGAATCCGTCGAGCGCGGGTCCGACCTTGATCTGGCAAGACAGCCGGCTGTTCGGCTTCACCTCCTGCGCAAAATCCAGCATTTGCTCTTCCATTTCCTGCCGCGGCGGCAGTTTGGGCAGCCATGCCGGATCGACATAGACGTGGCATGTGGCGCAGGCGCAGGCACCGCCGCAATCGGCGTCGATTCCCGGAACGCGGTTTTTCACGGCGCCCTCCATGACCGTCCAGCCTTCTGGCACATCGACCGTGCGCTCCTTGCCGTTGCATTCGATATAGGTGATTTTCGGCATTCCCGACGGTTCCGCGCTCAGCTGAGAGATTTGACCGGAACATTGATATCGGCGAGCCGCTCCGGCGCAATGCGCGCGTGAGCCGCGATCAGCTTCCGCCCCATGATGTATTCGGGCGCGGCGTTGACCGCTTCCACGGCGGCGAGGATCCCTTCACGCACATGGAACACCGCGAATTTGCGCACCGCCGGATCGCCGCGAACCACGGTCGCATCGCCGGGACGCGGAAGGCCCGCGATCTGCAATTTCAGCTCATATTGATCGGACCAGAACCACGGCACCTCGCGATAGGCGGTGGGCCGCCCGAGCATGGATAAAGCGGCATGCTTTGCCTGATCGATCGCGTTCTGCACCGATTCGAGCCGGATTCGTCCACCGGCCAACGCCGGGTGGCTGGTGCAATCGCCGGCGGCGAAAATCTCGGGATCGGAGGTGACGGCGTATTCATCCACGACAATGCCGTTATCGCAAGTCAGGCCCGCGGCCTCTGCGAGCTCGCAATTGGGCACAATGCCAATGCCGGCGAGGACGAAATCGGTGGCGACCCGGCCGAGATTGGTCGCGACAGCCTTCACACGCGTATCGCCTTCAAATCCCGTAGCCACGGCCCCGAACAGGAATTCAACGCCATTGGCGCGGTGCACCTGTTCGTAGAATGCGGATATTTGCGGAGAAGCCGAGCGAATCATGACGCGCTCGGCTGCTTCGATCACGCTAACCCGAAGTCCGTGCTTGACGGCGACCGCAGCGACTTCCAAGCCGATATATCCCGCGCCCACGACGGCCAAGCGCGCTCCCACTTTGAGATTGTCGCGCAAAGCGTCGACATCCGCGATACCGCGCAAGTAATGGATGCCGGCGAGATCTGCGCCGGGAACGGGTAGTTTTTTCACCTGCGAGCCGGTGGCGAGGAGCAGCCGGTCATAAGGAAGCTTGCTGCCGTCCGAAAGCAGCACCGTTTTGGCGGCGCGATCGATGCGCTGCGCTGCAACGCCGAGCCGTAACTCGCAGCCTGCTTCGGCGTAAAACGAGTCCGGCTTGAGGAATAGGCGCTCGCGCGCAAAACTGCCGGCGAGATAGGCCTTGGAGAGCGGCGGCCGCTGATAGGGGGGATAGGGCTCGTCGCCAATGATGGTCAGCGAACCGTCAAGTCCTTCAGCCCTGAGCGTGGCCGCAGCCTGCGCGCCGCCTTGGCCCGCGCCGATGATGACGATACGCATAATTAAGCTTTCGCCGTTAGCACGCGACCTTGCTGGTAGCAATTAAACAAAATGCCCGCAATTGACGCGTTTCCTTCGTTGAGCCCAAAGGGGGCGCAAGATACAAAGTCCGTCGTGGCCGGATTCGAGACCCGCTTGAGCCTGATTGACGAAACCGCGACGGTGGACCTAGGCGCACGGATCGCAAAGGCGCTGGCGCCTGGCGATGTGGTTGCGATTTCGGGTGTATTGGGCGCGGGTAAAACCGTTTTGGCGCGTGCAATCTTGCGCGCCCTTGGGGTTACGGAAAACGTTCCAAGTCCGAGCTTTACGCTCGTCCAGGCCTATGACACGCCTGGACTTCGGGTACACCATTTCGATCTGTATCGCATCGAAAACGCCCGCGAATTGACCGAATTGGGACTGGATGACGCACTTGAGGGAGGTGCTCTTTTGATCGAATGGCCGGAGCGTGGAACGCCGCGCCGCTTGCTTGCAGATGCGCTCACAATCGCGCTCGCGCCAACAGGCGAGACCAGCCGGGAGGCTCAGCTTTCGGGACCTGCTCGCTGGCGCGACGTCTTTGCCGGATTCGCATCATGAATGCGATGAACGGACGCCGCGAACTGATGTCCGAGTTTCTCTCCCGCACCGGATGGGGGGAGGCGGAGCAGCGGCCTTTGGCCGGCGATGCCTCGACGCGTTTCTACACGCGGCTGCATTTGGGCGAGCGCACAGCCATGGTGATGGACCAGCCGCAGGGCGCGGAAACGCCTCCGGCGTCGCCGCAGGCAACGCCGGAAGAACGGCGCGCGCTCGGCTATAATGCGCTGGCGCGGCTCGCCGGCGCGGACTGCGGGCGTTTCATCGCTGCGGCAAGCTATTTGCGCGGCTGCGGTTTGGCCGCACCGGAGATCTATGCCGCAGACACGGTGCGCGGATTTTTGTTGCTGGAAGACCTGGGCACCAAACTTTACACCGACACGATCGGGGATGGCGGCGACGAACGCGAGCTTTACGAGGCCGCCATCGACGGACTGAGCGAACTGCACTTGAGACCAGCGCCCTCTTTTCTCGCGCCGGGAAAACCGCTCTTCATCTATGACGAAACGGCTATGCTTGCCGAAGTGGAGCTTTTGACCGAATGGTTTTTCCCCGCGGCGTTGGGACGGCCGGCGGAAGATTCCGAAACTGAGGCCTATCGCATGCTATGGCGCCAAACGCTGCAAATGCTGTCCAGCGATTCGCCGGTATTCGTGCACCGCGATTATCACGCGCAGAATCTGTTGTGGCGCGGCGGACGGCGCGGCCTTGCGCGCGTTGGCGTCATCGATTTCCAGGATGCGCTTGCCGGATCGCCCGCTTACGATCTGGTTTCTCTTCTGGAAGATGCGCGGCGAGATGTGTCGCCCGAATTGGCGCAAGCCATGACTGCGCGTTATCTTTCGGCCTGCCGTATCGACCCGGAACGTTTTCGCGTCAGCGCAGCCATTCTCGCCGCACAGCGCAATGCCAAGATCGTCGGAATCTTCGCGCGCCTGGCCAAGCGCGACAACAAGCCGCGTTATCTCGCGCATTTGCCGCGAGTCTGGCGTTATCTGGAGCACGACCTCATGCATCCCGCGCTTCGGCCGCTCAAGCAATGGTATGACCGCACGATTCCGGCCGAGCGGCGCCGGGTTGCCGCGCCGGCATCGTGAAGGCTTCGCGTGGGCACAGTGACACGAGCGATGATCATGGCGGCCGGACTTGGCACGCGCATGGCGCCGCTCACCCTGCAAAGACCCAAGCCGCTGATCGAAGTGAACGGCAAGCCCCTGATCGATCATGTGATCGACAAGCTGGCGCAAGGGGGCGTAAATTTCATTGTCGTCAACGTGCATTATTTGGCGGACCAGATCGTTGCGCATTTGGACAAGCGCCGCGGCGACAAGCAGGTAGAAATCCGCATTTCGGACGAAAGCGAGGCGATTCTCGATACGGGAGGGGGGATGGCCAAGGCGCTGCCTTTGTTCGAAGGCGAGCCGTTCTACACCCACAATTCGGATTCGCTCTGGGTGGAAGGCATGGGATCGGCGCTCGCGCGCATGCAGGCGCGATGGAATCCGGAAATCATGGATTCGCTGATGCTGCTTGCACCTTGCGCGACGGCCATCGGCTATGATGGGCGTGGCGATTTCGACATGGATGCCTGGGGCGTGTTGACGCGGCGGCCGGAAATGAATCTGGCGCCTTTCGTGTGGACCGGATTGCAGATTGTTCACCCGCGTTTGTTCCAGGATGCGCCGAAAGGCCGCTTTTCGATCAATCGGATGTGGGACAGGGCCCTGGACAAAGGCCGGCTTTGGGGGGTCCGCCTCGATGGCGTGTGGATTCATGTCGGCACTCCACAGGGGCTCGAGGAAGCGGAAGAATTCCTGCGCGATCTGCGCGAGCCCTGACGCGGATGGCGCCGCCGCAAGTCTTTACCATCCCTTCGGGCATTCCGTTCGCGCGCACGCTCAGTCTCGGCGTAATGGCGCGATGCGGCGTTGCCGGCGGTGGCGGAGATCCTCTGTCCTTGGCCGACGCGCTGGTAATGGTCCCGACACGTCGCGCGGTACGTGCGTTTCGCGACGCCTTCGCCGAATTATCGCGCGGTGCCGCGCTGCTGCCGCGCATCGTGCCGCTTGGCGATGTCGGGGATGAATGGGGCGAGCCGGGATGGCCCGAGGAGCTTGAGGCCGCCGCGCCAATCGCGCCGTTGCGCAGGGCGCTGCTGCTGGCGACCCTGGTTCAGCGTTGGGGCGAGGCGAAACACGCGCCTATTCCGTTCACCCAAGCCTTGGCCTATGCCGGTGAACTGGCGAGCTTTCTCGATGAGGCAGTCACCCGCAACGCAGATCTCGCGAAATTGGCGACGCTCGCGCCCGACGATTTGGCGGCACATTGGCGCGATGTCACAGCATTCTTAAGCATTATCGCGGTGCAATGGCCAAAGCTTCTCGAAGCCGAAGGCGCCATCGAACCGGCCGCGCACCGCGACGCGAGGTTGCGCGCGCTCGCGCGGCGGCTGCGCGCCGCCCCGCCGCGATCGCCGGTCATCGCCGCTGGTTCGACAGGTTCCATCCCGGCCACCGCCGAGCTGCTCAAAACGATCGCGTCTTTGCCGACGGGCGCGGTCGTGCTGCCCGGGCTCGACGGCGATCTCGACGCGGCAAGCTGGGAAACGCTTGATGCCGGCCATGCGCAATTCGGATTGAGTCAGCTGCTCGCTCACATCGGCGTTTCGCGCGAAGACGTGCAATTGTGGTCGCCTTTGCCGGCATCCTATCCGGCGCGGGCGAAACGCGTGTATTTTCTGAGCCAAGCGCTGCGTCCGCCGCCAACTACGGATGCCTGGCGCGATTTCGTGGAGGGGCGCAAGGGCGATCCCGCACCGGCGCTAGACAAGTTTGCGCTCGTCGAGGCGCGCGATCCGCGCGAGGAAGCGCTTGTAATAGCGCTGGCGCTGCGCGAGGCATTGGAAACCGAGGGCCGTGTCGCCGCACTGGTCACGCCCGATCGCGGCCTCGCCCGCAGGGTTGCCTCGGAGCTGACACGCTGGGATATCGCCATCGACGATTCGGCCGGCGAAAAACTCTCGCGTACGCCGGCGGGCGCCTTTCTCGCGCTGCTGGCGCGAGCCGCAGCCGCGCACTTCAGTCCGATCCCTCTGCTCGCACTGTTGAAACATCCCTTAGCAGCGGGCGGCGACGACCGCGCGCAGTTCCGGCGCCGCGTGCGGGCTTTGGAGCTTGCGGTTCTGCGGGGCTTGCGCCCTGCAGCGGGCTTGGCGGGCATCGCCCAGCGCCTCGCCACGGCGAAAGCCGATTTCGGACTTCAGCACTGGTTCGGCCGGCTTTGCTCTTTGCTGGAGCCTTTCGCACAAATGATGGAAGCCAAAGAGGCAAGCTTAAGCGAACTTGCCCATGCGCATGCGCAAGCGGCCGAGGCGCTGGGGGCAAGCGATCTCTGGCGCGGCACGAGCGGCGAATCCGCGGCAGAGTGTATTGGCGAACTCTGCCATGAAGGCGGCGATATCGCCATCGCGCCAGCGCATCATTACGCAGAAGTCTTTCGCGAGATTGCCGGCCTGCGCGCCGTGCGGCCGCGCTACAATCTCCATCCGCGCCTCGCCATTCTCGGACCTCTGGAGGCGCGACTGCTCGATTTCGACCTGGTTGTCGTTTCGGGTTTGAACGAAGGAAAATGGCCTGCGGAAGCCGCGACCGATCCGTGGCTATCGCGACCGATGCGCGCGAGACTGGGGCTGGAACCGCCGGAGCGGCGCATTGGACTTGCCGCTCACGATTTTTCGGCACTGGCTGCTTCGCGCGCCGTGCTGCTCACGCGATCGATCAAAGAGAACGGCGCGCCTGCCACGGCGTCGCGCTGGCTGTTGCGCATCAAACAGCTCGCGAAAGGATTGGGCCTCGAAACACAACTCGATTCGCGAAAGGATTTGCTCGAATGGGCACGCGAGCTGGATGGAGGAGAACGCGAAAGACGCCTGCTCCGCCCTGCCCCGCGCCCTCCCGCCACGGTGCGGCCGCGGCGGCTTTCGGTCACCGAAATCGAGACTTGGCTGCGCGACCCTTATGCGATTTACGCCAAACATGTGCTGCACCTGAAAGCGCTGAAGCCGGTCGACTATGAAGCCGGCCCGCCCGAGCGCGGCATCGCAATTCATGCCGCGCTCGAACGTTTCCTGAAGACCTATCCGGAGACGCTTCCGCCCGATGCGCTCGAGCAATTGCTGCACTTTGGCGGACAGGCGTTTGCTGACGCCGGCGCGAGCGCGCCTGTTTTGGCGCTGTGGATGCCGCGTTTCGAGCGAGCTGCGCGCTGGTTCGTCGCCTATGAAGGCGAACGCCGCCGCGGCATCGTCAAAAGCTGTGTCGAAGTGAAGGGCGAGCTGCAAATTCCGGCGGGAGATGGATTCACGCTGCGAGGCCGTGTCGACCGGATCGATTTTTTTGCGGACGGCGCGTCGCTCGTGGATTACAAATCCGGGCGCGTCCCGACCGACAAACAGATCAACGCGCTGCTCAGCCCGCAATTGCCCTTGGAAGGCGCCATGCTGCTGAAAGGCGCGTTTGGCGATCTGCGCGCCGATTCGTTGCGCGATTTCGTGCATATCCAGCTCAAGGGTGGCGAACCGCCGGGCCGCGAATGCATCGCCAATGTCGATGCGCAAGCCAAATCCTTGGACGCACTCGAGCGGCTTACCAAACTCGTTTTGCGCTATCAAAATCCGTTGCAACCTTACCGTTCGCGCGAGATTCCGTTCAAGCTGGGCGATAAAAGCGATTACGATCATCTTGCCCGCGTGCGCGAATGGTCGCTGGAAGACGAGACGGAAGAATGAGCGTCTCCGCGCACGATGCGACCGATCCGCGGGTATTCGCCTGGGTTTCGGCCAATGCGGGCGCCGGCAAGACGCGGCTGTTGACCGATCGCGTCACGCGGCTTCTGCTCGCGGGCGCGGACGCTTCGCGCATCCTGTGCCTCACCTACACCAAGGCGGCGGCCGCCGAGATGGCGACGCGCTTGTTCGATCGCTTGGGCGAATGGGCGCTGCTTCCTGATTCCGAGCTGCGCGAGCGTCTCAGCGAAATCGGCGCGGGCTCTGCGCGAAAGCTCGGCGATTTGCGGGGAGCGCGCAAACTGTTCGCGCAGGCGCTGGAAACGCCCGGCGGATTGAAAATCCAGACCATCCATTCCTTTTGCCAGCGGGTTCTCGCGCGCTTTCCGGTTGAGGCTGGAATCCCGGCGCGTTTCTCGGTGCTCGACGAGCGCAGCGCCGCGGAGCTGATGGCAGCCGCGCGCAATGCCGTGCTGGAACGCGCCGCGTCCGGCGATGAAGCGCTCCGGCGCGCAATCGCCTTGCTCGCCAGCCGGGCGAGCGATGTGCGCTTTGCCGACATGCTCGACAGCGCCATCGCCGATTGTGGAAAATTGCGCGATTTGCTCTTCCGCCACGATAGCCAAGCCGAGCGGTTCTTTGCCGAATTGCGCAAACGGTTGGACGTAACCGAAGGCGAAGGCGAGCTGCTGGCGCGTTTCTGCGCCGAGCTGGACGCGGAAAGAAAACAATGCGATCGGGTCGTGCGATGGCTGCACGGCCGATCGATCAACGACAAAAAGCTCGGCGAGCGGCTCGCGGCCTTTCTCGCCGGCAGCATGGCGGAAGTCCGGTTTGAGAATCTGCGCGCGATGTTCTTCAACGCGCAAAACGAGCCGCGCGTAAGTCTGGTTACGAAAGCGGCTGCGGCTGCGGAACCCGAGCTGCTGCGCTATCTCGAGGGGCTCAAGGAGCGCGTGCTTGCGACAGAGGAGCGGCGCAAATGCGCTGTCACGGCGTCGCTGACCGAAGCACTGGTGCGGGTCGCGCTGGCGGTGCTGGAGGATTACGAGCGCGAGAAGCGCGACCGTGCCGCCCTCGATTATGACGATCTGATCACGGCGACCCAGCGGCTGCTCGAGGGCGGCGATGCCGCCGCCTGGGTGTTGTACAAGCTTGATGGCGGACTGGATCATATTCTGCTGGACGAAGCGCAGGACACAAGTCCCGAACAGTGGAAGATCGTGGGCCGGCTGGTGGAGGAATTCTTCGCCGGGGCCGGCACGCGCAGCGAGTCGCAATCGCGCACGCTGTTCGCGGTGGGCGACGAGAAACAGTCGATTTTCAGCTTTCAGGGCGCCGATCCGGCGGGTTTCGGCCACCACCGCAAATTGTACGCAACGCGCGCGCAGGGCGCGGAGCTTCCGTTTGTGGACCTCCGGCCGGCGATATCGCGGCGCAGCGCCCAGGCTGTGCTCGAATTTGTCGATGCGGTGTTCGAGTCTGAGGCGGCGCGCGATGGTCTTTCGTCGGCAGACGATCCCATCCACCATGATGCGGACCGCAGCGATCCAGGACGGGTGGAGATTTGGCCGACAGTCAAAGCGGCGCAGACGGAAGAATCCGATCCGTGGGAGCCGGTCGACGCAGTGCTCAAATCGAGCGCGCAAACCGTTTTGGCCTCGCGGATTGCCGCTCGCATCGCGGAGTGGCTGCGGGAGGGCACGAGGCTGCCCGGGAAAGCCGCACCGATCGCCGCCGGCGATATCATGATCCTGGTCAGGCGGCGCAACGCCTTTGCCGAAGAGATGATCCGCCAATTGCTCGACCGGGGCGTGCCGGTCGCGGGCGCCGACCGGATGATTCTGATGGAGCAGATCGCGATCGCCGACCTCGTGGCGCTGGGTCAATTCGCTTTGTTGCCGGAAGACGATTTGAATCTTGCGGCGTTGTTGAAATCGCCGCTAATCGGCTTTTCGGAAGACGAGCTTTACGAGCTTGCACAAAATCGCGCGGGGTGCTCGCTGTGGGAGGGGCTGCGCGCCCGGGAGCGCGATCGCCCCACTTTCCACGACGCCTACGCTTTTCTCACCGATGTGCTTGGCCGCGCCGACTTTCTGCCGCCGTTCGAATTTTATTCGCGCGCTCTGGCAACAGGCTTGCGCAAGCGCCTCGCAACGCGGCTGGGAGCCGAAGCAGAAGACGCAATTGACGAGTTTCTGGCGCTCGCGCTGGCGCATGAAAGCGCCCACCCGCCTTCGCTGCAGGATTTTCTCCATTGGTTCACCACCGGCGCATCCGATGTGAAACGCGATATGGAACAAGGCGGCGGCGCGGTTCGCGTGATGACCGTCCATGGCGCGAAAGGGTTGGAAGCCGATATCGTGATCCTCCCCGATACCGCGCAAGTGCCCGACCACGGCAGGCGCGATCCTCTTCTTTATACGGATGATTGCGTATTTTTCGGCGTTCCGAAAGCCTTGGAACCCCGCGCCGTGACCAATGCCAAGGCGGCTGCGCGCCAGGCTGAAATGCGCGAATACCGGCGGCTGCTGTATGTGGCCGCGACAAGAGCGCGAGAATTCCTCGTCGTTTGCGGCTATGAAACGAAGAAAGGCACCGACCCCCAATCCTGGTATCCGCATTTGGAAGCCGCCGGCCGCCGCATCGGCCGGCAAGAGGCGATCGCGGGAGAAAGCGTCCTTGTCTGCGGCAGCGATCTTTCGCAAGGCGCGGCGGCGGAGCCGGGCCGGCAACGGCAAGTTTCCACGCCAGAGTTTCTCGCGCGCTCTCCCGCTACCGAACCCATCGCGCGAACCTTGCGGCCGTCCGATGCGGCAGAAGCGGGCGAACCGCCGCTCATTTCACCGATTGCAGGGAATGGCAAGCGTTTCCGGCGCGGGCTTTTGGTGCATGCCCTGCTCGCCCGTCTGCCGGAATGCGCACCGTCTGAACGGGAGAAAATCGCTCTTTCTTACCTGAAGCGGCAGGGCCTCGGCGGTGACGACGCCAAAACACTGATCGCCGAAACCTCTAAGGTGCTCGACGATCCGGTTTTCGCCGCTTTATTTGCGCCAGATAGCCGGGCCGAAGTGGGAATTTCAGCGAATCTGCCCGAGCTCGGGAATGCGCGTGTCAGCGGCCAAATCGACCGGCTTGCCGTGACACCCGAATCGGTCCTGGTTGCCGATTTCAAAACCAACCGGCCGCCGCCCGCGACCGTCGAGGAAACGCCCAGGCTCTATCGGACTCAGATGGCGCTCTACCGGGCAGCGCTACAGAAAATCTATCCCGGCAGGCGCGTCGATTGCGCGCTGGTGTGGACCGATGGCGCGCTGCTGATGCCGCTTCCGGACGCCTTGCTGGATGCTGAAATCGCTCGAATCGCAAGCGCCGGCAAACAAGATTTGCGATAAAAGGCGACCTTGACCCCAAGGAATGGCGTTCCTACATTGATTGGAGCGGTTTCACGAGGTTTTCATGGCTCCTGTAAAAGTCACCGATCAGAGCTTTCAGTCCGACGTGCTGGATTCCAAGACGCCGGTGGTTGTGGATTTTTGGGCCGAATGGTGCGGACCTTGCCGCATGATCGCACCCGCCCTCGAAGAATTGGCCAGTGAATACGACGGCAAGTTGACCGTCGCGAAGATCAATATTGACGAAAATCCGCAGACGCCGACTCGCTATGGCGTGCGGGGTATCCCCACGCTGATGATTTTTCAGCACGGCCAAGTGGCGGCGACCAAAGTAGGCGCTCTGCCCAAGAGCAAGATCAAGGAATGGATCGACGCCTCGATTTGAGGTGGCTGCGCTTCCCATTCTTGTTTCGTTTACCCGCTCGATCGTAAGGTCTATCTACTGGAGAGTGTGATTCCGGTAGGAGGCGGCTATGCAAAAATTGTTTCAAATTGCTCGCGCGTTGATCTCGCCTGTGCTCCTTGCAGCGCTCGCTTTTTTTGCGGGTGCCAATCTTGATTTGGTGCGCGCTGCCGCCGCAACCGCTCCGGTGGAGGATTTCGTTCAGCAAAACGTCGACAAGGGCTACATCCTGCTCAGAAACAAATCGCTTTCCGGCGCAGAACGCCACGCGCAATTTCACACTTTCATGCTGTCGATATCGGACATGCGGCGCATCGGTATGTTTGCGCTGGGGCCATACGCGAACCGCCTAACCAAGGAAGATACCGACGGCTATGTCGCGGCGTTCGCCGATTATGCGATCCCGGTCTATGAGGTGTGGCTCAGCAAGTATAACGATCGTACCCTCAAACTCACCGGAGCGACGCAACGCGCGGCCGACGACTTCGTCGTGAGCGCGGATGCCGTCAGTATCAGCAATCCCTCCGCTCCGCGCTTCAAGGTCACGTTTCGCATCCGTAAAGCGGCAGACGGGGGTTTTGTCGTCACCGACATGACTGCCGAAGGCATCTCACTGGCGCTCACGCTGCGTTCCGATTTCACGGCTTTCCTGCAGCAGCATGGCGACCGTATCCCGGACTTGATTGCTCGAATGAAAGGCCAAGGCGAAGCGCTCAATTCCGCCGGCGCGGCGGCCGGCGCGGAGCGGTAAGCGTTACTGGTTCTCTCGTAAGACTTTGCCCGCCAAATAGAGCGAGCCGCAGATGAGGATGCGCGGGGCGCCCTCGCTTTCGCGCGCACGTGACCAGGCGGATACTTGCATCATCGCATCCATGAGATCGTCGGCTGGGGAGGCTTCCAGCCCGGCGGTTCTCGCCGCATCGTACAGCGCGCCTGCGCCGAGACTGGCCGCTTCGCCGGAAATGGCAATGGTCGTCACGTGCTTCGCAAGGCCGCGGAAGGGCAGCAAATAACCCACAGTATCCTTGGTCTTCAGCATACCGCAAACCAGATAGAGCGGCTTTGGCGCGCGTTCCTCGAGATCCGCCATGCTTTGCGCAAGGGCCGCGCCGCCATGCGGATTATGTCCGCCGTCGAGCCAAACCTCGGCGCCCGCGGGCGCCGCTTCGATCAGCGGGCCTTTGGTCAATCTTTGCAGGCGCCCCGGCCATTCAACGTTCTTCAGCCCCCATTCGATTCCCTTCTCGCGCGCCCATCGCCCGCCGATGCGGCGCAGGCTCGCGACTGCGATCGCGGCATTGGCGATCTGGTGCCGTCCCAGAAGTTTCGGCAGCGGCAGATCGAGCAAACCATCCGTGTCCTGATAAACGAACCGCCCGTGCTCCTCATAGCCGTGGTAATCTTCGCCATAGACATAGAGGGGCGCGCCCAACTGATCGGCCCTTCGCACAATCACGGATTTTGCTTCTTCGTCCTGGGGACCCACGATCGCCGGCGCGGCGTGCTTGATGATGCCGGCTTTTTCGGTGGCAATCGCGGCAAGCGAATCACCGAGAAAATCCTGGTGGTCAAGCGCGATCGGCGTGATGCAGACGGCGATAGGTTTGGCAACGACGTTGGTCGCGTCATAGCGCCCGCCGAGTCCTACTTCGAGTACGAGCGCATCGGCGGGGTGCCGGGAAAAAGCGAGAAACGCCGCCGCCGTGGTGATCTCGAAAAAGGTGATCGGCGCGCCGGCATTGGCTGCTTCGCATTCTTCCAGCGTGGCGGCGAGCTCCTCTTCGGAGATCAGCTTGCCGGCGATCCGGATGCGCTCGTGAAAATGCACGAGATGCGGAGAGGTGTAGACATGCACGCGATAGCCGGAGCCCTCGAGCATGGCTCGCAAATACGCGCAGACCGATCCTTTGCCGTTGGTTCCCGCGACATGGATCACCGGCGGCATCTTTTGTTCCGGATGATCGAGAGCCGCAAGCAGCCGCTCGACCCGGTGCAGCACAAGATCGATGCGTTTGGGATGAAGCGAGAGCAGCCGCTGCAACACGGCATCGCTGGGCGCGGTATCGAGACTCATGCGCGAGAGGGCGGCGAAGGCGATTCCGGGCCTGCCTGGCCGTTGCCGCGGACAGAAGCCGGCTGCTTCATCAGCAACCGAATCACGCGGGCCAAGGTTTCTTTGAGGTCGCGGCGATGCACGATCATGTCGATCATGCCATGTTCGAGCAGATATTCGGCGCGCTGGAACCCTTCAGGTAGGCGCTCGCGGATGGTCTGCTCGATCACGCGTGGACCGGAGAATCCGATCAGGGCTCCCGGTTCGGCGATCTGGATATCACCGAGCATGGCATAGGAGGCCGATACGCCGCCCGTGGTCGGATCGGTCAGCACCACGATATAAGGCAGGCGCGCCTCGTTCAGCATGTCCACGGCGATCGTCGTGCGCGGCATCTGCATCAGCGACAGAATACCTTCCTGCATGCGGGCCCCGCCCGAGGATGCGATGAGGATGAAAGGCCGGCGTTCCGCGACTGCTGTACGCATAGCGGCCACCAGCGCGGCGCCGGTGGCGAGGCCAAGGGAACCGCCCATGAAATCGAAGCTCTGCACCGCCAGGATGACCGGAAGTCCATCGAGCAGGCCGCGCGCTGCGACCAACGCATCGAATTGCCCGGACTTGGCGCGATTTTCTCTCAGCCGGTCGGCGTAGCGCTTATCGTCGCGGAACCTGAGCGGATCTTGCGGCACGTCCGGCGCGGTCAGGCGTTCATAGGCGCCATTATCGCACAGCGCGGCAAACCGCTCCTTGGCGCCAATGCGCATATGATGGCCGCATTGCGGGCAGACATTTTGCGTCGCCACAAGATCGCGGTGGAAGATCATTTCGCCGCAACCGGAACATTTGCGCCAGAGAGTATCGGACGAGGCCGTTTTCGACCCCATCAGGCCTTTGATCTTTGGACGGACGAGATTGGTGATCCAATTCATGGGAAGCTTTTAACATGTCCGAAGCAAAAGTGTGATCGCTTTGTCGCGCTTAGTCCACGCTCTCAGCGCGCGTGGTGGACGGCATGTGCCAAACTACGGCAGAATTTCAACGTTTGCTCGACAATGTCGCCACGAGGCTTGCCGTCGCGCAGCGCCTCTTCGATGCCTGCGACGATCGCCGATCCAACCACCGCCGCATCCGCAATCCGGGCAATCGCCGCCGCTTGCTCCGGCGTCTTGATGCCGAAGCCGACCGCGCAGGGAAGCCGGGAAACACGCCTGATGCGCGCAACCGCGCGCTGCACCTCATCGGCGGCGAAGGTCTTGGTGCCGGTAACGCCCGCGACCGAGACATAATAGAGAAAACCGCCTGCGCCTTCGAGCACGGTCTTAAGCCGCTTGTCGTCCGTGGTGGGCGTGGCGAGCCGGATGATGTCGAGGCGACAGCGGTGAGCTTCAGCGCGCAAGGCGGAATCTTCTTCGGGGGGAAGATCGACGATGATGAGCCCGTCAACGCCGGCGTGGCCGGCATCGCGCAGGAAATGTTGCGCGCCATAGGCATGGATCGGATTGTAATAGCCCATGAGGACGAGCGGCGTTGCATCGTCGCGCGCGCGAAACCGTTCGGCCAGATTGAGTACCCCCTTTGCCGTCATGCCGGATTTCAGCGCGCGTATGGATGAGGCCTGAACGGCCGGCCCATCGGCCATGGGGTCCGAGAACGGTATCCCCAGTTCGATGGCATCGGCGCCGGCGCCGGACAGTTGTTCCAGGATTTGAAAAGATGTATCGGCGTCGGGATCGCCTGCAGTGATGAAGGGAACGAAAGCGGCGCGATTGAGCGCGCGCAATTCGGCAAAACGCGCGGCGATGCGGCTTGCCGTCACAGCGCGCGGCCCAGCGCCTTGGCGACGGTGAACACATCCTTATCGCCGCGGCCGGAAAGACCCAGCACGATGATTTTATCGGGGGCGAGTTTTGGCGCGACGCGCATGGCATGGGCGATCGCATGGGCGGATTCCAGCGCCGGAATGATGCCCTCCAGCCGGCAGGCCAACTGGAAAGCCTCGAGCGCCTCGCGATCGGTGACCGAGGCATAATTGATGCGGCCGGTTTCCTTGAGCCAGGAATGTTCAGGCCCGACGCCGGGATAATCGAGACCCGCGGAGATGGAATGGGCTTCCAGCACCTGTCCGTCTGAATCCTGCAAGAGATAAGACCGCGCGCCATGCAGCACGCCGGGCGTGCCTTCGGCAAGCGTCGCCGCGTGGTGCGCCGTCTCAAGGCCTTCGCCGGCGGCTTCTACGCCGTCCATTGCGACTTCGGGATCATCTAGGAAAGGATGGAACAGGCCGATTGCATTCGACCCACCACCGACGCAAGCGATCAGCAGATCGGGCAGCCTGCCTTCGGCTTCGAGGATTTGTGCGCGCGTTTCCTGGCCGATCACGATCTGAAAGTCGCGCACCATCGCCGGATAGGGGTGGGGGCCAACCGCGGAGCCGATGATGTAAAAGGTGTCGTGCACGTTGGCGACCCAATCGCGCAGCGCTTCGTTCGTCGCGTCCTTCAAAGTGCGTGAGCCGGAGCCGACAGGCCGCACTTCGGCGCCAAGCAAGCTCATCCGGAACACATTCGGCTTCTGGCGCTCGATGTCGACCTCGCCCATATAGATGACGCAAGGAAGGCCAAAGCGTGCGGCCACGGTCGCCGTGGCGACGCCGTGCTGGCCGGCGCCGGTTTCGGCGATGATGCGGGTTTTGCCCATGCGTTTGGCGAGCAGAATCTGGCCGATGCAATTGTTGATCTTGTGCGCGCCGGTGTGATTGAGCTCCTCGCGTTTGAAATAGATTTTGGCGCCCGCAAGATGGCGCGTGAGCCGTTGCGCAAAATAAAGCGGGCTTGGCCGGCCGACATAATGCTTGAGCAGCGTGCGGAATTCGCCGTGAAACGCGGGATCATCCTTGGCGGCGGCATAGGCGCGTTCCAGGTCGAGCAGCAGCGGCATCAAGGTTTCGGCCACATAGCGCCCGCCGAAAGAGCCGAAATGCCCGCCGGCATCGGGGCCGGACCGGAAGCTGTTGGGAGTGCTGCTCATGCCGGGCTCGTGGCGTTTGAGACTTGTGCATTTCGCGCAGCTTTGACAAAGGCCGCGATCTTCTTGGCGCTTTTCCTGCCGGGCGCATCCTCTACGCCGGTGGACGCATCGACAAAATGCGGCTGCGCGATTTGGATAGCACGGCCGATATTTTCCGGCGTCAACCCGCCGGCCAGCCCCCAGGGCCGCTTGAGATTCGCGCCTGCGAGCAATTGCCAGTCGAAGGCAGCGCCGAGGCCGCCGGGCCGTTGGGCTTCGGGACCGGCTTTGGCATCGAACAAGATGTAATCGGCAACCTCTTCATAGGCGCGGGCGTGGGCAATATCACCGGAATCGGCAATCGCCACCACTTTGATGATCGGCCGCTTGGCTGTATTGCCGATTGCCGCGACGCGGGCAGGCCTCTCGCTGCCATGCAGTTGAATGAGATCGGGCGCGATCGCGGCGACCGTTTCTGCCACCAGCGAGTCGGTGGGATCGACCATTAGCGTGACGATGCGAACACGGCCGCGCATCAACGCAGCCAATTGGCGAGCCTGGGCGAGATCGACGTTACGCGGACTGCCGGGAAAGAAGACCAAGCCGGCGAAATCCGCGCCCGCGTTCAGCACAGCTTTTGCCGCTTCCAGGCTGTTGATGCCGCAGATTTTCACGCGCATGGAAGTGGCTTATCCTCGAATGGGGACGTTATTCAAGGACTCGCCAGTTCAGCCGCGATGGCGCGGGCAGCTTCGGCTGGATCCGGCGCTGCGGTTATCGGCCGTCCGATGACCAGGAAATCGGCGCCGGCCTCAAGCGCGCGCTTCGGCGTCATGACGCGGCGCTGGTCGTCTTGCGCGAGGCTGGCAGGGCGCACGCCCGGTGTGACGATTAGGAAAGACGCGCCGCAGGCGGCGCGGACGGCTGTGATCTCCTGCGGGCTGCAGACGACGCCATCGAGGCCCGATGCTTGCGCGAGTTTCGCGAGGCGCACCACCTGTTCGAGCGGCGTGCCGCTAACACCCATTGCCTTTAAATCATCGGCGTCGAGGCTGGTAAGCACCGTCACGGCCAATATTTTTGGTCTGGGGTTGACCGCTGCGACGGCATCGGCCGCGGCGCGCATCATCGCGGCACCGCCGGAAGCGTGCACATTGATGATCGCGGCGCCGAGCTGCGCGAGCGCCTTCATCGCACCGGCCACCGTATTCGGGATGTCGTGCAGCTTGACATCGAGAAAGACCGGCAGGCCGGTTTGCACGATTGCGCGCACGCCTTGCGGGCCATTGGCGCTGACGAATTCGAGGCCCAATTTCACGCCGCCGGCCAAGGGCGCCAATTGCGCGGCAAGCTGACGGGCGCGCTCAAGCGAGGGTGTGTCCAGCGCGACAAAGAGCGGATTTGCTCGATTCATTTCTTCGCTTCGCCGGTGTGAGTGCGGCCCGCGTCCAGCGCGAGAACTTTTCCGATGTCGTTAGCCGTAACCTGTTTTTGCCGCGCGTTTCGCCGGCGCTTCAACGCGATGGTTGCACCACCCACCAGCACGCCGAGAAGAAAGCTTAAAAACACCAACAGAAAAAGCGGCATCGCCAAGGGAAGATGAACCGCGCCCAAACTAAAGGGATCGAGATTGAGCACCACGATTTCCCGATTTGCCACCGCAAGGGCGGCGGCAATCGCAGCAGCGAGAATGAGCAGAATAAGAGTCGCAAGCCTCATAGGGCCTGGGTAGACCCGGCCGCGCGGATCGGCAAGTCGAATAGAGCGCGCCGATCAGTCCGAGGCGTCGCCGTTGTTCAGCCTTTCGCGCAGCTCTTTGCCGGTGCGGAAGAACGGCACGCGTTTTTCTTCGACCGAGACGGCGACGCCGGTGCGCGGATTGCGCCCCTGGCGGGCCGGGCGGACCTTGACGGAAAAGGCACCGAAGCCACGAAGCTCGACGCGGTCGCCATTTGCCAACGCCGTCGAGATTTCGTCGAGCACAGTCGAAACGATGCGCTCGACGTCGCGATGATAGAGATGAGGATAGCGCTCGGCGAGGCGCGCCACCAATTCGGACTTGATCATTTTTTTGCCCCCCGATGGCAAGCCACGGACGCCACGCGCCTGGCCCATTAACCTGCCAAACTGGCGCGCCAACGTCAACGGGGTATGGCGCTAAGCCTCTAAGTTTTAAAGGCTTTTGAGAGCCGGTTGCAAACCTTCAGCCGGACCGGAAAGGAGCGGTCGGAGCCCGGCAGGACGTATACGAGAGAAGCCCGTTAAGCTACATTCCGCGCCGAATTTGCCTTGGGAGGAATTCGATGCGCACGGTTTCAACGAAACTTGCACTGGCGTTGCTTGCATCTGCTGCGCTGACCGCAGAGGCTCGGGCTCAGGCCAGCTATCCTTGCGTGAACGACGCACCCAATCCGTACAGGATGGTCAATAATTGGGCGCAGACGCCCCGGCCATTTGCGCCGACCAACGCGGTGACGGTCGATCGCAACGACAATATCTGGGTGTTCGACCGCTGCGGCGATCAGGGTTGCTCGGCCTCGCAAAGCGCACCGATTTTCGAGATCGGCCAAAACGGAAAGGCGATGAAGAATTTCGGCGCCGGCGAGTTTGCCAGCGCACACGGGATCGCAGTCGATCGGGATGGCAATGTCTGGGCCGCCGATTTCCAGGCCAAAGACGGCAAAGGCATGCAGGTGATCAAATTCTCTCCGGACGGCAAAGTTCTTCTGAAACTCGGGAAGGCGGGCCAGCCCGGCATGGGCAATGACGAGTTCAATCAGCCGACCGGAGTCGCGGCGCTCTCGAACGGCGACATCGTGATCATCGAAGGCCACGGCTCGAAGCTCAACAAGTCGCGCGTGAATATCTACAGCAAGGACGGCAAATATCTCCGCAGCTTTGCTTCGCACGGGACGGGCGAAGGTCAATTGACGGAACCGCACGCGGTCTCAGTCGATAGCCAGGACCGCATCTATGTCGCCGACCGCACCGGCAACCGGATCAACGTCTACGACAAGACCGGCAAATTCCTGGCCAGCTGGAAACAGTTTGGCCGCCCGAGCGGCGTGTTTGTCGACAAAAACGACATGATCTATGTCGCCGATTCCCAATCCGACGAAAAGACGAATCCGGGATGCAAAATGGGCATCCGCGTCGGCAGTGTAAAAGACGGCAAGGTGCAATATTACATTCCCCCGCCTCCGGGCGTGAACGAGAAGACCCCGCCGCCGGAAGGCATCGCGGTGGATTCGCACGGCAACATCTATGCCGCAGCCGTGCAGATGAAAGACGTGAAGAAATACGTCAAATAGGGATTCATGGCCTTACGCGGGCGCCCGCGAAAACCGCGGGCGCCGTTTTCATGTTCCTCGGGAGAAAACCATGCGTGCAGGATCGGCGTTTGCCGCCGCGTTATTCGCCACCACCGCTTTCGGCGCGGCCGCCAATGCACAAGTGAGCGCGCCTTGCGTGAACGACGCGCCTAATCCGTATCATCTGGTAAATGATTGGGCGCACATGCCGCGCAGCTGGGCGCCGACCAATAATGTGTTTGTCGATGCCAAGGATAATGTCTGGGTGATGGACCGTTGCGACGACAAAGGCTGCCTTGGCTCAAACAATGCGCCGATCTGGGAATTGTCGCCGGAGGGTAAAGTGCTCAACAATTTCGGCGCTGGGATGTTTGCCTTTCCGCACACGGTGAAACCCGACGCGCAGGGCAATATCTGGGCAATCGACGGCGACGCAAGAGAGGGTAAAGGCAATCAGGTCGTCAAATTTTCGCCGGATGGGAAGGTGCTGCTGACGCTCGGCAAAGCCGGCCAAGGGGGCAAGGGCCTGGACGTATTCGACCGGCCAACCGGCATCGCCTTTGCGCCCAACGGCAACATTTTCATCTCGGAGGGCCACGCGCCGGGCTTCGGCAATTCGCGCATCATGGAATTCGATCGAAGCGGCAAGTTTATCAAAACTTTTGGCCATCTCGGATCGGGCGACGGTGAATTGAAGGGGCCGCACGTGCTGGCGTTCGATTCCCAGGGGAGACTCTTCGTCGCCGATCGCAGCAATAGCCGCGTCGCCATTTTCGATCAGAACGGCAAATTCCTTGCCGCCTGGAAGCAATTTGGACGTCCGAGCGGAATCTTCATCGATAAGAACGATGTGCTGTACGTCTCGGATTCCGAATCCGAAGACGCGCCCGCCAAGGACACCAATAATCCCGGGTGCAAGCGCGGCATCCGGGTTGGCAGCGCACGAACCGGCAAGGTCGATTATTACATTCCGCCGCCGCCGGTGTCCGATCCCAAACTTCCGCCGCCCGAAGGCGTGGCTGCCGATTCGCACGGCAACATCTATGCCGCCGCGGTGCCGGCGAAGTCGGTGTATAAATATGTGAGGAATTGAGGGGCTAATCCCCCCACTCGACCAGCC
>Ga0307477_10000228_pt1 | contig 77046 bp, 73 predicted proteins | sample atmos_gasesECM2C_FD_203316 | JGI IMG/M metagenome (GOLD analysis project Ga0307477, IMG submission 203316) | Hardwood forest soil microbial communities from Morgan-Monroe State Forest, Indiana, United States - atmos_gasesECM2C_515 | ecosystem: Environmental > Terrestrial > Soil > Temperate...
TTTCCGCAATCGCGGGAACCTCCGGTTCCGGCACATCGTCCTCAGACTCGCTGCTTACTAGTCGCTGGCTCCGACGCTTCCAGACACAGCACTGGTGATACGCCACCTGAATCAGCCATTGCGGTAATGCCCGTGGCTCGCGCAATTCCGGGAGACGTACTAGCAGTTCCATGCACGTTATTTGAAATACATCGGCGGCCTCATGGGCCGGTAGCCCATACTTTACAGGGATCGAGTAGATGAGTGCCTTGTACTTCTCGATCAGCAATGACCAAGCCTCCTCGCTTCCTGAAAGGCATTCCCTGACGAGGCGAACATCGTCCCCTACAGCCGCCCTGCTTTTCATGATTCCTTCCACAAGCGGAGTCATTTTCGTGCCTTCTCCTCCCCAGTTCTCCGGTAGAGTTGCTCGACGTTCCAGAGGACATAGGGCTCCAGCACGGCGGGATGAAAATTCCCAATGACTTTCTTTGCCCCAACCAGAATATCGGGACTGGCCAGGAAGATCATCGGCTGATTCGCCGCCAGAATCTCCTGCACTCGGTCATAAAGCTTCTTTCGTTGCCCGTAGCTCGTTGCCGTTAGTTGCGCGTCCAACAGGCGGTCGATCTCGGCCTCCCATGATGTGGCCGGATGTGCTTGCTGCGGATTCCAAAGGTGGGTGGCCCCCCTCGATAGCCAGACGTTGAGATCGCTGTTCGGATCTGCATCGAAGCTGACCAACCCCAGCAGACAAGCGTCGTACTGTTTCGTCTGCGTGATCCGATCTAGCAACGACCTGAATTCGAGGGGCACGACCTGAACGCGCATGCCGAGCTGTTTCAAGTCATCTTGAATCAACGTCGCCATTTTCGTGCGGTCCGCATTGGAAGAACTCGTCAGGATCGAAAACTCCACCGGCTTTCCATCGGGGTCAAGCAATACCGACTCGCCGCTCGCCTGGTTGGTCCATTTGAAGCCGAGTTCCCGCAGGAGTCCCCGTGCCTGTTCGAGCGAACGCTCTGGATGTGCAATTGCTGCGTCTGCCCAGCGGCGATTTCCAGGTGTCACCGGCCCCCAAAGCGCTGTGCCGCGCTTTTGGTACACCAGCCGCACGATCGCCTCGCGGTCGACCGCCGCCGATACCGCCTGTCGAAACTTCACCTCGCGGAACCATTTCTGTTTCGTCGCCATTTCAGGTCCGCTTTTCTCGCCGAGATCGTTCAAATTGAAGAATAGAAAGTTGTATTCGAGGCCGGGACCGGCATCGAGCATGGTGTAAGACTGCTGCTGGCGAGATAGTATCGAGAAATTCTCAGCACTGAGCCGGCTAATCATGTCCGTCTCGCCAGACTCAAAGCGCAGCACCTGGGCATCGGCGCTCGGCACAAATAGAAAGACAAGCTCGTCCAGATACGGCAGGCGGTACCCGTTCGTATCCCTCTTCCAATAGAAGGGATTGCGTTCAAGAATTAATCGCTGCCCCGCGACGTATTCTTTCACGCGAAACGGGCCGAGCCCCGCCCACTGGCTGACGGGTGCAGACAGCGATCCCGTTTGTGCGAGTTTCCCTTCCTGGTATGGTTTTTCCAGCAAGTGGCGGGGCAAGATCGCCAATGAATCAAAGACTCTCTCGCCCACGCTGTAGGGTTGTGCGAGCCGAAACGCCAGCGTGTACGCATCTACCTTACGAACTGCGATGGGTTTGCCGCCAACGATCAAAAGGTCTCGTTGGGGAGAGTGCAGGCTTTCATCTAGATAAACGCGAAAAGTGAACACTACGTCGTCGGCGTCCACAGGTTCACCGTCAGAGAAACGCAACCCCTGCCGCAGCCTCAACGTATACTCAAGGCCGTCGGAAGAGACATCCCAGGACTTTGCCAGCGCCGGCTCCGTAAGTTGCGTCGAGCGGTTGATATGAACAAGGTCCGCCTGCATGGCGCTGATCACTTCCCGCGAAGGCGCGTCCAGCGCGAGTACTGGGTTTAGCGTCTTCGGTTCCGCGCGCAGTGAAACCACAAGACGCCCCCCGGCGCGCCCAGGCTCGCCGGATAGGGCGAGCAAGTCTTCTCTTGGAGCCTCTTGTTGGGAGTGTGCCGCCGCAATTATGCTGACAGCGCCCGCAAGTACGAGAACGATGCGTACCAACCTTAGACCCCGACGTGAATTTGTCCTGTGATTTCTCACCCTATAGCCTCTTGACTCCAACTACCCATCTTGCGCGAATCCGCCCGCTCTTGTAGAGCAGCGGCGAGGCCGAGGTATCCCATAAAGAATGGCGTCACTGCCAAAGCGGGCAAATACATCCACCAATACGACATCAGCACGCTGTACTGCTGCAGATTGGCCAACAGATTTCCCCAACTCGCCACGGGCTCCGGCACCCCCAGTCCGAGGAATGACAAGGTCATCTCGGCCAGCACATATTGCGGGACGAGAATGGCCGCTTGCGTCAGCAACACGCTTGCTGTTTCCGGCAAAACGTGCCGGCGAAACACATAGCTATCTGAGGCTCCGAAGCCACGCGCCGCGCGCACGAAGTCCCGCTCCTTTGCAGACAACACCACACCTCTAACCAGTCGTGCCGGACGCGCCCAGCCGACCGTCGCGATGACAACGACGATCAGAAGAAAAGCGTCAAGCGGGCTGACTGCGAGAGGGAGGAACGCGCGCAGCGCAAATAGCAGGTAGAGCCATGGCAACGCGAGGAACAACTCGGCAAGGCGCATGAGTACGTCATCTCTCCAGCCACCGTAATAGCCCGCTACCGCACCAATGCCCAGGCCAATGGAAAGTGTGATGCCAGCCCCCAGCAAACCGGCGAGCAGCGAGACTTGCCCACCGTAAAGGATTCGGGAAAGCTGATCGCGGCCGTAGCCGTCGCTACCCAACAAATAAATGCGCGCTCCGTCGGCCCGAAACAGGTGTAGGCGGACAGGCAAAAAGCCCAACAACTTGTAGCTGGCGCCAGAAGTGAAGAACCTCAGGGAGATCAAACGTCCCATGTCTTCGTCATATTGATCGACCGAGGCTTCGCTGGGGCGGAGCGGGTAAAAGAACGGACGCAGGTGAAGATTGCCTTGACGGTCCACAAGGTGGAGTCTCATCGGACGTGCGTAAGCGTGTTCGCGATCCTGTTCCACCGGATCGTAGGGTGCAAAAAAGCCGCCGCAGGCAATGATGCCGTGCAGTGCGGCGAGCACGACGAGCCATCGGTCAAGCTTGCGATAGCCGGTCATGGTGCGACGGCCTCCCTACGGATCCTGGGATCGGCTCGGTAGAGAAAGAGGTCAGCGATGAAATTCCCCACCATCAGGAAGAGTGCTGAAAGAAGAATGCCACCGAACACTACGTACAAGTCACGCGAGAGAATTGCTTCTACGAGAAACGGACCGAGACCGGGCCAGCTCATGACGACCTCCACCAGCAATGAGCCACTCAAGAGCACGGCGATGCTAAACCCAAACAAGCTGATCAGCGGATTGGCCGCCGCGGGAAGAGCATATCGATACAGAAGCCGGCGACGAGAAATGCCGTGACCTCGAGCCGCGCGCAGAAACTCCGCACCCAGCACGCCGACCATGGCGGCTCGCACATGCCTCACGAGCAGCGGCAAAAATGACAAGACCAGTACAAGAACCGGCAAGAACATGTGCCGGGCAAGGTCGTGCAACCGATTGGTTGGCGATAGGCCCTCAAAACCGATCGAGACCAAGCCGCCGGTCGGAAACCATCCGCTGCGCACAGCGAACAAGAGCAAGCCTAGTGCGAGGGCAAGATCGGGAATTACAAGCAACCCTGCAGTTGTGGAGGAGATCAAGAAGTCCGGGAGGCGTCGAACGTGCTGCGCACTCCAGACTCCTAGAGGCAAGGCAAGGGCCCAGGCGAAAAGCGTGGCGGTAACCGTCAGGAAGAGAGTGTTTCTGGCGCGAATCCACACCAGCGGCCCGACGGGACTGTTATAGGAAAAGGAATAGCCAAGGTCCCCGTGCAGGACAGATCTTGCCCAACGCGCATAGCGCACTGGCAGCGGTCGATCGATTTGATATTGCGCGCGCATGGCTGCGACCGTTTCGAGACTGACCTGAGGATTCAATCGCATCTCGTCGAAGTAATTCCCGGGTGCAAGCGAAGCGAAAACAAAGGACAGGATCGATACTCCACATAGCAGAACAACGGCGTGTGCCACCCGGCGAAACAAAAAGTGCATTGCAAACGTGAACCCATGCGAAGGTCGGCCCTTGATCTCATTGCCGGCCTGAGGAAGCTCCGTCTGGTTTCCTGGTCGAACCCCGCACAACACCTTCTGGGGAACGTCTTGTGTCACAATCCGGCCGCGGTCCATCAGCGCCACTTCATCGCTCAGGTGCGCAGCCATTGCAGGATCATGTGTGATGAATAGGTACGTCAAACCGAGCGAGGATTGGAGATCCAATAACAGATTGGCGATCTGCGCCTGCACGGAACAGTCCAATGCAGACAAGGCCTCATCGAGAATCAAAAGTCTCGGTTCAAGCATCAAGGCCCGAGCGATGGCCAACCTTTGTCTCTGCCCACCGCTGAATTCGCGAGCTCGCCGGGTGGCCATCTCTCGATGGAGGCCCACCCGTTCCAAAGACTGGGCGGCCCGATCGCGGACCTCATGTTGTCCCCATTTCCGCTGCACTATTAGTGGTTCCGTCAAAATCTCCAGGGCCGTAAACCGTGGATTGATGGAGCGCGCGGGGTCTTGAAAAACAAGTTGAATCCGCGGACGCACCATGCACAGTTCCTTCTCGCCGAGCGCGGCAAGATTGCGTCCTTCAAACCAGATTCTTCCCGACGTGGGTCGCTCCAGACATGCAAGACACAGCGCCAGGGTGCTCTTGCCAGAGCCCGAATCGCCGACCAGCGCGAGCGTGGTGCCTGAAGCGATCGAGAGAGAGGCGCCGTTGAGTGCCGACACCAGCGCTCCCGAGCCCATGACTCTTGCGCTCCGGTAACACTTCACGAGATTTTCTACGTGTATGAGTGGCTGCGTTTGCGCACGCCTGTCCATGTATCAGCCGCCAAAGCAGAAACAAGCAACTGTGCGTCCATTGCCCACGGACACGGCCGGCGGTTCGCGCTGTCTGCAAGTCTCAAATCGATCCGGGCAGCGCGGCTCGAATCGGCATCCATGAGATCGAGAGATAAGGCCGGGTGAGTCTCCTGTGATCACGGGCAGCTTAGTCTTTCGCTCACCTCCGTCCGTACGTCCGAGGGGCTGCGGTAGACACCGCAGCAGAGCGCCGGTGTATGGATGCAGAGGCGACGCAAGCAGGGTGGCCGTGGGACCAATTTCTACGACCCGCCCCGCATAAAGGACGAGCACTCGATCCGCCACACCTGCAAGCAACAAGGGGCTGTGGGTGATCAGAATGATCGCTAGCCCGAACTTCTGCCTGAGGCTCAAAAGGACGGCAAGAATGTCACGCTCTGTCGTGGCGTCGAGAGATGTCGTGGGCTCATCGGCAACGATCAGGGATGGCCGGCAAGCAATCGCTTGTGCGATCAGCACGCGTTGGCGCTGTCCCCCGCTCAACTCATGGGGATACGAGTTAGCAATCCTTTCGCTTTCCGTGGGAAACAGCTCCGCAAGGATCTGCCCCGTCCTTTCGTGCCGAAATCGTCTCGGCAAACGTTCGTGCCGGCGCAGAATCTCGCCTACCTGATCGCGGATCCGCATGGTCGGGTGAAGCACAATCGAGGGCTCCTGATCGATCATGGCGATGCGCCTACCACGAATGCTCTCAAGCTCTCGGCGGTCCAACTGCAGGACATCGCGCCCCTCGAATCGAATAGTCCCCAGTTGAACTCTTCCATTTGCCGGGAGCAGACGCAGAATCGATGCGGCGAGAGTGCTCTTCCCCGATCCCGACTCTCCGAGCACGCCCAGAATTTCCCCCGGCCCAATGTCGAAACCAACATTCACAATAGCGGGGCACATCTCGTCGGCCTCGGAGACGTATCCAACAGAAAGATTCCGAACTTCCAGAATGCGCGCCATGTCCCGGACATCAGAAACGAGCACCCCCCCCATCTCATGCAATGCGAACGGATCGTTGCAAGCGAAAGAACACCTGGTTGTTAAGGTCCGCTTCCACGGCCGCCAAAATCTCGCGATCGCAGTCTTTGTTAACCGCTCCATTGAAGCCGGCGTTGCGAGCCACTTCAAAGATGGCTCTGAACAGTAACAAGGAGCGACTCGCGAGAAGCCTCCGCATAGATACACGTGCCCTTGAGACATCGTCTGCAATCAATATTTGACCGGCACGTGACCTAAGAAAAAGGAGAGGCGAGGGTATTCACTCACTCTCAGCGAAACCTGCGAAGCTTTCAGCAGGCTTCACTCTGTTGAACAAGCGATGCCCGTCCAGCATTGATGCCATTTGCCCTTTGCCGGCACAATACAGTCTTTACTGTATGGGTAGGGTGCTCAGTAGGGTTTCTTCCCTACGCACAACTCGGTAGTTTTTCCTTTGCACCTACATGTATCTACCCAATTGATCTCGGTCGATAACCACGGTAGTTTCTCGCACAGCCTCAGTTCCGCTCGCCGCACGCCGGGTGCGTGGAGTGGCATGTTTGGAAGGCAACTTCGTACGCCACGCTGCCTTGTTGATGTCCAGCGGCTGCGAGGTGACTCGATTGCTCGATCTAGTTAGGAGGGTCTTTGTCATGGTGGTCGTTGTGAAGACCAAGGTTTCTCCCCGTTTCAAGAGTCAGCAAGCCACCGAGTTCACGGCGGCGTTGTTGCGTGAATTGGTCGCCCACCTTCGGCAAAACCGCACCCAACTTCGCCAGGAATGGGCTCGCCGCATCCAGGAAGCGCAATTGCTGACAGCGATGAGCGAGGACGAAATCTTCGCCGAGGCCACCTCCGTCTACGACAATTACGTCGAGGCGCTGGAGACTGGAACGTTCGAGGCTTTGCAGGCGTACGCCCGCAATCTATCGGAGCGCGTGATTCCACGAGGGGTAGAAACCGACGAAGTTATCGGTATCGTTTTGCTATTGCGCGATGTCCTCGCACGCTCCTTGTTTGCCAAGTATCAGGATGACTTCGATAAGTTGAACAGCATTTTGGACGCTTACGAACCCGCCGCCAACCGCATCGCGAACACCGTTGCGGTAGGCTTTGTGCAGGAACGTGAACGCATCATTCGCGAGCAGCAGGAGGCTATTCGTGAACTCTCAACTCCTGTTTTGCAGGTGCGCGAACGCCTGCTCATTCTTCCTATCATTGGAGCGATTGATCCCCAGCGCGCTCGCCAATTGACGGAGCAACTTCTGCGGGCGATCCGTACCAATCGTGCCAAGGTTGTGGTGATTGACATCACCGGCGTCGCCGCCTTGAACTCCGTCGTTGCCAGCCATCTCGTCCAGACCGTGGAAGCCTCGAGGCTTCTCGGGGCGATGGTCATCGTCACCGGTCTGTCGCCGGAAATTGCCCAAACCCTGGTCACAATCGGCGTGGATTTGGGAAAGATGCACACGGTAGGCGACCTGCAAGGTGGCATCGAAGAAGCCGAGCGGCTTTTGGGCTACAAGGTAATTTCAATCGTGGAAGAGGCACCGCAGGCATAGGAAAAGCTAGCCCATGGAAGTTCCTATTCTCAAACAGCAGCATTACCTGATCGCCACGGTCCAGGCCGCGCTGACGGATGCGGATTTGACACACCTGCGGGATGCGTTGGTCGAACGAGTCGGGAGATTTCGCTCTCACGCAGTCATCGTAGATGTGACCGCCTTGGATGTGATGGATTCCTTCGCATCCCGGACGCTTCGAGATCTTGCGTACATGATCCGGTTGCGCGGAGCCGAGACCGTGATTGTCGGTATTCAACCTGAGGTAGCTTTCGCCATGGTCCAGTTGGGGTTGAATCTCGAAGGCGTGGCGACAGCGCTGGACTTGGAGGAGGGACTGGCTTTTCTGAATCACAAAGGGAAATCCCGGGAGGCCGGAAGTAACCTTTCCCGCAACTAAGCCGAAGGGTGGGGCATTCCCTGCGAGAACTTGCAATGTGTGTGACAGGAGCGAACGAAGATGCAGAATCACGGTGCAAACGGAAAGGCCGTCTTCAGGAGCCGAGCGTGGCTTGTTGCTGCGCTCTTGGTAATGCTGTGGGCCACGCCCGCAAAGGCTGACAGTCGAATCATCGTTCGGACAACCCTCAGTCTCCAGGGGCTTCAGCAACTCTGCAATCTTCCCCTGCTCCAGATCTGTTCGGTGGTCGACGGCTTGGGAGATCCCCTCAACCAACTCTTTCTGGTCACCACTCCGCTGGACGCAACTACCGTCCTTAATCTCCTGCGCTCGCTGCCGGGGATTCTGGATGCTGAACTGGACCAGGTCATCGGTCTCCTTGGCGGCCTGAACCGCGTGACTACGGTGCCCAGCGCCCTCTCTGATGCGACTCCCGTCACTTACTACAATGCAACGGTTTGGAACGGTTATGTAACCCAGCCGGCAGCACAAATCATCCGCGTGGCGGCCGCTCACCGCCAGTTTAACCTTGCGGGCAGTGGAATCGTTGCCGACATCGATACCGGCGTTGATCCCAATCATCCCGCGTTCGCCGGCGTTCTGCTCCAAGGCTACGACTTCACCCGTAATCAGGCGGGGGCCTCTGAGATCAACGACTTGTCTCCCAGCGATTTTCCCACTCTACCCACTCCTTGCGCGCCTGCGAACTGCCCACCTGCCAACGTAAATCAAGAAAGCGCGGCCATCCTGGAAGGATGGGCTGCAACTACCCTCGATACCAACCCAAATTATGGCGCATTCGGCCATGGCACGATGGTGATGGGCGTGATCCACCTGGTGGCTCCAAAAGCACATTTGTTGCCACTCAAGGCCTTTAGTTCCGCGGGTACGGGTTATCTCTCCGACATCTTGCGCGCGGTCTATTACGCGACTCAAAACGGCGCGAACGTCATCAATATGAGCTTCGACTTCATGACGAAGTCCCCGGAGTTAGCGTCAGCGCTGGATCATGCCAACAAGGCGGGCGTCATTTGCGCAGCATCTGCAGGGAATGACGGCAAGGAAGAGACTGTTTATCCTGCCGCACTCCAAACCGATGTCATGGGTGTCACCTCAACCAGCGATCTGGACACGCGTTCTTCCTTCTCCAACTATGGGGATCAAGTCGTTTGGGTCGCCGCGCCTGGAGAAGGGGTCGTCACTACGTACCCGTTCAGCACTTACGCCGCCGGCTGGGGAACCTCATTCAGCGCGCCTTTCGCTTCCGGAGGGGCTGCACTCTTGCTGAATCTGAAACCCGGCACCAACGAACCACGTGCCGCCGCTGATGTGGCTCACGCGGTCTATGTCGGCCCCAACATGGGTAACGGCCGGTTGGATTTGGTGCGTGCACTGTCGGCCGCGACAGGCGACTTTTCTATCTCGGTGGCTCCTTCGAGCGCGACTGTTCACCGCGGTGCTAACCAAAAATTTACGATCACGGTTACCGCATCGCAGGGCTTCACAGGAACTGTAAGTCTGAGTGCGAACGGCTTGCCCAGCCACACGTCGGGGGCCTTCAATCCGTCTTCGATTACGGGTGCCGGCACCTCTGTCCTGACCCTCCAAATCGGACAGTCGGCACCGACTGGGACCTACAAGCTCACGATTCAAGGAAAGAGCGGAAGTCTCGTGCATTCCGCTCACGTTATGTTGACGATTCGATAGGCTTCGGGAGGTGGCTCGCCACTCGAGCGGAATCACTGCGATTTGGCACACATTTGGCGCCCAAGATCTGAAGGATATGCAGGACCTTTATAGGTGTGAATCGGCGGGCCAGAAACTCCTTCTAAGTTTCTGAGTCTTTAGCAACTTTCGCAACTCTGCCAGCAAAAACAGCCTGTAAATCCTGCTCCTGACCTGTAGTTTTGTGCCTCCCCCGAAGTCAAGTAGCCCCCTGAAGCTCCATCCATCTCCATTGATATCAATCGCTTACATTTTGGAACCTGCATTGCGCCGGAAACCTGAGGGCCCCGTTATTGTCCGCGCGGGGGCTTCTCTCAGAAAGATGATTGCTTGTTACTCCTTTTTAATAAGTGTCTGGACGTGACTGGGTGTGCCCCACGATTCTTATTTGTGCTGTCCTCACTTTGTGCGGGTACGTTCGGTGATCGAGAGGATGAAGTAAGACTCAACTGGAGCGCTCGTGGACAGTGAAACAATCCGAATTGGGCGGGACCGGCTTCTGAGGGTCTTCCGTTACCTGGAAGCACTCAATGAGCATCGAAATCCCGTCAAGCGCCACATTGGCGAACAACTGTGGACCGAGCGGCTGAAGAACCTACCAGATCACCCTTCGATCAGGAAGGGAGCTTCTCCGGCGGCTGAGTTGCCGGCACATGTGGCAAATTACGATGGGGCCGCGGCCGAGCAGCAGGACTCGGATTTCATACTCAAAATTGCTCGCCCGAGACTTACCAATCCACCAACTCCTCCTGCGCTCATCGAGCCCTGGCTGGAACCGGGTTGGGAAGATCCGTTCAAGGAAGTATCTCCGCGCAGAAACGAGACGTCCGCAGGCGGCGCTGCGCGCGTGCATTTTGGAAGTGACCCGAAACGGGTAGCGGCATTCGACCAGTGGAAAGTGCAACGAAACCAGTGGGCGGATGCTGAGAAGCCGGCTCGGGCTGCGATGAAGATCTTTGAGGATTTCTACGAGCTCTACGGGCGCATGGAACGCGAAGCCGAACGTGTGGAGATCGTCCTGGGCGACGGGATACTCTGCTGGCACCGGCCCGAGGGAACGGTACGCCATCCCATCTTGCTGCAGCGGCTCCAACTCAGCTTCAGCCCTTCGGTTCCGGAGTTTACGCTGACGGAAACAGAACATCCGGTGGAACTCTATTCTTCCCTATTTCAATCAATGCCAGACGTGGATGGCCGGGCCATCGGGCGATGTCGCGATGAATTAGAGGAGCAAGGCTACTCCCCGCTCGACGACGGTCCCACTTCGGAGTTTCTCCAGCGCCTGGTTGTGCAACTCTCTCCCCGGGGTGAATTCGTTGAGTCGGGTCCGCCCGACGGGGAAACCGACGATCCCCGGATTGGACGGCAGCCCGTCCTGTTTCTTCGCTCTCGGACGCTCGGCTTTGCCGCCGCCATCGAGTCCGTGTTGGAAGATCTCCGCAGCCGCAGCGACTTGCCGTGGTCGCTTCTGAATATCGTGGGTCTTGAACCGCCTCCGGACGTCGAAGGTCCGGACTGCCCAAGCCCTCGGCTCCCTGACGCGGAGATCCTCCTCAGCAAGCCCGCCAATCCGGAGCAGATCCGGATCGCGCGCCAGCTCGAGCATTCGGGTGGAGTACTCGTCCAGGGGCCTCCCGGTACGGGAAAGACGTACACCATCGGAAATCTTGTTGGTCACTTGCTCGCGGAAGGAAAGAGCGTGCTCGTCACCAGTCACACGACGAAGGCGCTCCGAATGGTACGCAGCCAGATCGTCCCAGAGTTACGTTCCTTAGCTGTAAGTCTGCTCGAAAACGATCTAGACAGCCGCATGCAGCTGGAAAGTGCGGTCAGTACCATTGCGGACCGGCTGTCCAAGACGGATGCGAAGTCGCTCGAATCCAATGCCGACGGGCTCAGACAAGAAAGAGCAAAACTACTCGGCCGATTGTCGGATTTGCGCCAACAACTCGCGAAAGCTCGCTCCGACGAGTACCGGGACGTGGTGGTTGGAGGTAAGGCTTGGCAACCTTCTGAGGCGGCACGAAAAATCGCACGAGAGGCTGAGGTCAATGGGTGGATACCAAACCCGGTGGAAGCCGATATCGAGTTACCGCTTTCTGGTGGTGAACTTGCGGAACTTTATGCCACCAATCGGTCCATATCACCGGACGTCGAGAGCGAATTATCGGGCCAACTACCAGGCCCCGGCGAACTCCCGTCGCCGAACGATTTCGAGGAACTGTTGCGCGAAAGGACACGCCTCGAACATGCGAACCCCGAGTTTCGTTCTGACCTTTGGAGGCGCGACAAAGGACATGTTTCCGCGGACTCTCTGAAGGAAATCGCAATCAAGCTCGAGCAAGCGGTGGGTGTCCTCGCCACCAGCGAGAGATGGAAACTGTCTGCTCTCTACGCGGGAAAAAATGGTGGTCCCCATCGGGAGACTTGGGAGAAATTGCTCTCCCTCATCGAGCGAGTGCAGCTTGAGGCGGCGGGCGCGCAGGAGATCCTAATCCAGCACGCAACCACGCTGGCAGACGAGTCGCGCCTTGAGCAGCAAGAGCAAACGGCAACGGAGATCCACGGACATTTGCGAACGGGAGGCGGCTTGGGCTTCTTTAGCCTTCTGACTCATAGGCGCTGGAAGCAGTTCATTCGGACGACGCGGGTCGACGGTGACGAGCCTAAACTCGCCGATCATTTCCTGGCAGCCAGTAAGTTTTCACGGGTCAAACTTTTTCGCAAGAACCTCGCCGTCCGCTGGGACCGGCAAATGGCCCCATTGGGCGCAAGCACGTCAGCTGAAATGGGAACTGAGATCGAAAAAGCCGCAATTCAGTTTTGTGGCCCCATTCGAGATTGTCTGGCGTGGTACCCACAGATCTGGAGCCCGGTGGAGAAGGAACTGAGGGAAGCCGGATTCCTGTGGGACAAGTTCCTCTCGGAGCAGCCCGTCGTCGTCGGTGACGATGGTGAGTTAAGAAGATTGCGAAGTGCCGTCGCGGACTCCCTCCCGCCAATTCTTGCGGCGCGAAGCGACCACCTGAAGTGGTACGAGATTAATCAGAAGCTTGCTGAGTTGCGTGAGCGACTCACGGTTGCAGTTCGGTCGTTCCCGGGATCCCGCACAATCGCGAACCTCCTGGAAGCAGTCGAAGCGTTGGATTCCAAGGCGTACCGCCGCGGCCACACACGGCTACTCGAACTGCACGAGCTCCGATGGAACCTGCAACGCCGGAATGTTTTGCTGGCCCGGCTTGAGACGGCTGCGCCGGCTTGGGCCGCGGCGATTCGAGCTCGCACCGGTGCACACGCGAGCGCCAACGTGCCGGGAGACCCCTCGCAAGCCTGGACCTGGCGCCAGATTCAAAGCGAACTGGACCGTCGCGCCAGCGTGTCGATCGATGAGCTTCAAACCTCCATCGAGCGAGCGGCCGCCCAGATGCAGGGTACGACGATTGACCTCATTGACAACCTCGCCTGGATGTTTCAGGCGCGGAGAACTTCTCTTCCCCAGAGGCAAGCGCTCATCGGCTGGCTCGACACCATAAGGAAGATCGGCAAGGGCACAGGTCTTCGTGCGCCGCGTTTGCGGGTGGAGGCGGCCCATAAAATGACGGAGTGTTGGGGCGCCGTTCCGGTCTGGGTCATGCCCCTCTCCAGAGTGGTCGAGAACTTTGATCCAGGAAAGTCGCGTTTTGATGTGGTCATTATCGATGAAGCCAGTCAAAGTGACGTCATGGCTCTGGTTGCACTTTACCTGGGTCATAACGTCATTGTCGTCGGGGACCATGAACAAGTCAGCCCGTCCGCCGTCGGACAAGAAGTCGCTGTAATTCAGAATTTGATTGACCAGTTCCTCCAGGGCATTCCGAACGCGCATTTGTATGATGGCCAAACCTCAGTCTACGACTTAGCCCGTCAATCCTTTGGTGAAACGGTCCGGTTGGTCGAGCACTTTCGCTGCGTTAGCGAAATCATCCAGTTCAGTAATCAACTTTCTTATGATGGTGACATCAAAACGCTACGCGATGCAAGCCACGTTCAGCTGAGGCCTCACGTCCTTGCCTACCCCGTCATCGGCTCGACACGGGACGGAAAAATCAACCGCCAGGAAGCCAAAGTCGTTGCTTCTCTCATCGCAGCCGCACTTGAACAACCGGAATACCAAACCAACGAATTTGGATGGCCATCCAGTATTGGTGTCGTTTCCCTCGTGGGCGAGGAGCAAGCTCTGGAGATCGACCGCCTCCTGAGAACACACCTCGCTCCCGACGCGTATGAACGGCATCGCTTGCTGTGTGGAACCTCGGCGCAATTTCAGGGAGATGAACGTGATGTGGTTTTCCTGTCCGTTGTGGACGCCCCCGCAACTGAAGCCCTCTATCTTCGTGACCAACAGATGTTCAAGCAACGGTATAACGTGGCCGCCAGCCGCGCGCGAGACCAGATGTGGGTCGTCCACTCGTTGGATCCGCAAACCGACCTTCAACCCGGCGATCTGCGGCGGCGTCTCATTGAGCACGCCCAGGCGCCCGAACTCCTCACTCGAACCTCCGACAACCAAGAGGCGAATGTTCAGTCTGCCCTCGAACGCGATGTCATGAAGCGACTGGTTCAAGCGGGTTACCGCGTCATTCCGCGGTGGAAAGTCGGCTCCATGAGCCTTGATCTGGTAGCGGAAGGAAACGGAAAGCGTCTGGCCATCGAGTGCGATGGAGATCGCGATTTCCCGCTTGAAAAGCTCCGCGACGACATTGAGCGCCAGTCTATGCTCGAACGCCTCGGATGGACATTCGCACGCGTGCGGGGCAGTATCTTCTTCCGCGAACCGAACCGCGCTATGAGACCTCTCTTCGACAAGCTGCAATCTCTAGAGATTTCTAGCGTGGACCAAGGCCCTGCTTCCGACCGGGCTGGCGGATCTTCGAACCTCGGCGAATTGACCGAACGCGTCATACGCCGAGCCGATGAGCTTCGCGACGAATGGTCTGCCCTTCACAACAAACGCCGCCTGCGGTCTCACCTTTCTGGGTCGCTTCCATGAGACGCTGGCACCCACCTGGAGAGCGCGCCGTGCCTAGAAGCAAATCTGGGACGAGCGGTGACGGTTCGGGAGTTGGCGGACGTAGCAGAACTCAGTACACACCGTTTCCTAAGAATGTTCAAGAAATCCCTGGGCCTTACACCATATCAGTATTTGCTGGAACGCCGTGTCGAACGGTTCAAAGACCTGATCCGCAGCAAACGTGCCAGTCTGGCGGAGGTTACCTTGTGTAATGGTTTAGGCAGCCAAAGCCATTTCACCAGTGTTTTCCGTCGTGCAGTCGGTGCGACTCCGGCCGAATTCCAGAGACTGGAAGCAAAGACAATCTGATCGGCAACGTGCGGTGGCAAGCCACATCCTCCGCATTTTAGATCCGGCTTTCCCGCACTACGGATTCATTTCGATTTTGCAGAAGGATCCGGAAAGCGAGTCCGTGCGTGATGAGCAGTAGCGGCACAATGACAGTCGGAATGAAATAGTTGGCTCCCAACTGCCCTGCAATGAGGCCCGCGTGGTTGGCCTGGTAGAAAGCATTTAGCAGGTCGGCTGAACCCCAGAGATTGAAGACCCATGCGATGACAATGCCAACCCCACGTGCCAGGAATAAGAGCGCAAGCAACGCGAGTGTTGCCGCAAGGATGTCCCCATAGGCAGCAGAATACGCAAAGGCAGACGGCAGATCGGGCGACACAACGCTTGGGACCAGAAATGCCAAACCGATGAAGCGGAAACTGTGCAGGATGAGTAGAGGCCGCAACGCATCGGCCCTTTGCCGGAGTCGGAGGTCCGGCCAGATGTATAGGGTAGTGACGATCCCCCACGCGATGAAACTGAATGCGATACTCATGAAAAAGCAGAGTTGCGGCTGCATGAGGTCTCCTCGTCAGAGTTCCAATATCGAAATAGTCATGCCTCTCTCAAAAAACATGGGGGCGGCGATAGGCGTCAGCCCCGGATCAGCGCTGCGGACAACACGCCGAGACGGTTCTCGCGAATGTTGCGAGCCAGATTGCTGGTTTTGACCTCGAAATCCGCACCCATCACTAGACCAAGGTTTGGTCCGTTCCGCAACGCGCCGGCCATGGCCGCCTTGAACCAATCGAGCGCGATCTGGGTATCGTCGCGCCAGAGGACCGCTTTGAACCCAGCTTGTTCAAGCGCGATGCGCGTGTCGCCTTCGCTCACCAGAAAGCTGGTCGAGGCGTCGCGTGCCCAAGGTGCGGGATACAGGACATAACCATTCCGAAGCACCAGGTCGTAGATGGCAAGCCAGCCACCCGGCGTCAGGATCCGACGCATCTCTGCATAGAGATCGTTACGGTCCTCCACGTTCATCGCCACGTGTTGCAGGAACACCGCATCGAACGCCGCATCCTCGAAGGCAGATTCAGGACGTCGCCGACCTGGAACATAACCCGATCTGATAGGCCGCAGCGCGCCGTCAGATAAGCGGCCGCATCGATGAAGCCGGGACTCAGGTCGACGCCTGTGACCTTGCAGCCGAAATTGGCGGCGGGATAGCGCGCCGGACCGCCGATGCCGCAGCCGAGATCCAGCACGCGGGACGATGGATCAAGGCCAGTGGCCGCGGCCAATTCGCCGGTCGCGAGAATGCCTCGAGTATGGAACTGGTCGAGTGGAGCGAGCGAGCGATCGTCGGCTCCTGATTTTCGGGCGTGATCGTCGCGAGTGCCGACTGAATCCGCTCGGTGAGGCCCGTAGCGTTATAGTGTTCGCGTACTCTGGTGATGGTATCGGTCCTATCCGTCATAACTGTTCTCCACGAAAAATCGTTTATTGGGCACGACTGGTCTTATCGCGGCCCGGCGTTATGTGTTCGGAGGTGCCGGCGCGCCTCCTGCTCGCTCTGTTTTTTTTGCGAGTCCTCGCTCGAACTTCGCGATCAAAGCCGCCAGAGCTCCCGGCTGTTCATTCGTGGCGAGGTGACCGTCGGGCAACCGCTCGATCTGGTGAGACATGGGTGTTTTCCTTTCATGTGGCATAGGATGATGCTAATAATCCTATAGATTAGAGTTTTTTCATCCACAGGTTTGCACCTTAGGATGACCTGCAGCATCCTATAGTCATGCGTTATCAGCCGGGGCATAAAGCGGAAGTCCATCAGAAGATTGTGAAAGACGCTTCGCAGCGTGTTCGAGCGGAAGGCCTAAACGGCGCGGCGGTTGCCGCTGTGATGCGCGACACCGGCTTGACCCACGGAGGGTTTTACAAGCATTTCGGGAGCAAGGACGACCTGCTCTTGGAATCACCGCAACAGGCTTTCCGGGAAATCGTTGAAACCCTGGTTCGTGCCGCCGAACAGGCTCCCCCGGGGGAGGCATGGAAGGCAATTGTGCAAACCTACCTGCGCCTGGAAATGTGCGAACATCCCGAGCGCGGGTGCCCCTGGCCGCACTTGCACCCGAATTAGCCCGGGCAGATAAGGGGATGAAGCCTCAGATCGTCGCGGAGCTCGTGAACTACAAAAGCCAAATGCTACCGTTCATGCCTGGCCGGCGAACTGTGGATAAAGAACGTGCTTTCTTTGCGATTTTTTCAACGATGATCGGGGCAACTGAGATTGCTCGCATGCTACCGGATCCCGCGATGCGGGAGAAAGTGCTAGGGAGCGCGAGAGATTTTCTCTTGCGCAGTTTCTGACCTCCTCATTCATGGGGCTAACAAGCAGCGCAACCTAGGATCCGTGGTTGCACGAACTGCCAGATACCAGTTCTTGCATAGGGTGATTTCCAATTCTGAGACTCCTCAAACACCATGATCACCGCCCAGATCATGGCCACTCTTTTGTGAAGTCGCGAGTTGACTCTGGACTGCACTCCAGATTGTAGAATTCTGTTTGTGGGGCAGGACTTCCAGGCCACGAGCCAGAGCTTACGCATCGGCGAACTTGCGAGCCGTGCGGCGATGACCGTCGATGCCATCCGGTTCTACGAGAAGCGCGGGTTGCTTCCCAAGGCTCAGCGAAGCACGGGTCACTTCCGCGTCTATAGTCCTCGGGACCTGGAGCGCGTTCGTTTTATTCGCCAGATGCAGGCCCTCGGGTTCTCACTCCGGGAGATTCGGGAATTAGTCGACCTGCGCGGCCGGAAGACCGAGGCTTACGAGACCGGCAGACAGCTATTGCAAGAGAAACTCACTGCCACGCGAGCAAGAGCGCGACGACTCAAGCAACTTGAGAGAGAACTGCTCGCCGACCTGAAAAAGTGCAATGAAGAGCTGAGGAGCCGTCGAAGGCACAAGCCTTGTCCCTGCCCAGTATTGGAAAAGGCGGAGAAATGAAAATCGAAGTGCTTTATGTTCCTGGCTGCCCGAACCATCGGCCTGTCTTGGAGGCGGTTATCAGCGTATTGGCGACGGAATCTGTGCCGACCAATATTTGTCAGGTCCCAGTTCATTCCGAAGGTGAAGCTCAAGCGTTCCGCTTTCCTGGGTCTCCAACCGTTCGAATTAACGGCAACGATGTTGAACCGGACCGACGACCCACATTTGGCCTCGCTTGTCGCCTTTACGCGAACGGTACGGGCATTCCGAACGAGGCAGCGATCCGTCGTGCAGTCACGGCCGCGAGACAAAAGGAGTGAGCACATGTTGAGGGTGATGGAGCGCACAACTCCTCTCGCAGCAGTTGCGGCGGCGCTGACCACGCTGGCATGCTGTCTGCCCTTGAGTTTTCTCGGGGCTGGTTTAGCGGGTGCGGTCGCCTGGACGGGAACGTATCGCGCCTGGTTTCTGAGATTGGCTGTTGTGCTCTTGATCCTCGGTTTTGTTCAGATATACCGCAAACGAAACCAATTCAGGAAACGAAGCAAGGTGAGCATCGCACTGTTCTGGGCGGCCGTCGTGCTCGTTGCACTCATCCTTCTCTTTCCCCAAGTCATTGCCAGCTTTCTAGCCGGTTGAGGTGGTCAGGTGTCGCTCGTTCGAAAGAAATATGCGTTATGGCTCGTGGCTGTCATCGTCGCAGCCCTGATCGGCTGGTATCTGTGGAGCCCGGGAAATATTCCCCTTGTAACCCTCAAGCAAGACAATCTCGAACTCTTCAGAGACGCCTTCAACGCGGACTCAAGTCAAGCCCGTGCCGTCTTGCTGCTTTCGCCGACTTGACCGGTATGTTTGCGGGGGGCCTCCGCAGTCGAAAATTTACTTAAACGGAATGCTTCCGATCATCTCCACGTGCTCGTGGTCTGGGAGCCGATATTGCCAACGGATTGGGCACGTCCGAATCGCTGGGTACGATCTCGAATTGCGGATCCTCGAGTGACACAGTTCTGGGATAAAGATCATCTGGTTGCAAAGAGTTGGACCAGCATTTGCCCGCCAACACCCAACTCCACTGCTGCCGTCGAAACGGCATCCTCTGGAATCTTGTAGCTCTCTATTCGCCGGCTGCGCAGTGGGAAAATGGGTCACCGGATTTCGTCGACGGCCCGGTCGTCAAAGCAGGCGACACATTGGAAAAACATCTGCGCAAGAGTACCGAAAAGGCGTCCTTCTGAGAAATTCGGTGGGGTGATCCAATCCCATGTAACCCCGATGGAAGGAGATGGGAGGGGGCTATCAGTCCGCAAGCGACGCTACGGGAGACAATACTCTCTGCATCGGAGAGCAATTCAGCTTAAAGTAGAAGGTCACACCATGACCGCTCCGCCGGCAACATCCAGAATGACGCCAGTTACCCAAGCCGATTCATCTGAGGCCAGAAACAGCGCTGCCTGGGCAATGTCTTCGGGCACGCCAAGTCGCCTGATGGGGTGCACCTCGGCCAAGGACTCTTGCTGTGATTCCGGAATACGCTCGCGATTTCGGTCTGTGAGGATCACCTCCGGAGCAATGCAGTTCACTCGAATGCCGAATGGGCCTGCCTGCGCGGCAACATCTTGGGTCAGAATCTGTATCCCTGCCTTCGCCGCGGAATAAGGGATCGGCGCCTGCGAATGCGGCCGGCGCCCAGCAGACGACGATATGGTAATGACGTTACCTGTCCTCCTCTGTTTCATGCCTGGCAATACGCTCTTGATCGTCAGGAAGGTAGCGGTGAGATTGCCATCCACAGAGGCGTGCCAGCCTTCTTCGCTGATCTCTTCGATTGGCCCGGGCATCGTGAAACTTCCGCCAGCATTGGCAACCAGAATGGCAATCGGCCCAAGGTTTTCTTCTACCTGCTGGCGCATGGCTTCGATCTCCGCGAACTTCGTCACGTCCGCAACGACTTGCGTTGCCACTGCCCCATTGCCCTCGATTTCGTTACGAATTGCCGACAGAGCCGTCGTATCCCTGCCGTGCAGCGCGACTTTGGCGCCTTGATCGGCAAGCAGGCGAGAGATGGCGGCCCCGATTCCTCGGCTCGAACCAGTAACCAATGCCACCTTTCCCGATAACAATTTCATGACGTCCTCCTTTTGTAGCAATCACGCCGTCGGCGCGACCGCTGCTGGTTGTTGAGCCCTCTCAGGAATTCGCGGCAACGTGAATCCAGCGGGGATCATCCGAACAAATCCTGGAACTCTCGTCAGCGCACCCCGATGCCGGATGGCAGGTGCAGCGTCTGTCGTCGAGTTTGGAATAGGCATCACTTCATCTTCAGTCGATTTACTCGCTCGCCGCAAAATGCACAAGGCGAGTGATGATGACGATGATCTCTTTCTCGCTATGCCCGGCAGTGGCCAAGGCATCATAAGTTGCAAAGCCGGAGAGCATTGCGATTACATCAGCCGCTGCTCCGAAATCCTCATCGGCATACTTCCTCTTTCTCGCTGCCGCTATTCGTTTCACAATTTGCCGGACGATGTGCTGTCGACGTGCATCCCGTGACTGGATGCCTTCTCGAATTTCCGGATCAAGAGCTGCCATAGCGCGTAAGTGTCGAATCACAACGCGGTCCGATGACCAGAATCCGACAAAAACGCTCACCAGCTTGTCGAGTGCTTTGGACGGATCAGACTCGCGGAACACCTCAGGCATGCGCTGCATGCCTCCTCGCGAAGCAAGATGGTCGTACAGAGCCTCCAGCAAACCCGGCCGCGATTCGAACTGGTAATAAATCGTGAGCCGGGAGACGTCGGCGCGTCGGGCGATGGCGTCCATGCTGAGCGTCGTTTCTGACTCTTCGGCGAGCACTTGGCGGGCAGCCTCGAGGATCCGCTGCCGGGTCTCGCTCGCGGCGGCCTCTCGCTTTTCCATGCTGTAGGGGCGGGGTGACATTCTTTGATTTTTGGCAACTTATATTCCATCATGCAATATGTTTAATTAAAGTGCAAGAGACGGTTAACAACGAAAACAAGCCCTTGAACCGATCCTTCGCAAAGCCGCACAGGTCGCTATTCCTGTTATCGTCTTGGGAGAATACCGGTGTGGGATTTCGCAGTCCCGCGATCGGAACCGCTACGAGCAGTGGCTGTTCGAATACCTGCCTAAATTTCGTATCCTCGAAGTCGACGAACGGACGACGATGTCCTACGCTGCCGTTCGTATGGAGCTAAAGAAGGCCGGAACCCCGATTCCATCCAATGACGTTTGGATTGCAGCGCTGTGCCGTCAGCACTCCCTCCCTATCGTGAGCCGCAACCGACATTTCGACGCCGTGCCGGGGCTCAGAAGGCTCCACTGGTGATTGTTTGGAAGTTTGCGCGTGAACCATCTTGTCCCCACTGGGGAAGAATTCTCAAGGGGGAAATGCGAACACCCCCGGCACGAGTGTCCGCACCAGCGTAATGCCTATCGCCGCTGCCGTTTCTCCGTTCCCATGTTGATACCTTTATCTATTTACTGCGCCTAATCATGAGACTCCCGCCTTGAGTGCGGGTATCAGAGATTCACGGAACTCAGACTCCAAACCCTGTAGCCGTCGGTGCAGAATGTCTGCTGCCCATTAGTCTTCTTTCAGGTAGCTTTAATGTTCAACCTCTAGCGTCATCGGTACAATTGCCCGGCATGTCTACTGGAGGATCGAATGCACTCTCGGAATGTATTTGCTGGCCTTCTGATCGCAGCGGTCTCGTTCACGTTTAGCGCCCGCGTTGCCGCGCAGGGTACTTGGGCGGTCGAAAAGACATTTCACATTGGCGGTGAGGGCGGCATGGACTATATCACCTTGGATGCCAAAAATCACCGACTCTACGTTCCCAGAAGCACCCACACGATGGTGATCGATGCGGATTCCGGGAAGACACTTGCCGACATTCCCGGCCAGAAACATAACCACGGGGTCGCCCTGGTTCCCGAGGCCGGACGAGGATTCATCAGCGACGGCAGCGGTTCAGTCGTGATTTTTGATCTGCAGACGAATACTGTCCTGGGAATACTCGCGGCGCAACCCGACGCTGACGGCATCATTTTCGACAAAGCCAGTGGGCTGGTACTGGTCGTTTCAGGCGACAACGGAGTCCTGATGACGCTCAAGCCCGACGTCGATCCGAAGACAGGATCCATCGATGCGCCCATTGACTTGGGCGGCAAACCAGAGTTTCTCGCGTCCGACGGCGCCGGTAAGGTCTACATCAATTTGGAGGACAAGGACCAGGTTGCCGTCGTGGACATCAAAGCAAGGAAAGTATTGGCGCATTGGCCAGTTGCTCCCGGGGGCTCACCCGTGGGGCTATCGATCGACAGAGCGAAGGGGCGGCTGTTTATTGGATGTCGAAAGCCGCAGAAGCTGATTGTGATGAGCACGGACGACGGCAAGGTGCTCGCGGATCTGCCGATCGGCGCAGGCGTGGATGCTACGAAGTTCGACGGTCAGCTGGCATTCGCGAGTTGCCGGGACGGCAAGCTTAACGTTGCAGGCGAGGGGGCGTCCGGCAAGTTCGAGATTGTGCAGACCGTGACTACTCCAGTCGGCGCCAAGACAATGGACATTGACACTGAGACGCATCGAGTGTATTTACCTACGGCCGAATTTGAGGAACAGAAACCGGGAGCCGCCGGTCGTCCGTCGGCCAAGCCAGGGACGTTTATGATCGTCGTCGTCGGGCGCGACTAACTAAGGAGCGGGACACGGGTGTCCCGCATTCAAAGATGGCTCTTGTCACCTGCGCGTTTCATCTCGCAATCGCCATCCTGTTGGAAGCTGTGCTGATGGGTGTGACTCTTGCGAAAGGCGGCCTGCTGTAGTCGCTTTCTTTCAGGGTTTGGGCAGTCGTCTTCTGGCCGATTTGGCTGGCTTCCTTCACCGACGACCCAGCCCAGACTAGCATTGGCAAAATGCACGGAATAAAGCCAGTGTGAGGCCTCGATGTCAGGGGCTTCCAGGGTGGCGCCGCCATCGCCGGTGGTAAGGATCGTGCCTGCGTAGCCGACGGCCCACCCGCGACTGGCATCGGCAAAATACACGGAGTGAAGGTGCAACTAAATTTAATTCGAATAACTTCCCCACGTGAATCCCCTGCAGCCGACCCACAGTGGCAGCTACGACGTTTTTATCGCCGAAATCAACCCCACAGGCTCGGCTTTGGTTTATTCCACCTATCTCGGTGGCGGCGTTTATGACGAGGGCGACCACATCGCCGTGGACAGCTCAGGTAACGCCTACGTCACGGGCACAGCTTATTCGAATAACTTCCCCACCATGAAACCCCTGCAGCCTGCTGACGGTGGCGCCTCTGACGCCATCGTGACCGAGATCAGCCCCACGGGTTCGGCTTTGGTTTACTCTACCTATCTTGGCGGCAGCGCCAACGATGATGGCCACGGCATCGCCGTGGACACTTCGGGCAACGCTTTCGTCACGGGCGCAACCGCCTCAACCAACTTTCGACGGTGAGTCCTTTGCAGCCATCCTAGCCGTTTGAGGATGCGGAGTGGATCGCGGACCTGCTCTGCCATGGGCTACTGCGTTCCAGTTTCGTTCCGCCTAAGCCGATCCGCGAACTTCACAGCTCGGGGATTGGGTGAAACATGGCTCACCGTGGTGAGCACGCTTCGCACTTCGTTACCGGTACCAACACCAACTCATTTTGAAATAATTTGGCGAGGTCGTTTTCGGTTTGTCGGCGAACCTTCCTTACAAGATAGGGAGCAGTTACTCGTCAACGGTACAGAATTGGACTTTGCCACCGCGCAGCACGGGATTAGTGCTTCGCTTCTAAGAGGACCTTCTGCACACGCCAGTTTAGCAGTTCGGCAACGTACAACTCATTCTCGGACGGGCAAGCAATCTCGTGAATCCATCCGAACTGGCCTAACTGCTTTCCTGACTTGCCAAACATGCCGAGAATCTTCCCATCCAGGCTGAGCTTGTATATTCGCCCCGGAAACGCGTCCGAGCTGAACAGTACTTGATGTGGCGGTGGCGTGATGCAAATTGCCCAAGGAGAACCTGGCATTCTCGCCCCAGATGGATGGTCGGTTTGGTTGCCTATCGCGGGTCTTGCATCTGGCGGGACGGAAACATCAATGACGATCTGGCGGAGGAATTTACCATCCCGGTCGAATACTTGAATGCGATGGTTTCCGCGGTCCGCTACATAAATATTGTCCTGCGCGTCAACAGCAATGCTGTGCGGAGTAGCGAATTGACCTGGCTTGTCCCCTGGTTCACCCCATGACTTCAGCCAATTGCCATCTTTATCGACTTTGGCGATTCTTGAATTGACGTAACCGTCACTTATATAAGTGTCGCCTGCGGAATCCCAAGCCACATCCGTCACTTGTCGGAATAATCCATCTTCGGGTGGCAGAGGCGGTTGGACATGTTTCAGAGGCCCCGTGCCTTCATCCGATGCCTCCTGCTTACGGCCAAGAACCATGGAGACTCGTCCCTCGGGAGTGAATTTGACCACAACATCCGAACCCTTGTCGGTGATCCAGATGTTGTCCTGCGGATCAATTTTTACTGAGTGCGCATAAGACCATGCGTAGAGGTTGTGGCCAATCTCCCGCAGAAATCTCCCATCACTGCCGAATTCCAGCAACTGCGCCGCGGCCGCAGCATATGCGGGTCCGGTCGTATTGCCGCGCGAGAACACGAAGATGTGGCCTTTCGAATTCACAGCTACCCCTGCAACTTCGCCAAAATAGAGGTCGGCTGGGAGGTTCAAGAAATCGGGCACAGAGCGGTACTGAATTTCGGGCACCCCAGCCGTTTGTGCTGAAAGCGAACAGGTCTTATACGCAATTGCCAGCAAAAGGAGAATTGTCGAGAACCTCATTTGGACTCCAGTCTTTGTGACCCGGTTCAGGAATCGGATTTTGAAATGCCTTGCAGACCCGACGAGACCAATCGTGGTCCAATATAACGTACATCGGCCAATACCCGAGATTCTGATTGGTTGGTCGGCTTAACCGGAGGTTTATGCAGCGGTCGGGTTAACTGGGATGAGTTCGGCATAGCCCGTCAACCGCTGGGAACTGATCCTAAACGCCTCATTGCCTACCTTGCCTACCACCACCACTGTTCTTTGTTCCGAATGCGTTGTTTGCAAGTCAAACGTATGATGAATCTGGTCCAACTGTCTTTTGGTCTGAGCAATTATAAGGAAACCGTGGGCGGTCTTTATCATTGCGGTCATTGCAGCCATTCGAGCCGTTCCGTGTGAGGCCCAAACAGACGAGATCGCCTGCATTTGCGGTGGTCGAAGTCCAGAGTGGAAATATATCGCCCGATATGACCCGTCATTCCACAAGCTGTGGACGTGCATGTCCCAAAGGCCGGGTATGAGGTATTTGCCGAGAGCGTCAGCGGAATGCGCCTGTTTTGGAACGTGAACAACCTGCTCGAACCGACCTCACGAATCTTCTGGCCCGAGATGGGCACGAGCGGCCCGCTATGTTCTTCCCCCCGTTTCTTGCAAACGGGGTCACAGGCGTGCGCGAGATGGGCGGGCCCCTGCCCCGCCCGATCAGGTACGCTGGCGAGACTAGGTCCCTTCCGGCGCGGCGATTGGCCCTCGCCTGGTCGTCCCGGTCCCTTCCCGGAGCGGACTTCTTGAAGGTCTACACCGGCGCATCCCGGGCCGCCTATTTCGGCATCGCCGTGGAGGCAAAAAAAGGGAACTTCCCTTTCGTAGGACACGTTCCGCTCGAAGTCGGTGTGGACGAGGCGTCCAAGGCCGGGCAAAAAGGCGTCGAGCACCCGGCCTTACCTGAAGGAACTTCAGGCATCTAATGACCCGCGGCTGAAATACATTCCAAAATCGGGCGCCGGTGATTGGGGCCGAACGTGGATGCGCGCCAGCCAACCGGTCTCAAATTCTCGCTAGCAGAAAGCGCCTCTTCCAGAAAGAAATGGAAGTAGTAGGTTCGATGCACCGCGCTGCCGTAAAGCTGACGGCGGGAACCGATACTCCAAACCCGTAATGGTGCCCTGGGTTCAGCCTTCACGACGAGCTTGGTTTCATGGTGCACGCCGGTTTGACACCGCTGGAGGCATCGCAGACGGCTAGGATCAATCCAGTCAAAGTTCCTCGGTCTGACGAAACCTATTGGAACAGTTGAAAAAGGCAAAATCGCAGACCTTGTTCTGCTGGACGCAACCCCATTAGAAAACATCGCCAACACCGAACGACATGCGCAGTATTTGCCTTTGTCGCGGCCCGGCTGGCGCCCTAGGTATCCCCGCCGCCCCTGGCAGATACGAGCTAATTTGCCTTACCACATTTCGTTGATGGCTTGGAGGATTTCAATCTGCTCCTTGGCGTATTGCGAAAACTCTTCGCCGCTGACCCAACACTCAACCCTTTGGAAATTTCGAACACGAATAAACCTGAGACGGCGTCGCCTCCGAATACCCGGTACTTCGGTAATCTTGCTCCAATGACCGTCAAAGGCCAATGTCATATATGTCGGGGTTCACTTCTTTGGTGGAACAGGTGTCGTTGCGCTTGCCAGGTCACGATTTTAGTTCCGTGCTCTCTCGGAGACTGACGTTTGTAATTATAACCCTGCTCTCTTGGACAGCCTGCCTCTCTCCTTTTGTCCAAGCCCAGAAAACCGAGCAACCCCCACGCAAAGTCTTGATCACGGTGAAACCCCAGTATGACCCGCTTCTAAAGCACGAACAGATTGGCGGGTTAGTTCGCTTGGCAGCCACTGTGCTTCCCAACGGCAGCGTCAGTAAGGTTGAAATTCGCGGTGGCAATCCTATCTTGGCGGAATCCGCGGCCGCGGCCGTGATGAAATGGAAATATACTCCAGCAGGATACCAAACTGTCGAAGAGGTTTCGCTCAGCTTTAGCCCGCACTGAGATCCGGGCCGATGCCGATTGGCGTAGGCCAAGGTTGAGCGCGAGGGAGCTATGGGCACTCCTAAATGCTTGAGTTTCCCTTCGGAAGCAGCTAATCCTTGGCAAATTTTTCGCAAGCTATGGGCCCGACCCAATTGGCAGAACGGCATGGCCACGAACTGGCCCCAACAGGTAAACCCGCGCGCGTGGCGCTCCCCCTTATGCTGCTGGACGGCTCCTTCAAACTCGACTCGCGAAAACAACTGCAACAACTGGATGAAAATACTGCATACTCGATTCATGGTGAAAGTCTCGCTGCGGTGATTTGGTTCTCGCCAGAACCCATCTCACCGTAGCAGAGCTTTCACCTCTTCCTTTAAATCAATCCGGCGACAGCCAGTGGAAATCCAGTGGAAACCGAGGGCTGCAGTCCAACCCAAAATATGATATTTAAGCAATAGAGCATACCCGTTTGAGCTGCAGCCTCTGTGAGACTCGGAAAGAGAAGCGCTACTGCCCGGCGCTCCATGCCCGCATTTGTGCCGCCTGCTGCGGCACGCACCGCGAACTGATCCTAGATTGTCCCAGCGAGTGCTCGTACTTGAAGCAAGCGCGAGGATATGATCGCTTCCGCCCCGAGCTGTTCGAGGACGAACGCTGGTTCGCGCATGTCCAAGTCGAGGAGGATTTGCTGGACGCCCACCCCGTGTTGCTGCAGGATTTGCTAGAAAGCATTACGCAAAGCGCGTTGGCGAACAGCTCTCTCCGGGATCGGGATGTGATTGATGCACTTACCGCGCTGGTCCGCAGTTTCGAGACGCGCGCCCATTCCGGCTTACATTACGAACCGACGCGCCCCAGCCTGGCCCAGCAAGCCGTTATACAGGACTTGCGTGAGGTCATCGCGGATTACGACGAAGAGGGCCGGGAGATAGGAGATACCCATCTGCGCGACAGCGACGCTTTGAAGGCGCTGGTTTTCGTTTTGCGGCTGGCCCTAGACCGCAGCTCGGGCCGCCCACTCTCGCGCGGATTCTTGGACTTCCTGCGCACCGAGTTCAAGAAAGACGGCAGCAACACCCAGACTCGCATTGTCCTGCCGTAATCGTAGCCCCAACCAGACTGCACCATTCCCCTTGCTCCCGCTCCCATCCCACCGTGCTCCCCGCACAGGCCGCCCAATTAAGGAAATTCAGGCCAAAACCCAATTTGGACAAGGGTGATGAGAAAGGGTTGCCGGTCATTCACGACTACTCTCTCAACGCGACCATGGGGTCGACGCGTGTGGCACGGTGCGCGGGGATGTAGCACGCAACGAACGCGACGAGCGCTAGCAAAGCCGCGACGACAACGAAAGTCAACGGATCGTTCGGGCTCACGGCATAGAGCAAGCTGCGCATGAACCACGCAAGCGCGGACGAGAGACCGATGCCAACGAAAACACCAGTCGCCACGATCTTGAAGCCATCGCCAACGACCAGCTGCAGCACATCCTGCGGCTGCGCACCCAAAGCCATTCGCAGGCCAAACTCGTGGGTACGCTGGCTGACAGCATAGGCAACCATTCCGAAAATGCCAATCGCCGATAACAGTAGGGCCAATCCTGCGAAGGATCCGACCAGAACGAGGCTGAGCCGTCGCCGCGCAAGTGCCCCGAACAGGGCATCGTTCATTGTCTGCATAGAGTCAATCGTTTGATCCGGCCGAATCGAGCGAACAAGTGCGCGAACTGTTCCCGCCAGCGAGGTGGGCGGTCCAATCGTCCTTACGAACAGGTTAAGGCCCGCAAAAGCATGGTCCGTTTCATCCTGCAGATAAGGAGTGTAGACGGCTGGTTCAACCGGCAGGTCGAGGCCCTTCTGTTTCACGTTCGCCACAATCCCGACCACCTCGCGAAATCGTGGCGCATCGTTGATGTTTCGACCTGCTCCGATATAGTCGACGGCAATCTGCTTGCCAATAGGATTCTGTCCCCTCCAGTAAGCTTCCGCTAATGCTTGATTCACAATCACCACAGCAGGTGTGTTCGCATCATCGTACACAGTGAAGAACCTCCCGCCAACGAGGGGGGTCCCCATTGCCCGGAAGAACTCTGAACTGATCCAGCAAGCCTGCCCAATCGGGACGTTAAGCGGGTCATTCGGTCGATCACTGAAAACCAGCGTGGCCGAAGGCGCAAATACGCCGGGCATGCACTTGCCGAGCGCTGCCGCGCCCACTCCCGGAAGTTCGGACGCCCGCTCGACCAACTCGGGGAAAAAGAGACGACCGGCGCTTTGGTCGTCATTGCGCAAATATGCGGTTAGAATGTGGTCGGGCCGGAAACCAGGATCAAGATGTTCCGCCTGCCGGAAGCTTCGGAGGAGCAAGCCGGCGGCAACGGACAGAACAACTGCCAGAGAAACTTGCGAAATCAGCAGCAAGCCGGAATGCGATCTCCCGATACTTCCGGCTTCTCCTCGTCCTGTCTTCAGTGTGGAGATGAGATTAAGTCTCGAGAACGCGGTGGATGACGCCCAGGCAACCAGCAGACTTGTCAGGACTGTGATGAACAAAGCAAGAAACAAGGTACCGGAGTCGACGCCGATGGACGCGTTTCGCGGCAGGCTGCTTACGCGGACGAGGGGTCTGACAGCAGCAATCGCAAGTAGCAGCCCAGCAAGCCCGGCGAGGATTGCGAGAATCAGGTTTTCCGTGATGAACTCCCTCAACAGCCGGCCTTTGCCTGCACCTAAGCTCACGCGTACCGCAATTTCCGATTGTCTCTTCGTATTCCTGGCAAGCAGGAGGTATGCCACGTTCGCGCACGCGATCAGCAGAACAAGTGCGACCGCCGCCATCACGATCAGTAGTTGCGATCGCACATCCCCGGTCAATTCATCTTTGAGAGGCACGAGGTGCACTGAAACATCCGAGGATTCTCCTGGTCCACGATGCAAGATCGCGCTCAATTCCTGCTCGGCTTGCTCACGGGTGACGCCGGGCTTGAGCCGTCCTACCAGGTCCAAGAACTTGTTGCCCCTCACCTGCATCCATCGGAAGTCCGGAACATCCTTTGCCCAAACGTCGGTCTCCGGAAAGAGGTCCGGGAGGGACGGCATCACACCGATCACAGTTTGGGCTGTGCCGTCCAACTTGAGGACCCGACCAATCACTTGAGGATCGCTGCCAAGCTGCTCCTTCCAAAAGCGGTACGAAATGACCACCTGTACGCCGTCAACGTGATATTCGTCGGGCTCGTACAGGCGTCCTAGGTAGGGCTTCACCCCGAGCATCGGAAAGAAATCGTAGGATATGCCAGTACAGTTCACGTTGCGGGGTTCGCCCTGACCGGTCCATGTGTAGGTCCAGCCTGACAACACATTGGCCATGTATTCGAACGAGTGGCTTTGATCTTTGTAGTCTTGAAACTCCGGCATGGAAGCGCCAATTCTGTACGTTCGACCGCTCTGCGCCGCCCATATCGCAAACAGGCGCGCTGAATCTTGAAAGGGCAACGGTCGCAACAGCACGCTCTCGACCACGCTATAAACGGCCGTATTCGCACCGATGCCGAGGGCGAGGGTGAGGACGGCTACTGTCGTGAAACCGGGAGATTTACATAACAGGCGCAGGCCAAAACGAATGTCGGCGACTAGCTCTTCGATCCAAATGAAAGTCCACACCGCGCGTGTCTCTTCTTGGACTCGCGTTAGGTTGCCGAACTTGCGCAAGGCCGCGTAGTGGGCCGCCTCCGGCGACATCCCCCGCTCAATGTTGTCCTGCGTCTCCATTTCAATGTGGTCGCGAATGTCCTGGTCCAGATTTTCGAGCATACGCTTGCGGAGGCTCATGATTCGCCCTCCTGCTCCGCTGGCCGGAGAATCCGCGCGATTGCTCCCGCCAGTTTGTCCCACTTACTGGTCTCAATCACGAGTTGCCTCCGACCTTTGGCTGTCAGCGCGTAGAACTTGGCGCGGCGATTGTTTTCCGAAGTCCCTTCTTCCGCCAAAATCCATCCGCGCTTGATGAGCCGGTGCAGAGCCGGATATAGCGACCCCTGCTCGACCTGCAACACCTCGTCCGAGTTGAATTCAATCGCCTTGGCGATGGCGTGGCCGTGCACTGGCCCCAGCTGCAGTGTGCGGAGTATCAGCAGGTCCAGGGTTCCTTGCAGCAGGTCGATGTGCTCGCGCTGTTCTTTAGTAGACATTCTAGGTGAAGATACAGCGCTTCCAGTAGAATGTCAAGGTGAGACACAACACGATGACTCGTCAAAGGCAACCTCGATTGGTCGCGTGGGCGTAAAGTCGGCATTCATTATGGACACCATGAGCCATTTGCCGCCAGGGCTACCGATCCTGGCCACGTTCCCGTTTACTTCGTCGCCCGCAGGCAGAACCAGCTGATCGGAAGCGTACACGGATTGCATCAGCCGCGCCTGGACGATTTGCCCGACTTTTTTCACACGGACCTCGCGATCAAGTGCAATCTGCAGCGGTGTTCCTGTGGATGCAGAAGGAGCAATCGTCCGCACCACAGGCACGTTGGTCTCTGAGTTCGCGGCAGGACATGAGGTCTGTAAGGTCTGAGCGTTCGCCTCGATCGCGACAAGCGCCGCGAACAAGCGCAGGAGGTGCGTGTTCGGTTCATGGTGCCTTGATGTCGACCTTAGGCTGTCACGTGTAGCGACAGACACACGAAGAATAGCAGGCGGCGCGTTAAGCCGAGCTTGAGCAACCGTGCAAGAAGGGTCCCTCCTGAATCACGGAATCCGAAGTGATCAGCGCGTTTCCAGGATCGGGTAAGATCGCTGCGAGGTATCGTGAAATACCTGAAAGAAAACCAATTGCAGTAGCGGATGCGGGTAGAACCCTGCCGCCGCAAAGCAATTCACTCGCGGCAGGAGTCGGATAATCTGAATCCTATTCTGGATAACATAATCCAAAACGTCAGGTTGCAGTGAACCAGGAGGGTGGACATGACGGAAAGACCCAGTCGATCATTTGCCGGCAAGGTAGCTCTTGTGACCGGCGGCTCACGAGGAATTGGCGAAGGAATTGTGAGGCGGCTTGCTGCAGACGGCGCCGCGGTCGCATTTACCTATTCCAGCTCGGAAGAAAAAGCAAAGCGGCTCGTCAGCGAAATAGAAGCTGCGGGAGGCAACGCACTCCCGATTCGAGCGGATAGCGCCTCTGCCGAGGACGTTCGCGCGGCAGTTGATCAGGTCGCAGAAGAGTTGGGTGAATTGGATGTCTTCGTCAACAATGCCGGAATCATGATCCGGGGAATCATCGATCGCTACAGTCTCGAAGATTTCGATCGCATGCTCGCCATTAATGTCCGCGCAGCATTTGTCGGCATACAAGCGGCTTCGGAGCATATGAAGAGAGGAGGAAGGATCATCCTAATCGGCAGCAACACTGCCGTCCGCACGGCGTTTCCCGGAGGTAGTGTCTATAGCATGACAAAAGCGGCCCTAACCGGATTGGTGCGAGGGGCCGCCATTGATCTCGCTCCTCGGGCCATTACTGTCAACAATGTCCAGCCTGGTCCGACAGCGACGGACATGAGTGCGCCACACGCCGAAGCGGTCAAGACCCTGATTCCGCTAGAACGAATGGCGGATGTGTCAGAGATTGCAGGTTTTGTCTCGTATCTCGCTTCCAACGAAGCTGGGTTTATTACAGGCGCCAGCCTCACCATCGATGGCGGATACATCGCATAATTGAAAGCGAGGGGAAAAGGATATGGCCCGACCGAAGGAGTTTGATCAAGAAAGAGCTCTTCACCGTGCCATATCCATCTTCTCTCAAAAGGGCTTTGCCGCCACGTCAACAGAAGACCTGATGCGCGCGATGGATGTCGGGCGACAGAGCATGTATGACACCTTCGGGGACAAACGTGCCCTCTTTCTAAAGGCTCTCGAAGTCTATGTCACGGAGAGCGTGCGATCCATTAGTGTGGAGCTCCAGACCCCAGGGTCACCCCTTGCCTCTATCCGGCGAGCACTTGTCCACTTTGCGGAACGCAGAGATCTTTCCAGTACAGATGGTTGCATGGGCATTAATGCCATCTGTGAGTTCGGGATGCGAGATGACGACGTGACGCGAATTACCCGGAGTGCGGCCAGGATACAGCGTCACACGCTAATGGACGCATTGAGACGAGCTCAGATGGAAGGCGAACTCGATGCTCAGACGGACCTTGAGGGTCTCGCCGATTTCTTTGAAAGCACGCTGGCAGGAATAAGGATTGCTGCGAAGGCGGGAAAGACTCGCCTGGCCCTAAAACGAATCGCTGAAGTTGCGTCCGTAGTGTTTGCCGGCGTTGAATTATCGGTCCTGTGAAGTCCTAGTGTTGTATCAGAAGCGACCGCGGAGGAGAAATTAGCAGCCTCATCAGAATCTGCGGCGGACGCTTTTGATACGAACGACTTGAAGGAAGCCGCCCCGCGGTGCGGTCGGGCGCCGGTGGCTATGGGTTTTCAATGGGGTCGATGGGCGGAATGAGGTAGGCGATGGACCGGTGCGCTTGGTGGGAGAAGAGCAGGCGTATCTGCGCGGTGGTACGCTCGGACATGACGACGACCTTAGCAAACCAGCTACCCCGAATCAATTTGACAAACCGCGGATCGATGCAAAGTGCCCGGGTCGTGACTCTGAAATCTGGACAACAGAACGCTTCCTCGGTTGACTCAAAATTCGCCAATGCACTCATTTGAGCTTCGTACAAGCTCAACACTACCGTGTGGCTCTCGAGTCACGGGCAAACCTTCCGTAATCCGGTTAGGGAAGGTTTGCCGACGATCCGCGAAGCAAAGTACCGAGGAGCGCGTTTGCCGATAAGGGCGATTAAGGTTGGGGATTACTACCGGCGAAGTTCACCTTTGCATGGCTACGAAGGCGAGCCCTTGCTTCCCACGGTGAGTCATGGTTGAATTCGTTCACAACCATCGAGATAGACGACTCTCGGGTGACGTTCAGGAGGCAGGTGGGGCTACATTGAACCGAAGAGAGTTCCTGCAGGCATCCGGGGCGGCGTCACTTTCGCGGTTGTTGCCGCGCAGCCCGTTCCCAACTCCCGCGATTCGCCGAATCCGGCCTTCCGACCCTGGGTGGCCCTCCAAGGAAGCGTGGAAGCGCCTCCACGAGGCGGTAGGCGGCAACCTGATTCAGGTCGATTTTCCAATGAACGCGTGCATGTCCTCGTCACCGAGCGTGGACTGCAAGACTCTCTTCGCGAATTTGAAAAACCCCTACTACATTGGCGATAACCCCGGTGTAACCCAAACCTTGGGCTGGGTCGACGCTTGGGCCACCAAACCCAGTGTCTACGCCGTCGCCGCAAGAAACGCCGGCGATATCGCTGCCGCTGTGGATTTTGCTCGCGAAAACAATTTGCGCCTCGTCGTAAAAGGGGGTGGCCACAGCTATCAAGGCACATCGAACGCATCCGATTCTCTCTTGATTTGGACGCGTCATATGCATGACGTCGCCATCCAGAGCGAGTTCGTCGCTCGTGGTTGCGAGTCAACTAACACTCCTCAGCGGGCCGTCACTGTCGGCTCGGGAACAATTTGGTTGCAAGCTTACGACGCCGTCACCACCAAGGCCGGCGCCTACGTTCAGGGCGGCGGCTGCACCACGGTCGGCGTCGCCGGCCTCATTCAAAGCGGCGGTTTCGGCAGCTTCTCGAAGCATTACGGCATGGCCGCCGCCGGCCTCCTTGAAGCCGAAGTCGTTACCGCCGACGGCAAAGTGCGAATCGCAAACGCTTGCACCAATTCGGATCTGTTTTGGTCTCTGAAAGGAGGCGGAGGTGGCACCTTCGGCGCAGTCAGCAAATTAACCCTGCGCGTGCGCGATCTTCCAGAACTTGCCGGCGGCGCCAATTTCACCGTCAAAGCTTCTTCAGATGACGCCTATCGCCGCCTGATCCGCCACTTCGTTGGCTTCTACCGGGAAGCTCTCTTCAACGATCATTGGGGCGAACAAGCGCACTTCTCTCCAGACAACAAGCTCGAAATCAGCATGGTTCATCTTGGACTGGACACGGGGCAATCGCGAAAAGTCTGGCAGCCCTTCCTCAACTGGCTGGCGCAGTCTTCCTCCGCCTACACGATCCAATCTCAGCCCGACATCGGGAGCATGCCCTTCCGGCATTGGTGGGACGTTGACTGGCGCAAAGAACATCACCATGACGTCTTCAAGGCAGACTCCCGCTCCAGCGCCAGCCCCATCAACGTCTGGTGGAACGGCGACGCCGGCCAAGTCGGCTGGGTCGTCTGGGGTTTCGAGTCGCTTTGGATGCCCGCATCGTTGCTGCGGGATGATTCACAGGAACAATTGGCCAACGCATTGTTCTCGGCTTCCCGCTTCAGCGAGGTGGAGCTTCATTTCAATAAGGGTCTCGCAGGCGCTCCTTTGGAAGCGATCGAGGCAGCGAAAGACACTGCTATGAATCCCTCGGTGTGCGGTGCCTTTGCCCTCGCGATCGTCGCCGACGGCCAGGGTCCCGCGTATCCTGGAATTCCCAATCACGAACCCGACGTTGCGAAGGGCCGCAAAGCCGCCGACACCGTGCACCGTTGCATGACCGAACTCCGCGCCGTCGCCTCCAACGGAGGAGCCTACGTCTCCGAAAGCAACTTCTTTGAGTCCGGCTTTGAGGATTCCTACTGGGGTGCCAACCACACCCGCTTGGCCCAAATCAAAAAGAAATACGACCCCGACGGCCTCTTCTTCGTCCACAACGGAGTTGGATCAGAACAGTGGAGCCCCGACGGCTTCACCAGGCTCTGAACCTCGGCAGCGTTCGAATCAGTTGGAAGTTTTCTCTAGGCTCACAAGTCGGCGTACCAGAACCGATCGCGTGAATGCTACTCATCCGCGCATTACTGGCGGATGACGGCCAAGCGGGAAGTAATCCCAAGGTAAGGTTCGCCGACGATGCGCGGGAAAAGCCGAAATCCAGGCCGATGAGGGCGGAAGAAGCAATTAGGTTAAATGGGCTCCCGATTGTCTGGAGGCTGCAAGGTAGGAGATGACACAAAGTCGGGCAAGCGCCCATTACAACGCATGCTTTTTGCGGACCGGCAGGCCTTTCGCATTTCAGAGCGCCATTGCTCCGGCCCCTCCGGCCCCGGATAATGCGAAAATCTGTGGCGAAAGGCCGGTGAGTTTCTCATACTCGCGGGCAACGTTGGATTTAAATTCTGCGACTCCTTCACTCTCCACGAGGTTAATCGTGCAACCTCCGAATCCGCCGCCCGTCATCCGCGCACCGTGAACTCCGGCCACGTTTCGCGCGAGGTCAACCATGAGATTCAACTCCCGACAGCTCACGTCGTAATCATGATTCAGGCTGTCGTGGGACTGGTACATCAGCTGTCCAAAGCGGGTCAGATCCACATGTTGTAGTGCTTCCTTTGCCTCGATTACGCGGGCATTCTCCGTAATCACATGGCGACAGCGCCGGAAATCAATCTCAGAAAGCAGGCTGCGATATTTTTCGAGATCCTCGATCGTCAGATCCCGCAATGCGGCGATTCGCGGAAGGCACTTACCGATCGCCTCAACCGACCTTTCGCACGATGCCCTTCGTTGGTTGTATTCTCCTGCCGCGAGCTCATGTCTTACCATCGTGTTACAGATGACCAAGCGAACTTTGGGAGGCAATGCCAGGTACGTCATCTCCAGCGACCGGCAATCGAGCAGCAGAGCTTGATCCTGTCTGCCGAAACAAGAAACAAACTGATCCATAATGCCGCAGCGAGCGCCCGTGTACGCGTTCTCCGCCCGTTGACACAATCTTGCCAGAGTGCTCAATGGAACTGTAATTCCTCCAAGGGACGTCAGCGCCAGTGCAGTGGAGACCTCAATCGCGGCGGACGAACTGAGGCCAGAGCCAATCGGCACTTGTCCGTGGATCAGCAGGTCTGCGCCCTTCAATGGATAGCCTTCCTCTTGCAATACTGCGGCAACGCCACGGACGTAGTCGCTCCAATGTTTCCTCGGAGGGCCTGCCAGGCGATCTAGATCGAACTCAATATTTTCCTGAAATTGCTGCGAATACACGGACAGAGTGCGGTCGGATCTGCTCCTGATCGCTGCATAGCAATAAAAATCGATGGCTGCAGGCATCACAAAACCATCGTTGTAGTCGGTGTGCTCCCCGATCAGATTGACTCGTCCCGGAGCACGAAACAGACAGCTTGGACTCGTCCCATAAATTATCCGGAACCGTTCCGCAACTGTGCGGGCGCTGCTGGGTACCGAGCCAGGCTCCAATATCGTAGCGGTCATTCTAAGTGTCCGTTTCTATTCATTTCCGTTTCCGTTCCACAGCCCCTCGATTTGCTCGAGAGTTTTGCCTTTAGTCTCTGGCAAGCGAGCCTTAATAAAGAGGAAACCTGCCACGCAAATTGCCGCATAGATCCAGAAAGTTCTCGCTGCACCTAAAGCGTGGTTAAGAAGGGGGAAGGTATACGTAAGAATGAAGCTGGCAATCCAGAGCGCTGTGACGGTGACCGACATTGCCGCACCGCGAATCCGATTAGGAAAAATCTCGGAGATGACAACCCAGGTCACCGGGGCGAGGGACATTGCATAGCATCCGATGGCGGCCACCACCAGCACTAGCATGTGAACGCCGCGGCTATGCACGTAGTAGAAAGCTCCCAGGCACGTGTAAATGATCGCCAGCCCGGCAGATCCTGTGAGCATCAGAACTCGCCGGCCATATCGATCGACAGACCCAATCGCAACAAAGGTGAAAACGAGGTTCACTACGCCGGTCACGACAATATTGAATAAAATGTCGGAAACGGTATATCCGGCAGCGGAGAAAACTTCTTCCGCATAGTTGAAGATTACGTTGATGCCACACCACTGTTGCAGCACGGCAAGCGCGACTCCGAGCAGCAAGATCCTGCGCATTCTGGGATCGAGCAGTAACCGAGGATCCGCTCGATTTTCATCTTCCTTCACCGTGCTCTCGATTTCGGCCAGAGCCTGCGCCCCGTAGGATTCCCCTCCGATGCGACAGAGAACGCGTTTCGCCATTTCGTGCGCGCCATTTTTCGCAAGCCATCTCGGGCTCTCAGGCACTGCAAACATCGATACAAAGAAAAGCAGCGAAGGAATCGCGGTTACGCCAAACATCCAGCGCCAGCCAACCTGGCCATTCCAGGACTGCATAATCTGAAGGACTGTGGCATGGGAGGGAACGGGTTTGGCGATCAACCAGTTTGTGACCTGGGCGAGCAGAATCCCAATCACAATCGTCAACTGGTTCAGGGAAACCAGTTTGCCGCGAAACTGCGCGGGAGACACCTCCGCGATATACATCGGGGAGAGACTCGAGGCCATGCCAATGGCGAATCCGCCCATGATTCGCCAAGGCACAAAAACAGCGAATGAGGGGGCCAGGGAGGTGCCGATCGAGGACACGGCGAAAACCAATCCCGCCGCAATCAACAGCCGCTTACGACCGAAGCGGTCGCTCAGCCAACCCGAGACAAGGGCCCCGATGAGGCATCCCACCAATGCGCAACTCATGGCCCAGCCTTGCTGCGAAGGATCAGTCAACCCAAAATACTTTTCGTAGAAGGGTTTGGCGCCGCCGATGACCACCCAGTCATATCCGAAGAGCAATCCTCCAAGCGCCGCAACTATCGAGACCGCGTAGATGTACGCCGTATTAAACTGCGCGTCGCCGGTTGCGACCTCTTCGGTTCTTGCGGCATTGATCATAGACACTGCCCTTTGTATCGCTGTTCAAGTCACTTGCCGGGCTGTCGCCGCCCCGGACACTCGAGATAGGAACTCTAGCTCCTGTTGTGCGGCCATGTGGTTGCGATCGAGTAAAAGCACTTGATTCAGCAATCCCGCAGCGCGTTCGGTATTTCGCAAACCGAGTTCGGCGAGCGCCGTCAAGAAAAAGCACTCGACCTGGTTTCTCTTCTGAAGGTCGTCTTCGAACAAAAGCAAATTCGGAAGTGAGGTTGCGAAATAATCAATCTTTGCTTCCTTCTTTATCTGCTGCTCCGCAAACGTGCGGATGTCTTTGAAGAGCCTCCTGGCCTCCAATTCTCTACCGAGAGCTTCGAGGCTCATCGCTCGAAAGTAGGTCAGCCAGGTGATCGGATCGTCGTTACCGACTGCACGCGTCCAGTACTCGCGAGCCTCGTCCTCGCGTTTCAGTCTCGAGAGAGCCAGGCCCGTAAAATAGTCGAGATGCGTTTCGCGTGTTAACAAGTGTTTCCCCTCTCCGAGATTCTGCGGATAGAGGCGCGCGGCGGAAAGATGCTCCAACGCATGTCCAGGATCCCCACGCTCCATCAAAAAGCGGCCGATCAGAAGGTGGGCCCACACGTATTGCGCCGAGACCAGGCCCTCTCCCCCCTCCCACGGATTGAATCTTCTCGACAAGAGTTTCCCGAGGGCATGCTCGGGACGGCCGCACTGGTTTAGAAGCGTGATCAACTCGACCGTGAGGTCGTCGCGCCGCGAAACGAGATCACCATGATTTTCCAGGATCTTGAGCCGCTGGGGAGCGCTCGCACCGATGCGCTTCCGCAGCTGATCGAATTCATACAGCAGGCGAGCGTCCGCGAGATTTGCCTTAAAAGCGTTCTCATACGCAGAAAGTGCTCGATCGGCATCCTTACGAACATTGAAGTAGGCGATTCCGAGATTCCGCCATGGAATCGCGAAGGACGGCTCGAGCTTAACACTCTGTTCCCACTCTCGAATGGCTTCGTCGTACCGCTTCTTATCGTAAAACAGGTTGCCGAGGTAATAGTGCGCTCGCGCGTCCGATGGATTTGCGGAGAGGGCGCTTTGAAGCACGATCATCTCTTCAATTCGCGCGGGAAAACAGTAATCCGGCGAGGCGTTGGACGCGTCCACCCAATGCGAGACACTTTGGGAGTGATTACCTCGTTTTGCGGCGCAATAGCCCCGAAGGTACAGCACCATCGGAAATGGTTGCTGGTCAGCTTTGCTCAGGCGTTTCGACAGCAACTCCTCCGCCTCAGGCCAAAAGCCCGCTGCGGCGTAGTCGAAAGCGAGATCCAGGTAGAGTTGGGTATGAACACTTTTCGCGCTAGCCGTCTCCTGCCCTTCCTTGTCCTCTGCATTCCTACCCGAGAGTATCGACAATTCATAACCAGACCAGATATCGAGGGGATCGAGATTGTTTGTTTCCCGGGCATACGCAAGCGCTTCAGGGAGTGCGCCGAGCCGGCGCAAGATTGTCGTCCGGAGATTACGCGCCTTTAGGTTGTCGACATTGGTCTTTAGTGACAGTCCAAGGTTCTCGAGGGCGCGATCAAATCGAAAATGGAGGCAGTCGATCTCTGCGAGATGATAACGCGCAGCCGATTGCCATGGATAGTTCCAGACCGCCTTGTAGTACGCCGCATCTGCTTCTTCCCAGCGCTCCTGATATTGCAGCGTCAGGCCGAGATAGTAGTACGCGTCACCTTCGGCAGGATTGGGGTTCCGTCGCGTCTGCCCCTGAATCGCGCGCTGAAAGTGGTTTTCCGCCTCCGAGAATTGTCCACGCTTCAACTTCAGAAGGCCCATCGAAGTGTTGCACCGGCTGTCGAGCGGATCGCGTTCCAGCGCTTCTTCCCAGTACAGCTCTGGATAACGGGTGGCATGTCGGTATTGCTCTAGATGCAGGCCGGTAATGTAGAGTTCGTCGTTTGCAGCAATGTCCTTCGGGGCCAGAGGCTCTGTCGCTGGTTCGGGGAGAGTCGTGGCTTTTCCTACTTCTGGCGGAGTGTAATGGAGCACCTCTTGGCCGTCGCTTGTAAGCAACCGCACGACCGCATGGCTATTAGCGGTAACCTCGCGAATGTAGGGTTTTCCAGGCTCCAGGGTGCAGATATCTTCGAAGATATTTTTCCCACCCTCAGTGACGAGCAATCTCGCCTTCTCCAATGTTTCGGTGATGCAAATACCGATTTTCAACTTTCCATCAATCGGTTCTACGCTGATTGCAGCGAATCGGTTGGCGTTCTTAGGCGGTCCGATCTGCTGAATCGGGTACCAGAACTGGCTCCAGGTCCGAGTTTCGTACGGGAAAAGCCAGGAAAAGTCCGGCTGATTGTCGGTGAACACTCCCGCCATGAGTTCGATGTAAGGCCCGTCGGAGTCTGTAAGATTTCGGTCCCAAGCGTATCCAAACTCAGCATTACCCCAGGTCCATAGCTTCTTTCCAGGAGCGATGTGATGATTTGCGAAATGAACTACGCCGGCTTTCTGTTCATGGTCGTATCCGCCGAAGAAATCGTATTTCGATTCCGTCACCATGTACGACGTGGGCACGGGGATATTCTGGTACCAGGAGAGGTCCACTCCCTTTCGGTAATCGACCCCGTAGTAGAAGTTCCTGGCAATGGGAAAAGACGAAACCGCTCGCTTGGCGTGATCTGCTACGTACGTGACATCCGGCGGAAAGAATGCCTGGTAATGATTATGCACACGAATTCCGACGTTAGCCCACCAAAGAAAGGTCTGTGCGAAAGGAGTCCGGTTGTACACCCGGACTCTCGCTTCGATATACGATTTGCCCGGATGCAGGCAAATGCCCACCATGCCTTTCATGCGCTGCATGGGTTCGTGCTCACTCAACCAAACTGTGACACTTCCATCCCCACCGTACTCGATTGCGTGTTGCACGGGCATGTAGGTGGAGGGACGATGGTGTTGTGGCCAATTGAACTCGACCCCCCCGGAAATCCAGGGGCCGAGCAGTCCAACGAGTGCAGGCTTGATCACGCTCTGCCGGTAAAAAAAATCATAGCCATTGGTCTTGTCTTGACCAACGTGAATACGTCCCCCGATTTCCGGAAGAATCATCAAATGCACATACTCGTTCTCGAGAAGGACCGCACGGTAGGTCCGCTCTGATTTTTCATTCGAGACGCGATCGGTGATCGGATTCGGATAGACCTTGCCGCTGCTCCCCTGATACACCCGCTTCTCAAAGAACATCGGATTCTTATCGGGCGGTTGTTCGGGATAGGTTGGGATGGCGATGCGTTCTTCCCGGGCACGCACGCTCTTGCCGTCCGATTTAGTCACCGTTGCATCTCCTGTATCGCAACGAAATGGGCCTGCTAAGGCATCCACACAGTTGTGAACGCTGAAAAGCCTGTGGGGCGCATCACGTCAAACTGGACTCGCGTAGCTCCCTGTTTTTCTTCGAATCGAAGGGGGACGGAGATCGACTGCCCCGCATTCAACACCGGAAGCGGAGTCTCACGACACTCGAGCGGAATGCTGGCGAACCCGTACAGAATTCCCCGAAGCTTGTAACCCGTGACCTTATAGCCAGGGACTGAATCGCGGGTGCGCACTCGGAGGGCGAATGAATTCGGGTTGCCGCTGTAGTCCAGCGATTCGATGGGGCTGGATTCTTCACGCAGTGCCGTGTAAGACGGCTTGCGATCCCCAAGCAGGTCGACGACGCCGTGAATCCGCTGCTTCATGACTCCTGTGCCCCTGTCGCCAATGTGAGTCCGGTAGTCGTTGTAGCAGAAGAAAATCAAGCCGCTCACGTTCTTGGCTTCGCGGCACGCACGCGTATGATCGCGGAGGACCTGGATTCGCCGGGTGTCTCCTTCCGGCCGGTCCGGCGTACAGGCGCAATAGCCATACTCCGAGATCACAATGGGCTTGTCGGGAAAGGCCTGGTGAATTTCTTCCAGATTGCGGCGAAGGTCATCCGGCGTGCCCGGATACCAGCTCTCGTAATATTCATTCCACTCGATGAAGTCCATCACCTTCGTTACGTCGTTCTCGGGATGGCGTTGTAACGAGTTGGAGGCATAAGACCGCAATCGCCGCGGATCCAGCCGTTTGGCTTCCTCGTACATCCGCTTGGCAAATTTGTAGGCCGGAGGATTCTGGCCATTGATCTCGTTGCACAGTCCCCACGAAAAAATGGAGGGGTGGTTACGGTCGCGAGCAATCATCTCCTGCAACTGCTCAAGACCGTTCTGCATGATGTCCGCATCCGGTTCGTCCTTCATGTCCTTGAAGGTGTCAGGCCCCCAGGTCGGGACCTCCGTTTGAATGAAGATGCCGTGCCGGTCGCAGTAATCAAGAACGCGCTTGTCTTGCGGCCAATGAACACGCGTAAAGACGCAATTCAAATTTTTCAGATCATCATGATCGTGGTCGATCCACGAGGTCGGTTCTGCCATCCCATAGTTCGGGTTGCTTCCCGCCATACGCTCGACACCCATCAGCCGCAGACGCTCGCCGTTCAAGCAGAACACACCATCTTTGACTTCGATACCGCGGATGCCGAACACAGTCGTGGCTTGGTGCGAGATATCCTCTCCCGTCAGATCGATTGACAAGGAGTAGAGATTGGGCGCATCGAAATGCCAGAGCTTGGGATGGTCAATGTGGAATGCGGGTAACGAATACGAGACGGATTTACCTGAAGCAACGGTAATTGGGGCTGTTTTGCTCTCCTGAAGGACGCTTAGACCGGTACTGTCTTCCACCGCGCGGACCGCCAATTGCCCGCTAAAATCTTGGCCCGTCGCATTTCGGATCACGAGGGTGATGTCCAGGTTGGCAATTCCACTCGCAAGATCGGGAACGGCGTCCACATCCAGGCGCTCGATGTAGACTCTGGGGCTTATGAGCAGACTGACAGGCCGATAGATGCCCCCGTCATGCGTCCAATCGCTGGAGTGACCGCGCGGCAGCATGTGGGAATCAAAGTCCGAGTTCACCATGACAGCCAACACGTTTTCAGGGCCAGGATGCAGAAAGTGCGTTATATCGAGATCAAACGCCGTGTAGCCCTTGCACAGGTGTTTGCCGACTTCACTCCCGTTAACCCAAACAGTCGCGGAATGAAAGACGGCCTCAAATTCAACTCGGATGATCCGGTCGCTCCACTCCGGCGAAACATCAAACGTGCGGCGGTACCAGGCCAAGCCGAAGTACTCGGCGGAATCCTGTGCAATCTGCCACGTACAAGGAACAGTGACGTTCTGCCACGCGTCTGAATTCTGGGCAGGCTTATACCAGGTGTTGCTCTCCCCAACCTTGTCCGCGTCGATGCGGAAGCTCCAGAGGCCATTCAACGAAACACGTTCTGTTTGAGATTCATTCGCTGTCCGAGTTGTTCTACTGCGGGCAGGGGCAACACCGGAGGAGAGCGCGGCTGCCCCCAGAACCGACGATGCTGACTTTAGAAAGTTGCGGCGCGTATCCACAAGAAAGGCCGTCGTGTACGTTAACGCTTCCCAAAGGTTATCCTTGCTGGTCGCTGCCTGTCAAACGAAAAAGTGACGAAAAAGTAATGGTTTCGTAACGGGATCCGAACCACTTACGAGACCCGTTCGCGACCGGTCCCGGGAGCGGAAACGTCAATACGATCCAGAAACAACTGGAGATTCGATCGCATTACGATGTGGGGATTCAACGTGATGCGATGGGGCGGGCATCGGCCCTCCACGAGGAAATGGTGCAGGGCTTCGAAAGCCATCCGACCCTGCGCCTCCGGCCGTTGATAGATGGTCGCCAGGACCCTCCCAGATTTGAGGAACGGTACGAGTTGGGGAAACAGATCGGTTGTCACGAGGGCAATGCGACGTTCAGGGTCCAGCTCCTCAAGCGCCTGGATGACCGTGATCGAGTTTGCGGTGCTCACATAGAGCGCTTTGAGCGAATGATCGCGAGCCAGGAGCTTTCGAGCCTGACTATAGGCCGCGCTCTCATCGTCGTGCGTCTCAATCACGTTAGAAATGGTAAGGGCGCCGTTGAGGGAACTGAGGCTGTGTTTAAATCCGCGCACCTTCTCAGAATGATCAATGGTCGACAGATCGCCCGTCAAAACGCCGACTGTGCCGGGCCCGCGCACGATCAGATGTAACAGTTCTGCCACCATAGCTCCGCTGATGAAAGAGTCTGTCGACACTGCAGTCAGGCGTTCTGTTCCAGGTGCATCCGTGACCACACATACCACCGGAATTCGTTTCTGCCCGGCCCGGCGGATCCAAGCCTTCAATTGCGCGGGATGACCCGGACAAATAATGAGTCCCTTACTGCCGTCCTCAAGAGCTTCGCGAAACAACTCCTCGTCGCCTTCGCCCAATACGGGGTGAGTGCGAAATTGCAATTCGACTCCTGCCCGAAAAGGGCTGGCGGCATCACGAATACCGGCGCGCACAGCGTCAAAGAAGGAGCCGATCCGGGCCGGAAGGTTAATAGCGACGCGGACCTGGCGTGGTGCCTTTAAATAGCGCGCGGCCAGATTCGGCTTGTAGCCGAGGGTCTGCGCCATCTTCAGCACCCGCTCTTTTGTGATTGGGTTTATGCCTCCGCGGGAATGGATGGCTCGATCCACGGTTCCGATGGAAACACCCAATGCCTTGGCAATATCCTTGATACCGACAGGCCGACCCGATCTTGAGGTTGGTTCCAGCGCGCGGGCATCGTCATTCCCCAGCGGCTGCGGTTCTGGATCGGTTTTCGCCTTTTTCGGCATAAACCCCGTCCTGAGGGCTATTTCCGGGTACGTTGACGGTGTTCAGTATACCCGCATTCGCTTTGCCGCAAAACACCTTGCGCGACAAATGTGTAAACCGACTTGGGATAGAGATTCGTTTCGATCAGCTTTCTGCCGTCGTGCTTGCTGACCTGCAGCAGTTGATTGCGTTGCTTCCAGTCAGGCACCCTTCCGCCTGGGGCCGTAGTCGTTGCGGTCACCTGGGCCGTGTCGGCAATCGAAGGTAAGTTTGATAAGTCAAATACGGCTGACTCAGAAGTATTGCCAGTGACCTTAATGATGGTAAGTCGGCGCAAACTTCTCTCGTATGCGGCAATCGAGTTTGGATCAGCAATCTCAATGAGGTGAGATCCCGGTCGGATATAGCGCGTGAATTGCCCGAACACGAGAAACTTGCGGTTCACGCGGACGAACGCGGTCTGTTTGCTACTCGGCGATCATGCGTGTCGACGTAGTTCGCATTGATCAACCCCCAGCCGAAGTCATGTACATCGGGCTCTACGGGCTGCCAGTAAACCCAACCGTTCGGTTGCAATTCCTTCACATCGCGAATGATTTCCTGTGCCAGCCAGTAGCCGGACGCATCCCCGTCGCCGTACTCCGAGAGCCATCTCGGCTTGTCTGCGGCGGCGCGGCGCAGTTCGGTCCGGTTAGGACCGCGACAAGGCTCGGTTCCGTTGGAGTAGCGATGGACATTCGGCCGTCCAACCTGAAAGCGCGTCGCCGAGTCGTAGGCATTCCAGGTGTTCAGGGCCGCATCCACGTTGTTTTCATCGGCCGCAGCGACGGCGATGTCTTTCAGCCCCGCTTTGTCCAGAGCTCGGCGCACGCGCTGCAATATCGCCTCCTGCGTTGCGACATCAAAGTGGCACCCCTCTTGTCGGTTCGGGTATTTCCACCAGTTGGCCGAAGCCTCATTGGATGGCTCGACCGAATTGAAGTTGATGCCCCAGTCATCTGCGGCGTGCTTGGCGACAGCCGCAAGATAGAAGGCAAAGCGATCATAATTTTCCCGAGTCAGGCAGTCGCCGCCCGTATCGCTTCCGGCAGTGCTGCGATTTGCATTCATCCACCACATCGGAGAGTCGGAAAACATCTCGAACAGATTTGCGCCGCGATCTCGCGCTTTCCGCATCATCGTGCGCTGGTTCTCATCTGCCGACCAATTCCACGTTTTGGAATCACTGCTGTTGGGGTCCGTCCAATAACCATGGATATCCATCTGCCATTGCAGTTTCGGGCCCTTATTCTCTCGTCGCTGATTGATCCCTCCGCCCCCGACGTTGTAGCGAACGATGTTCAACCCGAGGCCGGGAAAACCATCCGTTTCTTTTGTTGTGTAGATCAAGTTGGCGTAATAGTCGGCATTCTGTGTGCCTCCGACGGCGCGTCCCCACCATGCGAGCGACCTTCCCCATCCCTCCCAGATTCCCAAATCCTGCGATGTGTCCAGTCGGAAATACCCGGGCGCACGCGCATGTTTCGAATCTTCGAAGTTTTGCCCGGACTGCATTAAGGCAACAATGGTGATTGCAACCAGAAGCAATCTCCGCATAAATGACCTCGGGTTGTGCTGATCGTGCAAGCCCTGACGCTAAACTCACGCGGGAGCGAACGACTCTTGATCACTTCCACCGGTAACGTACACGCTACAGTGGGACGCGGCAAGTCCAAACTTTCGACGCGGCTAGCCGCCTGGAAGCGCCCAGAAGTGGCAAAACTGATAGATAGTGTAAGGCGTGAGTTCCCCATCGGAAGTCTCTCTTTGGATTACGCCGCGAGAGTTTAAGAATCTCTATAAACAAATTCCAGGATAAACAAATTCCAGGACCTTGGACTGCCTCAGCCCTTCGGAATTTGACCAGATCCAAATGATCCTCGACGGGCAACAGCGCATAACATCTCTGTATGTTGCCGCGAAAGGTTTGTCCCTTGCACTGAACGGGGCTAGTGAAAAAGACTACAAAAAGATTTGTTTTGATCTCGATGAGAAAAACTTCTTTGTTGTCTCGCGAAGCGAAGACTGCGTGAGAACGGTATCAGTGTGGAGACTTTTTGATCAACAGGGCTTTGATGAAGTGTATGACCAATTGACCCCGGAGCGGCGGCAGGTTTTTCGTCAGTGTCGGGACACAATAGTCAACTATCCTCTTTCCATTGTCGAAGTGGACGGAAAGAACCTTGAGCAAGCGGTCATTATTTTGGAACGCATCAATCAGGGCGGCAAAACACTTAGCCTTTTCGACCTCGTCGTGCCAAATACATGGAGCAACGATTTTGACCTCAAAGTGAAGACGAAAGAGTTAAACCAGCAACGTGAAAAAGTGGGCTTCGGCAAAGTCGATGAAGAGGTCATCACTTATGCGCTTGCGCTCTCAATCAAGGGACACTGTACACGGGCACACCAATTGCAATTGAAAAATGAGGATATTAAGGCGAACTGGCGAGCTACTGCGGAGAGGCTGAAGCTCACTGTTGATTTCTTGAGAGAAAACCTCGGTGTCCGCATCGCGGAGTTCTCGCCATACCCTCCGATGTTGGCCACTATTGCAGCATTCTTCGTAAAGATCGGAAACCGCTCACCGAATGCCTTGCAGGCAGCGTTCCTCAAAGAGTGGTTTTGGAAAGCTGCTTTCTCACAACGTTACGCCAAAGCAGTGATGACAACTTTAGGAATGGATTGGGGTACTTTCTTCGAGCCTGTCACGCGAGCGCAGGAGGTCAGCGTCGATTACCGGGTCGTGAGATTCGGGGCAAAGTATCAGAGGCTACGAGCGAGAAATCACCAGTGTGACTTGTTTCCCAGCAATTCTCGCACGATGCCAACCCACTCCGCATCGAGCGGCTCCCGGCAGACGGGCTTGCCAGCCCGGTTGTACCAGTAGGCTGCATTGCCCTGATCGCCTTCTTTGCGGTGAAGGTACGCATGCACCCACGCATCCTCGACGCCTTCGTCCTGCTGAGCGGATTCGTGCGCTCGTGTCCAATCGCCCTTGGCATCCCACCATAACCCGGCGAGGGCGAGAGTGAGTCCGGCTGGCGGGATGGTCGCGGTGAGGGATTGGCGAAAATCGTCCAAGGTCATGTTTTTGTTCCTTTACTGATACTATCGCGTTCCGCGTGTGCCCTAATCGCGTCGTTGAACGACGGCTTTAGGTGGGCTTTCCGAATGGAGAACCATCATGGAAGAGAAGCACGAGAAACTCGTCCGCTGGTACTTGCGTTTCAATGGCTATCTAACGACTGAAAACTATGTGATTCACGAGGCTCGAAATGGCAGAGTTCCTCAAGGCGGCGAGTTCGATACGCTTGGGGTGAGATTCCCTTATTCGCGGGAGCAGGTTGACAAAAAATTGATCAGAAATGATCCCAAGCTGCATGATACCGAGGTGAACGAACATCACTTGATTGACTTTGTAATCGCAGAGGTCAAAAGCGGGAAACGGAAAAGCCTCAATAGTATTTGGCAGCCCGGCAACGAACACGAAAAGGTCAGCCGAGTTGCGTACTTACTGAGGTGGATTGGCGCACTCGGCGATGAGCAACGGATCAGCGCCGTTGCGCGTCGGCTTCAAAAAGAACATCGAGTACGAGAGGGAGGATACCTTTTCCGTTTGCTGTATTTCAGTCACTCCCACACGGAGCAGGCGGTGCCCGCTGTTGTCTCGCAGATCACGTTTCGGGGAATCGCAGAGTTCATTATCAAACTGAGGACGCCGTCTTGGAAAGAATACGGCATGGGCGTGCGCTCTCTTCACGAGCAGTGGGACAAGCTGATCTGCGACGTCTGGGACATAGGCGATCCTGATAAGCCCGACTCAGATGAGCAAAAGGTTGAGCACATAGTCAATTTCTAGATCGCGAATCCCCCCTTAGTTGCGCTCCTTGCCGTTCGAGCGTGAAGAATGCCGCCTGGAAGTCACCACGTAGAGAGACGCTGACTCCATGGTGCATCCAGTAGTCTCCGCTGGCTCTCTGTACCGTACCATCAGCGAGCTTGCCTTCCTCGACATGAAGACCGTACACAGCCTCCCGATCAAGCCCGCGCAAATAGAGCCGCGGATAGGGCTGTCCTTTCTGACTGGAATGCAGGAAGGCGAAGACGGCCGCCTCATGACCATCGCGCGCCACCGATTCGGTCGCAGAATATTCGCTGCCTCCAACCGGCGAGATCAGGCGGTAGAGAGCGCCCTCCTGCACAGTTGCACGTACAGCCTTGTATTCGGCAATCAGCCTTTTCGCGGCCGCGAAATCTTCGGGGGGCCATCTGTTCAAGTCGGCGCCGATGCCTAGGCTGCCCTGCATCGAGGAAAGAAACCGATATTCAAGCGAGGTGGAGCGGCCATTCATCCAGTTTGGAGAATCGGTCACCCATGCCATCATCACGCCAGGGGCGTAGGCGTAAGTGAAGCCGTCCTGAATAGTGAGGCGGTCGAAAGGGTCTGTATTGTCGGATGGCCAAACCTCATCGGTCATTCGCAGGATACCGAGATCGACGCGCGCTCCGCCGCCGGAGCAGGATTCGATCTCTATGTGCGGGTGCCTCCTGCGCAGTTCCGCAAGAATGTTGTAAAGGTTTTGCACATATTTGACGTAGACTTCCTTCTGCTTCTCAGGCGGCGCGGCCGGCCATCCCGGTTCCGACCAATTGCGGTTGTAGTCCCACTTCAGAAATGCAATGTCATTTTCGCTGAGTAGCCGATCGAGAAAGCCATACACGTAGGCTTTGACATCTTCGCGCGCGAGGTTCAAGACAAGCTGATTACGGCCCTCAGTCCGTGGGCGATCGGTAAAGTTCAGGACCCAGTCCGGATGCTCCCGATACAGATCGCTGTCCGGATTCACCATCTCTGGCTCGACCCACAACCCGAAGTCCATGCCCAGCGCATGCACTTTGTCGATCAAGAGCTTCAAGCCGCGCGGGAACTTTTTTGGATTTACGTACCAGTCGCCCAGCCCGGCATGGTCGTCTCTTCTCTGACCAAACCAGCCGTCATCCATTACGAAGCGCTCGACTCCGATGCTCGCAGCCTTCTCGGCCAAGGCTTCTTGTCCGATTTCGTTGACATCGAAGCCCGTTGCCTCCCAGGAGTTATAGAGAATGGGTCGAAGTCGACGATGCGGAGCCTGGGGAACAATGGAATCGAGCTCGAGTCGGTGTAGAAGCCGCGACGCGCCGCCGACACCCTCATGCGAATATCCACCATAAAACTCAGGCGTCTCCAGAGATTCACCAGGGCCAAGGACATAGGAGAAATCAAACGGTGTATATCCGCCTGTTATGCGCACGCGGTTTTGCCAGTCCGTTTCGACGTTGATCTGCCAGGAGCCGCTCCACCCGAGAGCGCCAAACCAAACATCCCCGACATCCTGATCGGGTTGACTGGAGCGTTCGATTGCGAACCATGGGTTTACCTCGTCACCGCTAGAGCCACGGCGACTCTCGAGGACGATCTTTCCGGGATGCAGCGGCTCCTGCTGCAGATTCCATTCTCCCGCCCATCGACCGGTGAGGTAGCGCAGCTGGTAGTTTTTGCCTGGGCCCAGGTTCCACGTCGCCGCAAAGACCTGTTCGATGGTGAACGGCAGCTTGGTTCGATTCTCAATACGAGCTCGGCGCGCAAGCACGCCAGTTGCCTCGTCCATCCGGTAGATCAGATCGACGAACACATCACAACCAATGTCTTTAAGCCTGACGATCAAGGTGTTGTCTCGAATTGTGTGCGATGCGTAGTGCAGGACCAGGTCGCGATTGCCATCCGGAAACGTGATTTTCAGATTGGGCGCGACCACCAGACCACCGCCCCATCCGGTGAACTCCTGTGGAGTGGCGTTCACCGGCAGATCAAAGGCCGAAGTCCCTCCATCGGCGCGCGCCGACGGAATGGTATCGGCAAGTTGCAGGCGCTGCCCCCAATAAAGAGCCTGTACTTCACCACTCTGATTCACACCGAACACGTACGAAACATCGGCTCCATCCATGCGGAAGGTGTGTTTGGCCTCGTCATAGAGAATCCGTCCCGGTGCGGCTCCAACGGATTGGCCCAGCGCTGGAGATACACACCCGCTCAGAAAAACACAGAAGGCAACCGCCAGGGAGGTCCCGAGACGGCGACAGAGTGAAGGCTCAAAGATTCTTTCAGATCGCATGAGATCTCTTTTGCGCATTTGATCCCTCCGAGAGTGGTCCGTACCGGTCATCCGGCCTCGAGCTCTCGAAACACCGCGACGGGAATTGCGTGTTCCGTTCCCTGGCGCAAATGCACGTTCGCCGTCCGGGATCGGTATCGGATAGCTAGGTCGGTCTCACGCTCCGCTTTCACGGTCGCAGAAGATAAGCGGCCGTCTCGCCAGTAGATCGAGACCGTGATGCCGCCGCGCCCACGCAATCCGCGTACGGAGCCACTCGGCCACGCTGGCGGTAAACCGGGGAGCAAATGGAGCACATCGCCGTGCGATTGGAGCAGCATCTCGGCGATGCCTGCGGCCCCTGCCGTGTTGCCGTCAATCGCGAAGATATTGCTTTCTGCACCCGCTACTCCGCCTCGGGAATAGGTCAATAGTGAATCATCCGCGGCATGAGCAATAAGGCCAAGCAGGTGACGATGCGCTGCCTCTGCATCCAAGAGCCGAGCATAGTAATTCACCAGGTTTGCACGGCTCCACTCCGTGTCCTCCCAGTTTGGCTGGTGAACGCGCCGCTCGATGGTCACGCGCGCCGCGGCGGCCAGAACGGGCGTCTTGTCTGGCGAGATCTGGCCTTCAGGATAGAGGGCGATGAGGTGGGAGGTATGCCGGTGGTTGAGTTCGGCTTCGTCGAAGTCTTCAAGCCACTCCTGCAACTGGCCATGTTTGCCGACCTGCAACGGCGCTAGACGATCCCGGGCGCCGGCGACCTGGGCACGCCACTTCTCATCGAGGCCAAGCAATTCGGATGCCTGCATGCAAGCCGAGAACAGCGAATAAACAAGGACGCGGTCACAGGTTGGCCCCATAGAGTCCGAACATGGTTTCCCAGTATCGGGCGCGATAAACCAGTTTTCCGGAGAGTTGGACGGACCGGTGACCAGCCATTTTTTCGTTGGGTGCTCGACTATGTACGAAAGGAAGAATCGGGCTGCGTCGCGCAGCACCGGATAGGCTTTCTCGCGAAGGAAGATCGGATCGCCGGTGAAGCGGTAATGTTCCCAGAGTTCGAGAGCGATCCACACACCGCCGGTCACAAATATGCCCCAGCCGAGACCCCACCCCGGTGCGGAGTACCCCCAGGCATTTGTCACGACGTGTGTTACCCAGCCCTCCGCGCCGTACATCTCCCGTGCCGTTCGCGCGCCCCTGAGGTGGAGCATCTCCACCAGTGGTGCAAGAGGAGCATGGCATTCACTGAGATTGCCAACCTCACCCAGCCAGTAATTCTGTTGTGTGTTGATGTCCAGGTGAAAATCATCAGTCCACCCCATGCCGGCGGCGAGACCATCGTTCCAAATCCCCTGCAAGGCGAGTGGCAACGGCGAATCTTCGCGCGATCCTGCAATCGTCAGATAGCGCCAATATTGAAAGAACAGCGCACATAGCTCAGGATCATCACCACCAGCCGCGAGCCGCTTTCTCCGCTCGTCGATGGGCAGCTTCGCGCGGTCACCCCCTTGCCCCAGATCAATGGAGACGCGACGGTACAAAGCGCCATAGTCGGCGATGTGAGCTTCGCGCAGAGATTGGTACGATTGCGTGCGAGCAGTGCTCAGGGACGCAGAGCAGGCTTCCTCGGGCATTCCCCCTCGGAAGTCGCTCGCGATACCGATCAACAGCGTGACGGAATTGGCAGCCTGAACCCTAATTTTTTCATTGGCGCTGTGCATCTCCCCGGATTCAGGCCCGTATTCAGGAATGATCCGAACCTGACATTCGAACCGCGTTCCGTCTCTCCCATCGCTATGGAGACTCTCCCAGGCATGTCCGTTGAGCGCCAGACTTCGGGCTTCGGCCGTAACCTCTCCCGGCAACCGCGGTTCTCCAAGTGCAATGTTGCAGGAAAGTCCGCCCGGCTTGCTCGACTCCATTCGAACGACGATGACTCCCGCCGGGTGTGAGGCAAATACTTCGCGATGAAGCATCACGTCGCCAGCAGCGAACTCGACCCGGGCAATGGCGTCATCAAAATCGAGGGAGCGCCGATATCCGGAGATCTCTGCTGGCAGGATCGTTTCGATCTCCAGGAATGCCATCGGCAAAGCAGTACCGAATTGACTTCCCCGGCCCAACAGATTTTTCCGGCAGAGTTCCTCTGCTTCGGTGAAGCGTCCTGCAAAGAAAAGCTTGGGGATGGCCGGTATGGACTCCCTCGCGGGAGGATTCAGTTCGCGGACCGCAGGTGCGCCCGACCACAACGTACTCTCGGTCAGGTGCAACCGCTCGCCGGCAGCGCCTCCGAAGACCATGGCCCCGAGCCTGCCGTTTCCCACCGGCAAGGCCTGCAGCCACCGGTCCGCTGGATGCGCAAACCACATCGGCGTCTTCTTGATTTCTGGCATGACCAGGCCCCGGGGAAGTACGGCGGTGGCCATAGCGGCGAGCAAGAAATCGCGCCGATTCGGTTCCACGCAAATAGCCTTTCCACAAGTTAAAGCCCAGTGAGCCTATGTGCCATCAGATGGCGTGTACGTTCACGATACCAAAATTACACACCCTTTGCCGAATCTGTCAAAATTGACATGACATCGCTTTCCGGATTTAGGCGATGTGAGAATTGAGAACGACTCTCGAAATGCGATCGGCAAACAAAGACCTCAAAGCGGCCGGCATCCGTGACATTGCAGAAGCTCTGGGAACCTCGATTGGCACAGTCGATCGCGCTCTGCATGGCCGCAGCGGAGTAAGCGCCCGCACCAAGGCGCGGGTACTGCGCATGGCCGAACAACTCGGCTACAAGCCCAACATTGCTGCCAGATCGCTCAAGCTTAACCGCAACATTCGAGTCGCGGCCGTGCTTCCTCGCGAGATCGCAGCTTTTTTCGATCCTCTGCGCGCGGGTATTCAAGCGGCCGCGGACGAAGCAGTGGGCATGCAACTCACGCTCGATTTCATCAATTTTCCGCGACTTGGTTTGGGCGATGCCGCGGCCCTTGAGAGCGCTGCGGCGAAGAAGTACGACGGGATCCTGTTCACGCCCGGACGTCCCCGCGAATTGGGCGGAATTATTCAAAGCATCGTGGGGCAAGGGGTCCCCATGCTTTGCGTCGCCAGCGATGCGCCGGACAGCGGCCGCATCTCGTCTGTCACCGTGGACGCCTACATCAGCGGCGCGCTCGCAGCGGAACTGTTGTCACACAAGTTGCAAACTCCGTCCCGAGTGGCAACCATCACCGGCGATTTAGCTACCTTCGACCATGCGGAGAAACTTCGTGGCTTTGCCGCGACCCTCGCGATGTTTGCTCCGCACCTCACCCTGCTTCCTGTCGTCGAATCCCACGAAAGCGCGGAGGATGCCTACCGCCAATCCATCGCGCTGTTGAGGGCCAAAGCGCGCCCCGATGCGATTTACATCAGCACGGCGAATAGCCTTCCGGTGTTACGTGCGCTTGAAGAACTGAAACTGCTTGGCCGTGTGCAGGTGATTGCGACAGATCTCTTTCCGGAGCTGGTGCCACTACTCGAGTCCGGCAAAGTGCTGGCCACGCTCTATCAACGCCCAGAGGCGCAGGGCAAAACCGCGCTGGAAACGCTCATCGCCCACTTGACCCATAAGGACAAGCCCGCCAAGCTTCACCGTTTCGCTCCGCACATCATTCTGCGCAGCAATCTCCCGCTCTTCGTCCACAGGCTCGCCAACGCAGCGCGGATTTCGGGCAGCTAATGCGAAACCAGTGTCACAGAGGCATGATTCGAGTCATTCAGGATCGAGGCTCCCTCTTGTCGCGTCGGCTTCGCCGTTGTGGAGTCCTGATGCATCGACTCGGGTTTCGCTCGAGTCGCTGATCCTTCGGCGGGCACGAATCGAATAACGCAGCCGCCGCCACTCGCCAAGTGCAGGACGAGGGTGTCGCTGCTGCGCACATTTTGCTGCCGTATGGAAACATGCTTTGGATTCCTGCCAGCATCGGAGGCGTCTTCATAAATCTCCGCTTTGTACGTCCCGTGCCCAAGAAAGCTTAGAGCGATGGGCAGGTCACGTGGCGTCCAGTTGGTCAGACTTCCCAGGTACCATTCATCCCCGTGACGCCGGGCGAGGGTGACGAATTCTCCCGGTTCACCATTGAGCACCTGGAGAGCATCCCATGTCGTGGGTACATCCTCGATGAATCGGAATGCGGGCTCACTCGCGTAAACCGATGGCGCGTCGGACACCATGGCAAGAGGTTCGTCAAAAACTACGTAGAGGGCAAGCTGCTGCGCCCGCGTTCCCATCACCATGGGATTCTTGTCCCGCGCGACGAATTCTTCCCGCGTTACATTATCAAATCCACCGGGAGTGTAATCCATCGGACCACTCAACATGCGTGTAAAAGGAAACGTTGCACGATTGACGGGACCATCGCGGCGACCGGCCTTGTTGTTCTCAAGACCAAGCACCGCTTCATACTCAAGAACATTCGGATAGGTCCTCTGTATGCCCCACGGCTGTGTTGCGCCATGAAAATCCACCATGAGATGGTGTTCGGCTGCGAGCTTTGCGACGTCGTAATAGCGCTGAATCCCTTCCTGATCGTTGCGGAGAACGAAGTCAATCTTCACGCCCGCCACCCCCCATTTCTCGTAGAGGGGGAATGCCTGCTGCATCTGCTCTGCGACGGCCTTGGAATATAGCCATATCCAGACCTTCACGTTTTTCTTCGCGGCGTACTGTACCAGCTCAGGCACATCGACATTGCCGCGCATCTTCGTGATGTCGCGCTCTGACCAGCCGGCGTCAAGCATCATGTACCGAAACCCGGATGCGGCGGCGAAATCGACATAGTATTCCATGTTCCCGGTGGTGTAAGCCGATCGGCCATCCGGCCCCAGATCCCCGTTCCACCAGTTCCAGGCAGCCTTTCCGGGGTGTATCCAACTGGTGTCTTCTACCCGGTTCGGGGGATTAAGGTCGGTGATGAGATTGGACTCGACGAGCTGGCCCGGAGTGTCGCCAAGCAGGATCACGCGCCATGCACTGTCATGGGGGAGGCTGGAATCGACTGCAGGCCCTTTTCCGTCCAGCGCAGGAGAGATCTTGCTGACGACGTAGTGGCCGGTCCAATTGCCGGTTGGGTTTTCGAGGTACATCGCGGCATTGCCTTCAAGGTCGGCTTCACCGACGGCAGCCCAAGCAAGGCCGGGCATGTGCAGCAACATCGGCGCGCCATTCAGAATGTGGCTCGAAACGCCGCCCTGATTACTGAGAGCGCTCAGAACCTGCGGCACATATTCGCTCTCGTAAGCGCTCTGATAGTTGGGCAGCCGCAGTGCCCAGGCATCTGCGTCCATTACCGGCCGAAATTCGGTATCCTCCTGTGTCAGTTGGTAGCGCGCGAGCGTAGATTGCGCCGGGATGCGATATCGAAACGCCAGCCCGCTGTTGTAGACCCGGGCCTCGATTTCAAAGACGCGGCCCGGGCCGCTGCTTTCCCGAGCCTCCATGATCAGGCTGTTGTATGGGTCATGAACCGCAGATGTCTTTCCGGCGAACAGACTGTAGTCGTCTGCCCCGGAACCGTGGGTTGCGCTGGCGATGTGAACGGCCGCGCCGAGAGGGGCTTGATTTGCGAGTTCAAGGCGCAGTGCCGAATCCTCAAAGATCTTTTTCTGGTGAAACGTGACCGCGTAGACGAGTTGACCGTCTGGCACAGAGGCTTTCCTGTCCGTGCCTGGCTGCAGGTTGAAATCCAGGGCGATTTGATGATCCGGCGAACTCACTTCGATAGGGTTTGCCTGGGCGTGAACCGCTAGCGGATACGAGACTGCGAAGAGCGAAAGAAGACAACAGATGAAACACTTCGACATAGTTCTCCGATCATGGGTGGGCAAAGCGTGAACATGACCGACGCCAACATCGGTGAGACGAAAAACGGCTTCCCTTAAGGAGAAGCCGTTCGGTTTGGTTTTCTTAATCGCTAGAACAAATACTTCAATGCAAGCTGGAAGAAGCGCGCATCCGGTGTGTTGTTCTGGAAGAATTTTGGTCCCGAGATCAGACCCCCGTTCGCATTCATGGAGTCATTCGGGGTTCCGAGCGTTGGATGGTTCAACACATTGAAAGCATCCGCTCTGAACTGCAGGCTCTGTTCCCGCCACGTTGAAAAACTCTTGAACAGTGACATGTTGACCTGGTAGTAGCCGGGACCATAGACGTTGTTTTGCGGGGTTCCGAGCAGCGCGATAGCCGTCGCCCTGTCCGTAACCGGCGCCTGGAACTTGACCGGAACGCCATCGGGGTTGACTGATCCCACCGGATGTGTGGCGTCGGAAATCATCTCGCCGGGCAGAGGATTTCGGAACGCACATGGGTTGAAGTAGTTCAATTTCGTCTTGACCTGCGCCGGGCACGACGTCAGGCTTGGATTTGTCGGGTCAGGCGTTCCTCCTCCCGCAAACGGGTCGCGCACAGGAAACGCACGGGCGCCGCCGCCCGAGGCCGTGCTGATATTTGGAGAGACCGTGAACGGCGTTCCGGTCTGGGCCGCAAAGGTCAGACTCGAGGACCAGCCTCCAACAATCTTATCGACCCAGCGAGATGAATTGCCGAGGAACGCGCGCCCTCTGCCAATGGGAAGTTCATAGTTGCCGTTGATCGTAAATCGATTGCGGATATCGAAGATAGAGTTGGTCAATTCGTAGATATACGGAATCAAAGCCGGTTGACGGTTTCCGATCGCGGTGAAGAGACCGCCTGCGTCGCTGGCATCATCGAGGGCATGAGACCACGTGTAGGTCGCCAGAAAGGACAGCCCATGCGAATAGCGCTTTTCCACCTTCGCCTGAAGCGAGTTGTAAGTGCTGACACCTGCGTAATGTACTTCGCCGATGCCCCCGAGATCCGGGAAGGGGTTAAACGGATTGGTGTTGGTGCCAGGGCGCCAAAGGCCCGGCGCAGTATTGGGGGCGCCATAGAGCTCAAGGTGCCTGGATAGGTTACCCACGTAGCTGAGGGTAAAGGCCATGTTGGGCGTGATCTGCTGCTGTACGCCCAGGCTGAACGTCATCGTGTAGGGCGGCTTAACCTCTGGATCGATGGAGTGGAAGCCCGGCAGCGAGACAAATGTCTGTAGTTGGCCGCCATTCGTAGCCGGCAGCAAGCCTGCATGCAGTGTAATGCCCTGCGCGGCAAGGGAAGGGCAATTGCCCGTAACGCAGGTTGGCGCAAAGAAGCTTGCCTGATTCGACCACGGGAAGTTAGCTCCCAAATTGCCATTGCCTTCCGATTGCAGTCCTCCATAAAAAATGCCAAAACCTGCGCGGACGACGGTGTTACCTCGCGGCGAGTAAGCAAAGCCGACACGCGGCGCAAAATCTGTTTTCTGCGAGGTCACGAGACGGTCGTTATCGACGAACTGTACCGTCACGTTATCTTTCGCTAACGCATTGAGGAAGGGCGCCCCGAGGACAATATTCTGCTGGCTCTTGGGGAACTGAAGAACACCGGAACCCCTGCCGATTCCCAGGGGACCGGTCGCAACAAAGTTCGACTGCTGTCCGCCATTCTCCTTGTAGGGTTGAAAGTAGTCATAGCGCACGCCGAGATTCAGTGTGAGCTTCCGGGTGATCCTCCAGTCATCCTGCACATAGCCTGCGTCGTACCATTGCGCATCGTTCACGTTGGGGGAGACTGAAATGGTCGCATAGTTTTGTTGATCCACGAGCATGTCTGCTACCGCGGATCCTGTGTTGGCCCCGCCGACCAATCCGGTGTATTGGCCGTTCCAGTGATATTGCCCGAGATCGGCAGGCGCATAAATGTAGTAAAAGCGGATAGCCTGGAACGACGCTCCAAACTTGACAGAGTGATTCCCCCAGATCTTCGCGACGTTGTCGAGAATCTGATAGACATTCTGCGACTCGCGGCTGATACCGGTCGAGCCCCACTGCTGGATGGTCCCATTGACGTAGCCCAACGGTAGCCCGTAGTGTCCAGGCTTCAAGTTGGATGGTTGCGGCCCGAGTCCCAGAGACGAGTTCAGCCCGGCATTAGAAGCATTCGGCTGCTGGAAGTTGAACACGCCCCAGTTGTAGCCGAATCTCAATTCATTGGTCAGAGTTGGCGTGAAGATATGAGTTTCGCTGCCCATGAAATTCATCGCCAGGTTGGTGTCGTACTGTCCACCGTAACCGCTGCCGTCAAGCACCGGGCCAAGGGGCAGTCCGTTCGTCTTGATCTCATGCAGGTAGCTGTACCGGGCGTAGCTCTGGTCCTGGGCGTTAATATTCCAGTCCAAACGCTGATCCCACTGGATCGTATTGTCGCTATTGCCCACGTTCACAATGTAGTTGTTGTAGAGCTTGCCATTGTTGGCATTGGGGGCAGGGTAGAGGTTAAGAATATTCTTGGCGACCGCGTTGATCTGATTCGCGCAGAAGACATTCTGCTGGCCGTTACAGACCAGGGGCTGATTGGGGTCCGCACTGTTCGGCTCATACAGCTTGGTGGGCGCTCCCACACCAGTCAGATCCCCGTTCAGCAACTCTGAGAAGTTTCCCTGCCGCTCAAGGGCAGAGGGAACGTTGATCGGAGTTGGATTGCTGATCGAGATACGGTTGACTTCCATGTCGCCGAAGTAGAACAGCTTGTTCTTCCAGATCGGAAATCCAAGCGTGGCTCCGAATTGATTCTGGTGATACGGGGGTACCACAGCATGAGGACCTGCATTCCAGTTGATCGCATCAAGATTGGTATTGCGGAAATACTCCCAAAGATCGCCGTGGATCTGATTCGTTCCGGACTTGACGTTGGCCTGCAGGACAGCGCCGGCGGAGTGACCAAACTCTGCGCTGAAATTGCTTGTTTGCAGGCTGAACTCGGAGAGCGCATCCGGAGGCGGCCGGATAATGTAGCTGGAGCCGTTCAAAAAATCGACGAGGTTTGTATTGTTGTCAACGCCGTCAAGGATAAAGTTGTTCTGTTCGGCGCGTTGACCGTTCGCGACAAAGTCTCCAGTTCCAGATCCACGAGTGTTTCCAAAAGGTGGGGCAACGCCGCTTGTCAGTTGTGCAATGTAGACCCAGTTCCGTCCGTTGAGTGGAGTGTCATTGATCTCCTTAGTACTGATAACCTGACCGACCGCGGATTCCTGGGTTTGCAGAACCGGAGCTTCGGAATCAACCGTCACAGTCTCGGTCACATCCCCTGTCTGCAGCGTGAAGTTCACGTCAAGCCGCTGCTGGATGTCGAGATGCAGGTTTTCATGGCTTAGTGTCTTAAATCCCTTCGAAGACGCGGACACTGTATAGTTCCCGATCTTGAGTGGGGAAAAAACAAAAACGCCACTGCTGTTTGACTTGGTCTGAAGAGCCAAACCTATGTCGACATTCGTTGCCTTGACATCTGCGTTCGGGATGACCGCACCGGTGGAATCTTGTACTACACCTGTAATCGCGCCCTGGTCGGTTTGGGCAGATGAGTAAGGAGACGTGAGCAACATCAGCCACATCCCTGCCACGGTTGACGCCAGGAAGGTCAGACTTAGTCTCTTCGAAGAATTTGGCCTCAATAATCGTTTAATCATCGGTCTCTCTCCAGGGCCGGCGCGACTGCGCCTAGTCCTACCTCAACTACTTCGCTGCTTCGCTTGCGTTGACGTTCCCAAAAGAGATTGCAAGGCCTGTGTACGTTACCGGAAGAACGGTAATCTCACGACCAGAGACTTGTCAAGCAACATTTTCTTGGCAGAATGCGTAGCTCGGGAATCTCGGGCATGGGCCTGTTTTTTGCTCTCGCCGCTTTACTTTGAAGCCATTTTGTTCACTTCAAGGCCGAATCGCCCTTGGAGCTGGGAATGAGATTGACACTCCTGGAAAATGCGCGTAAGTATTGGATTACTGTGTACGTTACCGTAGAGTGGCTGGCGCGTCTCGATGATCGGCACCTGTTCTTGGTCCGGTACAGGGGCACTCCTGTCCGTGAGTTCGGAGGAGAGGAAGATGCAAATTTGAGATCGCAGAAACGTCTCGCCCTCGGTCGATGCCGGGTGAACGTCTTTTCGATCAGCAACATGTCGCACCCGGTCGAGTCAATTTGATCGGTGAGCCTGCAGGCGACTACGGTGTGCGGCGGCGCGAAGTCGAGGCGGGACAGGCAATTCTGAAAGTGCACTTTCCGCAAACTGCCGACCTGGGTCACGCGAGCCTGGATGAGTTGGAAGCATGCAGGGTGTCGATGTCCCCGGAGAGCCATCGCCGCTGCCACCATATCATTTCTGAAAACGATCGCGTTCGGCACGCAAAAGCAGCGATCCCTGCTGATGACATGGAATGGCTCGGCGACTTGATGACGCGTTCCCATGTAAGCCAGCGCGACGACTTTGCCTGCTCTTGTGAGGCGATCGATTTTCTGGTTGTTGGCTCTCAAGCAATCGGGCCGCTTTGGGGCGCGGTTGACCGGTGGGGGATTTGGCGGATGCACGGTAAATCTTGTAGCCGCTGATCATGCGGAGGCGTTTGTTGCCGCCTGCTATGGCGCGAAACCAAGCGATCCACCTCGGAGCGTGACGTCCGACCAGAGCGGCTGGCGAAATGCCTGGGTGCCCATTAAACAAGCGGACGATTGATGTTCGCATACGTCGTGAGGCTCTACCGAATGAAGATGGACGAACCGAAAGCCTATTCTCTTACGAATTCCGAATTGTCTGTTGACATCATTCCAGAGGAAGGTGGTCGCATCTCCTCACTCAAGAGTTTGCACACTGGTCTGGAGTTCTTGACGCAGTCACGACGCGGCAGACGATTTCCCCAAGCTGGATTCGAGACCCGTTTTCAGGACGGGTATTGCGCGGGGATTGAAGAATGCCTCCCAACGGTTGGTCCATCTTGCCCTGAGACGGAAGGCGGCCCGGCGCCGGATCACGGAGACTTTTGGCAACTGCCGTGGCACGTGTTCGCCGCCTCCGACAGGGAGGTCAGCATGTTCGCGGTTGGATTCAGCCGGACGCTTCGATTCTCGAAGCGAGTCACCCTAGAGGACCAGACACTTCGTGTCGCCTACAGAATTGAAAACATAGGCTCGACCGCGCAATCGTTCCTCTATGCGTGTCATCCTCTGTTCGCTATCTCGAAAGGAGATCGTGTTCTGTTGCCGAGCGAGATTCGAGAACTGAGGCTTAACTATTCGAAAGGAGGTCGCCTCGGAATATCAGGTTCCATCATTCCCTGGCCGGTGACGCATGCCGGCCTCCGTATGGATGTCGCAGATGGGCCGGAGGCCGGGACGGCGGAGATGCTCTATAGTCCTCGACTGAGGGAAGCAGTCTGCGGCATCCATCGGAAGGCATCGGGGCGGATCCTCGAGGTCTCGTTCGATAGCAAGCGTCTTCCTTATCTGGGCCTGTGGCTTTGCTACGGCGGCTGGCCCGGCGATGGCGAAGCGCCTCTGCAATATGCGGTGGCGCTCGAGCCTACGACTTCGCCTTGTAATACGCTTGCCAAAGCGCAACAAGCCAAGGCGGCCATCTCACTCAAGGCAGGCGAGACGTACGACTGGGAGATCCGGTTCGGCGTGAAGGAGACGCACGCTGTTGGACCCGCTTTCCCGGGCGCGATCCATGCCCAAGGTAGTTGAGAACCGCCGGCTGACAGTAACTCGATGAACGCTCGCTCGCGTAGGGGACTTTGCCTCAATCGAGCGCAAGAGAGGAAGGGAACGAAATTGTGGAAACCCTCAGAGAGAAACACGCTCTCTCAGCGCCGCCCCCGCCATCGAGTCCTCTCCCCGAACTTTCTGCTCGATCTCTCCGGCGCCTCTTCTGAAAGCAAACCAGCTATTGCCTTGAGACGATCCGCCGCACGTCCTTCAAGAGCACGAAGAGATGCATCGGGTCCGAAGGGGAGGGGATGAAATCGAATTTCAGATAGAAACGCCGCGCCTCTTCGTCCCTCGCATGCACTGCGAAAGCAGGTATGCCGGCAATATCGGCCGCCTGCAGCGGGCGCAGGATCGCGTCCTTTAAAAGCGCCTTGCCCACGCCTTGGCCCTGCCAGCGGTGATCCGCTGCCAGGCACGCAAGCAGCATTATTGGAACCGGATGACGCGCCAGCCTCTTAGTCAGGCGTTCACGTGCTTCCTCGCGCATCACGTGCCCTACGGCAAGCGTGTGATAGCCGATGACGGCGTCGCCCACGAGCCCGACATAGGTCTGCGCTGCGCCCGCCTGCTGATTTTGCCCACGCATAGCGCAGCAGATAGCGGTTCAGTTCTTCCCTGCCGCAGTCAAAGCTCTCAATTGAGTGATCGGCGCGCAGCTTTTCAACGCGACGAGCTCGTTCAATGTTGCGGTCCGCCGTCAAAGAATTCCGGTTCTTTCAGAAGCCGCTCAAGGTGGGGCAGGGGGCGAGGAGGGGCGTCAAGCGCCGCCAGAAATGCCTTCCACTGCGAGGCGCTAAGACCAAACGACCGCCGGTCGGCAAGGGTTTCATCGGCCCGCGCCAAAGCACTTTCCAGCACGAACTCGCTCACCGAAGGATGCGCTACGGCCGCAGCAGCCTGCAAGGCACGCTTCGCATGGCGGGTAAGCCGCAAATCAAGCTTCTCGGTACGCGTGGCGTGTGATGGCATGATAGTACGTTTATTTGGGCGTGCCGTGTCTGCCCGACGATGTCAAGACAACGCAGAACGCGCCGAGGGCTTCTAGGCCACTAACTGTTTCATCGGTTCATTTCGAGAGGTATTGCCGCAAAAATTCGACAGTCGCATAGAATTCGAAGTCCTGGTTTGCCTTCTTTTGAAAGCCGTGGCCTTCATCTTTTGCCATTACGTACCAAACGACTGTTCCTTGTCTTTTTAGTGCCGCAACGATCTGGTCGCTCTCGGTCACTGGCACACGCGGATCGTTTTTTCCCGCTACTACCATCATCGGTTTCTTGATCTTTTCAACATTGTTCATCGGTGCGATCTTTTCCAGAAATTCTCGCATTTTGGGGTCACGCTCGTCTCCATACTCGACCCGTCGCAAATCGCGACGATATGCCTCCGTGTTTTCCAGAAAAGTAACCAGGTTGGACGGCCCTACGACATCGATCGAGCAACAGATCCGTTCGCTATAAAAGGTCGAAACCGCCAGCGTCATATGGCCACCATAGCTTCCGCCAGTCACCGCAATCCGGCCCGCGTCTAAATCCGGCTGCGTGGCGATCCAGTCGATCAGCGCGTTAACGTCCTTGTAGCTTCCCTGTCGCAAAAAGCCGTTGTCCAGTTTCGTGAAGGCCTTGCCATATCCCGTTGACCCTCGTACATTCGGTTGCAGGATGGCTATGCCGAGCTCGTTTAGGAAATAGTTGTCTGAGCCAAGAAACCCAGGCCGCGATTGTCCCTCCGGCCCCCCATGAATTTCGATCAGGACAGGCCGCTTCCCCCGGAACTTCGCCGGTGGACGGAAGAGGAAACCCGATATGGTCCTCTGATCAAATGTCCTCCATCGGACCAGCTCGGCGTCATGAAGTCCGGAAGTATTCACTGCTGTCTCGCTAGTTGTCCAGCGCTCTACTTTTCCAGTACTCATGTCCAGCGAATAGCAGTCACCGGGATCTTTCGCTGTGGTCAATCCGAAGCCCAGATCCCGGTTGTTGCGGTGCCAGATTAGTCCTCCCATCACCCCGACGGGCAGTGTCGGCACTGGCTGTTCCTTTCGGGTCACCACATCTATCAGGTGCAGTTTACTGACCCCGTCTTCGTTGCTCAAATATGCGATCCACTTGCCATCCCAGGATTGCGCGAATTCGTCCACGTCCCACGAGAGATCTGGCGTCAAAAGCTCCATCTTCTTGCTCGACAAGTCGATATAGGCCAACCGTTGGAATTCCGAGTCCTTGTCTGTCGTAACGTAAACGCCCTTTCCATCCCGGCTGAATCGAGCGCTGCCGTAGGCAACCTGCACGTCCCTTTTCCGGGGCGTCAACTCGGTTTTCTCACCACTGGTGGTATCCACGAGCCAGAGATAAGTTTCGTTGATGGAAATCCCTTCCATAAGAAGAATCTTCTTGTCATCCGGCGACCAGCCCTGCGGCTCCCATCCGCCGCCGCTCAGTTGCAGCAGCATGTGGTCTGTTTTGGGGTCGGATGGGTCCATCACCCAGAGATCAGTGTCTTGGTTGTTGCGGCGCGTCGAAACGTATGCAATTCGGTCACCGCCCGTCGACCATCGCTCCGACGTGTTGCGCGACTTTCCGTCTGTCAGGAGTGTGCTCTCACCTGCAACCAGGTCGTAGCGGAAGAACTGGTACCATTCGCCTCCACCAACGTCCTTTGTGTAGAGGACGTAGTCCCCTCCCTTCGGGTGAAACGACCCGCCATACACTGGTTCCGGGAAAAACGTGAGTTGACGCCGTGCGCCTTGCGGCATGGCTACAATGTGCGCTTGATAGGTGTTTGCGAAGCGAGTGCCAATGATCATCTCGCGCCGCGTTGGATGCCAGTCGGTCTGAAATGCGTCACGATTCTCCGTGTATCGCCCCACGGTTTCTGAGAGCGACGCCGGGATCTTCGGCACGCCTTCGACGACCAGATTCTCGCCGGGAGCGACTGTACTTTCCTGAGCCGTTGACAAACATCCAGCCGCGAAAAAGATTACCGCCATAAGAATATATCGCTTCATAGACGCACCTTTGTTTTCACACTTCTGAATCCCTTCCTTTACCGAACGGCTAAATCAGGCTTTCCCCGCGCAGGATATTATCATCACGACCGTGAATTCGGGAAAACGAGCGAGAAGTCGGCTTGGAGGCCGTCACCCGTAATGTCTCTCCCGTTCCGAGGTCGTCGTTCACCGCTTGTCTGAGTTTCTGCTTGCAGCCGAGATACCGCTCAGTTGTCTGGTCAAGTCTCTCCGCCGGCCAGATGGCATAACCTTGAGCAGATACGTCGCACCTCCCAACGGGGATCCGAGCGACTGCGTGGCCGTTGCGAGATTGCGTTTGTGGGATTCCTGAATCTTCCTCTCGCATGGCCGCGGCGATCATGACGAAGGGGGAACCGCAGTCGTCCGCAAATTCACGACCGCCTCTGAAAGACCGTAATCTGCCTTGGGTCGGGCAGCCCGATGGGCTTCAGCCATGACTCCTTCGCGAGCGTGCATGTGCAAGGCCCGAGCGTACAGATCTTGATCGGTCTACTTGTACTGTCCTTTCGCAGCCTGTCCAGCACATTGGCGAGGACCGAGCCGGTGAAGGGGGAATACAAATAGAACACGGTACCTCTGGACAGATCTGCCGCCCTCGCGTCCTCGCGAATGAACCGGACACGGCTTAGACGGAGGCTTTGAGCGCATTTCTGCGCACTTGCAACGTAGGCAGCCTCCACCTCGATACCAAAGCTCCGGGCTCCAGTCAGCATGGATGTCAACAGCGCCACGTGCCCCAATCCGGAGCCCAGGTCGACAAATACGTCGCTTTTAGAAAGAGCGCTGGCCATTATCAGATGGAGAATATGGCGCACAGGTGTGGGTTGATAAAACAGCATCTCGGGCACGGGATGAAGACGTGGCCCGCTCGGTTCTCGGAGTCGGAGAACACCGCTCACGACCTCATCCCCGTGGTCATAGCCTAAGCCGGGAGCTGTTTCTACCCGCGTATCTGAAGCTTGGATCCAAAGCAGCAGTTTGTGCGGCGGCGCGCCGCACACAATCTCAGAGCGGATGGATTCGTACAGTACTGTGTTAACGGCCTCGAGCCTAGCCTGGAGTGCCCTAACAGGGTTAGGAATCTGGCTATGCCCATCCCTCATGAACTCCTCTGCCTGGAAATCGCCAAGTCTGGTATCGAGGTCGTCTAGTGCGTCCAGGCGCTCTCGTAGTTGCGCCGGCTCGAAAAGGGACGAATCAGTTCCGAGGTCCCAACGGAAGTTCTGCAGGTACTGACTCAACACTGGATTCCATCCTGACGAGAACAATTCGCCGGGTCGGGCGGTTGTCATACTTTCAATGGTCGGCCCATTGTTGTCCGCTACATTTGGCCTGACATCACCCCGCGTTCCGCAAAATGGCAGCAGGCATTTTCTGACGATGATGGAAAGACGTGGGAAACGAACTGGATCATGGAGTTCCGCCGACTTGATTCAATCAACTCCTCAAGGGATCATAGATCGAACCGTGCGCCTAGCTGACTGCAGTCCACGGGTTCGCCTCGTGGCCTTAATCGTCTAGTCTTACGATTGCCACTTCAGATAGGTAGTCCTTAATCCTCGAGGATCATGTGTTTCGTGTAGATGTGGATAATCTCCAGTCGTACTTTGATTTCGACTCCAAGCGGAAGATTGATCTCCAGAAGTTGGACAAGCTTGTGAGAGCGTCGGCGCCCGGGCTTAAGCGGTACTTCCATCGCGGAACCCCGCCGGGTGAACCGGGGATGCGCTTCAAAATGATTGGATACGGAAGATTTCACCGTCCCGCGCGATCCGGCAAGATCGTGGAATGGCCAGTTGTAGGCGTTGCGCTTCAAAAGAGCTACATCAGCGTCTACCTGTCCGTAGAAAAAGATGGTCTGCCGCTGCTTCGGTCGTATTCAGGCAAGCTGGGCGAAATAAGAAGTGGGCATGATAACTTCAGCTTCGAGAGGTATGAGGACTTGATGACGCCGGTAGTGTCCTCCCTATTCGCCGAAGCTGAAAAGATATTCAAAGCATCTTTCGATGATCGAAACTTGGGAGTAATTTGCACAAAGGTGCCCCCCCATAAGTGAAATTTAAGAATCAAAGGCCGCTGGGATCAGCGAACTGGCTTCCTCAGCTTTTGCTCGTGGTGGCTCTTTAGGCCTTCGCGTAATTTTCTTGAGCAAGGAATCATATCGGCTGCAAATCTGTGTGTCAGGTGCTGGGTATCCGAGAATTCGCAGCATCGCGACAACCTGGCCTTTGTGGTGAAAGGCATGAGTGATGACGTGCAATAGGATAAAAGCACGGCTTCGGAGTTCACCACCCCAAGAAAACACGCGACACGGGTGGCGCTACAGGAACGCTTTAGTGAAGCTCGGGAACAATTCGTGGACTGTTAATGGACCATGGGTCCTGGTGTCTTATTTTCGGTCATCTGAAGCGCTACCAACAAAAGGACTGATCCTGCATTCATGGAACTCGCGTGGCAGGCATGACATTTCGCCAGCGTCGCGACAACGGACAGCCCACTCAAGCAGGCTCCGGTACTGGTCGAAACTAGCAATGTTGCCCAGCCACTCCGTGCCCGATGAAGTCGTGATCACGACCACGTTCGGCACATCACATGGCCCAACGCAGCCACTGACGGTCAATTGCACTCGCTTCAGCAATCCCCGTTTCCGCCAGCCATTCCACCGGAACTTCAGGAAGGCCACGTTCGACATTGCCGCAGCAGCAGCCCCGGCAGATCGTAATTTGCCCGACCACAAGGCGCTTCGTTTTCAACGGACAATCTCGATCGTCGTTCACAGTGCCTGATCCGTCCTTGCCTCTAAAAGCCGCTCAATCCAAAATGCCGTAGAGCTCGTTTAGATCAAACAGTCCCTGCGACTTGCCAGACCACAAAACGAAAGCGACGATCAAAATCCCCAGCACAACGGCAAGTGAGACCGCCCAAGCAAGCCCTTTTCGATTCTGGATGAAATGAGCAAAATGCATACGCACCGCTCAAAGTTCTTGCCGCAACTCCGGGGCTCATTGCCCCGGCCCGGAACTCCGAGGCAACAATCTCGTAGAATTAAGGATGAAGGTCAACTCTGACGTCACGTGAATAAAAGCGGCCAAGAGCGGATTGAGAAAACCGAATGCTGCCATTCCGACTCCTACGCTGTCCACGACCAACGTGCCGACAAAGTTTTGCATGATAATTCCGCGACAGCGGCGAGCAACCGTCAGAGTTTCGACCAATTTCGAGAGATCGCTTCCGATCAAGATCACATCTGCGCTTTCGCGAGCCACATCGGTACCCGATCCCATAGCGATGCCGACATTGGCCTCTACGAGCGCAGGAGCGTCGTTTATGCCGTCACCGACCATCGCGACATTACGCCCTTTGCTCCGCAGTTCAGTCACCCACTTTGCTTTCTGCTCCGGTAGCAGTCCTCCCACCGCTTCGTCCACCCCGAGGCCGCGGCCCACGGATGAAGTTGCCGCTTGTGTGTCGCCACTCAATAGAACAGTCTTCAGACCCATTTGCCGCATCGCCGCAATTGCGTTCTTGGCTTCTGGACGCAAGACATCTGCAATTCGGATGCTCCCGAGAACTTGTCCGGCGCGCGCGACGTAGACTTCCGACGCCCCGTCTGCACCGTTACTACTTGCGGGCAAACCCCTCGTCATGCCGTGCTCTACAAGGAGCGCCATGCTCCCGACAAGAATCTGATCACCGTTGTAGCTGACAATGACTCCTCTTCCGGGTGTATACGAGAATTCGTCGGGCTCGACGAGCGGAATGGCGAGTTCCGTCGCTCGGGCCACAACGGCTTTGGCGAGAGGATGTTCGGACTTACGCTCAGCAATGCTGGCGGCGGCAATGATCTCTTGTTCCCCAAAGCCATTTGCCGAAACGACTTCACGAATCTGTGGCGTGCCGAAAGTGAGCGTGCCGGTTTTATCCAAAAGCACGGTGTCGACGGCGGCCAAGGCTTCCAGGTAGAGGCCGCCTTTGATGATGGCCCCCTGATGCGCCGCTCGGCCGATTGCGCCGAGGATTGCAAGAGGAGTTCCGGCCGCAATGCCGCAGGCTCCGGCAACGATTACGACTGAAATGGTCGACCTGACATTGTGAGTGATGATGAAGGTCAGAATTGCCGCGCCAAGGGCAAAATAGACAAGGTAACCCGCGAGGCGATCCGCAGTCTTCTGGATGGGAGCCCGTGACTTTTCCGCTCGTTCTACGGCCTCAATGATTCTTCCGAATGTTGTGTCGCGGCCGAGTCTCTGCGCTGCGATTTCGAGCGCCCCCGATTGATTGATGGTTCCGGCATAGACCGCATCTCCCGATGCCTTTTCAACGGGCATGGCTTCGCCGGTGATCGCGGCTTGTTCGACAAACGACTGACCGGCAAGCACAACGCCGTCCACCGGGATGTGCCCACCCGGTTTCACGATGACTGTTTCCCCAACTTGAACTTGGTCAGCCGGTACTTCAATCACCTGATCATTGCGGCGGAGTAGGACTGTCCTGGGGAGAAAATCGAGAAGACTCTGGATCGCTCTCCGGCCCCTGCCAACTGTGAGACCCTCCAAGACCTCGGCGGCGAGAACGAAGCCAGTAATGACCAGAGCGGTGAAGAACTCTCCAATCGCCAAAGCCGAAAGAAGAGCGATGGTCATCGAGAGTTCCATCGTCATCTTTCGTTCGACGATGTTCTCGAAGGCTTCCTTGAAAATTGGAAATCCGCCGATCAGGGTAGCCGCGATACCGATTACGCTGATGTGCGGAAACGGCTCCCAAAGTCGAAACCAGACTGCAGCCGCAGCCAAACCTACGAAGGCGATACGGATGAGTTCCGTCCACTCGACACCGTGCCCGTGTTCGTGCTCTTCGTGCTCGGCACCGGGGTCAGGCTTCTTTATCTGGGGAGAAGTTTGCTTTCTTTCCAGTTGGGGACCGGGCGCCGACGGATTTGTGATCAAGGGCGAGGAACTCATGTCGAGATTTCTTCCCTTCTCCGATATCGGTTACTTCAGGTACGACTTCACCATGTCGATCACTTCGTCAGCAGCCACTACCTGCCGCGAAGTCGGTTTCTGCTTTCCATTGAGCACGTGGCTCCGAATGTGTCCTTCCAAAAGCTCCGCCATCAGGCTGTTCATGGCACCCCTGGCTGCGCTCATCACTTGCAGAACTTCCGCGCAGTCACGCTCTTCCTCCAGCGTTCGCACCAGGGCTTCCACCTGTCCCTGAATGCGTTTAGCCCTTAGGACCAGTTTCTGTTTGTTGTCGATTGTGTGGCTCATATTTGTTCAAACACGACTCTTTCATATTACCATACCTGGTATGGTATATTGTGTCCGCCTGCTGTAACGCAACTTTTGGCCTTTGCGCACTGAGGGAGGAGCAGCACGTCGTTCGGACAAGTCGTCAGCGCGATGCCGAACCGTGTGATGCAAGTGGCAGCCAAGTTAAGTTTCTGACTCCAGCAAAGTGCAAGAGGTATCCTCGGACGCGCCACATCGCCATTTTCGAGATCTCTTGATTTCTAAGCCGAATCAGGTTTTCAAGTCCATGATCACTTTACTTCAGGTACGCTCGGACCAGGCCGATAAGATCTTCCGCCAACTCTGCCGAGGGCATCTTGTTTTTCTCTTCAGTCAACATATGCAGACGGATGTGGTCTTCGAGAACCTCGGCCATGAGACTGTTGATCCCTCCACGAACGTTGGCCAAGAGCATCAAGACATCTGCACAGTCGTCGTCCGTCGTCAACGAACGTTCGATGGAGTCAACCTGCCCACGAATCCGCTTAATGCGAGCGATCAGCTTCTGCTTTTCTTTTTCAAGATGCGACATTTTTGTCTTTGCCTATATGCTAGGGGGATATGATATAAGAATTGAGCCGAGAATCCCCATGGGACTCAACGGAAGAATTATAGAAGCACTCTGGCGAGGGAGGTTCCTTCGCACTGACTATGCCTTGTCGTTCAATACTATTGCAATCACCTTACTAGGCATTTGAGACCGGCCTGTGCCTGGCTCCAATCCGCAAATCGGATAATGCCAAGGCGTCCCGGCGTCCTTACGCGGCGGCGGTCAAGCCCCACTTGTTCTGCAGACGGCGTTCCATCCCTTTGAAGACGACACCGTCGACGATGTAACCGATGGCGACGATCAGGATCATGACGGCGATGACGGCGCTCATGTCGTTGAGGTCGCGGCCCATCATCAAGACCTGACCGAGACCGAGGCTGAGGTAGAGCATCTCAGCGGTGATCAGCGAGCGCCAGGCGAAGGCCCAGCCTTGCTTCAATCCGGAGACGATGAAGGGCAGGCTGGCCGGGAGGAGCACGTACCAGAACAGCTTGAATCCCGTGGCTCCAAGATTGCGTCCGGCCTGGCCGAAGATTTTCGGCATTTGCTTGCGGCCGTCTTCCATGGCCAGAGTCACAGAGAGCAGCGAGCCCATAATCACGACGAACAAGATTGCGTTCTGGTTCAAACCAAACCAGAGCAGGGCGAGCGGCCACCAGCAAATGCTGGGCAAGCTTTGCAGGCTAACGAGCAATCCCCCCATGGTCTCTTCGAGAAACGTGTTGCTCGCAACACCGAGGCCAAGAACCATGCCAAGTCCGACGGAGATGCCGTAGCCGATGAGGACGCGTTGCATGCTCACACGGATGGCGATCCAGTAGGTGTGATCGTTGAATCCTGCAAACAGAGCTTCCGCCACGCCCCAGGGGGTGGGAAACAGGTATGGCGGCCAGATTTTCAGTTCGGCCAAGAGGGTCCACAGGCCGAAGAGACAGCCGTAAAAGATCAGGTAGTGAGCGGCGCGTTTCATGCTTCGGCTCTCGGGTCCACACTTGGTTTGACGCCCGCGTTGTACTCCACTTCAAGGGCGCTGTTGATTTCGTCGCGCAACTCATCCAACACCTGGCGAGCAGCGCGAGCGACGTCGGGGTCTTCCAGATGCCGCGGGCGCGGCAGATCCACAGGAAATTCGCTTTTTACCCGTCCCGGACGGAACGTCAGCAGAATCACGCGATTGCCCAACCGGACCGCCTCGCGTACGTTATGGGTGACGAAAATGATGGTGCGCCCGGTTTCGCTCCAGATGCGTTCCAACTCGTCGTGTAACAGGTCGCGAGTCTGAGCATCGAGAGCGGCGAAGGGTTCGTCCATCAGGAGGACGTCGGGTTCGGTGGCGAGAGCCCGAGCGATAGCGACGCGTTGGCGCATGCCGCCGGAAAGCTGATGGATGTAGCTTTTCTCGAACTTGGACAGGTGGACCAGTCGCAGATAGTAGCGGGTCTTCTCTTCCCTCTCCGCTTTGTTGAGACCCTTCATCTTCATCCCGAATTCGATGTTCTGGCCCACCGCCAGCCAAGGAAACAGGCCATGCTCCTGAAAGATTAGGATGCGGTCGGTACCAGGACCCTGCACCGACTTGCCATCGACCAGCACCTCACCTGAAGTTTGCCGATGGAGTCCAGCGATCAAATGGAGCAGGGTGGACTTGCCGCAACCGGATGGCCCGACAATGCAGACGAACTCCCCGGTCTGCACTTGAAGATTGATGTGGTCCAGAGCCAGCAACCGTTCCCCGCTTTCGGTGCGGTAACTCAGGCAGATCTCGCTCAGTTCGACCTTGGCCACTGCCGGCGCAATTGCACGGCGGCCCGCCGAAACTGGGGCGACTCTGCCTCGGGCACTACCTAATCGCGTAGGGGCGAGCGGCTCCGGGGAAATCGGAAATCGAGCCGGAAGATTCTGCGCGTTTGCGTTCATTGGATAAGCTTCTTTCCTTTTTCCGAGAGAACTTGGTTGAGCAGCGACAGGTCATAGAGACCAGAGAGATCGGGCATTTGCCGACCGAGAAAACCGTCTTCGAAGGCCTGCTGTGCTGCGGTGGTGAGCGCCCTATGCAGCGGGTCGTATGTGACCTGCATGCGAGAGAAGGCCTCGTCGAGAACCGCCGGGGGGAGGGCCCTGCTGGTTTCGGCTTGAATCTGTTGGTTCAAGAGCTTCTTGGCTTCCGCGGGGTGGCTGTTGATCCAATCGGTCAGCTCGACGTTGGCGCGAATCCAGTTCTTCACCAGATCCGAGTGAGCTTTGAGAAATTTGGTGTTCACGACGAGCAGGGCGATAACAAATTGTCCGTTTGGCCACAAAGTGCGCTCGTCCACGAACAGGCGGCCGTTGCCTTCGTGGATCAGGCGCGTTGCCCAGGGTTCTGGAGCCCATGCGGCATCCAGATCTTTCTTGAGGAACAGCGTCAACTGGTCAGGATTCGTCATGGGGACGATCTGCACGTCGCCGCCTTTTTCGTTGGTCTTCATCCCATGATTCTTGAGCCAATTGCGCAGAGCCACGTCCTGCGTATTGCCGAATTGGGGCGAGGCCACTCGCTTGCCGTGGAAATCCTCAGGCTTCTGAATGCCGGAATCGCTGCGCACAATCAAGGAGGCGCCGCCGCTAGCCGCGCCGGACACGACGCGCAGGGCTTCGCCATTAGAGCGGACGTAGCCGTTGATCGCAGGGTTCGGGCCAACGTAGGTCATGTCAATCGCCCCGGCAAAGAGAGCTTCGATCGCGGAAGGTCCAGCGTTGAAGCCGGTCCACTGGACTTTGACTTGCGGCCCCATGACCTTATCGAACCAGCCGTTGGCCTTGCCCACCATGGCCTGCGCGTGAGTAATGTTAGGGAATGCGCCTACACGGATTGTGTTGGCAGTTCCCTGAGCCCATCCAGGGACCACCGTTCCCAGCCACAGCCCAAGTGCAACCGCGATTCGCTTAATCACTCTTGGGGCCTCCGACCACCATCGGAAGAAGGCTGGCGGAATCTTTCTTCTGGTTGGTCTCCTTCTGGTTCTTCAAGCGCTTGCTGGAATTGGCTCGCGGGTTGTGACCGACGATCAAGTCGGCCAAAGTGGTGCTGTCGAGGATGCGTGCCGCCGCGTCGCGAACGTCGAGAAGCACCTTGTAGAGAGCGCGGTGCGGCAAGTCGCGGTCCATCAGTTCGCGCAACTGCTCGGCGTCGCCGAAAGGGGCCAGCGGGCCGTCAATGAGGCGAATGATCTCGCTGAGAGGAATCTCGGCTGGGTCGCGGCGCAACTGGTAACCTCCCTTTGCTCCGCGAACACTCTCGACCATACGGGCATTCTTGAGCTCAAGCAGGATCAATTCCAGGAACTTCTCCGGGAGTGCCTCTTCATAAGCAACGTTTCGGACCTTGATGGCGCCCTGATGATGATGTCGGGCTAGCATCATCATGGCCTGCAGAGCGTAGAGTCCTTTTTGCGAGATCTTCATTCGTTCGTATTATGCGATAAACCCCATGTACATTATTGACATTATTATCATAAGATGGTATCGCAGGCCAACTTCCAATTCCCAATCGGCCAGTTCCGCTGCTAACTCCAGCTAACTCATACACTTACGCGCGCGCCGGTTAGCGCCGAATCGGGCCGATGTGCAGAAGATTGCACTTTGCACCCACCAGAAAATCACCTGCAACGCCCGGCCGACGAACCTAGCTGTTTGGAGATTTTGCGCAGTAAGTGGCTGTCAATCGAATTAAAAGATGCTTTGTCTAGTACCTCTATTGGGTTTATAGTATAGTGCAAATTGCTTTGGATGACGGCTCGTACTAAAGAAATTGACGGTCGCGACGATGGCGGAGTTCCTCGAAAAAACGTGGTTTGTCTGGTGGACATTTGCAGCTCTCGTAATTCTGAGGTGGTTTCACGTCATCTCTTCAAGTCGCGACCCTGAGGGTGAGCTCCAGCGTGGGGAGGGGGACGGCTCCGGTTCTCGCCAGCTGAGTTCCTCACGGTCCTGACCCGTCAGGACAAGGGACGCACTTGCTACCGCCGGTCTCTCGTGTGTGAGTCTTACTGTTCGCATTTTCCGATGAATCCTTCCGTCGTCAGTTTCTTTGAGGTTTGCAAATCGACCTCGCTCCAGCGGTTTAATTCACAAATTCATAGAGCTGTTGTTTGTCTGTCATGTTGCCGTAATAGGCGGCTGGTAGGGTACAGCGTTGGAGGAAATATGAACTACCTTTTCGCCAAACAAATCTCCCGCATTACCATCTTTCAAATTACGCTGACCATGGCGTTATCCGCTTGGGCGCAGAACGTCCGCCGGGTTACGACTTTCGCGACCGGAACCGCCGTCAATGCAACGGGACCCGACTCCATCACTTTGAACAGAAATTCCCTGTGGGTGAGCTACACCAACGGGGCTGACAGCACAGGCCTCAGCGGCAGCAGCACAATCGTGCAGTACAAGTTGAACGGCGAGGTACGCCGCACCTATTCCATCACGGGTTCCGTCGACGGCCTTAAAGTTGATCCGAGAACCGGACTTGTGTGGGCGCTGCAGAATCAGGACGGCAATTCGACCCTGAGCCCGATTAATCCGAAAGCGCACACCGTCTCCGGCCCAATTGCCTACGCTGTCACATCGGCTACGCAAGGCTACGACGATGTCGTTTTCCGCGGCGATCAGGTATTCCTGAGCTATACCAATCCATTGGCTCCCACGGATCCGACCATTCAGTTGCTTCAGAACGGGTCGGACCCTCTGGTCGTCACTCCCGTCTTAACGATGGGCGCAACCGGTACCAACTTGGCGACCGGACAGCCGAACCAGCCCACTACCGACAGCGACCCCGACTCTCTGAAACTGACGCCCGACGGAGACTGTAACCGGTCGCATTCTTTTCCTTTCACCTTTTGAACGAATCTTCCGGCAGTTCTCGCAGATTTCTCTCGGCTTGCGAACTTGGCAGTTAGTGCCCGCTGAGCGGGAGCGGGATAGGATACATGC